>ULUL01037325.1_pt1 | contig 13865 bp, 16 predicted proteins | sample 1958481 | NCBI WGS metagenome assembly ULUL01 (sample SAMEA4835759, study PRJEB28245) | human gut metagenome | biome: gut microbiome; material: fecal sample | place: Denmark | collected 2008 | reverse complement strand
TTTCTGTCCACCCATCAAGAGTAATTGTTCCAAGATTGTTTGTGTTAATCCACATTATCGCCTGTATCTGTGAACCGCTTGGTGCAGTTACAACTTCTTTATCAGAAAAGCATACCCAGGCACTCCCTGATAACTGTCTAATTGTTAGCCAACTAAATCTTACACCACTTTCTCCTTGTTCGTTTGTTCTGATATAATATGTACAACTGTTAATTGTTGCCGAACCTGTGCAGCTGAATGGAAGTTTTATTAATTTATAATCATTTCTGGAAGGTAATATTGTGTTAGCTGTACAATCCGTTGGTGTTCCATTGAAAGGTGCTGCATAGCTTATCTGCATTAAATTTAAACCAGGATAATAAAATAAAATTCTTCTGTTAAGAGCTGTTGAAGCGGCACTTACAAAGGTAAGCCCAGGACCCATCATATCTTTTGTTATTACATCTATTTTGGAGTAACATTTTATTGCACTCTTTGCTAAACTTAAAGCGGTATTAGCATTAGTCAATGCTGTACCCGCTGCGGTCTGAGCATTTCCTGCGGTAACATTAGAGGCATCAGCTTTTGTGTTAGCGTTATCTGCCTGTTCCACCGCCCCGTTAGCTGTTTCCTGCGCTGTCTGCGCTGTTTCCAAAGCTGCCTTAGCTGTAGCATCCGCCCCGCTCCCACTGTCAGCAGCAGCTTTAATCGCTGTATCAATAGAACTAAAAGCCCCATTAACATCGACCAACCAAGACGGCTTATCCGTGCCTAACCACTGTGGCAAATTGTAATTTGGTGTTTTGTTTGTAAAACTCATAATTAAATCCTCCTTAAAATTTTATGCTGCTACACCGTTGAAATCATAATCAAACGCTGTAATCAGTTTACCATCATACACGCTAGCTGTTAATTCAAGCGCGTCATACTCCGCAGCCGTTAAAGCGTTTGGCTGGTGCTGAGTAATTAACCAGTTAATCACATCTTTATAAAATACCACCTGTCCGGTGATAGGGCTGCGCATGTAAAACCTATCATCAAGTTTAAGCAATTTTTTACCATATACGTCATAGTCAAAAGCGCTTAATCCCAAATCATCATACTCAGACGCGGCAAGATGCAGATTGTCATACTCTTGCGCTGTCAACGCGTAGTACTTGAACACCCATGTCATGTAGTTAAGCACATCTTGTAATGTTTCCAACTTTCCAGTAATCGGATTAACTACCATGACTTTTTGTATTTCCGGAATCATGTCGATTACCTTTTGGATTTCCGCGTCAATGTACGATTTAAGTTTATCGTCCTGAGCATCGACATACTGTCTTAAATACTGCAACTGATTGTTAATGCTGATAGTTAAATCGTTAATCTTTTTCAGTACCCAACTCTGCTGTTCTTCGATTGCGTTGTTTACAAACATTTCCAATGCTTGCATTTTAGCCTCGTTGTCTGCAAGTTGCGCATCAACTTTGTTTTGCAGTAAATCAAACTTACCGTTTAACTCATTTCTTAGAGCATCAACCTGCTGGTCTACATACTCTGTAAAATCATCACCAAATCCGTTTACTGTTTCAATGACTTCATTCATTTTGTATTCAATTCTGCATAACTGCTCATACAAGCTCATGCAATCACTGAACGTTAAAGGTAAAATTGATTTACACTTAATTGTCAAGGGTGCAATATCACCTAACATTTTAAACCCCCTTCTTAATAGATATTAATAAACAATTCAGATAATTCCTCAATTATCATCATGTCTATGTTTAAAAACGTGTCCCTGTACTCCTGCAAATAACCAGAGAAACTTCCCCCACATGTTTTGCCTATAACAGTTTCCAGATAGTTTTCTGTTGTGTTTGCATTTTCATTGTCGGTTACATTTGTGTCGCTGCTTGAATCTGTAGTCGTGTTTCCGTCATTGGTTGTTGTGCTTTTTCCCGTTGCTGTACTGTCCACATTGGTGTACGTTGTAAGATATTTTAAATCCTTAACGTTATCAATCTGACCTTGTGGTGTATCGCTGTAACCTGTTCCACTGTTTCCAGTCTCCGCGCTATCAACAACTATATCATTTGTGCTATCCGTTACGCTATTGCTTTTGTTGTTAGTTGTGCTTAACTTATCTCTTTTTTCGTCCCTGGTCCTATCGTTTACTCTTCTTAAGTCAGTGTCATGCATTGGGTTAAATTCTATTGTCGCACTTTTGTAAAGTTGGTTATAATAAGGCATTATCTCATTCAGTTTTCGATTAAGGAAAAACTTAAACTTTCCATAAGTTTCTAGCCCGATTTCCCTAAACCAGTAATGCTCCATTATCTTTGTTTCAAGCACACTTTTGTACTGGGGGTCATAAAGCGGATAATTAAAATCAAACAATAACGGCCTAGCTTGATTAATTACATCATAGGTGTTAGTTAATCCGACTCGTTTTTGGACTCCGGTGATTGATTCGCAGATGGTTCTGAGTTCTGTTGTGTACTTTGCCATGGATTTTCACCTCCTCCATATTGCCGGTATCTAACGTCCACCTCGGCTTCAAGCTCGTCAGCAAAAAGTTCGTTAATCCATTTACATGCGTCTTTTCTAGCGTTAAGCATTGTAAAACGCTGCGCCCTTAACAACTCTTCGTTGCTTTCAACCTCATCTGTAATCAGTCTCTCTTTTTTGTCGATATTAGCGTTATCAATCCCCAAAAAAGTCAGCGCTTCATTCCAAATCATGTTTTTAGCAATCATAAGTTGTGGATACCGTTCTGGCACATCTGTCTTGATACAGCTAATGGTATTTTCCTGCAAATGTTTATCTCCAAATATTACAGGATAATTACCGTCGTACTTATCATATACAGCCTTTAACGTTTTCTGTTGCGCTTCTGTGCCGTATAACAGCAACGGTGTTTTTTGTCCATTTATGTTTACGTCAATAGCGCGTTGGATGTTTGTTAATCTTTCCGCAAAAAGTTGTATGGATAATGCAGTCGGCTGTCTGAGATAATTATTCCAAATTATTACACTGTCCTGGTCGTCGCACTGCTGATTAAACCCTGTAATGTCGTAAGCTCTTCTTCGTATCGGGATGCGATACATGTTAAGCGGACCTTCCAACGTGCACTGTAGGGTAAAAAATCCTTTGTTTAAATGGTCCTGGAAAAATAGTGCGTACCCAAATTCAAAAAGAATCAATTCTAAAAATCTTGCGTCACACGTTGGGGGTAAGTTTATCCATTCAAACTGATTGATAGCTAATTCTTTCAGTCTGTAATAGTAATCAAAAAATGTAGCATTGTTAAACCACTGCGGGTTCTTCTCGCAAACATCCAACCCGTTAAGATTAAATCTTGTTTTTCCCATTTCTTCACCCCCTTCTCTACGTGTAATTTACCTTACCAAAATCTCTCACATAATAATCCCCACCCTGACCTATAACCGTGGTTTTTTCAAAAACTCCATCTGTTCCACCACCAGGTTTAACAGTGTTACCGCTAATATATGTTATGTTGTTGCCATTTACAGCTGATACCACACCACAATGGTGTAATACCGTGGTACTTTGTTTTGTTATAAAAAATAACACGTCTCCTGGTTCTGGCAATTGTCCGCCAACTTCCGCTTTCCAGGTTGACCCCATTGCTGTCATATCATCATACAATTTTTGTACTGACGCATTAGGTGGCACCTGTTCTGAAACACCAGCTTCGTAAGCGCAATAGGTTAAGCAAGTACAGCACCATGCATCCTTAACATAACTACCGTAAAACCAGCGCTGGAACATTCCTATTGTCTCATCCCATTCCTGCGCACCGATGTATTTACGCATAACCGTGTCAATTCTTGTTTTTGTAGGAACAGTTGTGTATATTGCTTCAATGCTGCAATCGTTAGGAGGCATAATAAATACAGATGGTGTGGTGCTATCATCAATAAACTGTCCTCCGTTGTATGTTATCCAACGTTGGAAATTTACTGTTGTATCAGCAGCGATTTGGACGTTTTCGTAGGCTTGATAAGAACCACTACCAGTTCCGCCTGTTACTGTTAAGTTATACTTATCAGTTGGAGGTGGTACAGGTGTCCCCCCGTTATCCCGGCTGTAGTCACCTACCCAATCGCCATGCCAAAATGTAACACCGTTATCTAACATTTCTTTTATTTTTACAAGGTGTGGTGTAGGCGCTCCCCCTATAACTTTAGCATCAACTGTTTTAACATAGTTCCAGCTGGGTCTACCCGTAATGTTAGGTACCTTTACGCGATTAACTCTGTAACCAAAAGCACTAAAATATTCGTCAATGCTTCTCGCAATTTCTGCTTTTATGGTTTTTTGTTCAAGCATAAAACCATATTTGTATAACGACACATTAGTATATCCATTTCCAATTGTTCCGCCAATTGCGTTAGGTATAATACTATGCACTTCTTTTTCTTCACGCATAGACGAGACTTGGTTGTTTAACCCGCTAAACGTACTAGCTGCAAAGTTAGCTACACCTGCACCAGCTAATACAGCATTTCCGCTTAATGCACCACCTACGGCTAACAAAGAATTTGTTGTGACATTAAAGTCATTCCTGTCAAGCTGATAGCCCCAACGGATAGACTGATTTGCTAACCAACTGGCATACACGTTATTTACCCATGTACATTGTGGGTAATTTCCTAACGCTACAGATTCGTTAAAGTTAGTTGTAACACCCTTATAATCCTGCGGATAACATATGATTCTTCCGTTTGGAGTTGCTACACCTCTAAAGACAACGTTCGGGGTATTTCCGTTAAAAAATTCGTAGCGAAGAATAACCGCGTTACCCTCATTATTGCTTATCTGTAAACACCGATAAGGGTAACATAATAACTTGTTATTTTTTGGTGTGTACCCATTAAGGGTGTTTGTATTAGGCACGGAAAGATTTGTTGCTGTCCTTACACTAGCAGGTAGATATCCTCCACTGCTTCCACCCGATACAATATCTTTAGGCACCATGTACATTGATACAATAGCATCTGTTTTCCCTGCCCCGTTAATTGCTTCAATTAGTGTTGGCAATAGTGACCCGGTAGTCCAGTTATCCGAATCAAATAAATAGTAGGACGCTCCACTGTATATTCCCGCGTAAACATAACCACCAGCTGGAGGAAACGAGGTATCCTTTAAATCTACGGTTGAGCCGACTACAATCCACCAGTCTGTAAAATTTTTCTGGGTGAATGATGTGCATACGTAATCTCCTAAAGCTAAACCCTCGTCAATTAAATTAGCACCTATGCTATCGTCGTTAACATGTTCGCGCTCTACAAAACAAGCGGGAATGTTTATGTCAAACATATAGGTTTGGTATGCGTCAATCTCAAAGTAGACTTTTGTCATTACCTCGCTCTCATACTCGATGTTAGTGATAAACGCGTAAAACCATTTATCACCAAATTGTGGATTGCGATAACATAAATAGTTACAATCTACCAACGAGTCATATTGTGCGGGGTATCTAATCATAGAGTTTTCACGCTGATATGATAAATCCCCCGCTGAGTATTGGGTTTTTCCGGCAAAAAATGATTCCTGCGCTGCTCTGCTATCAAAAGTAAGCTGGTCCCTGTAGGTGTTATCAAGGGGCACCGCCCGGCATAACCGGACGGTTGTTATTGGTGCGAATGCCATAATATACCCCCTTATTGATTAGGTTAAAGTAATAGTTGCGCTACCGGATTTTGTATTATCCAGTTTGGATGTGGCAGTCACCGTCAGAGTGTCTACGATAATACCGGGTTTAATAGTTACAAGTCCGCTACTGTTAACGCTGGCATTAGCGTCCTCTGTAATTGTCCATGTCACATTATTACTAATAAGCCCCGTTCCGGTTACAGTTGCGGTAAGCTGTACAGTTCCACCAGCAGCCTTTGTTACGCTAGCTGTTCCGGGTGTAACAGCTACGGTTGTTACTGATGGCGCAGTAGTGGTAAAAGCAACAACATTTTTAAATGGGCTATAAGATAACGTTTCCCAATGGTGGAGGAAATAGTTATAGTATAACCTAGATGCAACGTAATCGCTAGTCATGGTTAAATAGTTATCAAAAACCATAAACCAATCTTCGTCTGCTGCAATGGCGATTACACCTTCTTTTTCAAGTCCACCAAAATCATCCACAATTACTCTGCGCCCGATAAAATTTGTTTTATCCATGTTAAAGGCACTAGCCAAAACTTCAACGTCAACTGTGGCTGCAACACTGGAAAGGATAAATATAACCTGCTCATCCAGTGGGGTATGGGTAGTAACACCCATAAAGTTACTGTCGCTGCGCATAAAGGTTAAATCAAGCGCAGTTTGTCTGAATAATGTCATAGTCTTTTTAGCGTTTACATCACTGTCAAGTCCTGGCACCGTTACAGGTCTTAAAGCTCCGCGCATTCCTGCCTCAAAAAACACATTTTTCATTAAAAGGAATTCGTCATATTCGTCGGATGTATAAACAGCTTCGATTATTTTAGAAACCAAATCTTCCACACCCTGGTAAGACAGGAAAGCCGTTCTTAAATCATCTTTCTGGATGGTTACAGGGTACTTATCCTGTCGGTTGCGCTTGTGAAACGCTGCAAGAACGTTTGGTAAACGTCTTTCAAACTCATCCTGCGCAGCCGTTTTTCCCTGGTCGTCCACCAGATAATACGGTTCAGCTTTAATGATATTTACAAAAATTTCCTCCACGGTTTCGCCAAGGGACATCATTCCCTTTTTAAACCGCTTAAGCGGGTTGTTATAAGAACGGCTGGTGATAATCACCATACCAATTCTGTTTACCAGTGCATCCAGGAATTCGTTACGAATTGCTTCATAGTTCAGAATCGGATTCCCGATTTCTGCAATGTTGTCTTGGGTTGCTTCTGGAACTCTGTCTTTGTATGCCTGGGATGCGTCACTTCTGATTACGTTTAAAAGCTGCATTCCGTTTGGCACAGCACTGTACTCCGCTGCTGCATACTTACTTTTTACTGGCATTTATTAATCCTCCTTATCTGCCTTTTTCCATAAATCATCAAAGGACAGCTCCTTACCGTCGTCTTTGATATCTTCCTTCTGTTCCCGCTCCATTTCTTCTTTTCCGGGGCGGTCGTCCCTGGAACCGCGCATGCGATAACGTCTGTTATCGTTACGTAACTTGTCAACCTCAGCCATTAAGTCGTCGTAATCAGCGTCGTACCGGTCCAGTTCTTCTTCATACCATTCAAACTTTTCCCTTAACTGCTGATACAGCCCGTCATAATCGGTTTCATCGGTTCCATTTCTTAACTGGTCCTCAATCTCATCATACCAACCGCGCTCTTCCCGTCTGTCCTCTCTTGCATCTTCGGACCGTTTTTCATTGTCCTGCCGTTCGTCACGTCGACCTTTACGGTCTGTCTCATCGTCGTCTTTCCTACGATAACGGTCCTCTTCGTCGTTGCGTTTCCGGTAGTCCTCGCGCTCGTCAAAATCCCTGCGAGCACGTCTGGACCACTCTCTGCTTCTTGCAGCCATTGCTTTCCCTCCTTATTTATAATTGTTAAGGTCGTTTTTATCCATGATAACAGGATAATTGTTATACGCAATATCCATATCAACTTTCCCCTGTATTCCCGGAACTGACCCTTTATCTGTAGTCTGCCACATTCCACATTTGCGTCCTGGCGCATTAGCATAACGTGCATACCACATATCATAATTTTTTGTTACGTCACTTGCCTGATAGTATTTTAAGTAAAAGTCGTTGTTCGTGTAAAAACCACAATAAAAACCGTGTTTTTCCATTGTGTCACAAAAAGCACGGGTACAGTCAAGCACAAAATTGCGTGTGGGTTTTACACCGTTTTTAGCAGCATAAGATTCACTAGCATATTCCCAATCATACATAATGGGATACGGTATTTTGTGATTGCCAATAAACTGCACTAATACGCGGGCTTCATTAGCAGCCATTTCTGGCGATAACGGGTAACCGAACCAGTATAAACCAAACGGTATGTTTAAGCGCTCACACTCTGCTATGTTACGAGTCGCTTTATTGTCTATTGTGTTTCGGCCAAACCCTGCACGTATCATAGCAAAGTCTATGTTGGGCTTTACAGCGTCCCAATCAATCGTGCCCTGAAAATAGGATACATCAATACCTTTAAACAATTTTCTCGTCCCCCAATCTGTCGACTAACTTTGTCATAACAATTGTGTTATTGTTAATGACAGTCGCAAGGTTATCTACTTCAGATTTGTGTCGTTCCTGGTTTTCTTTTCTGTCCTTGCGTTCTTTTTCTCCCCGGTCATACACGTACCATGCCATGGCGACGCATGCGACAAACGGGAAGGCATAGTTACTTAACAAATTCGCCCAATCCATTGTTTCACCCCCTTTTCCTACTACTTTTAATTATATCAAAACCATTGACAAAAGTCAAGTAAATATGATATAATAATAAGAGATATATTGTGCTTGGAGGTGACAACATGTCATATTATGACGGAACAAAATTATTGAGCCTTTTAGATATTAATGGTAATAGGCCAGAAATATATATGGTAACAACAAATCGTACTGGTGGTAAAACAACATGGTTCAGTTCATTTCTTGTGAGAAAATTTATTAAAAAGCAAGAAAAATTTATGTTGTTATACCGGTATAATTATGAGTTATCAGATTGCGCTGAAAAATTCTTTAAGGACATACACAATTTATATTTTAATGACTACAATTTAAAGAGTCAGTGTAGGGCAAAGGGAATGTTTCACGAATTGTTTTTAAATGATAAATCGTGTGGTTACGCTGTAGCACTTAATAATGCTGATACACTTAAAAAATATAGTCACCTGTTTAATGACGTTGAGCGTATGTTTTTTGATGAATTCCAGTCTGAAATGAATAAATATTGTACGGACGAGATAAGAAAATTGTTATCTATTCACACTAGTGTTGCGAGAGGGCGAGGTAAACAAGTTCGTTATGTACCTGTATATATGTGTGGAAATACGGTAAGTTTACTTAATCCATATTATACGGCTATGGGAATTAGTGATAGATTGATGAATGATACAAAATTTCTTAAAGGTGACGGTTTCGTTTTGGAACAGGGATTTATTGAATCTGCTTCAAAAGCACAATTAGAATCTGGATTTAATCGAGCTTTTTCCAGCAGCGATTATGTTGCATATGCTGCACAAAATGTCTATCTTAATGATAACTATTCGTTTATTGATAAACCAGCAGGGAGGGGCCGATATCTTGCGACTGTTAAATATCTTAATAAACATTATGCAATTTATGATTATGATAGCCTGGGTATCCTTTATGTTACTGACAGCTATGACAGCAGCTTTCCTTACAGATTATGTCTTACAACTGACGACCACAATATTAACTACGTTATGTTAAGTAAAAACAGCCTTATGATTAACAATTATCGTCTGCTGTTTAACCGTGGGTGTTTCAGATTTAAAAATCTAGACAGTAAACAAATGCTGCTTAAGTTATTATCTTACTAGGTATCTGCATGGGTGCTGCAATATTTACATAAGCAGATGTCACACCGTCAAAAGTGCTGCAAGTGTTTTGGGTTATGACAGCCCACTTATTGTACCCTGTGTTATAGATATAAAAAGCCCTCGCTTTAATAGCGGGGGCTTTAATAAGTACTTGCGCAAATACTTATGGTTTATTAATTATTTCCTCTAAAATGTTAATTTTCCTTAAAAATTTCCTCAATTGCGTCTTTATCATCAATATCACCTTTAACCCCTATGTAACAGGCATCGCATAAACACGGATGAAAATAAATATCTTCTCGAACCTCTGCCAACGGACTACCGCAAATTTCACATTGATGCAGTTGTTTTAATTGCAAAATTGTTGTATATTCCATTTAATCCTCCTTAATTTATAATAGTAGCATATCAATCATAATTAACGCAATACTTATAACAAAAATAAAAATTGTAATGAATGTTAATACATTTCTTAAAACATCATTTTGTAATAATTCTGCTATGATAGTTAAACTACAACATATTAAAGCTGTGGCTATTAACAGCATTACCGTTTCTCTCATTTTTAATCCTCCTTAAATTTTCTTATTTGCTTCTTTGTCATGTGATAGCCTTTTTTCTCCAACACGATTCCTCCAGGCATTCTCACAGGTTTTAATCCTTCATTAAGTTTAAGCCCTTCCTTAAAATCCGTGATATCATATTTATCCAAAAATTCTTGTTTCGCATCTTCTGACATTCCGGCGCATCTTATGTTATAAAACGGTTCTACCTCTTTTCCATCAACGTGTGTTACGTGTTCCATGTAAGTTTTCTGTCGTACAAAAACAGCTTTGTCCCAATATGATTCTAACTTCCAGGCACAAAATGATGTGGGGTGAATTCTAATCCCCTTAACATCTTCGGGTTTTCCGCTGCAATGAATTGAATCAGTATCGCAATAAATAAAACCGTCTTTATCTACACCATGATAATTTGCTTGAGCTGCATTTATAACAAATCGTCTTGCGTACGAGGTTATTGCACTTCCTACAGCTATAAATCCAGGTTTCTTTTCGTGCTCTTCCACGATTTCAAACCCTAATACGTTTTTGCTGTTAATGTATGGGACCTTATAGCTCGAACTGTCATTAGCGGAAAACTTTCCGTATAAATTGTTTAAGTACAGTTTTGCTAATTCTCGTTCTGCATCCACACTGTTTTCCTTAATCTCTTTGTACTTGTACATGTACTCATCAAACAAGCCTATCGCTTTCATAAAATAACATCCGTCAAGTACTTCAAGGTCTATCGGGTTATAGTGTTTTAAAAATAATTCGTAATCCACACATGTCATAGTCATTGTTACATAGCTGTCATATTTCACACCCTGTTTCATATAATAACGCTTGTAGGTTCCACTTTGATAGTCATAATAATCACTGGTTGTTAGATAATCTGTACCGTTATATAGTAGGGTTCCTTTTATCTGGACTGTTGGTAACATGCCTTCCTTGATGTTAAATCTACATCTTATCCTAACAAAATAGTACTTGTTATCGGCTTCTTTTGGGATATCTCCTTTCCAAAACATGGGTTTTCCTACCGGATAATAGTTGCCAGATTCGCTTGACATGTTGGATGGATAAGAGCTATTAATATCTGCTGTCCAGCCGTTAGAGTAAATCTTATTTTCTTTTCCCTTGACTAGATAACAGTAACCACCACGATAAGAATGTCTTATGTAGGCATCTGCATTAGATTCACCATATAAATCTGGGTCAATCTCAATATCTGTTAAGTTAGGGAAAAAGTTCTTAAAATCCGTCTTATCATAGGTACTTTTAAATTCCTCTAAACAACATGAACCAATTGTAAGTTTTTGGTGCCCCCTTTCAAACATTATCTCTAATGCTTCTTTCACAACTAATACGTCGTTGGCTATATATTCTTTTTCTTTATCAGTTATTTCACAACCAGCATAACGAAAACCTTCATATTCCATGTCCAGCTTTTTATGTTGTGTCTTAAACGATTTTCCGATTCTTTTTACACTAAATGGTAACAATTTTAAACTGTCTCTAAACTCTATTATGGTTTGACCTTTTTTGATTGTAATTGTATACCATGCCCCACGGTCACTGATAGCACACTTAAACTCGTTTGTTTTCATTTTACCTTCGGCTGTACGATTCCATTTATAACCGTTACGTAACAACCAGTCAATGATAAAATTTCCATCAAACTTAAGATTGTGAAAATATCCGACAATATTCACATTAAGACTAAATAGATAGTCTAAAAAGTCTTGAATGGTGTGAAAAATTTTAACATCTTCCGTATTCAGTTCAACTACAGCGGCAGCCCAAACCTCCGTGTATTGCTGACCTTTGTAAACCGTTGTTTCAAAATCGCATACGTAATATTTATAGTTGCGGGTGCGCACATCTTTATGCCCTCCATATTAAAATTCATAATTATCAACATCCAAAAACTCCTCGTCAGCTTCCATGGCTTCCATAGCATCTTCCATGACTTCCTCTCGCCCTCCTTCGCTTGCGCCTATTAGGTCAAGAATTCCGTGTAGTTTTCCGGTAAGGATTTCTGAATCTGATACCCCCTCCCAACCGGGCCATTGACCCTCAGATTTAGCTTTCTCTAATGCCTCGGCAAAATCGTCCGGTCCGTATTTTTGCATAGAGCTATTATACCAGCGGGTGATATAGTTAAACAGCTTTTCATTTCTTCCGTAAATCTGGGTCATTTCCATCTGGAAATTAGTAAATATTTGATTGTTGTAATCTACATAATCTGGTTGTTGATTGGTTGGAATTTTCGTGGATACAGTAGGTTTATTTATAGGACGCTGTTTAACACCGATTTTACGTGTCTGTGCAGCTCTCTTTGCTGCGGTGCTTCGCTCTAATTTTCGACCGGCTTCTCCTGTTAAAATTTCTCCGGTTTCCTGGTCAACATAGCGTGATTTTGTATATAGGTCTGGTGTTTTAATTTTGGCTAACCTTGCAACGCTTGACTTTGTAACGCGTTTTGGTTTTGGTGGTAAAACGTTTTCTGGAACTAAATAACCACGTTGTTCCATTCTTTTAATCTGTCTGGTTATTCTAGCCCGTTCTTTATTATAAGCTTTCATCGTCTCAGATGCAGTATTTTTTCTAGCCACTTAATCACCTCCATTTTGATAAATATAAAGGGAGGTAATACCTCCCTTTATTGTTGTATTAGTTGATTGCTAACCTACAATCAACATAATTTTTACCTCCCTTGGAAATGCCAGATGTTTTTATAACAGTAAATGGTTCCCCCTCAAAAAGCTCAAACATCTGCACGAATGACCGCTTAAAGGTTGCTGACTGACAACACCATACTTTTGTGGTCCCGTCAACACTTCCTATTACGGATAGCAATTCGGATGTCTCGCCCTTAGCGTTCTGGTCCTCGTAAAGAAGATAGCCAGAAACATCCATGCGTGTAGAATCTGGGACATCCTTAACTGAGATAATACCAGGGTCCTGGGTCATAAGATACTTTTCTATATTTGTGAAATCTCTACTGGCTACTAAAATTGTCATTGTTCGCTCCTCCTGTTAGGTTAGTTTAATGGTTTCTGCTGGGATGCTGGTCTGATTACTTCCACTGCCATTTCCATGAAATCCTTAACGGTTATGCCCATTACCTTCTCATCATGCGTAATAGATACTACAATTGATGGATGATAATCCGGGTCGGTGTTTTCTTTAATGACAAGTTTAAGGGCCTTCTCTTTGTCCTCAATCTTGGACGGCACAACGTATGTGCGGTTGCTTGCTTCACCTGCCGATTCGGATACACCGAGCACAGTAATGTTGGTGGAAACGATTGTTCTTGTTACCATTGGTTCTCTCTTTGCTGCTTTTACTTCTGTCATTCTTCTTTCCTCCGTTTTCTTTGTTATTGGGTTGTATAATAAGCGGCCGGCACGTGGGATGCTTTTTTATTTTTTCCGCTTACCATCAATAGGTATTATGGTTAGGTGAATGATAGATATTTGGTCTGTATGGATAAAACCTAATAATGTATCCGGGTCTGTTATTGGCCCTAGATAGTCAGTTCTTATGGTGAGCATGTATTCATTGGTTAAGACGTAGATTGTTGCATAGGCTGAACCTGTATGAAGAACATAAGAACTTATTACTTTGATGCCATAGACCAGTTGTTCATATAGGGTTTTTATCATCTTGTTCACCTCCCCTACTATTAATTATATAGTAGGGGTGTGAACAAATTATGAACAAGCTGTTAATAAATTATGAATTTCTGTCCGGCTTTCAATCTAGCCATCTCGTCCGTCAAATGCTAATTTTGTCAAATAACTTCATTTTTCTCCTTTATCTAGT
>ULUL01004406.1_pt1 | contig 13874 bp, 17 predicted proteins | sample 1958481 | NCBI WGS metagenome assembly ULUL01 (sample SAMEA4835759, study PRJEB28245) | human gut metagenome | biome: gut microbiome; material: fecal sample | place: Denmark | collected 2008 | reverse complement strand
CCCCGCCGGTCGACCCATTTGCGGGCCGGGCCGGACGGGGCGGGAAGGTTTAATATAGAGGTGTTAATTTATCGAGCAATGTTCTTAACAGCGTTTCCAATTCGTTATATTTATTCTCCCAGTCCTGTAATTTTATCAAGCTTCTCCATCAGTTCCCTTACATAACTTACTTTAGTTCTAATGCCTTCTATTCGCCTATTGTAATATTCCATTGCTTCAGTTTCTTCCTCCTCTGCCGCTTCTCTCCATCTTACACATAACTTTCTTCTTTTGTGATCCAGTTCGGAGAGTAAAGTAACCAGCCCATAAGATAGTGTTAATAATTCTTGTTCATCAAACATTCTTTAAATCCTCCGTTTTCTTTTTATTTTATCACATAAATATGAACAAACCATGAACAATCTATAAATTTTGAAAAACAAAATGCATCCCACCGTAAGGGATGCATTTTGACCGTCCACACAAATATGAAGAATTAGCGCATTATTTTGTTATGAATAGATCGAATACTTTAGTATACGATCCTGCCCCATGCTACAACGTACTTATCTGTCAGATAATTGTAGGTACGTTTGCAAATAGAATCAGCACAATTGCCACTTATAACCGTAACTGTGCCTTTGCTGGTGTTGATATCAGATATCACACCGATGTGTGTGCAATCTGCATATGTCTTTTTGTCAGACATAAATACAACATCGCCGCGTTTAGGTACGTAATGACCGCCGCCATAATTTTTGGTACAATCCAACATTCCACGCGAATTCATGAAATCTTTCACTCGATCCACATTGTTGTATTTTCCAGTCTGATCAGCGACCCCCGCCATGTTGGCGTAATAAGACAGCGATGTTGCACACCAGGCTGTTTTGCTCACATATCCGTAATACCATGTCTGGATCTTAGCAACGGTAGCGTCCCATTCCTTTGCGCCTTCATCAGCTTCAAAAAAGTCCGCCATTGTCTTTTTGGTGGGCGCGGTTGCAGGATCATTACTAGACTTATCTGTAATTGCATAAGCTTTACCGTCAATAATGATAGACATATTATTGGTATCTAACGTAATTTGCATTTTAGGCCTCCATCTTGTCGATTAATTTTTGCATCACCAATGTGTTATTGTTGATTGCCGTTACAATGTTGTCCATTTCCTGTTTATGCTTGCTGTTTGTATCCATTAAAATAGTCTGGAATTTGTCATTATTGTATTTGACATACCATCCCATGGCCGCGCAGGCAACAATTGGAAATCCCACTGTTGATAAAATCTGTATAATGGCGTTTGCATCCATCGTCTCACCTCCTCCTTTACATTATTAATGATCGTATTATATCATAGGTAACGTTTTTGACCCGTTGATTCTCAAACCGGACGTTACCTAATTGATAGTTGCGGATAAAGGTGCGCAAGTAACCGTTGCGTGTAGTTTTTATAAGTGTGGTATTTGACCCATGATCATCCAACGTAAACGCATACTTTAGTCTGCAACTAGGATCATAATCTTGTGATACATATATAAGACCAGCATCATAATTAAACCAGACGCCGTATGTCCCTGTTTGATAAGTAAATATAAAAGAGCAATCACAACGTCCAGTCTTTTTAGCAATAAAACTATCATCATCGCGTAGGAAGTTGTTGTTGATTGCATAATCTGCGTATTTAGTACCGGCAGTAAGTTTCGCGAACCGTGTTTGATTTTTAGTGTTGATATAATCCTCATCGCTAACAAGCTGTAACAGTATATCATTTTTAGTTACAATGTTTTTGTTAAAAGGTAACTTGAGATCAAAATAGACCGTATAAGGATTGTAAAAGCTGATCGCATTTGATAAAAATATTACAGTTACATCCCTCATACGGGCAACTGTCTCGTAAAAATCTAGGAAAAGCTCTACCTCATTTTTGATGTAGTGCTTATAACCTTTATCAATTATAAACTCATCAAATATGATTTTGTTAACTTTGGGATAGGATGATGATTTAAAATCCTGTGATATAGATAACGGCATGCAATAGCCGAATGTTTGTTCGTTGAGTCTATACTCATTTCCTTGCGCGTATTCAATTTCTAGATCCCTTTGATCATTTAAACACAGGTCATTAAACAAGCTCTTTTTAACTAGATCAAGCTCACTGTCATATCTACGCAAGTATATAAACTCATTGCCGTTTTTAAGATAATCATCAACAGCCCATTTTTTGCAACTATAGGTCTTACCACAACCTCTATTGCCAATTACAAAATTAAACAGACAATTATAAGATAAAGTTTTGCGTACATCATACCACATATCATCACCTCAAACGGACTGCAAGGGCGTAACATTAGCTGTCACACCATTTGGGTTCCGGCCGGTTTCACCCGTTGACATCCAGAGCCCAATGTTACGTTGGCCTTGCGTCCTATAGATATTATAGCATACTTTAGCATTGTTTACAATTTGTTTCAAGATCGTTCACAATTTGTTCATAATCGCATGATAAAATAAAAGAAAAACGATAAAGAAAGGAAAGAGAATAAAATGACGCAGAGAGAAATTGAAGAAATTATGAAAGCTGTTGAAGCAAGAATGGAAAAGGAAGAGAAAGCGGCTGAAAGGGAAGGTAGAGAATTTAACATCTTTAATACCCTGGGCGACGAACCGCAAGAAAAGAATTATGAATTACAGGATTTAAAAAGAAACCTTATCATAACCAATGAAATAGCAAAGGGATATGTGGAGTATATGGGAAAGTTTTCTGACAAAATGTTAAATGATGGTTATTTTATAGAGTCTTTTGCTATAAATAAATGTAAGGACATGATGGAACACGTAGTAAATATGATCGAAAGGAATCTGTAGGATGAAATACAAAATGGTAATAAGGTCACCGACCACATTAAAGGAATGCACGGTCGATCACAAACAGGCACGTAACATGATAAACAATCTAAGCAAGACAGGTAAGGTTATCATGCAGACAAGTAAAGACAATAAAATAATCATATTAATGGAGGATTAAAATGAGCAAATATGTAACCAGAACGTTTATTGTGACGTTGGCAACGGTAGAGGAAGTTAACATTGATTTATCATCAGAAAAGATCACTGTTGTAAATACTTATCCAGTGGAAACAGATGGAGAGCTGTCAGATGATCAGCTGATACGTAAGGCAAAAAGCGCGCTAGGACTTAAGCGTAACGCAATGTTAAGAGTAAAGGAAAAGGAATACATATCGTTACTTTACAGAATGCCTGTTGAAGACTTTTTAAAACATGCAGAATTAGTATCTGAACCTATTGGTGATAAAGGGCTTGCGGAATACTTTAGCGATAAGGACGTGAACGTTGAAGATCACTTTTCCGGTCAGGCCGCCGACCTGGATTGAAGGTACCTATGCAGTCAAAATTTTACTGTGTGTTAGAGCACCCAAAAACAAAAAATCTGCTATTTAAACAGAGTTGGAACTATCATGAAGTAGTCGAATACGCAAAGTGTAAGCAAGAAAAAGGGTATACTATAAAAATATTAAATGATGCGATCTATGAAGACGCAGGAAAGAGGTAAATCTATGGAAAACTTTAATCCCTTTACAGGAGAAATCGACACAACAGCACCGGCAGTTAGAGAAGCCGCACAGGTATCTACATCCTATACGCTGGATGAAGATGAGAAAATCGTAGCTAATTTAACATCCCGTCAGGTGAGCTACTGTAGCTTTGTACCAAAAACAGAAGATGAAAAGCTTAAGCTGTTTAATGTAATGAACAGCCCTACTGATCGAGTAAGCGATCATATCAACGAGGAGATCTTGATTTATGACGTATACATTGAGGCTGTGCAGTGTGAGAACAAAATGACAGGTGAGCTTACCTGGCAACCGCGGGTAATTCTGATCGGTAAAGATAAATCCTATCAGTGTGTGTCTACCGGTATTTACGGATCCATCAAAAAGGCCATTCAAGCATTCGGCGCACCGACATGGGAAAAGGGCATCAAGTTTAAAGTACAGCAGATACGGAAGTCTGCTGAAAAGAACATCTTGACAGTGTCAGCTGTCGGATTCGGCAAATAAGTGTTTCACGTGAAACAATTTTGGGGCGCCTGAAACGGGCGTCCCATTTTAATAGGAGGGTAAAATGAAAGGATGTAAATGGCTGTTTTTGTTATATCTGTTAATTATACTTGTGGGTATTGTAGTAGCGGTTACTATCTTTGTGCTTGTGTACAATTACATTGATAGCGGCCAGTTAATGAGAGATACGTTAGGGGGAATGTAATGTGAAATACAATCAAAAACAAAACAAGCAGATCAAAAATGCTGTAGCAAAATACAATCGTAAAATTAAAAGTATGCAAAAATCCCCTAAGTATAAAGACGTAATTTTGCCATCAACAACGTCAATCAAAGAAATAAAATCAAAAGTAACAAAAGCATCGGATATCACCCGTGAACTTAATTCTCTTAACCGGCTATTTAAGACCGGTGCGGGAGAAATCGTTACAGGAAAGAACGGTATTAAAACAATCAAATATGTTTCACGTGAAACATCCATAAAGATTTCATCTATTAACAGAAGGCGAACTAATGAAAGAAAGAAAGCGGAACAAGCAGATGTTGTAGTATCTGGATTAAAGACCGGTTTTAAGCGTGGAGAAATGTACGGAAATCGTCTGGAAGAATTAAAACCTAAACAAAATAAACTGTTAAATGCTAGGAGCCCAGAGGAATTTAATAAGTTTATACAGGGTGTAGATCGTCTTTTTGATAGCGATTTTATAGGGGGGCATAAGCAACTATATATGCAGAATTATATGAAAGCGGTTGACGATCAAATGGGACAATACGCACCTATTATAAATGATCTGGTAATGAAATTTACACCAGATGAATTTACAGACATGTATTACGAAAATCAGGATTTAACTATTGATTTTGTTTACGGAGCAGAATATATGCAACAAAAAGCAGAAGTAATTATCAGTATTTTACAAGACTATCTAAGCGCGTGAGGTAAATAATGTTATTTTCGGCTGACTTTGAGACTACAACCGATCCAAACGATTGCAGGGTTTGGGCATGGGGATTGTGCGAGATAGGCAATCCAGATAATTACATTCACGGTACGGTTATTGATGGAATGTTTAATTGGATACTTAATAATGATCCCAAAACAACTCTTTACTTTCACAACCTCAAATTTGACGGAGAGTTTATTTTTGTGTGGTTGTTTAGTAATGGGTTTAAGTACGTTAAGTCACGGAAAGAACTAGAAAATAACACATTTTGTTCGTTAATATCAGATAAGGGGCAATTTTATAGTATTGAAATCTGTATATCTAAATCACAACGTAAAAGAATAAAGATATTTGACTCACTTAAAATTTTACCATTTAGTGTTGCGCAGGTCGCTAAGTCTTTTGGTCTACCTTTATCTAAGCTGGAATTGGATTATGATAAGGAACGACCGGTTGGGTACCAACTTTTACCATATGAGATCGAATACTTAAAACATGATGTGGAGATAATGTCTCGCGCACTTAAAATCATGTTTGATCAAAATATGGTACAAATGACACAGGGCAGTAATGCATTAGCAGATTATAAGTCTATTGTAGGCAAATATTTTGACAAGTGGTTCCCCGTGCCCGAATATGACAGTGATATCAGGCACAGTTATAAAGGTGGGTATGTATACCTTAATAAAAAGTACAAAAACAGGCCCGTTGGAAAAGGGATCGTGCTGGACGTTAACAGCCTATACCCTTGGGCAATGTACTATTGCGATCTGCCGTATGGTGAAGGGGTATATTTTAGCGGAGAGTATAAGCAAGATGATCACTATAACCTATACGTACAACATTTTAGTTGTCAGTTTGAATTAAAACCTGGAATGTTACCCACAATACAGCTTAAAAACAATTTGGCATTTATCCCGACTGAATATATCGAATCATCCAATAATGAATGGATCGATATGTGTCTGACAAGTGTAGACCTAAAACTATTTTTTGAACATTATAACGTTTATAACGTGGAGTACATTGACGGCTGGAAATTTAAAAGTAGTAATACAATGTTTAGAGCATATATTGACAAATGGATGCAGGTTAAAATCGAATCTACTAAAAACGGTAACAAAGGTATGCGTACACTAGCAAAGCTTATGCTAAACGCTTTATATGGTAAGTTTGCTTTAAACCCTAAAGTAAGATCCAAACACCCAAAATTTGACAACGGTAAAATAGTGTACGAACTAGGCGAACAAGAATACCGCAATCCCATTTACATCCCGGTCGGTACATTTATAACTGCATGGGCACGTGACAAAACGATACGTTCAGCGCAGACATGTTACGATCGATTTATTTATGCTGACACGGATAGCTTGCATTTAGAGGGCCTTAACGTACCGGACGGAATAGAAGTAGACTCTACAAAATTAGGGGCATGGAAACATGAGAGCTCTTTTGTACTCGGAAGATACGTGAGAGCTAAAACATATTTGGAAAGAGAGCTTATACTAGGGTACGGTCAATACAAGTACGTTGATGGTAACAAAACTAAACGAACCTTAAAAAGATCGCCATTTGCAATTTTAAAAAGTATAGATTATAAGGTTATAAAAATAGACAGGTTAATCATGAGAGATAAAATAACATGCGCAGGATTGCCAGAAAGATGCTACCCACAGGTTACGTGGGAAAACTTTAAAATAGGTAAAGCATACAATGGCAAGCTTACATTTAGTCATGTCAATGGTGGAGTTGTACTAAAGGAAGTAGATTTTACTATAAAAGGATAGACAAATTATACATAAAATCGTTTTACAAATATCTGAAAATGTGATAAAATAATAGTAGGGGCATCGACCCCTACTATTTTAATGAGAGGAGAAAAGACCATGGCAAGAGAATGGGAGAGCCCACGGGTGAAACGTGACCGTGAGGAACGCGCCGCCTATCGTAAGGAACGAGGTTTAAAGCTGGAACCTTACGCGACAGATGAAGACGGTGAGGAAAGAAAGAGAATGTCACCGGAGGAGTACGAAAAGGTTTTAACAGACGTGCTTGAAGCGAACGGTGATACAACTGTGCTGACAGAGAAACTCGATGCTCTACGTGAATCATACAGAGGGTATGATGAACGCATGAGACGGTATGAAGACAGTTACGACCGTCTTTATGATCGTTACGAGGATCTGCGCCAGAAAAATCTTGATCTGTTTTACAGAGCCGCATCGACACGGGCAATGGAAACGCAGGATGAAGATATTAAAGAGGACGGAGAAACATTAACATTTGACCAGCTTTTTGAAAAAAGAGAGGAGTATTAAAATATGGCTGTTAAAGGTTTGGCTAAAGGCGTAGATACTGTAATGCTCTTAAATACAATTAGAGCCGAGGGTACGCCTACATATCAGGAACGTATTCCAGAAGCTACAAAGGATAACATTACGGCAGTCGGTGACGCTATCATAAATTATGAAGCCACCAGAAATGAATTTTTAGATGCACTGATTAACCGTATCGGAATGGTGCTGATCCAGAACAAACTGTACGAAAACCCTCTGCGTAGATTTAAAAAGGGAAAACTGGAATTTGGTAAGGACATTGAAGAAGTTTTTGTGGATATTGCAAAGGCACAGCACTATGATCCGGCGATTGCGGAAGATGAAGTATTTAAGCGCGTGATCCCTAACGTTAAAGCAATCTTCCATCGCTTAAACCGTCAGGACTTTTACAAGGCAACAATCAGCAATGATCAGTTAAGGACTGCATTTTTAACGTACCGTGGAATCGAGGATCTGATAGCAAAGATCGTTGACTCACTTTACAGCGGCGACAATCTGGACGAATTTCTGTTGATGAAAAACTTAATGAATGACTATGCGGATAAGTTTTATCAGATCCAGGTGAATGCGGTAACGGATGAAGCGTCAGCTAAAGCATTTTTAACAACGCTTAGGGCTACAGCCACAAAGTTAGGTTTTATGTCTAACGCTTACAATGCACAGGGAGTTTACAATTTCAGCCGAGTTGAAGACCTTGTAATTTTTATGACGCCTGAAACTGAAGCTCTGATTGATGTTGAAGCTCTTGCTCGCGCTTTTAACATTGCGTATACAGACTTTATCGGTCAGGTCGTGATCGTTGACGATTTTGGAGGACTGACCGACACGGTTGCATTGATGGTGGATCGTTCTTGGTTCATGGTTTACGACACATTCTTCACGTTTACCGAGCAGTACAATGCACAGGGATTGTACTGGAACTACTTCTTCCACCATTGGGAAATTCTGTCTACGTCACAGTTTGCAAATGCAATTCAGTTTACAACAGCAGAGGTAGTTACCCCTTCAATCACGTCCGTAGAGGTTACGCCCGCAACCGCAACTGTTACTAAACCAGGTACACAGCAGTTGACTGCAACTGTAACTAAGGTTGGTAATATCAATGATGAAGTAAGATGGACAATTTCGGGATCTACGGCAGTAGCATCTACTGTTTCCGCGAGCGGCCTGGTAACAATTCCGGCTAACGAACCTAACACAACTTTAACTGTAACTGCTACAAGCGTAGTTGATGGTAGTAAATCCGGCTCGGCTACAATTACAGTTAGCGCTGGTGCTTAATGCTTTTTGAGCCGCAGACCGTTGTACATCTGTTGAGTAACGTACCTCTCAAAGATTATAATAACCAAATGGACTTTGAGAGTAAGGATGCACAGACGCAGTATTTTTTAAGTAAAATATCAGTGACGGTGCCGGAGCAGGGCGATAACCACTACACGTATCAACGTAAAAACAGTAGCATTATCGTCCCATACGTTGCTGATCAGTTGTATAACATTTGCTATGTAATGTTTCGCAATAATAATTTTACTGACAAATGGTTTTATGCGTTTGTAAAAGATGTACAATATAAAAATACCACCTCAAGTATTCTTATTTTAGAGCTTGATGAGTGGCAAACTTGGCAATTTGATATAAAGTTTAAGACATCTTTTGTGGAGAGGGAGCATATCGCTAATGATACCTTTGGAGCAAGTTTGATTGACGAGGGTCTTGCAACTGGCGATTATGTAACTAACCAATACAGCATGATAAACTTATCAGATTGCTGGATAGCAGTAAGCACAACCGTAAGTTTTGACAGTAACAACTTTACTCCTGTATCTGGTAGAGTTACAGATGGTATTTATACAGGTACAGCAATATACACTTTTGATAATGTAGCTAGTTTGCAGTCAATCATATACGCACTAGCCGAAGCTGGTAAAAGTGATGCAATAACAGGTATGTATATGTTACCAAAAGAGTGCACTTATGATCAGCACAACGGAGAGGTGATACAATGGAGCGGGGATCTTAAAAAAGAGTACGCAATCCCTACTACCAATACCTTAAATGGGTATTCTCCCCGCAATCAAAAGTTATTGCAATACCCGTATCGTGCCTGCGTAGTCACAGCCACAACAGGTGGATCTGCACAGTTAAGATATGAGTTTTTAAAATCAAACCAGCTTACCATGCGTGCTAATCGCGGCCCGTCCGGAACGGTTGTATTATATCCCAACAATTATAAAGGTGTACAAAACAATGTCGGAGAAGGCGTACAGTTAGAGCCTTACCAGCAATGCCAATGGGTCAAGGATAATTATTTAAACTGGAACGCCGTGCAACAGATCCGGTATAGATATGACACCGAAAACGTAGGTATACAGGCAACCAACAAATTGGTAAATCAGGGCATCAACCGGACAGAAGCGTTAGCAACAAACTTATTAAACGCCGCCAATATTACATCCGGAATAGGTCAAGTAATAGGGGCCGCTACAGATGCGACAAAAGCTGTGATCAACATGAATTACGATATGAATATGATCACGCGAAATTTGCAAGAGGAACGTGAAGTATTTTCCCTTGTTCCTCCGTCAGCTAAAGGCGGCATGAGTGGAACACCGTTATTTGTAGCCAACCGATATGGATTTATGGTCGAAAACAGATCCATCACTTATGACTACGCGCGTGCGATTGATACCTATTTTACAATGTACGGATACAAAGTAAATCGTGCAAAAGATATCAATTACAGAACGCGTCCGAACTGGAATTTTATTAAAACCAATGGCGTAATTATAACCGGATGTATCCCGGGAGACAGTATCCATACAATCATGCAGATGTTTGACAATGGTTGTACGATCTGGCACACGGATGATATTGGTAACTACAATTTACCAAATGGTGAGAAACCGCTAGATAATCCACACACGGTTACAGTTAACCGCGGGACTGGAAGTGGAAGTTATTATAGCGGAGATCGTGTAAGTATCACGGCTGATCCTGCACCAACTAATCAAGTATTTAGCCAATGGGTTTTAAACAGTGGCGATGGTACAATTGCACAACCGTCCGCAGTGGGAACTTACTATACCATGGGTAGCACAGATGCAGTAATAACAGCTACATATACAACAAGCCCTGAAGCAAATTACGGCCTGAATGTTATTAACGGATATGGATCTGGAACGTATCGCGGTGATGAACAAATACAGATTGAAGCAATGACGATCGAGGGGCAGACGTTTAACCATTGGCAAGTAAACAGCGGATCAGCAACTATCCAGGATACAACAAGTCCAGAAACATGGTGTATTTTAAACAACAGCGATAGCGTGGTAGAAGCAGTATTTAGTGGCGGAGAACCAGTATACAACACAATCGCCGATGCTATGGCAAGCGGAATTGGCGCGGTGGAATGGGATGCAACGGTAGGTGCAATACAGATATGGTACTATGGTAGTTATGTTAAAAGTGCATGGTGTACAACCAGCCTAACGTATTACGCATCTAAAGTTGGAGTATCATCACAAGTGCCCAAAAATGCAAATGTAGATACCCTTTGGACTCGCATGTCAACCATAAAGTGGTATACCCCGCAGTACGGTGGGACACTCCGATATCCCAAACGTGGCGATGTGATATTTTTTAGCAACCGTCACACAACTGCTGATCTTACCCATGTAGGTGTGGTATCAAAAGTCAATGGATCATCAATATCCTATATCAGCGGTAACACAACAAACCCCACCAGTGGCGGACCTGACGGAATATTTGAGCATACAATCGACATAACAGATATGTATGTGGTATGCTTCGCCCAGGTTACTTATTAAAAGGAGGTGAGCTAATGGCAAAACGTAGAGGGTGTAATTTAGAGATAGACTGGGATATGGTACGCAACAACGTTACCTTCCAGGATTATTATTGCCGCCTGAAAAATTATGCATTAAACATGTTTGAGTGGATTAACTTACCACCCACTTGTGATGAGAGGTTTTTAGAGCTCACCCTTTTTGATAAGGGCTTTGCGATCTTTTTTGAAAACGCTGATAACGGTGCACCAATGGCAACCATGTCAACAATAGGTGGCGAACTAAACGTTTACCAAATACCGACATACAGGCGCGCCTATGCAGTCAATGGTTTTCAGCAAGACTGTAACATGCTCGATAGCGTTCTGATCTTTAACAATTATTTACACACTCCAACGGCACTGACAATTGAGCAATATGCTTACAGATTATACATTGTACAGCGCGCAATTGATACTAATCTTAATGGGCAAAAAACTCCGATACTCATTCGGGCGTCGGAGGAAAACAGATTGTCGTTGGAAAACATATACAGTCAGTATAACGGTAACGCACAGGCAATTATAGTCAGTAAGGATTTTGACCCCGAATCAATCAACGTTTTGGATACGCATGTAGATTATATTGCCGATAAGCTCGAGGCACAGAAGCATATGATCTGGAATGAAGCATTATCGTTTTTGGGCATCCGAAACGCAAATACAGACAAAAAGGAAAGACTGATTGTAAGCGAAGCAGAAAGTGTGGACGGCCAGGTTGAAGCCAGCCGATTCGTCATGCTAAACTCTCGTAGGCAGGCGTGCCGAGAAATCAATGCTATGTTTGGCCTTAACCTTGACGTCAGATTCCGTACGGTACAGCAGGGCGATCTAGCTAACTATGACGCACTGCCAGAACCGGAAGAGGAGGTGGAGGAATGAGCAAATACACCACCGAATTGAGATATCTGTGCGAAACATTGATAGGACTTAAAGAGTCAGTTGATTATGCAAGTGTAAGTGACGTTATCTCACAGGCTCGTCCGATAATATTTAATTTTGATTATCCAATATTTGACCAAAACTACAAGTCAGTGCTGGAAACCAAAATATTAAAACATTATTATACGCGCGAGATTGGCTCCGAAACATACGGTCTATGGAAATTACGGCTAGACACAAAAATGAATGAGATCATGCCGTATTATAATCAACTTTACGAGAGCCAATTGTTAACGTTTAATCCCCTTTATGACAAGGACTTAACTACAACAGGCACACGCACAGATCAGGGCACCAACAGCACCGACGCTAACACAACGGTCGATAACGTAGTTACCACAGATAATAACAATACCGTAACAGGTAAAAATGTTAACGCATTTCAGGAGACGCCACAAAATGGGCTTACGGATGTGGAAAACTTAAAGTATCTTACATCAGCTACAATTGACACTACAAACTCTAGCGACACTGGTAAAGGTACACAAGATACAAAGGGTACTTCACAAAATAAAACCAACAGCGGATTTAACAGTCTTAATGATTATGCCGAACATGTAGCAGGTATGACAGGTGCGCGTTCAGGCGCGCAGTTACTCAAGGAGTTTCGTGATACGTTTTTAAATATAGATTTACAGATTATCGCGGAGCTAAGAGATTTATTTATGCTAGTTTATTGAGAGAGGAGGTGCAAACGTGGCGGGAGATATTACCAATATTATGTACAGATGCTACCCTATATTACCTGTAGTATATGATGAGTCATTAAGTTATTACGAGGTCTTGTGCAAATTAAGCGCAAAACTCAACGAGGTTATTGATTTTGTTAATGATTTTGAAGCCGACTACCAGGGGTATGTGGATCAGGAGATTGCGAAACTTGACGCAAAGGTCACGCAAGAGCTTTTAGATCAAAAGGCTTATGTAGATCAGCAGATTAAGGACATGACGGATGCGGTCGATGCGATGCGAGTTTATGTTGACAACTCTATTGCTAACAGTCAGGCATGGGTCACCAGCCGAATAAACGAGCTAACAGTCTACATTAACAATCAGATCTATCAGTTACAGGAGTCTATCGTTACACTCGATAAAACACTGCGTGATTATGTCGACAACGAGATACAAAAGTTAATTGACATGATTCCGGAAATCACACAACCGATTGTGATCGACCCGATAACTGGCGAAAAGGTCAAGTTACAGACGGCTCTAGACAACATCGTACAGTACCTAAAGTATTATGCACTGACGGCATGGGAGTATGACTCACTCCATCTGACGGCACAGCAGTATGATAATAAAAAGTTTACTGCACTGACCTATGATTTATTTGCCAAAAAATATTTATGGATTGATCCTAATTTCTACATGTTTAGCCCGGAAACTGGCGAGTACATGTTGATTAAGGATGTAATACTACAGCTTTTCCAGTACCACAAAGACGCACCAATTAATGCAACCGAGTACGACGCGCTTGCTTTAACTGCAACAGATTATGACGGCAAAGCACTTACGGCTCACAACTATGACTTTAGCGGCAAAACCTTATTGGCCGCATAGGAGGTAAAAGAATGGGATTTACAAACAAGACACCTAATTATAATTTACCGCAGTGGATCGGTACGGATCAGCCTACCTGGTTGGTAGATGTTAATGGCGCTTTTAGTGCAATCGATACCGCAATTTCTGATGTTAATGTGACTGCTACTGGGGCTAAAAATACGGCTGATTCCGCTAGTGGTTT
>ULUL01011769.1_pt1 | contig 13932 bp, 10 predicted proteins | sample 1958481 | NCBI WGS metagenome assembly ULUL01 (sample SAMEA4835759, study PRJEB28245) | human gut metagenome | biome: gut microbiome; material: fecal sample | place: Denmark | collected 2008 | reverse complement strand
CACCAAAATATTGCATTTTGGTGCATTGTTTTATATAAAAAAATATAGCAAAAAACGCCTTTTGAATTCACAAAAGGCGTTTTATTACAAAGGATTAATTAAACAAAATTAAAATAAAGCCGGTTTTTTAACGGGTGCAGCGCCGGGGATTGATTCCCAGTTAGCAGCCATAATTTTCTTGAATGATTTTAATGCTGTATCTTCAAGTTCACCAAGTTCTTCAGCTTCAATAATTAATTTTCTTAAAGGAAGAAGGGCTCTTTGGTCTCTTAAAACACCAAGTGCAGCAGCTGCACCTGCTCTAACCAAATCGTTTTCGTTTTTATTTTCCATAACTTCGATTAATGCTGGAACTGCTTTTGTATCGCCCAATTTGCCGAGTGAAGTTACGGCATAAATTCTAACGTTAACCCATTCGTCTTTTAACATTGTAATAATTTTATCAACGGCTTTTTTATTGCCGATTTCACCCAATGCTCTTGTAGCATCGCATCTTACGTTAACTTTTTCATGGTCAAGTGATTCAATTAAAGCATCTGTCGCAACATCGCCAATTTCAATTAAAGCATCTGTTGCTGTAATGCAAACTTGGGGGTTTTCATCATTAAGTGCTTCAACAAGGGGTTCTACAACAATACTGCCGCCCAAACGGCCCAATGCTCTTGCTGCACGAACACGAACGTCAACGTTTCTGTCTTCTCTTAAAGATTCAATTAAAGGAACTGTTGCGTTTGTATCGCCCAATTCGCCCAAAGCACGAGCTGCATATAAACGAACTGAACCGTTTTTATCATATTTTAAAACATCAATTAAAGGTTTAACGGCTTTAAAATCGCCCATTTCACCAAGAACTCTTGCAGCATTATAACGAACTTTTTCAGAATTAGATGTTTGTAAATCTTTAATTAATTCTTCAAATGTTTTTTTAGCTTGTTTTTTGCGGTTGTTCACACTAATTGTCATATAATCAGATTCCTCCAAATAACAATTTCTTCACTTCTTTTTTACTTTTTTTAGAGACATTAAGACACGAAGGCCTAAAACACTTCACATATATATTAAAAAATTTTTTCCTTTAAAAATTGACTTATTTATGTTGCAATGCTTAACGAAACTTCATATCTTCTATTAGTTAATTAATCTCTATTTCCTGCTTTACCCTTAATGGGTAAAAAGAACACTTTATGCATTCATATTACCATTTTTTTTGGTTTTTGTCCTACATTGTTCATATTACTTAACATAAAAATTGCAATTGTTTTTTTAAAGATAAAGAACTATTAATCTATACTTGAAATTTATTTTTAACATTTCTTAACAAAAATTTGACTTTTAATTTCCCATGTGCAAAAAAATTGTTTTTGTGTTTTAAATGAATAAGAAATTTTTTGTGTCGGAATAATTGTTATATATAAATAATATTAAGGAGAAATTAAGTGAAGTTAGGTGCAATTTCAAGTTTTAGCTATCAAAATTCGCCTGCATTCGGCAGGAAATTAAGAGAAGATGAAAAGCCTGCCGTTAAAAGAGATATTGAAGAAGGCTTAAAAATATTAGGCAAAAATATGGCAATTATTTTGCCGACTAACTGCTCCCCAACATACAAAGAAAGTGACACGGGAATTGGGCAGCCGTATTCAAAAAGTTCAAATGAACTTTTATATCCCTTTTTAAACAATTGGGGCTTTAGCTCACAGCAAAAACAACCGTCAGGCCTTGGCAAACAAACAGACGCTTCTCCTTACGTTTCAAATTCAAGCGCATATAACACGGCAATAATTAATTTGGATGAACTCACCAAACCGGAATCAGGCGCTATTTTAAGCGAAGAAACCTATAGAAAAATTGTGGATAACAACCCTAAAAAAGGGCAAGACAGGTCAGCTTATGTATATAATGTTCAAGAAAGCAAAAAAGCTTTATTAGAAGCCTATGACACCTTTGTTCAAAAAAGAGAAAATAAGGATTCCCTTCCTGAAGCTGAAAGAAGGGGAATTGAACGCTTAGAAAGCGACTTTCAGGAATTTAAAGAAACCAAAGGCAAAGAACAGGAAAAAAATGCGCTTTATAACATTTTAACCGATATAAACGGCAACGATTACTGGCCAAATTGGAGCAGCGAAACGGATAAAAACCTTTTTGCAACACCAAGAAACGATTGGGAAAGAGAACAAAGAACATCAAGATTAAATGAATTAAGAGAGAGCCACAAAAAAGAAATAGATTCTTTCCTTTTCTCTCAAATGCTTGCAAAGAAAACAATCGAAAAAGGCCATCAAACACTTCAAAATAACGGCATTAAAGGAATTGGCGATATTCCCGTTGCATTCTCTGATGCTGAAGTTTGGGGCAATAAAGATTTATTCTTAGACGACCTTAGAATGGGCTGCAAAGAACCTTGGAGCGATAAACCGCAAAAATGGGGCTTCTTTGTGCTAGACCCTAAAAAATTGTTCAATCAAGACGGCTCTTTGGGTGAAGCAGGCGAATTTTTATATGATAAATATGAAAGAGCCTTTGAAGAAAACAAAGGCGGCGTTAGAATAGACCACATTGTAGGTTTAATGGATCCTTATGTTTATTCTGAAAACGGTGGCCGTGAAGGAAGATTATATTCCGAATTATACAGAGGAGTAAACGGAGATAAATGCGACAGAATTTTAAGAAAAATAGTTCTTCCTGCCGCAAATAAAGCAGGGCTTAATGCTTCAAACATTATAGCGGAAGATTTAGGCTATATGCCGGGGGATACAAAAAACACACTTCAAAACCTTGGCATTGGCGGCATAACGGTTACTCAATGGTGCGATGCCCACAATGTTTGGAATGCGCCCCAAAACAACGCAGTTATGATTGCAAACCACGATACGGCTTCTGCTAAAGAATTATACCCTGATAAAATGGAAAGAAGAAATAAATTTATAGAATTATTCTCTTCAGGTGCTAAAAATGTTCAAATTTTCTGGACAGACCTTTTTGGCATAAAAGAAAGATATAATAAGCCGGGGGTTGTGGGCCCCGAAAATTGGTCTTTAAGAATGACAGAAAACTTTGAAGATACTTATCATAAAAAATTAGAAGAAAATGACGCTCTTAATATTCCTGAAGCTATTTTAGAAGCAAACAGAAGAAGAAACCCGAACTTCAGCAGAGACCATGCTTGGCTTGCCGAATCTCTCAAACATTGGTCAAATGTATTAAAGGAAAAAGAAAACTAAATAAAAAGAAATCAAATAAAAATACCGCCTAAATTTTAGGCGGTATTTTTTATATAAAATTAATTAATCTTTAATATCTTCTGTTGATTTTTCTGTATTATCGGTTTTATCATCAAGCGCAGTTTGCGCAAATTCTCTTAAAAGTGCCAATTTATTAACATTTGAAATAAATGCTTCATCTCTTTTTTTGGAAATATCATTTGCTAAAATAACAGAACCGCCTAAAGCGCCTGCAACGGGGGCAAAAAGCGCCGCATTTTTTGTAATTGAAGCGATTTTAGGGTGTTTTAGTGCAATTTCCTGTGTTTTTTCGGATATTTTTTGTGAAAATTTACCTAATTTTGAACCGTCTAATTTATCAGCATGGCTTGCTAAGCTTTTTTTCATAGCATCTGCTGTCGGTCTGAACATTTTTGCAAGCTTATCGCCGCCTTTTTTAGCACCTGCTATTGCAAGAGTTGAAGCTGCCAATAAAGCCGCCGCACCTACCACAAATTGAACTGTCGGGTTTGCTTCTTGTTTGTTGCCTTCTTTGTCTTTTTTGGTTAAAAGTTTATCTGTTATTGTATCAACCGGTTTTGAAAGAGCAAAAACAGTTCCTGCAACGCCTAAAGTCTTTGCAGCGGATGAAACCTTTGCGGATAACTTACCTTTTGTTAAGGCAGCCGCGGCTACTGTTGTTGCTGCTATAAACATAGAAGGCCACTTATTTAGGGCACGAGCAGCAGTTGAATTTTCTGCTTGTTTATTTGCGTTCCTTGCGCTTGCTTGTATAATCTCATCATCTGACATTTGAGATATACTGCTTAAAATTGGACGCTTTCGATGTCGCTCGGGTAGATTTTGATTTTTAAATGACGACTCACCGAATGTTATTTTCGAGACAGTAGGCATTTGTTCCTTCCGCATGAAAAATTCATGCCATATTATCAAATTACATGACATATTCTATATCAAATGAAAAAAAATTGCCAGTATTTTTTTATCTGATAATATATTAACTAACGGTATAAATTAATCAAAAGGTAGAATATGACTGAAAATTACATTAAATTTGTAGATGTTACAAATCGTGACGGTGTTCAAACATCAAGGCTGGGCTTAGCTAAACTTCAAAAAACCATAATTAATCTTATGTTAAATGATATGGGAATAACCCAATCAGAGTTTGGCTTCCCCACAACATGCCATGAAATTAATTACCTGAACGGCAACTTAATGCTTGTTGAAAGAGGCGCTATTGATAAAACAATTTTATCAGGCTGGGCAAGAGCTTTAGCGGGTGATGTTGATAAATCTTTTAAAAATGTTCCTAAATTACAAAATATTAATTTATCTCAATCTACATCAGATCAAATGATAAACGGCAAATACGGCGGCAAAAAAACAAAAGATGACATTTTAGCCCAAACATTGGAAGCAGTGAACGAAGCAGTTAAAAACAATGCAAATATAATTGGCGTTAACGCAGAAGACGCTTCAAGGTCAGATTTAAACTACCTTATTAAATATGCAAACGAATGCAAAAGATATGGCGCAAAAAGGTTCAGATATTGTGACACCTTAGGCTATGACGACCCGCAAACGGCATACAACAGAATTTATACCCTTGCAAAAGAAACCAATATGGATATTGAACTCCATTTCCATAACGACTTAGGCATGGCCGTTGCAAACTCTGTTATGGGCGCAAAAGCAGCCATTGATGCAGGCGTTACCCCTTGGATAAATACTGCAATAAACGGTATGGGCGAACGTGCAGGCAACGCAGATTTAATTTCTTGCATTCTTGCAATTTTAAAATCTTCAGGTTTTGAAGGTAAATATAAAATTGACCCTCAAATTGATTTATCAAAAGCTTGGAAACTGGCAAAATATACAGCTTATGCTTTCGGTGTTGCAATTCCAATGAACCAAGTTGCAGTAGGCGATAACGCATTTGCCCATGAATCAGGCATCCATGCAGACGGCGCCTTAAAAGACAGAAGAAACTATGAACTTTATGATTATGAAGAACTTGGAAAAGGCGAGCCTGAAATTATTGAAACAGGCAGAATGATTACAGTTGGCGAATATTCAGGCATTAAAGGTTTTAGAAACGTTTATCAAAACTTGGAGCTTGAATTTAAAGATGAAGAAGAAGCAAGAAACATCTTAGAACTTGCAAGATATGCTAACGTTCACACTCAAAAGCCTTTAACAAAAAGTGAATTAAGGTTTATTTATTTCTACCCGAATATTGCGGCAAAAATTATGACCGTGGAACCGTATTATAAACCAATCGGCGCACTTAAAGAAAGAATTGAAAGATTAGAAAAAATTAATTCTTCAGTTATTGTATAAGGTTAAAAAATTGAATTCCAAAAATAAAAAATTATATATAGAAACTCTTGGCTGTCAGATGAATAAATCTGACAGCGAAAGAATTATGGGCATTATGAGCCATTTTGGATATATTGAAGCAAGTGAAGATGAGGCAGATTTTTTAATTATTAACACCTGTTCCATCAGAAAATTATCGGAAGATAAAGCATATTCAAAAATCGGCAACTGGGGCAAAAGAAAAAGAGGCGGCGAAGACATTAAAATTGGCATTTGCGGCTGTGTTGCCCAACAAGAAAAAGAAAACATCTTTAAAAAATACCCATACGTTGATTTAATTTTTGGAACTCACAATATCTATGAGCTTCCTGACCTTTTAAAAAAAGAAGGCAGGGTTTGCGCCATAAAAGATAAAGCGGTTAGCGAAAAAGATTTTGAAATTATAAGAAATAAAAATATAAACGCTTGGCTTCCCATTATGGAAGGGTGCAACAATTTTTGCACATATTGCGTGGTGCCTTATACAAGGGGAAGAGAGCGAAGCAGAACAATTGAAAATATTATAAAAGAAGCAAAACAAATTATAAAAGAAGGGTTCAAAGAAATCACTCTTTTAGGGCAAAATGTAGATAGCTACGGTAAAGATTTAGAAGGAAAACCCACCTTTGCGCATCTTTTAAGAGAATTAGACAAACTTGAAGGCAATTTTAGAATAAGGTTTACAACATCATACCCGACAGATATTACAGACGATGTTATAAAAACGGTTAAAACAGGCTCTAAAATTTGCGAATGCTTCCACATTCCAATGCAATCAGGCAATGACAGAATTTTAAAAATGATGAACAGAAGATATGATGTTCAAAAATATACTGAAATTGTGAGAAAAATTCAAAATGAAATTGAAAATGTAACCGTTACATCTGATTTTATTGCAGGGTTTCCATCTGAAACAGAAGAAGAATTTCAAGATACAATTAAACAAATTAAACTTTTAGGGCTTGATTATTCAAATACTGCGGCATATTCCCCAAGGCCCAATACCCCTGCAGGAAAAATGACGGATAAATTTATAAAAGATGAAATTAAAAAGCGCCGCTTAATTGAATTAAACGAAGCGGTTAAAGAAGCAAGTTTTAATTCAAATAAAAAATACGTTGGAAAAACATTGGAAGTTCTTGTTGAAAAAGAAAAATTTGAAGATAATAAAAGGCTTTTAGAGGGCAGATTAAGAAACAATAAAGTTGTTCACTTTGAATCAACTAAGCATAATGTGGGCGATTTTGTTCCTGTAAAATTAAATAAAGCCTCGATTTGGTGCCTTTTTGGAGAAGAAGTTTAGTTTTTAAGTTTTGTTAAGCAGTGCTCATTTTTCATGGCAATTTTTAATTAAAAAAAATTTTAATTAAAATATGTTAAAGTGAAAGGAAATGGAAGAATGAGTGTTGGAGCATTAACATCAAGTTTACATACTATGCCGATTGCAGTAAAATCAGGCACAACGGCGCTTGCAACAACCACAGGAAGAAACCTTCCCATGGTGCAAAATTCAGGAGCATTAGCAGTTATTGATGATGCTGCACAGGTTGTTAAAAAATCAGGCTCAAAAGGAAAAATTATTGCAGCAATTTTAGCAGGTGTTACAGGCATCGCATTAGCTGCAAAATTTATTACAGGAAATAAAGAAGCTGAACAAGCTCAACCTGTTGAACAAAAATTATACGCTTAAAAAATAACTTTTAATAAAAAAAGGGTCTTATTTAAGACCCTTTTTTTATTCGTTAATTTCTTCTTTTTTTATTCCTATTTTTTCTTCCAGTTCATGCCTTGATTCTTCATAACCGGATCTGCCCATAAGAGCATAGGTATAATTTTTGGCTTGCTCAACGCCCGGTTGGTTAAAAGCATTTATATTATACAATTCGCCTGCAATTGCTGTTTGAACTTCCAACATATAGAATAATTCAGCCATATAATAAGCGTTAACTTTTGGCATATGAATTGTTAAATTCGGGCGTTTAAAATCAGTTAAGGCAACTGCTGTAGCATCAGCTTCCGCATTAATTAATTCATTAATTGTTTTGCCGCCTAAATAGTTAATTCCCGTAAATTCAAATATTTTTGGAATTTCAACCACATTGTCAAATTCATCAACTCTTATAAAGTTAATTAATTTATCGTGTTTGCCTTCGTTATATAGTTGAATTTGCGAGTGCTGGTCTGTTGCCCCTAAGGCCTTAATTGGAACAGGGCCGATATTTACAATATTTCCATCTCTGTCAATTTCTTTTCCCAAAGATTCCGCCCAAAGCTGAACAAACCAATCAGATACATATTTTAACCTTGAAGAATATGGCATCATAACTGTTATATAGTGGCCTTTTTGAGTATCCATTAAATAATGAATAAGGGCATTTTGCGCTGCAATATTTTTATTAATGTCGGTATTTTTAAGGGCTAAATCCATTGTTTTAATACCGTTCATAATGTCATCAATGTCTATACCCACAAGTGCCATCGGAACAAGCCCGACAGGTGAAAAAACAGAAAATCTGCCGCCGACATCATCCGGCACAACAAAAGTTTTATACCCTTCTTCGTTTGCAATTTGCCTTAAAACACCTGATTGTTTATCTGTTGTTGCAACAATATTTTTTCTGTAATCATCGCCCAATAAACTTTGCATTTTATCTTTAATTATCATAAATTGCGCCATTGTTTCGGCGGTTGAGCCTGATTTTGTGATTACGTTTACAAGCGTTCTTTTAAGGTCAAGTATATTTAATAAACTTTGAATTTCATCGGGGTCTATGTTATCTAAAAAGAAAATTCTTGGATATCCGCCCCTTTCTTCTTTTGTAAGTAAGTTCCAATTTGGGTTTAAAAGCGCATGACAAAAGGCAATTGCGCCCAAAGCAGAGCCGCCTATTCCAAGCACAAGAACATTATCAAACCTGTTTTCAACCATAGCTGCATATTCTTTAACATACCAAAGGGTTTCTTCGCTATACCCTAAATTCATCCACTGCAGCCATGCGCCTTGTTTATCTTTGTTAAAATTAAGGTTTTTAATGATTTCTTCAATTTTAGGGGCATAAACACCAAATTCAGATTCAATATCCAGCCCGAATTCTTCGCCTATCACCTTTGATGAAACATTTTTGAAATCAATTTTTATCATTGTTTTATCCCTTAATTTAAAATAATTATACTAAGAGCAAGCTTTGATGTAAATACTGTTGAGATTGCCCGACTTATTAATGATAAAAACAAACAAGTTTGTTAAAAAAATAATATGAGAACATTTAATAAAAACGACGATTTTATTTTTGAATTAATCCATGACCTGAAAGCCCCGATTATAAGCATGGATTTTGCGCTTAAAAATATAAGGCGTGATGAATTTTTAGATGAAATTTTTAAAATAAACAGGCATAATTTAAACTATGTTGAAAACATGATGAATTCATATTCACTTGCAAAAGGCAGATACTGCCCGAAATTTGAACTTGTTAATTTGGCAAACATTGTAAAAGAAGAAGCAAGGGTTTTAAATTTTTTAATAGCAGAAAAAAATTTAAGGGTAATAATAAGCATTGATAAATTGGTTGACCCTTATATTGTTGGGGATAAATATTTAATAAGGCAGATAATTTTAAACCTTTTAACAAATGCCGTTAAATACACACCCGTTGATTGCACAATAAAAATTATTTTTGAAAAAAAAGAAGGCTTTTTAACAATTTGTTTTTTAAACCCCTATAATGAAAAGCAGCAAAACCTTTGTTCCACCAAAATGGGGCTTGAAATTGTAAAAAAGAAATTAAGGGCAATAAAAGGCAAATTGAAAGTTCTTAAAAATTCTGATGAAATTTGTTTTCAGGTTTCTTTTGAATCTAAATAATTATTTTTTAAGTTCATCCAAAACGCCTTCAAGCGCAATTTTAACGTGATAATAGCTTAAACCCCCTTGCATATAAATTGCATAAGGCGGGCGAATCGGCCCGTCTGCCGAAAGTTCAATTGTAGAGCCTTCAATAAAACTGCCGCCTGCCATAATTAATTTATCCTCATACCCGGGGACAACATCAGGAATTGGGGTTAGATAGCTTTCAACAGGTGAATACCTTTGTAAAGCCTTGCAAAATTTTTCTTGTTCTTCGCCTTTTGTAAATTTAATTGTTTGAATTAAATCTACCCTTTTTTCATTTGAATGAGGGTGAGTTAAAAAGCCCGTATTTTCAAAAACTTTAGCGGCCAAAATTGCCCCTTTAAGAGCATTTGCAACAATAGATGGTGCCATAAAGAAACCTTGCAAGATAACTCTTGTTGTATTAAACATAGCACCGCCTTCTCTGCCGATTCCCGGGGATGTTAATCTTCTTGCGCAAAGTTCAACAAGCCTTTCTTTTCCTGCAATATAGCCCCCTGCTTCAACAATGCCGCCTCCGGGGTTTTTAATTAAGCTTCCTGCCATAATATCTGCGCCAACTTCTAAGGGTTCTTTTGTATCTGTAAATTCGCCATAGCAGTTGTCTACAAAACAAATTGTATTTTTGTTTTTAGCTTTTACAATTTCAACAATTTTTTTAATATCATCTAAAGTTAAAGATTTCCTTAAAGAATACCCTCTTGATTTTTGAATTAAAACCATTTTGGTGTTTTCTTTTATATAGTTTGGAATTTTTTCAAAATCAACTTCAAAATCATTTTTTAGTGGAACTTCATCATAACTAACACCATGACCCATTAAAGATGATTCAAAATAAGGGTCGTTTTCTCTTTTCCCGATTATTTCTTCTAAGGTGTCATAGGGCGCTCCTGCAATTGAAACAAGGTTATCGCCCGAATGTAAAAGCCCAAATAAAACACAAGATAGAGTGTGGGTGCCTGAAACAAAATGTGGGCGAACAATTGCAGCTTCCGCCTTGAAGGCATCTGCAAAAACATTATCCAAGGCTTCTCTGCCTAAATCATCATGCCCGTAGCCTGTTACAGTGTAAAAATGTTCTTCGCCAATTTTATTTTTATAAAAAGCATCTAAAACTTTTCTTTGGTTAAATTCTGCAATTTTATCTATTTCTTTAAATTTATCTAAAATTTCACTTTCGGCTTTTTCTATAATTTCTTTTGAATTCATTATTCTTCCTTAAAAACCGCCTTAAACCCTTCTATAATTATATCAACTTCATCTTTTTTAATTATAAGAGGCGGCGCAATTCTTATTGTATTTTCGTGAGTTTCTTTTACAAGAATACCATAATCCTTAAATAATTTTTCGCAATATTTTCTTGCAGGTTCATTTAATTCCATTGCAATTAAAAGCCCTCTGCCTCTAACTTCTTTAATTTTATTATTTTCAATTTTTCTAAGTTCACCTAAAAGGTATTCACCCATATTTTTTGAATTTTCAGCCAAATTTTCATCAACAATAACATCCAGTGCTGCCATTGCAATGCTTGCTGCCATTGGGCTGCCGCCAAAGGTAGAACCGTGTTCACCCGGTTTAAAAACACCTAAAATATCTTTTGAAGATAAAACCGCAGAAACAGGGTAAAAACCGCCTGATAATGCTTTCCCCACAGTTACAACATCAGGGCGGATATTTTCATATTCAAAAGCAAAAAGTTTACCGCACCTTCCAAAGCCTGTTTGAATTTCATCTAATATCATTAAAATGTTGTTTTCATCGCAAAGTTTTCTTATATCTTTTAAATAGCCGACAGGTGGAATTTTCACCCCTGCTTCGCCTTGAATTGGTTCTAATAAAATTGCGACCGTGTTTTTTGTAATTAATTCTTTCATTGAATTAATATCGCCGTATTTTGCAATTTTAAACCCTTCTGTGTATGGGCCGAAATCTTTTTTTGCACTTTCATCCGTTGAAAAACTTATGATTGTTGTTGTTCTTCCGTGGAAATTTTCAGAGCATACAATAATTTCAGCAGTTTCAACCCCCTTTTTTTGATAGCCCCATTTTCTTGCGGTTTTAATTGCCGTTTCAACAGCTTCAGCGCCTGTATTCATTGGTAAAACCATTTCAAAACCCGTTAATTTAGCAAGTTTTTCATAATATAGGGGCAAAACATTATTTCTAAAAGCACGTGAAGTTAGGGTGATTTTATTTGCCTGCTCTACCATCGCCCTCATTATTTTTGGATGGCAATGCCCTTGATTAACCGCACTATATGCGCTCAGGCAATCTATATATTTTTTTCCTTCAACATCATATACATAAATTCCATTGCCTTTTTCAATTACAACATCAAGCGGTTTATAATTGTTTGCGCCATATTTTTTTTCAAGTTCTATAAAATCAAGAGAATTCATATTTTGCCCCCTTCTTTTTTTATAATTGTAGTAGAAAAAAATTCGGCTTGCAATTATTTTGCAAATATAAAAAATTCCAATTATAATTTCTTTATGAAATCAAACAAAAGTTTTATATTTTGGGGTTTAATTTTTATTTGCTTAATGCTTTTTGCTTTTATTATAAAAGGGGCAATGAATGGCGCTCTTCCAAAATACCCCGTTTTTCCTTCCGTTTATAACAAAGTAAATATTATTTTAGAAACAGAAACCAAAAATATTGATGACATTGTTTTAAAAGTAAATGAAGGGTTTTATTCAATTCCGAATTCTAAAGGGCTTTTAAATAAAACGGTTTATGAAAAAGCAGACAACATAAGCATTTTAGTGAATAAAAATTTTAAAAATGAAATTAAAAATATAGTTATTTTTAACGATTTAAAATCTTTTTATTTTGGCGATTTTTCAAAATTTAACAAAAAAGAAACCAAGCTTTGTGTAAAAGGAAACTGCAAATTTTATAATGAATACGACATTTCAAACCACATAAAATATAATAAAAACAATACTGCAATTAATTTTCATTCAAACGTTAATTTAATTTGCAATGTTATTTTATCTTTATTTTCAGGGAATTTAATTTTTATTTTGCCCTATATTTTGTTTTTTATTTCAATTATTTATTTTATTAACAACAAAGAAGAAATTAAAACCCCTAAATTGAACCCTTATATTTTAACATTTTTAATTTTTGGTTTTGGAATTTTAATGTATTCAAACGGAATGCTGGATTACCTTCCTTGGACAGATGAATACAGAACAATTGAATATTCAGACCCAAAACTTCCTTTTATGACGATTTTTACAGACCCCGGAAACCCGCCTTTATTTTACTTTTTATTTAGAATTTTTATAAACGTTTTTGGAACTTCAACTTTAACAATGAAATTATTCCCCTTTATTGTTGGAATTTTGGCCGTTTTTATAATGTGGCTTATTTTAAAATGTGAATTTGGCCTAAAAACAGCAAATATTGGGGCATTTTTAGCCTTCATTAATGTTCCTATGGTTTATTACAGCGAAGAAACAAGAAGCTATATTCTGCAAGCTTTGTTTTCGCCCCTTTTAATTTTTGTTTTATTTAAAATTTTAAATACAAATAAAAAAAGATATTATTTTATTTATGCAATTTTAGCAGCAATAGTTTCAAATATTCATTATTATGAAATTTTGCTTTTGGCTTCAATTTTTGTTTATGCTTTTATTTATTTAATTTTTCAAAAAAGATATTTTGACATTTTGAAATTTTTCTTAGCCAATTTGTTTGGGCTGGTATGCTTTTTGCCGTTTTTCATTTTAACCGCCTTTAATAAAGCGCTTGTAGATAGTTCTTTTAACAATTGGATTCCGCCTATTTGCTATGAACAAATTAAAAAATGCGTAAGTTATTTATTTGGCGGGGTTATTTCATTTTTAATTTCAATTTTTGTTTTCATTAAAACAATTTTTAAAAACGAAATTCAAAACGAAAGAAAAAATAATTATATTATTTGCCTGTTTTCAGTTATTTTAATGACAATTATTCAAGCGGTCAGTTTATCTTATTTAATTCGCCCAATGCTTGTTGAAAGATACCTTCTTTTATTGTCGCCTTTATTTATAATGTTTTTAGCCCTAATTTTCACAAGAAAATATAAATTCAAATATGCAATTATTTTATTTTTAATTTGGATTATTTTAATTCAAGCGGGCTCTTTTGAAAAAAACAACAGAAGAAAAGGCATTTTAGAAAACCCCCTAAGGTTTTCAAAACAATATTATGAGCATAAAGAAAGCAATAAAGAAAACATTTATGTAATTTTAAACATTTCAAACCCTGAATATCTTGAAAACAAAGATGATTATATGAATGAAAACATAAATTATATTTCAAGGTCTATTTTTATAGTTCAAGAAACAATAGATGAAATTTTGAAAAAAGACAAAAACGCAATTATTTTTACATCCACCTTATCTTCAGATGAAAAAAATTCAAAAACACCCGATAATTACAAATGCTATTTCAATTCTTCAACGGATATGT
>ULUL01004877.1_pt1 | contig 13934 bp, 8 predicted proteins | sample 1958481 | NCBI WGS metagenome assembly ULUL01 (sample SAMEA4835759, study PRJEB28245) | human gut metagenome | biome: gut microbiome; material: fecal sample | place: Denmark | collected 2008 | reverse complement strand
TATAAAAAGAAAATAAAAAAGGGTGGGCAAAATAAATAAAGCGGCTAAAAGCGCCGATTTTTTACCATAGTGAAAATCTGTTATTTTCTTTTTTATGTTAAATGCCATAATTAAAACATTAGCCTGAACAATAAGAATCTTTTATTCAATTTTTCAGAGAATTTTCTTAAGTTTCTTGTTGTTATCATTGCATCTTGAATTGAATTATTTATTGTAAGTTGTTCTTCGCCTGAAACTTCGTTTACTTTTTTCAAGTTTTCATTCACTTCTTTTACTGCATTATTAATGCCCGAAACAGATTCTTTAAGATCTTTTCTTAATTTTTCATCGCCTGCAAATTCATTAATGTAGCAAGAAATATCCGCCAAATTTCTTGAAATTTCGCCTAAATCCGAAAGCATTTCTTTAGTTTCGGGGGTTTCTATGATTTTATTCATATTATCTGACAATCTGCCAACAGATTTTATTGTGTTTCTTAAATCTTGCTGGGTTTGTTTGTCGCCAACAATATCGTTTAAATTGTCAGATAAAACAGAAAGCTTTTTGGTTAAAATGTTTGTTTGTTTTAAAACGGCGTCTAATTCTTCTTTACTTGAATCAATTAATGCCATTGCTTTATCTATTGTAGTGTTTGCTTTTTTGGTTAAATCATTGATATTTACAACAGATTCTCTAATATCGGATACAAATTCATCCGATAAAATTTCCATAACTCTATCATTAACACTTGCGAGAGAATGAGCAGCCTTATATTGAAGTTCAAGAAAATCGCTTATTCTCATTGGTTCAATTATTGTGTATGGCGAAGTTGTTGTCGGAGCTTCCATTTTGGCGCCGTTTTTAAGCTCAAACCTTAAATTGTTATTGCCCGTTACATAAGCCAATATATTTGAATTATCTAAAATAAGCCCCGGTAAATCTATTATATAGCCTATTTTTAAAGTATTTTTTGTTTTGAATTTAGACCTGTATTCTAAAGGCGCAGCAGATGTGGGAATAACCCTTGCATCTTCCACTTTGCCTATTTTTGTATATTCATTTGATAAAACCATATAAACATCTTGGCCTTCTTTAATATTGGTAGATGTTTTGTTTGTTTCCATATAAATATAATTAACTTTTGGCGGCATAACTTCTAAAAATTGTTCGCCGATAAGCCCTGATTGCTGAATTGAAATTGTTGAAGCATGGGGAATTTTAACGCCTTTTTCGGTTATAACAAATTTAACCTTAACATGGCTGTCTTTGCCTGCTACAACAGGAATAATTTCTTCAATTTGGCCGATTCTAAGCCCCATCATCTGAACGCCGGAACCTGCACGAATACCGTTTATATCGTGGAAAATAACTTCAATTCTTTCACCCGATGATAAGCTTCTGCCTTTAATCCAAAGCACGGTGAAAATAAGAATTATAAGTGCGGTAACTGTTAAAATACCAACTTTTAAGGATGAAGAAACTTTTCTGTTTGAAGCCATAATCTCTTCTCTAATACTAACGGGTTGATTATACTATAAAAAAAATTTCTTTGAAAGAATAATCATAAACAAATACACCTTTTATTGGGCATTGTTTGTAAAGTTTATGTGTGTAGTTTTTAAAGTGCAATGAGCACTTTAAAAATGAAACCGTTCCAAGCCGCCGTTGCGGAGCGAAATTCCAGGGTCGCCCAAAAAAAGTTGACTAAATGTCAAGTTTTTTTGGGGCAGGCGAATGGAGAGCATTTATGCTCGATGGAGCCGTTTCGCAACATAAAAGCGAAGCGAAACCCGCCAAGGCGAACGATTGACGAAGCGGCTGAAACCTTTTTAAGGTTTCAAAAGCGAAGTTCAAAATTAGTGAGCCGCTAGGAATTTCAAGAGGGCTCAATGCGTTGAGCATTGAGCGTAACCATTGATAACCGCCGTAGGATAATTGAGCAAACGAACGACAGCGGAAGCGATAGTGAGTTTTGCGAAATACCCACAGGCGGAATGCTAATAAAAAAATAAAAAATTGCGCTGTTGCAGCGATATCGATGCGCGCGACCTATCCCTTAAAAAAACATAGGTGTGTGGAGCATTATCGGCTTGCTGATGAAGCAAGGCGATATGCGAAACCGTTCCAAGCCGCCGTTGCGGAGCCTTTTAAAAAAGGCGTAGCGAAGCAATTTTAGTAGAAACAAAGGCGGTTGAACTTTGTTCAATAAGCCTTGTTTATACTAATTGCACAGGCGGAATGCTAATAAAAAAATAAAAAATTGCGCTTGGCGCGATTCGAACGCGCGACCTATCCCTTAAAAGGGGAGTGCTCTACCTACTGAGCTACAAGCGCAAATAATAAGTATTTAATTTTCAAATTAAAATCGGCTCTTCAACTGCCGACTAAATTAGATTACCAAGAACAAAATTCTACGTCAACAAAATTTTTTAAAAAAATTAAACAAAAAGGGTAATTTATAAATTTTATTTAAGACTATAATTATGGAATGAAAAAAAATTTAGCTAAAATTATCCTTTTTTTATTTCTTGTTGCCTGCCCAAAAAGCGCATTTGGGGGCGAAGTTGCCCAATATTTTAATTCTTTTTATTATAGCTACCTTTCACTTTTGGAAGTTCCAAACAGTCAAAGAAATTTATTAAATTTAATAAAACAAATTTCAGATAACAAAGTTTATTATTTGGAAAACAATTTAAAAGAAGCAAAAACAAAAGAAGAAATTGAAGCGGCTTTACTTTTAATTGATGAAGAATATTATGATTTAATTGAAAATATTAATTTTGAAGTTGAATACGTTTGCCACCAAGAATTAAGTTCATCAAACGACAAAAAAATTCAAAAGGCGCATAAAAAATTTATGCGCCAATTAAAAAGAAACAATTTAAAGCTTTTAAGATAAATTTTTAATTAAATCAGAAATAACGCCTGCTTCAGCTTCAATTTCAGCTATTCTGTCTTTTGTTTTTTGAACAACATCAGCTGGCGCACTTTCAACAAATTTTTGATTGTTTATTCTTGCAGTTAAAGAAGCTTTTTCTTTATTTAATTTATCAAGCTTTTTATTTTGTCTGCTTATTTCTTCATTTATATCAATAAGCCCCGATAGAGGAACAATGATTTTTGAATTTTGAACAACAGCACTTGCAGCTTGTTTATCAACTTCATTTTCATTATTAATATATTCAATGTTTTCAACTCTTGCTAAACGTTTTAGATAGCTTTCAACCGTTTTATACAAAGCTTCTTCGCCTTGAATTTTAACATTAACTTTAACTGAAGGTGAAATATTAAATTTAGACCTTATATTTCTAATGCTTCTAATTGCATCATAAACGGTTTCCATTGCCCTTGCTTCATTGTTGAAAACCAAATCTTCTCTATAATTTGGGTAATCAGAAAGCATAATTGCTTTTTTATCTTTTTTAATCGGCATTAATTGCCAAATTTTTTCCGTTAAATGAGGCATAATTGGGTGTAAAAGCCTTAAAAATTCATCTAAAACATAAGTTAAAACGGCTTCATTTTTTTCAATTTTAGATAATTCAACATACCAATCGCAATAGCAATTCCAGAAGAAATCATATAAAACTGTTGTAACTTCACCAATTCTAAAGTTTTCAAGGTCATCTTTCACTTCTTTTATGGTTTCATTTAATTTGGTTAAAATCCATTTATCTGCAATTGTGAATTTAGAACTATCCAAAACAGGTTCTTTTTCTTCCAAATTCATTAAAACAAACCTTGAAGCGTTCCAAACTTTGTTTGCAAAGTTTCTGCCGAATTCAAATTTTTCATCGGATAATTTAATATCTTGGCCGCCATAAGTGCAAAGGTTTGCTAATGTAAACCTTACGGCGTCGCAGCCGTATTTTTCAATTGATAAAACAGGGTCTATTGTGTTGCCTTTTGATTTTGACATTTTTTGCCCAAATTCATCTCTGATAAGGCCATGGATATAAACCGTTTTAAACGGGGGAACTTTTGTAAATTCAAGCCCCATGGTAATCATTCTTGCAACCCAGAAGAAAATAATATCAAACCCTGTAACTAAAGTTGATGTAGGGTAGAATTTTTTAAAGTCATCTGAATCAGTATCGGGCCAGCCCATTGTTTCAAAAGGCCATAAGCCACTTGAAAACCAAGTATCAAGAACATCTGTTTCTTGAGTATAGTTAGCAGGGTCGGGGTTTTCAAGAGCAACCACTATTTCGCCTGTTTTATTATTGTGATATGCAGGAATTTGATGCCCCCACCAAAGCTGCCTTGAAATGCACCAATCACGAATGTTTTCCATCCACATTAAATAGTTCTTTTCCCAACGTTTTGGAATAAATTGAATTGAACCGTCTTTAACTTTTTCAATTGCAGCTTTTGCAAGTGGTTCCATTTTTACAAACCATTGTTCGGATAATAAAGGTTCAATTGTTGTGTTGCACCTTTGGCATTTGCCCACATTATGTTCGTGGTCATCAATTTTAACAAGAACCTCATGCGCTTTTAGCATTCTTATGGTTCTTTCTCTTGCTTCATATCTGTCAAGGCCATGGAGTTCAGGGTGAACTTCGCTTCTTGCAATCATTTTGCCTTGTTCATCAATAACTTTTATGAAAGGCAAATTGTGGCGTTTGCCAACTTCAAAGTCATTAGGGTCATGGGCAGGTGTAATTTTTAGAGCACCTGTTCCAAAAGATTTATCAACATATTCATCTGCAATAATTGGAATTTCACGCCCTGTTAGGGGAATTACACAAGTTTTTCCGATTAAATCTTTATATTTATAATCATTAGGGTTAACTGCAACGGCAACATCGCCAAACATTGTTTCAGGCCTTGTTGTTGCAATAACAATAGCGCCCATTTCATCTTTTATGGGGTATGAAATTTCCCACAAGTGCCCTTGTTCTGTTTCATATTCCGTTTCAATATCAGATATTGCAGATTGGCACCTTGGGCACCAGTTTACAATATAAGAGCCTTTATAAATTAAGCCTTTATTATAAAGGTCTACAAAAACTTTTTTAACCGCCTTAGAGCAGCCTTCATCCAAAGTAAACCTTGCACGGGAAAGGTCAAATGAAGCGCCTAATGTTTTAAATTGGCCTAAAATTCTTGATTTATGTTTATTTGCCCAATCCCAAGTAATTTTAAGAAATTCTTCTCTTCCAATGTCATGGCGGGTTTTTCCTTCTTTTGCAAGTTCTTTTTCAACAACGTTTTGAGTTGCAATGCCTGCATGGTCGCAGCCTGGCAGCCAAAGGGCTTCAAAGCCGTTCATTCTTTTATATCTTGTTAAAATATCTTGCAAAGTTCCATCTAAGGCATGGCCCATATGCAAAATACCTGTTACGTTTGGCGGCGGGATAACTATTGAATAAGGGGGTTTTTTGCTTTTATTGTCAGCTTTAAAAAATTCATTGTCTTCCCAAAATTTATAAATTTCATTTTCAACTTCTCTTGCATTATAGGTAGTTGAAAGGTTTTCAATAGTTTCTGTCATTTTCCTTTTTCTTTCTTAATTTAATATTTTGAAATTCAAAAAAATAATAACATAAAAGCATTAGCCCATAAAGTGTATTATTTTTTCTTTAAAATTTGAGTATTTTTTATAAGCTATGAAAAATAGGATAATTATAACCTTATTTTTAATATTTTGTTTTATTTCCCCGTCAAATGCCGGTATATATGATTTCACAGACACAGAATTTGAAAAAAGTTTTAGCGAATATTACAAAAATACAGATAAAGAAGTTCAATTGGAATATGAAATTGCAAAATTTTTGGAACAAAAACAAACGCCAATTAGCCTTGATGAATGCTTGGATGTTGCATTGAACAATAATTTCGGAATTAAAACAAAATTTGAAACATATAAAAGCTCTGAATACGGCTATAAAAACGCCCTATCAAAATTTTTACCCGAACTTTCTTATTCTTGGTATTCAATTTATTATAACGGGCAGGTTTTGGTAGGTTCAGCCTTAGTTGACAGGTTCAACGAAACGGCGCTTTCATCCATTATGCTTGTAAGGCACAATTTATTTGAAGGGGGCAAACAAATTTTTGATGCCAAAGCTGCAAAATACAACAAATTTGAACAAAAAGAAAAGCTTAATTTTACAAAAGAAGAAACGCTTAAATTCACTGCAATTTATTATTGGCAACTTTTACAAGCAAAAATTAACATTGAAATTCATATAAAAAATTTATATGAAAGAATTGCGCAATTAAAATTAACGGAAAGCTTGGAAACTGCAGGCATGGGCACAAAATTTGACGTTATCAGACAAAAAAATGAAGTTGCAAGCGCCAAAAGAAGCCTTGTGGAAGCCATGAACGAATTCAGGCTAAGGCAGGCAAAATTAGCAAATATTATGGGCATTGAAATTGAAACCACTTTATACCCCATAGAAAAAGAGGTTACAACAAACAAATTAATAGATGAAAATATAACAATTGAAGAACTCTATGAAACCGCAAGCAAAAACAGAAAAGATATAAAAGCAATTAAAAATAAAGTTCTTGCCATGAAAAATGAAAAAAGAGCAATTTATACTGAATTTGCACCAAAACCAAGAGTATTTTATCAATTTCAAAATCAAGGTACGGCAAGGGCAGGTTTAGGCGAAGCAAATGTTTTAGGGTTATATGTAGATGTTTCTTTGGGGCAAAATTTGGGGGTCGGAACAATTACAAGGGCAAAAGCAAAAGCCCATGAGATTTGTTCCGTTGAATATGACCTTATAAACAAATTAAGAAATATAAAAGAAGAACTCTTAGATTCATACTACAATTCAAAACTTTTATTAAAAAGAATTGAATTAACAAATGAACAGGTTGAATATGCAACGCAATCGGTTAAATTGGCTGAAATGAGGCTTGATGCGGGAACAGGCATTTTAATAGATGTTATTCAAGCTCAAAGCCAAAAAACAGTTGCAAGAATTGAACACCTGCAAGCAGTTATAGATTACAACATTAACCAAATTGAACTTTTATTTGATGAAGGAATTATTGACATAGAAAAAATTGTTGCAAATTACAACCCTTAATTTTTATGCTAGAATAATTTTGCTTGGGAGTTTATTTTATGAAAAAATTTTTAGCTTTAATTTTTTGTTTAATCGCTTTTGCATTAAATAATGCTGCAAATGCCGCAGATATAGATGAGATGATAGGGCAGATGATTATTCTTGGTTTTAACGGCAACACGGTTAAATCAAAAGGTTTTAAAACCGTTTTAAATCAAGTTGAAAAAGGGGAAATTGGCGGGGTTATTTTCTTTGAAGATAACATTAAAAATAAAGAAGAATTTTTAAAAATGACAACCGCCCTTAAAAATTCAAATGCAAAAATAAAACCTTTCATCTCAATTGATATGGAAGGCGGATATGTTTTAAGAATGAATGAAAATAACGGTTTTAAAAATTTTAAATCTGCAAAAGAGGTTTCAAAATTAACAACAAAAGAAGCATACAGGGAATATTCGGATATGGCGGATGAATTAGCCAAAATGAATATTAACCTTAATTTTGCCCCTTGTGTAGATTTGGCAATTAATAAAGATTCAATAATTGAAGCAAAAGAAAGAAGTTATTCATCTGACCCGAAAATAGTTGTTAAATATGCAAAAGAATTTATAGAAGCTTTTGATGATAAAAAAATTGCAACTTCAATTAAACATTTCCCGGGCCATGGCTCCCCAACGGGTGATACCCACTTAGGCTTTGTTGATGCCACAAATACCTATAAAGAAGAAGAATTAATTCCTTATATGGAGCTTGCAAACCTAAAACCAACACAAACGGTTATGATTTCTCATCTTTACAATAAAAATATAGATGCAAGGTTTCCATCCAGCCTTTCATATAATACAATTGAGAAATTTTTAAGAATACAGACAGATTTTAAAGGTGTTACAATAACAGATGACCTTGATATGGGTGCTATCAGAAAAAATTATGAACTCTATGAAATTGTTCCCCTTGCAATTAATGCCGGTGAAAATGTTCTTTTGTTTTCAAACAGGGGAAACGGCGATGATAAGTTAGCCAAAAAAATTAATTTAATTATTAAAAACGAGCTTATTGAAGGGTTAATTTTGCCTTCTAACATTTTAGAATCTTATAAAAAAATAATTAAATTAAAGAAAGAAATTATTTAAAAAAAACATTTCTTTCAACAATGCCCATTTGAACTAAAGCGCTTATAACATTAAGCATAGTTAAATCTTTAACTTTTGGGTTTTCATTAACAACCAAATCATAGGCACTTTCAACAGATTTATCTATTTTTTTGGCGGAAGCCAAATCGTTATTTGCAACACAAATATTCATTAATGTTGAATAAATTTTTGTGAGTTCATCTATGCCTGTTGGTGTGTGCTGTTTCCATTTTTGAACGGCAGTATCTTGCCAATAAACCGTCATCTCTGCAAATGCGGGGTATTTATCCATATTTTTTACTTTTTCTTCTGCAAGTTCTTTTATTGCAATGGCAAAGCCCATATCTAAAGTATCTGCGAGAATGTCTTGCTCATTTGGATTAGCATCAAAATAGTCATCTATAATTTTGCCTGTTTCCTTCATTTCAATTGACCCTGCGGGAGTAACCAAGTTTGGATTATCGGTTAATTCTCTTATATCGGGAATTAAGCTTGTCGGAATATTTGCAAAATTTTTATTGTTTGGCGCCATTATTCTTCCGATTTTTTCCTGCATTTTCTTTGGAATTAAATTTGCAGTATAAAAAGGTTCATAAATTAAGCCCATTTCATCAAGTTCTTTTTGCCTTTCCCAAGATTTTTTCATCAATTTTGAAAATTTATCTTTTGCCCATTTGTTTTTGTTCCAAAAGGCTTGCATTTTTGTTTTCATTTCTTGATTTTGCGAAAAAACATTGCTTAATTCTTCATCTGTCACCTGTCTTTTTAAAAATTTAGATAAGGCCTTTTTAATCGATTTTGCTTCTTTTTGCCCCCAAGCTCTGCGCGAAACTTCAGAAAGTTTTATTTTTTCTTCGGGGTGTTCTTCATAAAATCTTTTTTGTCTTTCGGACATTTCAAGGGTTTTTTCGGGGTGTTCGGCATAATATTTTAATAAGCTTCTTGAAATATTTGCCCTGTGTAGAGGAGTTAGAGGCCCTTTTGGAATATAAACGCCTTCTTTTTTTGCAATTCTTGCCCTATGCTGCCCTTTTAATCTTTCAGACATTTTAGATGTAAAGCGTTCATTATATTCTTTATCCGAAAATTTTAAATAATAGCCATAGGTTCTGTCTGTTTTTGGAATGTTTAATTTTTCAAAAACGCTGTTTATGTTTTTTCCCGCAAATTGGTTTTTAAGGTCATTAAGTGAAAATCCTTCGCCCCAATACATTTGCAACAATTGAACGGCAACATCCTGGTCTTTATCAAAATAGGGAATTTTCCCTTTTTTAACATCATCCATAAAGCTGCCTTCCCGAATTTCAACCTCGCTATCAGGCAAAACCCCTTCAAATTCGGGGTATAATTCTTTAATATCATCTAAATTATCAAGATAATTAAGCCCTTCATATTTTTCTTTATGAACATCAATTAAGGTTTTATTATCGGGGTTTCCTGTTTTAATTATTTCTTTTGCTTCTTCTTTAATATCAGGGGGGAAACTTCCAAATTGTTCAATTTGCCTTACCGTTTGAGATAAATTAAGGCTTTTGCCGCCGGTGAATGCCAGCATATAGCTTGCGCTTACAGATGGCAGGTTTTCTTTTTTATTTTGTTCTATATTATTTTTTTGAACTTTATTTTTTATATTTTGATTATTTAAACCGTAATTAAAGCTAATGGGGTTAATTTGCATTATTGTTTGTTCCTTTTTTTATGAAAAATACAAAACAAATGAAAAAATAAAATTGCCAAAAAATAACCCCCTTTAACATTAATTAGTTAAAAAGGGGTTTTATTTATGACATTTGATTATTTTCTTTTTGGGGCGGAAGTGTCGCTGTTATCTATAACGCCGTCAAGCGAAGCTATAATTCTTTTGCCTTCATCTTTTGTTTCATCATAAGCATATCTTACAAGTGCTTTTGTTTCATCTTTTGATAATAAGGGGTTATTCCAGTTTGTTGCAAGAACGGCTTGTGCGGCGCCTTTAATTGAATTTTTTGCATTGGAGTGCATTTTATCTACATAGGTTTTTGTTGTAAGCATTTGTTTAATAAACCTTGCATTTGAAAAACTGTTTTTTGTTGCACCGCAATCAACTATTGTTTGTGCAACTTCATCCAATTTATCGGCATCGGGTTCTTTTTTAGAAGGAATCATTGATTCCATATATTTTGCAAAAGGCGCTTTTGCAAAAAATGATTTTTTATTAAAAAACTTTGCATCTTGAAATTCGGTGGGGTCTGCAAACGGGGTATAAACATCTTGATGAGAAGCTGCATAGCGCATTCCTTCATCCGTAAATTTTGCCATACCGAAGCTTACGTTATTGTTTGTATTATTAACAGAAGATAATCTGATTGGTGAAATTGATAAACCCATTATTATTCCTTTCTCGGTTTTAAATTTGTATTCATTCAAAAACCCGTGAAAAAAAATTTTGAACCCTTTTAGTATATTTTACCTTCAGAATAAAAAATGTTAAAATCGGTTTATGGAAATTTTTCTTTTTATAACTTTAATTTTAATTTTTTTAATCACGGTTTTTATAAGCTTGCTTTTGGTAAGGCTTATAAAATTAACTTCAGAAAATACTAAAATAAAAGAAAAAATTAAATTTGCAAAAAATAAAATTAATTCTGCAAGATATGGCAACTTTCAAATTAAATTAAATGAAAAAGATGATTCTTTGGGGCTTTATAAAAGCTTAAACAATTTATTTGAAAGTATTTATGATAGAGACCTTGTGATTAATGAATACAGAGAAAAAGAAAAAGAAAACTACAACCTAAAAGAAGAATTTATTGCCGCCTTAACGCATGACTTAAAAGTGCCTATTATTGCGCAAGATAAAACTTTTGACCTTTTTTTGCAAGATAAATTCGGTGGTCTAACCGATATTCAAAAAGAAGTTATTTTAAAATTAAAAGAATCTAATAATGACCTTTATGAAATGGTAAATTCAATTTTAGAAACCTATAAAATTGAAAATAAAGGAATTGAATTAAAAATTGAAAAAGAAATAAATGTGGAAGAATTTTTAGCTAACTGCATAAATGGTTTTGAAAATGTAATTAAACCAATGGGAAAAGAAATTCATTTTCATTCAAAAGGCCAAATTATGGCAGATTTTGACCCGTTTTTAATTAAAAGGGTTATAAACAATTTAATTATGAATTCAATTAAACATTCAACAAAAACAGATAAAATTGATATCCACTTAAATAAAACGGCCGATAATTTTTCAATAGATATAATTGATTACGGCGAAGGAATTGATGAAGAAAACATTAAAAAAATTTTTAATAAATATTATTCGATAACAAACAAAGGTGCAAGAGTTTCAACGGGTTTGGGGCTTTATTTATCAAATAAAATTGTAAAAAAGCATAAAGGAATAATTGAAGTTGAATCTAAAAAAAATGAAGGCTCAATTTTTAGAATTATTCTTCCCGTTAAACAAAATTAATCTATATTAACAGGTTCTTTATTTATCGCCTTAATTGCATCTTTTGCAGTTTGTGCAACTTCAGGGTCTACATTTTCTATTATTGTAAATTGCCTTAATAAGTCTATTGTTCTTTTAAAAGCTCGAACAACATCGCCTTCTGAAAATTCATTATCTTCAAAAAGTTCATTCCAAGTTTTTGTTTGATTATTATCTTCAATTAAATTAGAAGAAACCCACTTTTCAATTAACCCTGAAAAATGCGAATGAAGGTTCATTTCGTTTTGAAGATTAAAATCTCTTTCAACCATAAAGATTTTTCTTTTTATATCTTTTATTTTAGATAAAACTTTTCTGACGTTTGAACTTGGGGGGCTTGTTATAATGCCGTCTTTATTTCGTATTTCTTCACTTGTTATGGCACAAACCACACTTGCAAGCTCAATTGGGCCTAAGCCGGCTAAAACGCCGCTTTTTAAAATTTCAGATATATAAAGTTCATTTTCGCACCTAAGCCCCATTGTAATTTTGCCGATTTCTGTGGGGTAATCATCTTTAAGGTGCCCCATAACTTCCAAAACTTTTTTGTGTGCCAAAAATTTTTGCCAGTAAACATCTTTTTGAAAATCAATATCTTTTTTTAGTTGCCTTGCTTTCTTTTCAAACCTTTGAATTAATTCCAAATCTTTCCTGTGCTTTTTATAAACCTTGCAATCGTTGCAGCCAAACGATTGAAATTTATGAAGAATTTCTTTTGTTTTTGCTGCAAATTGGGCAATTTCTTTTTGGTTTTTGCCATTCTTATTTTGTTTTTTTAAGGTTTTTAAAATGGTTCTATATTCAATATATAAATTTTTATATTTAATAAATTCAACTAAATCATCTGATGTTAAATTGTTGTGGCACCTGAATTTTTTCATTTCAGATATATTTTCTTCATACCTTTTAAGTTCGTTTATTAAAGGTAATAGCCTATCAGAGGATGAAAAATAGCCAAATGTTTTTAAAATTAATTCTTTTGCTTCATCTAAACTAAACCTTTGCAATAAATTTAAAACCATTGAATAACAAGGTTCAAATTTACTTTCCAGCGGGTTTGATGAACTTGTTGCAAGGTTATAAACCTCTTCCGGCGTTTGAAAAGGAGTTCCCACAATTACAACATAACCGATTTCATCCATTCCCCTTCTGCCTGCTCTTCCTGACATTTGGAGAAATTCATTTGCAGTCAACAGCCTATGCCCATCATCTGTTCTTTTTGAAATTGAACTTATAATTGTGGTTCTGGCCGGCATATTAATTCCTGCAGCTAAGGTTTCTGTTGCAAAAACAACCTTTATAAGCCCTTTTTGAAATAACCTTTCAATTAAATTTTTAAGCCCCGGAAGCAACCCCGCATGGTGCGGTGCAACGCCTTTTTTGATAAGTTCCAGTTGGGGGGAATTAAAAAGATACATATTATTTTTTAAATATTCATCAATATATTTTTCAATTTCAATTGATTCTTCTTTTGTTAAAAGCTCTAATTTTTTGCACTGAAGCGCATTTTCATCGCATTTTCTTCTTGAAAACGTAAAATATATGCAAGGGAGCATATCTTTTTGATGAAGAACTTCAACAATATCTGCCATCTGGTTTTTGGGTTGAGTTTTGGCATTAAAATATTTATACCTTGATTCAGGCTTAATTTTACTGTTCAAAGCACCCGTTGGTGTCATTAAAGGTAAAATTGTGTGTGGTTTTGATGAATCATAATAATAAAACCTTAATGGAACCGGCCTAAAGTCCGTAAAAACGTGTTTTGTTTCAGAATGAACGGTATTTATCCAATCTGTTAATTGGCTTGAATTTTGAACCGTTGCAGAAAGTGCAATTATTTGAATATTTGTCGGGCAATAGATGATACTTTCTTCCCAAACCGTTCCTCTTGATTCATCGTTCATATAGTGAACTTCATCTAAAACAACATATTTTACATCTTTTAAGTTGTCTTTAACAGAGCCAAACGTTGTGCCATAGAGCATATTTCTGAAAACTTCCGTTGTCATTACAACAATTTTTGCATCTCTATTTATTGAAGTATCACCCGTTAAAAGCCCTGTATTTTCTATCCCGTATTTTTTTGAAAAATCGTGGTATTTTTGGTTTGAAAGTGCTTTTAGTGGAGTTGTATAAAAAATTCTGTTGTTATTTTGAATTGCAAGTTGAATGGCAGCTTCTGCAATACAGGTTTTGCCGGCACCAGTTGGGGCGCAAACCACAACAGATTTGCCTTCTTCTATATAATTAATGGCTTCTTTTTGAAAATCATCCAGTTCAAAATTAAAATTCAACATATTATTTATTTTATCATTAAATTTA
>ULUL01003595.1_pt1 | contig 13946 bp, 12 predicted proteins | sample 1958481 | NCBI WGS metagenome assembly ULUL01 (sample SAMEA4835759, study PRJEB28245) | human gut metagenome | biome: gut microbiome; material: fecal sample | place: Denmark | collected 2008 | reverse complement strand
ATTTTTTATGGGTAAAAAAAGAATAAAAAAAGCCCCTTAAACGGGGCTTTTTTTTACTTATAAGCTTTTACTTTAGCATCATATAGTTTATTAATATTTGCTTTTTTATTGTTTAAATTATTTAATTGCCTTTGATAAGCATTTAATCTTATTGTTCTTTCAGTTTCTGTTATTGTTTTATCATTTTTTGTTGATTTAATTTGTGCTTCTTTTGCTTTAATTTCAGTTTCAATCGGAGCCAATTTTTCTTTTCTTTCTTTATTTATAGAATCAATTTTTGCTTTGTTTTGAGCAGCTTTTTGTTTTTGAGCTTCTTGTTGTTGATTTTTTACATCTTGTTGAACTGCGCTTTTAACACTGTTTAAATCGCTTTTAATTGCATTTTTAAGCGAATCACCAAAGCTTGCAGCAAAAGAAGCGCCAACACCAACTGAAAGCATTAGCATTAAAACTAAGTATTTCTTCATAACAACTCTCCTTGTCTCTAACGCAAGGTTATTTTAACATAAAATTAACTTCTTTTAAACAAAAAAGCGATTCAAAATGAACCGCTTTTTTAAATTATTCAAAACCGAAAGCTTACATTGAATATACGTTGATTGGGCTTTCTTGTTCTTTTTTGATAATTTCTTTGTAATTTACTGCACCAACAAGTTCTCTAACTGTTTGAGCCATTGCAATTTGTGTTTTTAATTTATTAACGGCAGAACCAACACCAACTGCGCTTGCGCCTGCAGCAAAAGCCAAAGGAGCTGTTTGAGGAGTGATGCCTGATGCTGTCATAACAGGAACTTTAACATTTTTTGCAATTTCCATTGTGTTTGAAATTGTCATATGTGCAATTGATAAAAGATCGCTTGAAGTAGAATCTTTTCTTGCCATCATTGGTTTAACACCTTCGGTTTGAATTAAATCAACGCCCAAAAGTTCAAGTTTTTTAGCAAGTTTAATTTGTTCTTCAATTGAAATGCAACCGGGAACTGTAACGCAAGTGAAAATATTGTCGTTTTCACATAATGTCATGGTTTCAAGTGCAATTTCATAAATTTCATCTGCGCCAAAATCAACGCCATCAGCGTATAGTGCGTCAAAATTGCCAACTTCGATTGCATCTGCACCCCATTTTACAGCTTTTTTAAGGCTGAAAGGTTGTGTTGATGAAACAAAAACAGGGAGTTTTGTGTTTTCTTTTGCAGTTTTAATAACTTGTTCATCTGCTGCAACGTCAACTGCTGATGCTAAACCAATTTGCGCTGCACGGCAAACGCTTGCAACTGAAGTCAAATCAAAATTGTTAATACCCGAAATAATTTTAACTGCTCTTTTTTCTTTTAAATGTCTTTTAAAAACTTCTAAACTTCTCATTTTTCTTCCTTTCCTAAGAGTTAAGTGAATTATATCACATCTAACCTATGGGGGCAATGAAATCCGTATTAATCAATGTTTAAATTCTACCTATACAGTGACCAATGGAGTTTTCACACAAAATGAATAAAACAAAACAAGGTTTATTATTGCCTATTTTCTTCTTAATTGTAACAATTTTTTCATATTTTGCCCCTGAAACCTTTGCAAGAAGCGAAGATTACATATACAGTTCGGTTTATGAGCAAGTAACACCTTCTATTGTGGCCATTGAAGCAAACTTGGAACGAGGTGTATCATCCGGCACAGGGTGTATAATTTCACCAGACGGGGTTATTTTAACAAGCCTTCATGTGGTAAACAAAGCAAAAAACATTGAAATAACAACATCAACGGGAAAAACCTATAAGGGAAAAGTTATTGCGCTATTAAGAGATAAAAACGACCTTGCGCTTGTTAAAATTGAACCGAAAGAACCTTTGCAAACCGTTAAATTTGGCAATTCAGAAAACATCAGGGTGGGCGAAGAAGTTTTAGCAATAGGAAACCCTTTTGGTTTTAGAGGAACTTTAACCATAGGAATAATTTCAAGAATAGATTATCAAAGGAAAAAAATTCAAACAGATGCAGCCATAAACCCCGGCTGCTCGGGCGGGCCTTTAATTAATTTGAACGGTGAAGTTATAGGCATTAACCAATCTATTTATAACCCCGATAACAACCGTTCGAATATAGGCATTGGTTTTGCAGTTCCCGTTAATTATGCAAAAGATTTTATAGCAGCCGTTAAAAACAAAAAAGTTGTTTCTAATTAATTTTTATATAACAAAGGGCATTTATAATGTCTTTAAAAGTTTCATATGGAATATATTCAAGGTTTGCATTTTTACAATAGGTTTCCAAACTTTTTTTAGCAAATAATAAACTCGCCTTTTTTGCAATACACCTGTCAGAAAGGCCGTCTCCTATATATATAAAATTGTTTGTATATTTTTGCGCAACCCCACATTTGCAGCACCCTGAAGGAATTAAGCAGTTTTTGTTATTGTTCGGGCAAATTGTATTAAATTTTAAAAAGCCTTTTTCAAGTTCCATTTCAAGGTGGTTTGAATATACTTTTATATCTGATAAACCGTTATTTTTAAATACTTTTTCTATAAAATAATCAAACCCGTCTGATAGCACAATTAATTCTTTATTTTCTTTTTTTATCATTTGATAAAATTCTATAAAATAAGGGTCAATTTCAATTTCATTAAGAAATTTTTCTAAAATTTCGGGAGTTAAATTTTCAACTTTTTTTAATTGAATATTGAAACATTCTTTGGTTGAAATTTTTCCCTCGCTCCACAACCTTTCGGCTGTGTCAATATCGCCTTTTGCAAAATTATGAATAAATTTATGCACTACATCATATTTTGAAATCGTGCCGTCAAAATCCGAAAAAATATATTTAATGTTTTTAAAAATTTCATTCATTATTCATACCTTAGAGCATCAATAGGATTTAAAAGTGAAGCCTTATATGCAGGGTAAAACCCAAATAAAACACCAACTATTGCAGAAAAACTTAAAGATAAAATTATTGAAAACGGTGTTATTTCAGCTGTTAAATCTGAAAATTTTGTAACTAAAAATGATGTTAAAACGCCAGCTACAACACCAATTAAGCCGCCTATTATTGCAAGCAATAATGCTTCAATTAAAAATTGTTTTCTAATGTCGCTGCTTCTTGCCCCAATTGCCATTCTGATGCCGATTTCACGGGTTCTTTCCGTAACAGATACAAGCATAATGTTCATAATGCCAATGCCCCCTACAAGCAGGGAAACGGAAGCAATTGAACCTAAAAGAATTGAAAATGTTTTAACGGTTGATTTCAATCTTTCTTGAAATTCTGCTGAGTTTCTTATTTCAAAATCTTTTTCTTGGTTAATTCCGATATTGTGCCTTTTAATTAAAATTTCGTTAATATCTTCTTCCGTATATTCCATAAGTTCAGGCGTTTGAGATTTAACTACAATCATATTAACGGTTCCCGGGAAATAAACCCCGAAAACTTTTTTTTGCGCCGTTGTTATAGGGATAAAAATTAAATCATCGTTATCAAATGGACCTGTAGAACCTTTTGTTTTTAAAACTGCAATTACTCTGAATGGAACTCCCCCTATTCTTAAGGTTTTACCGACAGGGTTAACATCGCCAAAAAGTTCGCTTGAAACGGTTGAACCTATGATTGCCACTTTTGTTGAATTTTTAATATCCTCAGGAGTAAAATTTCTGCCGATTAAAATTTCATAAGCTTTTATGCCTAAATATCTTCCTGTTGTGCCATAAACCGTTGTTGACCAGTTTTGGTTACCGTAAATTACTTGTTGGTTTTGGTTTGAAACGGGGGCAACCGCTTCAACACCCCTTGCAAGCCTGTTTATTGCTATTGCATCTTTCAGGGTTAATGTGGGCCTTGAACCTGCACCTTGCCTTACACCCCCTTGGTTAGCAGAAGCTGACCTTACGGTTAGAAGGTTTGAGCCCATAGATTCCATATCTTTTGTAACTTTTGTGCTTGCGCCCGTTCCTATTGCAAGCATTACAATGACAGCTGCAACACCGATAATAATGCCTAAACTTGTAAGACATGAGCGCATTTTATTTGTTTTTAATGATAAGACTGCAATTTTGAAGGTGGATTTAAAATCTATCATAATTTTACCTCGGTTCTGTTTTCATTTATTTTATCCGAGATAATTTTCCCGTCTCTAAATCTTACAATTCTTTTGCAATAGGCTGCAATGTCATCTTCATGGGTAACTATTACAATTGTTTTATGAAATTTTTCATTTAATTCAACAAAAAAGTTCATAACATCTATACTTGTTTTTGTGTCTAAATTACCTGTAGGTTCATCTGCCAAAATAACAGGAGCATCGTTTACAATAGCCCTTGCAATTGCAACCCTTTGTTGTTGGCCGCCTGACATTTGGTTTGGCATATGTTCCATTCTTTTTTCTAAACCCACAATTTTTAAGGCATCAACTGCTCTTTTTCTTCTTTCTTCTTTATTAATGCCTTTATATATCATAGGTAATTCAACATTTTCAACAGCAGTTGTTTTTGAAATTAAATTAAACCCTTGAAAAACAAACCCCAATTTTAAATTTCTAATTTGGGCAAGTTCATCATGGTTCATTGTTTCAACGTTTACGCCATCTAAAAAATATTCGCCTGATGTTGGTTTATCAAGGCAGCCGATTTGGTTCATAAAAGTTGATTTGCCTGAACCCGATGGCCCCATAATAGCAACCATTTCGCCATATTCAATTGACAAAGAAACGCAATCCAATGCATTAAATTGGCTGTCGCCTGTTTTATATGTTTTTATTAAATTTTTAACTTCTATTACTGCCATTTTATAAGAACCTTGGCGGCCTCATGCCTTTTCCTGTTGATGTTTCAATGCCTTTTTTGCCGATTATAACCATATCGTTTTCTTTTAGCTTGTCTGTTATAATTTCTGTTTTGGCATCATCTGATATGCCTGTTTCAATTGTAATTCTTTCCGGTTTTTTGTTTTTGTCTAAAACCCAAATTCCTTGAGTATCATATTTAACATCTCTGCCAACGGGTGTAAATTTCAAAGCAGGGTTTATTGCAGTTAAAATGTTTTCTTTTTTATTTACAACAATTGAAACATTTGCCGTCATGCCGGGTTTTAATTTTAAATCTTTGTTATCAACCGTAATTACAACAGTATATGTTACAACATTCGATGTTGTTGTGGAAGATAACCTTACTTGGTTCACATAGCCTTTAAAGGTTTCATTGGGGTAGCCATCTATTGTATAATCGGCTTCTTGCCCGACTGAAACATTTCCGATATCTGCTTCAGATACATTTGTTTCAATTTGCATTTTGGTTAAGTCTTCCGCTACAGAAAATAATTCAGGAGTTTGGAAACTTGATGCTACCGTTTCACCAACTTCAACATCTTTTGAAATAATAACACCATCAACAGGTGAAATTATTTTGGTATACCCTAAATTTGATTCTGCAGTTCTAAGAGATGCTTCATTTTCTCTTATTTGGGCTTTTTGTGCTTCTATGCTTGCAACATCAGCCAAATAAACCGCTTTCAATTGGTCAACTTCTGCTTTTGAAACATAGCCCTTTTTAAGAAGATTTGAATATCTTTGATACATTAATTTATCGTAATTTGTTGTAGCTTCAAGTTTTCTTAATTGAGCTTTGGCATTTTGAATGTTTGCCCTTTGCTGGTCAACACTTGCTTGAAATAATGATGTGTCAATTTCAGCCAGCAATTGCCCCTTTTTAACAGGTGAATTAAAATCTACATAAACGGCCGTTATTTTACCTGAAACCTGAGCACCGACTGTTGCCGTTTGAACAGGGTTTATTGTGCCTGAAGCTTCTATAATTTTTGTGATTGTTGCTTTTTTTAAAGGTGCTAAAACGTATTCATCACCTTTTATAAAAAGCTTTTTGCCGATTAAAATTAAAAGCAGAATTATTAATATTGAAATTATAGTTATTATTATTTTTTGCTTCATTTTACCCCCATAACAAAATCAAGGTTAGCACGAGCAATTGAATATTTATAGACAGTATCCACATATTCTTGTTGTGCATTTAAATATTTGCTTCTTGCATCTTGAAGTTCAATGTAGTTTCCTATTCCTTCTAAATATCTGCCATCTGCAAGTTCAAAGTTTTCTTTTGCCAAATGAACTCTGTTTAAAATTAAAGGAATTTGGTTTTCCAAAATTTTTGCTTGGCACATTCCAAGTTGAACATCATAATAAATATTTTGATAAATTAACCTTACATCTTCACCTGCTGAATCCAATTCTGCTTTTGCAGCGTCTATATCATATTTAATAGCAACAGGCCTTATTGTCGGAATTGATAAATCTGCACCATATGAAATTGAATTATAATTAGAGCCATCGTTTCTTCTGTAATTATAAGCAGCATTTGCGGAAAGTTGGGGGTACCATTGCCTTTTTGTATATTTAAGAGATTCTTTCATTGCATTTTTAATTGCAATGTATGATTTAAGGTCTGGTCTGTTTTTATTTGCATAATCAAGAGCATCTTCAAAAGATGTGGTAAAAGGGCTTAATTTGTGGTCTTTTACTATTTCATTTTCTTTAATAATGCCCGTTAAAGTTATTTCTTTCATTTCATCTTCTTGAAGTTTTTCATGGTCATGGTCTGTGTTATGGCCATGGATTAAAGTAACGGGGGTAACATCAGAATATGCATTAAATTTTTCAATGGGTGCTATTGCATAATCGGGGTTATTAGTTATATAGAGTGATTTATTCAATGAAACCATTGCATCGCAGTAAACATCCTGCGCCTGCAAAAGTGAATTTTTAGCATCAGATAAGTTTACTTCGGCGTTTACAAAATCAATTCTCGATCTTATGCCTTCTTCATAATAAGATTTTATCTGGTCATAATTTCTTTCATTTATTTCAACATTTTGAACTTGTATATCTCTGTTTGCTTTTGCGGCCAGAACGGAAAAATAAGCTTCTTTAACAGCATAAATTGTTTCTAAAACCGTATAATCATATTCATATTCGGCAGACAATAAATTAAATTTTTGAAGATTTATGCTTGAATTTGTTTTTCCAAAATCATAAATCATCTGAGATATCATTGCATCTGCGCCAAAATATCTGTCTGAAAAAGACTTGTGGCCTTCTTTTGAATTTGAGCCGTTAAAGCCCACACCTGCTCCAATTGCGGGAGTCCAAGCTGATTTTGCACCGCCAACATTTGCTTCTGCCAGCCTTATTCTTGCTTTTGCTTTGTTTACATATGGGGAATTTCTAAGCGCAATATCTATGCATTGTTCCAAATTTAAAACATCACCCTTTTGTATATCTTGAATGGCAAAAGTTGGTGATATTGAAAGAAAAAAAAGTAATGCCGTGCATAGAATATGTTTAAACATAGTTGATATTTTAGCATTAAGGATAAATTAAAACTTTTATTAACAGAAAAATACTGCATTTGGTGGTAAAAAAAGTGGCATACAAATAATTATGCCACTTTGTACTGAAATATTTTTTAAGCTTTTGGTCGCATTGTAGGAAATGCTATAACATCTCTAATTGAAGGAGAATCCGTTAACAGCATAACAAGCCTGTCTATACCAATTCCCATACCACCTGCAGGCGGCATACCGTGTTCCAGCGCACAGATAAAGTCTTCATCTATACTCATTGCTTCTTCGTCGCCTTCTGCTTTTGCTTTTGCTTGCGCTTCAAAGCGGTTTCTTTGGTCAATCGGGTCTGTTAATTCCGAAAATGCGTTTGAAACTTCCCAACCGTTTATTCTTGTTTCAAACCTTTCTGTTAATCTTGGGTTATCTCTGTGAACTTTAGCCAAAGGTGAAATATCACGAGGGTAATCAATGATATGAACAGGTTGAATTAATTTTGGTTCAACTTTTTCTTCAAAAATTCTATCTAAGACTTTACCCCAAGAATCATTTTCTTCTGTTTCAATGCCCATTTTTTTGGCTTGTTCCATTGCTTCTTCAGCTGTTAAGTATTCGTTAAAATCAATGCCTGTATATTCTTTAATTGCACCAAGCATTGTTTTTCTATCCCAAGGCGGGGTTAAATCCAATTCTTTTCCTTGGTATGTAATTTTTGTTGTGCCAAGAACATCTTTTGCAACTGATGCTATCATATTTTCCAATAAGCACATCATATCGTTGTAATCTACATAGGCTTGATACATTTCAATCATTGTAAATTCGGGGTTGTGGCGAATATCAATGCCTTCATTTCTAAAGCAGCGGTTCATTTCAAATATTTTTTCCGAAACCCCGCCAACAAGAAGCCTTTTTAGGTGAAGCTCGGGCGCTATTCTAAGATACATATCTAAATCAAGCGCATTGTGGTGAGTGATAAAAGGCCTTGCGGTTGCACCGCCTGCTTGAGTGTGAAGCATTGGTGTTTCAACTTCAAGAAAACCTTGACCTGTTAAATATTCTCTGATTTTTTGAATAATTAAGCTTCTTTTTTTGAAAGTATCTCGAACGTCTTCGTTCATAATCATATCAAGATATCTTTTTCTGTATCTTGTTTCAGTATCTTGAAGGCCATGGAATTTTTCAGGCAAAGGTTGAAGCGATTTTGTTAAAAGTTTAAGATCAACCGCTTTAATTGAAAGTTCACCTCTCGGAGTTCTTCTGATTGTGCCTGTAAAACCTGCAATGTCGCCTACATCTAACAATTTCAAAAGTTTAATTTTATCTTCGGATAAATTTTCTTTATGTGAAAAAATTTGAATTTTACCTGTATCATCAACAAGGTCTATAAACATGCCTGTATTTCTCATTGCCATGATACGCCCTGCAACGGAATATGTATCGTTGGTTTCAGCGCCTGCTTCCAAATCTTTATATTTTTCTTGAAGCGCTTTTGCTGAAATATCTTTATCAAATGAATAAGGATATGGGTTAATTCCTTTGTCTATTAAATCTGTAAGTTTTTGTATTCTTGCCTCTCTTATGCCTTGAATACTGCTGTTTGTAGCTTCCATTGTATTCTCCCTATTTAAAAGTTACTTTATAAAATAATATTACCTTAAAGATAACTTAAATCAAAGCTTGCAATTTGCATTAAATTAATAAAGATATTATTATTAAAATAAAAAATTTAGGCAGGAGTTTAGCTTGGATATTGATTTATTAACCAAATTTAACAGGGGTTTATGTTTATCTTTAATTGATACAAACGTTATTGAAGCAATTAGAATGTATAGGGAATATTCTTCTTATCTTCATAATAATGACGGCGAAGAAGCCTGCAAAAAAGAGCTTTTGGCGGTTAGAGCGGCTTTTTTAAAAAAACTTATTGATTTTGTTGAACTTGAAGAAAACAAAACAAAAACCGGAGATTTAATTGCCTGCTATCAAGAATTAATTGTTGCATTTCCAAAAAATGAAGATTTATATGTTAAATGCGCAAAATGTTTTAAAAAATTGGAACAATATGACATTGAAGTTGAACTTTTAGAAAAAGCCTTTAAAATTAAGCCCTTTGGCCTTGAAAATTTAAAAACGTTGTATGATGCATACAGAAACAACGAACAGCTTGAAAAGGCAAAAGAAACTGCAGAAAAAATTATTGAAAAAGAACCCGATAATTCTGATAATTATTACAGATTAGGTGAAATTTCAGATAAAATTTACAACAAATATGAAAAAGAAGAAGATATTAAAAATGCAATTTTGAACCTTGAAATTGCAAAGAAAATGAACCCGAACAAAAAATTGTATTATAAAGCACTGACAATTTTATACACAAAAACAGGCGATTTTCAAAAGGTTAAAGAAGCTTGGGATAATTGCTTTAAATTTAAAAGCCAAATTACAAATACGGATTTTGTTGATTACGGAATGTTTTTAATTAGAACGGGCGATTTTAAAAACGGTTTTGAATTTTATGAAAAAAGATTTATAACAGAAACAAAAGCTGTTCAATATCCAAAAATAAACAAACCCTTATATGACGGCAAAAAAGATATTTCGGGTAAAACCCTTCTTGTTCAATCAGAGCAAGGCTTTGGCGATGTATTTTTATTTTCAAGGTTTTTTTACGAACTAAAAAACAGAAACATTAAAATTATTGCAAGAGTTCCGAATACAACTCTTGAAATTGTTAAAAGAAGCTTTCCGTTTGTTCAAGCAGTTTCAAATGAGAAAAAATTAGAAGACATTAATTTTGATTACCACATTCCTTTAATGAGCCTTCCTTTGGCACTCAATTTGAATAAAGCAAACATTCCAAATAAAGGAAAATATTTATTTGCAGATGAAAACAAAACCAAAGAATTTAAAAACAAACTTTTTAACAACAACAAATTTAAAATAGGAATTAATTATAAAGGCAGTTTAAGGGGGCTAAACACAAGAAATGTTCCCTTAGAAGAACTTTTGCCATTAACTAAAATAAATAACGTTCAGGTTTATTCACTTCAATTTGATGAACCCGATGAAACATTTAAAGATACGAATATAATTAACCTTGCACCTTATATAAAAACTTTTGATGATACGGCAAGTTTAACAGATAATATGGATTTAATGATAACGGCAGATAATTCCACAATGAACCTTTCGGGTGCTTTGGGCAAGAAAACGTTTTGCCTTTTTAACATGATACCTGAATTCAGATGGTTTGATTTAAAAGGAAATGATGTTAAATGGTATAGCTTTGTTAAACCGTACCAATGCAAAAAACAGAGCGAATGGAAGCCTGTTATAGAAAAAATGATTGAAGATATTAAAAATATGATTTAAAAAAGGAAAAATGATGGCAGAAGAAAAAACAATTGAATGGCTAAAAGAGGGGGAATTTGGGGTTTCTTTAATGGTAGATCAAACCTTAATTCCTTATGAATATAAAAAAATTAAAATTAAAACATCTGATGAAATGTTCAATGCAATTAAAACAATGATAGTAAGGGGCGCTCCCGCTATCGGCATTGCAGGTGCCCATGGGGCAGCTTTAGCTGCAATTGAACTTAAAGATGAAGATGATTTTATAAATAAACTTTATAAAAAAATGGATTATATTAATTCATCCCGCCCAACAGCCGTTAATTTATCTTGGGCAATAAAAGAACAAAAAGAAATTGTTGAAAAAAATAAAGAAAAAACAAAAAAAGAAATTATAGAAGCCTTAATTCAAAATGCAATAAAATTAGAAAATGAAGACATTGAAATAAACAAAAAAATTGGTGATTTTGGGGCAGAATTAGTTCCAAAAAATGCAGGCATTTTAACCCATTGTAACGCCGGCGCCTTAGCTACTGTCGGCTATGGAACAGCGCTTGGGGTTATTAGAAGCGCATTTAAAAAAGATAAAAATATTATGGTTTACGCAGATGAAACCCGCCCCCGCCAGCAAGGAGCAAGAATTACCACTTATGAACTTGTTCGAGATAATATCCCGACAACATTAATTACAGATGGCATGTGCTCTTATTTTATGAAAAAAGGTATGATTAATTTTGTTGTAACAGGGGCAGACAGAATTGCCGCAAATGGTGACACGGCAAATAAAATAGGAACATCCACAATTGCAATTGCAGCAAAATATTATGGTATACCATTTTATATTGCAGCGCCAAAATCTACAATTGATATGAAAATTAAAACAGGCGATGATATTGTTATTGAATTAAGAGATGAAGAGGAAGTAAAAATAATTAACGGAAAGCCGATTTGCGCAGATGGCGTTAAGGTTATAAACCCTTCTTTTGATGTAACCGACCATAGTTTAATTAAAGGCATTATAACAGAATATGGCGTTTTTAAACCCGAAGAATTAAAAGAAAATTTTTCTTAATCAAATCTTAATTTGCAAACAAAATAATTGCATAATAAAATTAAACATATTTGTTAGAGGAATTAAAGTAAAATATGTGCGGAATAGTAGGTTATGTTGGCGACAAATTTGCAGTTGATGTTTTAATTGACGGTTTAAGCCATCTTGAATACAGAGGGTATGATTCTTCAGGCGTTGCCTTGATGACAGAAAACGGAATAAACATTTTTAAAGCGCCGGGGAAATTATCTAATCTTATTCAAAAATTAAGAGAAGAAGAAAAAGAAAAAATTGAATCTCATATGGGAATTGGCCACATAAGATGGGCAACTCACGGGCTTCCGACAGCCGTAAATGCACACCCTCATTGCTGCAACTGTGGCGGTTTAACTCTTGTTCATAACGGAATTATTGAAAATTACAAAGAAATAAAAGAAGTTTTAATTAAAAAAGGATGCGTTTTTAAATCTCAAACAGACACAGAAGTTGCAGCGCATTTAATTGCAATGGAATATGGAAAATGCCATGACCTAAAAGAAGCGGTTTCAGCTGCCGTTAAGCAATTAAAGGGCGCTTGGGCATTTTGTGTTATGCACAAAAATGAACCTTTTAATATTGTTGCAACAAGAAAAAATGCACCTTTAATTGTTGGAGTGGGTGAAGGTGAAAACTTTTTAGCATCTGATATTCCCGCCATTATTAAATACACAAAAAAAGCAATTTATTTGAATGACAATCAAATAGTAAAAGTTACAAAAGATACGGTTACAATTTATAACCCCGATAATACAATTGCAGAAAACAAGGTTGAATATTTGCCTTTTGAACCAATGGCTTTATCTAAAATGGGCTATAAACATTTTATGTTGAAAGAAATCCACGAACAGCCCGATGTTGTCAGAAACATTTTGCAAGATAAACTTAAAAACGAAGAAGACAAAATTGTTTTAGATGATATTAAATTAACAAAAGAACAATTAAAAAATATAAACAGAATTCAAATTATAGCTTGCGGAACAAGCCTTCATGCAGGGCTTGTGGGCAAATATGTTATTGAAGAATTAACAGGTATTCCCGTTGATGTGGAACCATCCAGCGAATATATTTACAGAACCACAATTGCAGATGAAAAAACTTTGGTTATAGGCATTTCCCAATCAGGTGAAACTGCAGATACAATTACAGCTATAAAACAAGTTAAAGAAAAAGGTTCTCACGTTGCAATAATTACAAACAGAAAAGAAAGCCTTCTTGCAAGGTTATCGGATAGTTTGCTTCACGTTAATGCAGGCATTGAAGTTTCTGTTGCCGCAACAAAATCTTATATTGCACAATTAATTTCACTTTATTTATTTGCAATTTATACAGCAGAAACTTTAAATAAAAACCTTGATAAAGTGAGAGAAATTAAGCATGAATTAATGACACTTCCTGCAAAATTAGAAGGAGTTTTGGCAAATACATCAAAAATAAAAGAAATTGCAAAAAAATATTCAAGCTATAAAAATTTCATCTTTATAGCTCGTGGAATTAATTACCCTACAGCACTTGAAGGGGCTTTAAAATTAAAGGAAATAAGCTATATTAATGCAACGGGGTATCCTGCAGGCGAATTAAAACATGGGCCAATTGCAATGTTAGATGAAACCATGCCCGTTCTTGCAATTTTAAACAGAGGCAGAGTTTATGATAAGGTTATGTCTAACTGCGAAGAAGCCTATGCAAGACAGGCAAAATTAATTGGCGTTGCAAATTATATTGATGAAAAGCACCAAGCAATTTTTAATGATTTTGTTTTAATTCCTGAAATTTCAGATATGGTTTCACCTGCCTTAAATATAGTTATATTGCAGCTTTTAGCATATCATATAGCAGAATATTTAGGAAAAGACGTAGATCAACCCAGAAACCTTGCAAAATCTGTCACCGTTGAATAGCGGATTTTACCCTCCAAGAGGACCTATTTTGCACAAAATCAAAGATTTTGGCAAAAGGAGGCGTAGCACGTAGGGCAAAGCCCGAAGTGCGACGGGTGCGAAGCTTTAGCGAAGCAGGGTCGCCCGAAAAAAGTTGACTAAATGTCAACCTTTTGAAACGGGGCAGGCAAAGTCAAAAACGAAGTTTTTGCGTGCCGTTTAGCAAAATAAAATAAGTAGTTTTGAAACTTAAAAAAGCAGGTTGGGGTAGAAACTTGCAACCTACAAA
>ULUL01049204.1_pt1 | contig 13954 bp, 12 predicted proteins | sample 1958481 | NCBI WGS metagenome assembly ULUL01 (sample SAMEA4835759, study PRJEB28245) | human gut metagenome | biome: gut microbiome; material: fecal sample | place: Denmark | collected 2008 | reverse complement strand
GGGGGGGGGGGCTCGCGGGTTTATACCGCTTAAAGCTAAAAATATTGGAGGAGAAACCCCAACCTACAAGGGTATAACCTCACAAGTAGGCTGGGCTTTCAGCCCAACAAAATCAAATACATTTGCGGGTGAGGGCTTTACTTTAGCAGAAGTTTTAATTACTTTAGGCATCATTGGTGTTGTTGCGGCTATGACGCTTCCAACATTAATCCAAAATCATCAAAAACAAGAAACAATTGCCAAAGTTCAAAAAATTTATACAATATTAAATCAAGCCTTAAAACAATCAGAGCTTGAAAACGGTGAATTTCAATACTGGGATAGTGCATTTGATATGGGAGCAAAAGCTTATTTTGAAAAGTATTACAAGCCCTATTTCAAAATAGCAAAACAATGCAAAACATATCAAGATTGCGGCTACAAGTCCGTAACACCTTGGTCGAACCCTTGGGGCACTCAAAGTACTTTAAAAGTTATAGTTGCTGATTACCGATATCCATTTTACCTTACAGACGGAACTTTGGTTATTATATCAGTTACATCCGGAGAGGGTGTAGCGCTTGATAACTCAATATATGTTGATTTGAACGGCGGACGAGGGCCCAATGTTTATTGTAAAGATTTTTTCATATTCAAGCGTACGGCAAAAAATGGCATCCAGCCAAATGGATATGATCTTGAAGACAGCGAACTTATTTATAGCGAGTATTGCGGTGCTAAATTAATGCGCGATGGCTGGCAAATTAAAGACGACTATCTGTGGTAATAATATTAAATTCGTCATCCCATTCGATTGAGCCCGGCAGGTCTATGTTGTGGTAATTATAAGGGTTTTCAACGTATTGAGGATTAAATAATCCGACAGCCGCCAAGCGTTTTATAATTTCCGGTAAAAGCTTAACGCTGCCGGCAAGCGTTCCTTCTTTTGATGTTGCCTTCTCTCCGTCAAAGAATATTTTTTCATCTGCAAAAATCATTTCTTTTAATTTACTTTTCGCAATAGGCAGACAATCACTTATTAAAATGACTTTGTCCGTCGGCTTCTGCTTGAATGTAAGCCGCAAAGCTTCGTCAGAAACATGAATTCCGTCTGCTATAATCTCAGTATAAATATTATCATCAATGAGTGCTGTTAAGGCCGTAGACTTGCCTCTGTGAGAAATCCCGCTCATTGCGTTGAACAAATGTGAAACTCCGTCGCAGCCAGTTAAATCTCCCCAAATACAGTGCCCGGCTTGAACTTTAATGCCTTTTTCGCGCAGATAGTCTATAAATCCGTTTTCTGCAAATTCAGGTGCAATTGTTTGAATTTTTATAAAATCATCTTCTATTCTTTTATAATTTTCAATAGTCAAAGGCATAAAATTAACAGGATTATGAATACCGCGCTTCTGCGGATTCAGGAAAATTCCTTCAACATGAATGCCTAAAATTTTAGCCATTTTAGGCGTTTGTCTTTGCGCAGCTTGCTTAATAATATCAATTTGACGCTTTGTGTTTCTAACGGTGTCGGTAACGATTGTCGGCAAAATTCCGCCAATACCGTATTTTAAAATCTCTTTTGTTAAAAATAAAACGTCATCAACACTTGCTGTATTAAAATTTATTCCAAAACAACCGTGGATATGCTGTTCAATTAAGAGTTTTGTTCTCAAAGCTGTCTCCTTTTAAATTACACTTGCCTCGAATACTTTTTTTGCTTCTTCCCTGTCGTCAAAGTGAATGGTCCTGTCTTTGAGAATTTGATAATCCTCGTGGCCTTTTCCTGCGATGACGACGACATCGTTATTCCCGGCAATTGTTTTTAAAAGCGCTATTGCATGACCTCTATCGGGTTCTACAGTAATGGTTTCGGGATTAACTGATTTCAAACCTGCTATTATATCTGTTATAATCTGCTGCGGGTCTTCGCTTCTGGGGTTGTCGCTTGTTATAACGATTTTATCTGCAATTTTTTCAGCGATTGCACCCATTTTAGGTCGTTTGGTTGCGTCTCTGTCGCCACCGCATCCAAAAAGACAAATCAACTGGCCGTTTTCAGGTGTAATTTCGCGTGCTGATTTCAAAACATTTTCCAAACCATCAGGCGTATGTGCATAATCTACAATTACGAGCGGCTTTTTGGCAACAACTTCAAATCGGCCTGCAACGCCTTTTACATTTTCAAGCGCCTTGAGAGCCGTCTTAATTTCTATTCCCATTGCGATAGAAGCTGTTACTGCTGCCAAAACATTGTACACACTGAACATACCGTTCATGTGAAGATTTACTCTGTGAGAGGCGCCTTGTGCTTTAAGTGTAAATTCCGCGCCGTTAAGTGAAAAATGAATGTCTTCAGCTTTTACATCAGCATTATTTTTAACCCCATAGGTATATTTTTTAACCCCTTGAGGTATAACATCCAAAAATCTTTGAGCATAAGCATCATCTGCATTTATTACGGCAAAATCACCCTCTTTTAAACCTTTAAAAAGAAGCGCTTTTGCTTCAAAATAATTGTCCATAGTAATATGGTAATCCAAATGGTCTTGAGTTAAATTTGTAAGAACAGCGCCGTTAAAGCAGCAGCCGCCAACACGGTTTTGCTCAAGTGCGTGCGAACTTACTTCCATAACAACATTGTCAATTTTTTCAACATCTTTAATCATTCTAAGTGTAGCTTGTAATTCCGGTGCTTGGGGGGTTGTGTGTTTTGCGTCTCTGTATTCTCCTGATGAAGACAGTTTGTAGCCTAAAGTACCAATAAGCGCGCATTTTTGGTTGGTTTCTTCGAGAATTTTTTGTATTAAATGCGTTACTGTTGTTTTTCCGTTTGTGCCGGTAATACCTATTAAATTAATTCCTTTTGAAGGAGAAGAATAAAACCTGTCTGCAATATCAGCAATTTTGCGGCGTGTTGAAGACACAACTACCTGAGGAATTTTTCCGGCATCAATGCCGTGTTCGACCAAAAGTGCAACAGCACCGTTTTCAATTGCATTTTTTGCATATTCGTGCCCGTCTGCGTATTCACCCGTTAAGCAAATAAATATATCGCCTTTTTTAGTAGTTTTTGAGTTGTAAGAAATTCCTGAAATTTCAACGTTTTTAAAATTTATTAAATCTTTGTAATCTAAGTGCTCAATTAATTCATCAAGTTTCATTATCTTCTCCTTTGTTAAATTTTATCAGGTTTAAGGTTCATAATTCTTGCAATTTGGGTTGCCACTTCTTTAAACACGGGGCCTGCGACTGTATTTCCCCAAATAGCGCCGACTTTTGCACTGTCAACCATAACGTATATAAGCACCTGTGGGTTAGAAGCCGGCAGATAGCCTATGGTTGAAGTATATGTATATGGTGTGTAACCTGCAGAATTCTCTTTTGGTTTTCGGGAAGTCCCGGTTTTTGCTGCGACATTGTATTTGTCCATTTTAATAACAGAGCGTCCGTTGTTCACACTTGCTGCTAAAAGTTTTGTAATTGACTGGGCTGTTTGAGGTGAGATAACTTGAGTGTGATGAATTTTAGAATCAAATTCTTCTTGTGAATATTTGATAATATGCGGAGTTACTCTCACACCATTGTTTGCAAGTGCGGAAACTGCTGAAATCATTTGCATTGCAGTAACAGACGTTCCGTATCCGTAAGCCATTGTCGCCTGAATACCTTTATCCCACTGTGCCCAATAAGGTAAAAGCCCGACAGATTCTCCGGGTAAATCAATTCCTGTACGCGAACCGAAGCCGAATTTCTTCAGACAGTCGTAAAACTCTTTTGGTGTCATAGTTTTTGCGACATTGATAGAGCCTATGTTGCTGGAGTGCTCAAACAAATATTCAAGCGAAATCTCGCCTGGGTAAGGGTGAACATCGTAATCATAGTTTTTAATTTCCCAGTTACCGATAGTGGTCTTGCCTGTGTCTAAAATCCTTGACGACGGGTTAATTTTGCCTAAATCCATCGCGCTTGCAACAGTAATCGTTTTAAATGTAGAACCAGGCGGGAATACATCTGTTAAAGTCCAGTTTTTAATCTGAGCCTGCGATGCTTTACGGTAATTGTTTGGATCATAAGTCGGATAAACTGCATAGGCTAAAATCTCGCCGTTTTTGGGGTTCATAACAATAACAGTGCCGCGCAAGGCTTGTTTTTCCGTAACCATTTTCTCAAGTTCTTTTTCGCAGATATGCTGAATTGCGGCATCAATTGTTAAAGTTATATCCTGGCCTTTTGGATTTTTAGTGGTTGCAACAGGATCAGTTGAAAAATCGTATATAATTTTTCCGTCTCTTGTGCGTTGAAGCTTAACGGCATTTTCGACATGTTCAAGCTTATCTTTTGCTGTATATTCGACACCGTTTGCAATATCAGCGTCAAAATTATAATAACCCAAAACGTGTGCAGCAAGAGTACCTTGCGGGTATTCACGGGTGTTTTTCTTGCCCATTGAAATTTCTCTTAGATGTAATTTTGCAATTTCTTTTGCTGAAGTTCTATCAATATCTTTTTTAATTGTAATAACTGGGCCGGGCTTTTTGAGTTTAGCGAGGAGTTCATCTTTTGGCATTTTCAAAATCGGTGCAAGAGTTTTGGCAAGTTCCTCAGGAGATGAATCATAATTTGCCGGATGAGCGTATACATCTGAATAAACTTTATCAGTAGCGAGTTTAATTCCGTTTCTGTCGTAAATATCACCGCGCATTGCAAAGGTTCTGCCAATACGCTGGTTTCTCGCTCTGACACGGTATTTGCCAACATCAATCACCATTACAAAAAACAAATAGATTATCAATGCGGCAGCAAATCCTGCAAAAAATACGTGAAGCCAGCCGAGAAGTTTATCAAATCTTTTTAATCTTTTTTCCTTTGCCTTTTGAGGCTGCCTATCTCTCACAATTTTCTCCCCTATGTCTAATTATAATTTTATCATAAGGAATTTTAAAATCATGAAATATTAACGAAAATTAACCTGACAAAGAGGTAATTGTATGTAAAAAAGTTTATTATATAATATAGTCATGAGATTTTATATATTAACATCAATTATTTTGCTGCTAACGCAGGCAGCATATGCACTTGACGTGGTTTATCCAAAGAAAAATACTGTAACGATACAATCACCGTCAACATTTTTCGTAGGCTCAGCCTCAGTGAATACACCTTTAAAAATTAATGGAGAAGTTGTACCGGTTCACACATCAGGCGGGTTTGCAAAGGCTGTCAAACTTGAATACGGCAAAAACAGATTTGTGATTGAGCAAAACGGCGAAACAAAGGTTTTTGAAATTACAAACCCGCGCCCTCAAAACACAAATTCTTCATCTTGTAACCTGGTAGAGTATAAGAACAAGTTGAATTATGCCACAACAAAAGATTGGACTCCGCTTCGTTCAACGCCTGTTGACGGAGGTATTAACCGTATTGCCCACTATTCAGCAGGAATGCCCCTAAGCATTGACGGTGAAAAAAACGGATTTTACAGAGTTATTTTAAACAATGAACGCACAGCTTGGATTGCTAAAAATGATGTTGTATCAATTGAGGGGAATCCCCCTGCCAAACTTCTTGACCGCACAGTTACTGAAGACAATGATTTCTATATATTTAACATAAAATTCGACAAGAAAACGCCTTACGTTATAGAAGGCGGATACCCTTTCATTGTAAATTTCTATAATGTAAAAGACTACGAAAACAATACTTTTAGCTTCAATTTCCCACTAAAGCAGAAATTGGCAGGTTATAGCGGAAAATTTGAAGGCAATACGTTTGTTTTAAAGATAAGAAAATTTCCTCAAATAAATGACGAAAATCCACTCAAAAATATTAAAATAACACTAGATGCGGGACATGGCGGCGACGAAATCGGCGCAATCGGCTGTTTGCGGCATAAGGAAAAAGAAATAAATCTTGCAATCACGAAAAATTTATACGATGAACTTAAAGCCCGCGGTGCAAATGTTATGATGACGCGAAGCGGCGACGATAATGTGGGTTTGTATGACCGTGTTGAAATTGCAAATAAAAATGATTCAATGATGTTTATCAGCATTCACGGGAATGCACTGCCTGACAATGCAGATCCTTTGCAGAACAGCGGAACTAGTATTTATTACTATTATAATCAGTCAAAACCTTTAGCCGACAGTATTATGAGAACAATGATGGAACAGCTTTCGACAAACGATGACAAGGTAAGAAAAGGCAGCCTTGCGGTTGTCAGAAACACTGAGGCGCTTTCGATATTGATTGAGGTTGCATATTTAATAAACCCGGATGACAATGCAAAACTTATAAACAAAGAGTTTCAAAAGCAAACAGCAAAAGCCATTGCCGACGGTATTGAAGAGTATTTAAAGAATTAATGTAACGAAATGTAAAGATGAATTTAAAAATGGCTAAAATCCAGGTATACTCATTGATAGGATAGGATAGGATAGGATGCGATGCCCGCGTGTCAATTGTTTGAGGCAAAAATACTTTATAAGGGTATAAGAGATATATAAATAGGATATATCCTAAAGTATGAAAGGAGCATATTATGACTGACAATGTTAATTCTATCAAACCCGGCGCAGCTACAGTTGGAAAAGCGTCTCTCAATGCCCAAAAACAAGGTAAAGTAAACACAAATCAAAACACGCTGGAGCAAAGCAGCATCTGGGCACAGGTAAAAGGCAATGTTAATGCTGATAATTCAGTTGATAAAAATGAAATATTGGATTTAGCAAAGCCTTTACTTAAGGGGGCGGCCACAGGGGCATTATTAGGTATGCTTAATGATATAAGCTTAATTAATATTAAAAGCAAAACCGATATTATAAAAGTTAACAAACAAATTGAAGACCAATTAGAAAATCTGTCAGCTAAGTTTGAAGATTTAGTCCATATGGAAGGGGCAATATCCCAAGCCATTTCTTTAGATTCTTTTGATCCAAAAGTTTTAGATTATAAATCCTGGGGTTGAAGAATTTCAATAAAAGTAAGAAGGCGGAGAGAAATTTCTCCGCCTTCTTGGTTAAGCTTTTTTCAAATAGTTAAGCAGTGTTCTGACACCGGCGCCGGTTGCGCCTGAAATAAATTCTTTCTGCGGTTTTTCAATAAACGCTGTGCCGGCAATGTCTATGTGGCACCATTTTGGGATGTAATCTTTGCTGCCGACAAATTCTTTCAAAAATATTCCAGCAATTGACGCCCCGCCCATACGTGAACCCGTGTTTTTCATATCAGCAATTTCTGATTTTAGACTGTTTTTGTATTCGCTGAACATTGGTAATTCCCAGAACGTTTCACCGCTGGCTTTTGCAGTTTCGACGAGCCTGTTAATCATTTCCTTGTCGTTGCCCATAATTCCTGAGGCCACTGTGCCGAGTGCCACAACGCAGGCTCCGGTTAAAGTTGCAAGGTCAATTATCTCATCAACTTTTAATTCTGTTGCATAGCAAAGTGCATCTGCTAAAGTTAAACGGCCTTCGGCGTCAGTGTTGTCAACTTCGATTGTCTTGCCGTTTTTGGCTTTTAGGATGTCGCCCGGTTTGTAAGCCTTTCCTGACGGCATATTTTCGCATGCAGCAATAATTCCGTGGACTTCAACTTCAGGCTGCAATTTCGCAAGGGCGCTCATAACACCTAAAACGCAAGCTGCACCTGACATGTCATCACGCATTGTGAGCATTGATGAAGCCGGTTTAATATCGAGCCCGCCGCTGTCAAAGCATATGCCTTTACCTATGATTGCAATTTTTTTCTTAGGATTTTTTCCTGTGTATTTCATATGAATAAATTTTGGTGGCTGATCGCTTCCTCTGCCAACTGCCAAAAATGCACCCATACCCATTCTTTCGATTTCGTCGCGGTCATATACTTTTGTATCAACGCCTTCTATATTTTGGGCAATCTCGGCAAGTTTTGCCGGCGTTGCGTATTGGGCCGGTTCATTTGCAAGGTCTCTTGTCATTTTTAATGCATTGCCAAAAATTATTCCCTCATTAACTTCTTTTTGAGAAAACTTTGCAAATGTAATGGTTTCAAGACGAGGTGCTTTTTCAGTTTTGTATTTATCAAAAGCGTAATCTGCGATTAAGGCGCCTATAGCGGCTGATTTGCCGTAATCAATTGTTACATCAAAGTCTAAGACTGCATTTTTAGCCTTAATTTGCTGTAACTTTTTAATAGCTTTACAAACCGCTTCTCGCATTTTGTTTGCATCAAATTCTTCGTTTTTGCCGAAGCCTACGACTAAAATTTTATCAGCCGGGATTTTTCCGTAAGTGTGCAAAAGATAAGTCTCTCCAAGCTTTCCTTCAAATCCGTCTTTTTCAACAGCATAAGTGTTGGCGATTTCCTGGCTTGTCTTTTCTCCCTCAAACTTGTTAATCACAAGGACTTCCGCACTCATTTGCGTAATGTCATTTGAAACTTTAATTTCCATATGTCTCTCTCCTTTTTAATGTCATTATTATACACGCAATCTAAAGAAATGTAAATTTATTTTTGAAAAATATCAAAAGAAAAATTTCACTGATATTTATCTATTTCAAAGTTATATAGAAGAAAGGTTAAATTTTATATGGAAGTTACATTCACCCGCCCAACATCACGCAATAATACCACACCTGCTTTTAGCGCAAATTTAAAAGGGTCTGCAATTCGTTCAGCTATTGATAAGTCAAAACTTTTGTCTGAAGTTGCGGAATTGAGAGAAATTTTAGACAATGTCAAAGATTATGGTGATAGATATACAGAAATTATCTGTGAAAAAAATGGGTCAGTCTCTGTTACAAATTCTAAATTTGGAAATGTTGTTCACAATTTTATGATGAAATTGAATGAAAAATCAGAAAATCCTTTTTTAGATATGATTGCAAGATTTAATACAGAGAATTTTATAATGAAATGTGAGAGTGATTTGATAGAAAAACGTTTTGCCATGGCGAAGCCTAGCAGTAAAAAATCCCTTTATGAAATGTATAAATCTAGCAATCTAGCATCTACAACTCAAATCCTGCTTGATTTTACGGCAAGAAAACACGGTGTGCTTAAGGCTGAAAATGTGAATAAAAATATTGATCTTACTGATTGGAAAAAAAGAATGTTTCCGGAATATATAAAATAAATTGATATTACACTTTTGTATCAAAAAATAAATTTCTACTATACAAATACTTATTAGCATGATAAGATGTTGACAGATGTAGTAGGTAAAATTTTTTGGAAATATATGCAATAAAATTCGTTTAAATAAAAAGATAATGAAAGCTCGATAGGTTAAATGTATCGGGCATTGCGTGTATTTATAAAAAAATAGAAAAGGATAAGGTAAAAAACTCTATGGATTTTTTATTAATTATCGCGATTATTGTGGTAATAGCTTTAGTCGCCGTGCTTGTAATCCAGCAGAACAAAATCAAAACCGTCTTAAACGACATTGAAAAAGACAAAAATGAATTAGAAAAAAAAGAGAAAATACTTTTAAAAGAAGCCAAAATCCGGGCAATAGAAGAACTCCAAAATGATAGAGAAAAATTAAACGAAGAAGAAAGAGAACGCAGGCAAGAAATTGCAAGACTTGAAACTAAATTAGCTAAACGGGAAGACGTTCTTGAAGATAAAATACAAGAGTATACAGACAAAGACGTTCAGCTTCAAAGAAAGTTAGACGAACTGTTAGAAAAAGAAGATTACTTAGCCGAAATTGTCCAAAAACAAACCACAGAGTTAGAACGTATTGCAGGTATGAGCGCGGAAGAGGCTAAAAATATGCTTCTTGATCAATTAAAACATGACCTTGCACAAGAGCAAATGCAGCTTATACGCGAAAACGAAGCTAAGATAAAAGAGATTTCCCTGGAAAAATCAAAAGAAATTCTTTCAACAACAATGCAAAGATGTATGATTGAACAAGTTGTCGAAACCACAGTGTCAGTTGTTGCTTTGCCAAATGACGAGATGAAAGGCCGTATTATTGGACGTGAAGGCCGTAATATCAGAGCACTTGAAACTTTGACAGGTGTAGATTTGATTATCGACGATACTCCAGAAGCCGTTGTATTATCAAGCTTTGACCCGGTACGTCGGGAAATCGCAAAGTTAGCTCTCGAAAAACTTATTGTAGACGGTAGAATTCACCCGGTAAGAATTGAAGAAATGGTAGAAAAAGCACGTGAAGAAATAGAAAAGAAAATCTGGCGCGAAGGTGAAAACGCCGCTCTTGATATGGGTGTTATGGGCTTAAATAAAGAATTAATAAAAACTTTAGGCCGCCTTTATTACAGAACAAGTTACGGCCAAAATGTTTTGAAACATTCTCTCGAAGTCGGGCATATTGCCGGCATGTTAGCCGCAGAACTCGGTGCAAATGAAGTTGTCGCAAAACGTGCAGGGCTTCTTCACGATATCGGTAAAGCCGTTGATCAGACACAAGAAGGCACACATATACAGCTTGGTGTCGAACTTGCAGCTCGTTACGGCGAAAGACCAGAGGTTATTCACGCTATTGAAGCCCACCACGATGATGTTGTCGCAAATACAATTGAAGCGGTTCTCGTAAAGGTCGCTGATGCTATTTCAGCAGGCCGCCCGGGCGCGCGTCGCGATACTTTAGAAATTTATATTAAGCGCCTTCAAAAAATTGAAGATATCGTCAATAGTTATGACGGCATAAAACAGTCATTCGCCGTCCAAGCAGGCCGTGAAGTCCGTATAATTGTAGAAGCAGAAAAATTTGATGATTTAGCTTCTCAAAAACTTGCCCGTGATATTGCAAAACGTATTGAAGATGAGCTTGATTATCCGGGACAAATAAGAGTTACAGTTGTTAGAGAATTCAGAACAACAGAAATTGCAAAATAATTCAGGTGAATAGCTCTTTCAAAGGGCTATTCGCATTTTAAAAAAGGTAAACAAAATGTCAGGTGATGTTAAAAATATAAAAATACTTTTTTTCGGCGATATGGTGGGTAGACCCGGAAGGTTTGCCGTTCGGGATTATCTGGCTAAAATTTCAAACATATCAAACAAGCCTGACTTTGTAATTGCGAATGTCGAAAATGCCTCTCACGGCTTTGGGCTTACTGAAAAAAATTATAACGAACTATCATCATACGGGATTGACTGTATGACAAGCGGCAACCATATTTGGGATAAAAAAGATATTTTTACCTACATTGAAAATGCTGATAAACTTTTGCGTCCTATAAATTACCCCAAAGGTGTGCCGGGGCGCGGCAGCCATATATTTGAATGCGGTGATTGTAAAATCGGAGTTATAAGTATTCTTGGCCGGGTTTTTATGAATCTTGTTGATGATCCGTTTGCGATAATTGAAGAAGAAATTAAACGCATAAAAGAAATTACGCCGATTGTAATCGTTGATTTTCACGCAGAAGCAACGGCAGAAAAGATTTGTTTGGGAAGATATTGTGCAGATAACGGTGTGAGCGCTTTTTTCGGAACCCATACACATATACAAACCGCAGATGATTGTATAATAAATGGAATGGGATATATTACAGATGCCGGTTTTTGTGGGTCATCTAACGGTGTAATCGGAATGGATTACAAAACGTCGCTTTCACGTTTGATGAGCGGAATTCCTGAACGTTATGAGATAGCAGCAGATGATGTTGTGCAGGTTAATGCAGTTGAAGTTGAGATTTCTCCTTCAATAGGCCATACTGTTGCCATAAAAAGAATTTTTTGTAGCAGTAAGAATATAGAAAAGGATGAAAGTCAATGAAAAGCGATTTGCACATTCATACATACTATTCAGATGGAGTTTTCTCGCCTGAAAAAATCGTTGACACCGCAATTGATGTCGGGCTTGATGTGATAGCGTTAACAGATCACGATAATGTTTTGTCTTTCGGGGCCGCGAGCGATTACCTGAAAAAGACAAACCGTGAAAGCAAGCTTGAAATCATTCAAGGTGTTGAAATTAACACACTTTATAAAAATTATGAAGTCCATATTTTGGGATACTTTATGGATGTAAATAACAGTGATTTCCAAAATTTGTTAAAAACGCAGCAGAACGCACGTGTTAAACAAACAAAAGAAATAATCACCCTTCTTGCCAAAAAAGAAGGTATTAAAATTAAGTTTGAAGACATTGTAAAGCAGGTAGCAGAAGGCGGTTCAATAGGCCGTCCGCACATAGCAAAAGCAATTACAAATGCCGGCGGCACAAACAGTGTAATTGATGCTTATGCAAAATACATTCACGATGACAGCCCTGTTTACGTACCCAGAAAAACAGTTACACCGCAGGATGCTGTTGAAATTATCTATGATGCTGGCGGGGTCCCTGTAATTGCTCATCCGCACGATTTGGACATAGCGGAAAACTTGATTAAAGAATTGATGAACTACGGCCTGCGCGGTATAGAAGCTTATCATAGAAAGCACTCACCTGCGTGTGTTGAGTACTTCTCCTCAATGGCAGAAGAATTGGGCCTTATAGTTACCGGCGGGTCAGACTTCCATTCTCCTAATATCATGAATGGCCAGATAATTTTAGGTAAGAATTTTGTGCCTGATTGGGTGTATGAAAAATTGATAAAAGAAAAAAAACTCATTGATATGGCATAAAAAAGCGCCCCGCGCGCGGGGCGCTTCACAAAGGCAAATATGGCGAAATCTAAATTTTGGAAACTTGAATATACAGTAACACTGCTTGTAATTTTTACAATAGTGCTGCTTTTAATCCCATTTGACTGGGAAAATACAATGCAGGCAAATTATATATCACGATGGATTGATAAATATTCAAGGCTTGAGTATATGTTTAAGGTTATAAATGCGCACGAATCTAATGAAATTATCAAAGGGTTCAGAAGGGCAAAGACCCCTCAAGAGCGCGAACAAATTCTTATAACTTTAATAAAACCATATTTTAGAATTCATAAAGAAAAGCTGCCAAAAAGGTACGGAATAAAATTTATGAACAAAACACGAGTTACAAATAAAAGCCGCTATTACTTTGAGGATTTGTATTTTTCAGATAACGGGATGATTGTAGGTATAAAAGACTTGGCAGGTGAAAACCCGAATGATCCCGGGTTTATGATAATGTTTGACATAAATGGCATTTTGCCTCCAAACACTTGGGGCAAAGACATTTATGGCGTAAATATCTATGAAAACGGGCTTGCCCCTTTTGGCGAAAACCTTACCAATGATGAATTAAAGCATGATTGTTCGCCATCGGGTACGGGCGTTGGCTGTTCATATTATTATAAAATTGGAGGAAGCTTTGACGGCTAATTCATTTACTTTTCATTGTAAATGATTTCACCGTCGTTTGTAATTTCTTTGACTTCCTTTGCAAACTTGTCCATTCCATTGCGTTCAAAGTCATCGGCTAAATAATCAAAGTAAAGTTTTTGATTTTCATCCAAGTATTTTCTGAATGATTGCGGGAGCTGCCAATCGTATGCATCAGCCGTTTGAATAATTTTTGTTTTGTTTTCAGATGTTAAGTCTTTAGCGTTAAAGCATAATTTGTCAATCAAACTTGCAACGCTGACATATTGCGCAAAATCTTCTTCATTCTGATCAATCTTCAACTTTTGAATATTGTCAAGAAAATAAGCGGCTGTTTCGTTGAAAATTTCTTTGGACCAAGGCTTGCCTTCATATTTTTGAAGCGGTTTGAGTTGTTCTTTAGAAAATTTACAAAATTCATCAAGAGCCGTTAAATCTTCAATTTGAAAGATTCCATCTTTCGGAGTTTCCTTAGCATAGAGATTGTCTTTTGCCGCTGCAAAAACGCTTTCATTTTTGTGGTTTCTGTCAAACGGTGAGTTGTAAACATTTGATTGTTTGCCGCTTTGCTGCGGAATAAAGTTAATTGTAAGTCCCATAATTTATCCCCTTTTCTTTATATAAAACATTTTGTTAATTAAAATTGTTAAAATGTTAAAATTTGTATATTGAAAAATTACGACAAATAGATTATAATATAGTTAAAAAG
>ULUL01047514.1_pt1 | contig 13989 bp, 11 predicted proteins | sample 1958481 | NCBI WGS metagenome assembly ULUL01 (sample SAMEA4835759, study PRJEB28245) | human gut metagenome | biome: gut microbiome; material: fecal sample | place: Denmark | collected 2008 | reverse complement strand
CTGAAAGCGCGATTTTGCGAATGGCGCGGAGTGAACAGTAATAGATCAATTTTTGTGACTAGGCAGAGGCAGTAGAGGGGAGTATAATAAAAACAAATAGCTTTTAAAAGGATATAGGGAAGGGTAACGAAAAAGGAAAGGAACAAAAGAATATGAGTCATTTCCAGACAAAGACAAGAAATATGACGGAGGGTAATATCTGGATGCATTTGATCCTGTTTGCGCTGCCCCTTCTGATCGGAAATCTGTTTCAGCAGCTTTATAATACAGTGGACAGCATTGTAGTAGGAAATTTTGTCAGCAAGACGGCGCTTGCGGCAGTGGGCTCCACGGACAATATTATCAATACGATCATCGGCTTTTTTTCCGGGCTTGCCACAGGCGCAGGGGTAGTGATCTCACACAGCTTTGGCTCCGGGGATAAGAAGGCGCTGCATCGGGCGGTACATACTACGATAACGCTTACCTTTGTGCTTTCAATATTTTTTACCATTGCAGGGCTTCTGTTGGCGCCGCTCTTCTTAAAGCTGATGGCTACGCCGGAGGATGTGCTGCCAGAGGCGTCGGCTTATCTTAGGATTTACTTTGCCGGAGTTTCCGGACTGATGATCTACAATATGGGTTCCGGTATTTTAAGGGCTGTGGGGGATTCCAGGCGGCCCTTGTACATATTGATCGTCTGTGCAGTGACGAATATTGTACTGGATCTGGCGTTTGTGGTGTATCTGGGCGCCGGAGTGGAGGGAGTAGCCTATGCCACTATTATCTCCCAGTGGATTTCCGCAATCCTGGTTTTAGTGATCTTGACAAAGGAACAAAGCGATTACAGGCTGGTGTGGAAGGATCTTAGGATTGATAAAAGGACAACCCTTTCCATTCTGCGCATCGGCTTCCCTGCAGGCTTGCAGATGGCGATCACTGCCTTTTCCAATGTATTTGTGCAGTCCTATATCAATCAGTTTGGCTCTTCCTGCATGGCAGGCTGGACCACCTATGGAAAGCTGGACAAATTCTGCCTTCTGCCCATACAGAGCTTAGGACTGTCCATCACCACTTTTGTAGGACAGAATCTGGGAGCCAGGAAAATGGAGCGTGCCAGAAAGGGGACAGCTTATGCGGTGATCCTTTCCATTGGAGCAGCATTGGTTTTGATGATGCCGGTCATGGCGGCAGCACCGATGCTTGCCACCTTGTTTACCAAAGATCCGGAGGTTATTGCTTATGGCGTGCGGTTTATCAGACTGATGATGCCCTTTTATGTGGCAATCAGCTTTAACCAGATCTTAGGCAATGCGCTGCGGGGCGCCGGTAATTCAGTTACGCCTATGATACTGATGATGAGCAGCTTTATTGTGTTTAGACAGATTTACCTTTTTGCTATTTCTCATATTTACAATACCATTACCAGTGTGGCGCTGGGGTATCCCTTTGGGTGGATTCTGTGCAGCGTGCTTTTGCTGATCTATTATATGAAGGTGGGGCTTACCGTGAAGAAGGAGGTGTGATGTCGCATTTCGGGCGATGACCTGTAGCAAGCTGGGGTGGGCGATGACCCCGCAGAAGGGCCGGAAGTAATCCATGAGTGCTCACTGTTGCTGACGCACTCACAGATTTCTTCCGGCCCTTCCTCTTGAGATTGGTGCCTGCCAGGAGAGCAGAGTAGTAGATTAGGACTTAGTTAAGAGGGTGCGGTAGGTGGCATCTATGGCGAAGGCTCCTAAGGGGGCGGTGAGGACGATGGCCAGGACAGCTACAGTGAGGACAGTTTCTCCACAGGCAAAGCCAAGGGCGAGAGGGATACCGCCGATGGCAGCCTGGACGGTGGCTTTGGGAGTATAGGCCATCATGGTAAAGAGCTTTTCCCTTAGGGTAAGGCTGGTGCCAAGGAGGCAGACAAAGACGCCTGCCATGCGGAAGAGCAAAGCGCCAAGGATCATAAGCAGGGCGCTGATACCTACTTTGCCAAGATAACTGATATTAACTGTAGCGCCCACCAGTACGAAGAGGAAAACCTCAGCAGCTACCCAGAGCTTTCCATATTTAACAGAAAGTCTTTTGGCCACAGGCTCTCTGCGCTTTTGTAAGCCAACGCCGATAAACATAATGGCAATGAGCGCGGAGAAGGTGATGGGCGTAGAAAGGCTGTCCTCTAAGGTGACGAGAAAGAAGGAGATACTTAAAAGGAGCAGCACCTTTGAGGTATCCCGGATATGTATTCTTTTGAAGAAAAGAGAGAGCAGGTATCCGGCTAAAAAACCAATGCCTATGCCAAGAAGGATGGAGATGGGGATATTGACAAAGCTTATGACGGAAATGCCGCTTCCCTGCATCATGCCGGTAAAGGTGGAAAATAAGACAATGACGTATACATCATCCACAGAAGCTCCGGCTAAGATCAGCTGGGGAATGCCCTGTGCGGTGCCATAGCCTTCTTCTGTAAGCTTTACCATACGGGGAACCACCACTGCCGGGGAAACGGCAGCCAGTACGGCACCCATGATCGCAGCCTCTAAGAGAGAAAGGCCCAGAAGCTTAGGAGCCAGAAGCAGCATTCCCAGAAGCTCAAAGGTAGCAGGAACAAAGCACATCATGACAGCAGGTCGTCCAAGCTTTTTAAGCCCTGAAAGGTCAAGGCCCAAACCTGCTCTGGTCAGGATGATGATAAGAGCGATCTTCCTTAAATCCGCAGAGATGGAAAGAAGGGAAGGATCCAAAAGATTCAGTACATGAGGTCCTAACAAAATACCGGTCAGCAGCATCCCAAGAAGACTTGGCAGCTTAATTTTTTTACAAAGCCATCCCGTAAGCATTCCAATGACCAGAATCAATCCAATACTCAGTAGCATAATAGAATTCCTTTATTTGTTTATTTTGCAGCCGCAAGAGCCGTTTGTGCAGTGTGCTTTATTTTTTATGGGAGGATTCTAGGTCTTGTCTTATAACGGAATTTACCTGGGAGACCTCTTTGCGGATATCCTTTAAATCTTCCTGGATTTTGGCTTCTTCCTGTCGGATTTCCGGGTGCTCTTTTATCTCTTCCTTGATAAACATAAGAAGGAAGCTTACAAGGAGCAATGCGCAGGAGATCCAGATGGTGTGAAGGGAAAGATGGCCAATGAGGCGGCTTCCCAATCCGGCGCCTAGGGCGAAGAGGAAGATTACGCCGAAATAGTGGAAGGATTTGTAAAGAAGCTTTTTGTTCCTGGTCAGATGGTAAGCACATAGGGCTTCCATGCCGCTTCGGATATTGCCGATACACATGGTGCTGGCGAAGGCGTAGCTGTTGACCTTGCGGAAGGCCTGGACCTGCATGGCGCAGGCAAAGGATACCATGGCATTGGCAACAAGATTAAGGCTTTCCGGGAGAAAGCCTACAAGAAATAAAAGAAAGATCTCAATGAGCAGAACCAGCTGTCGCCAGTGGAGCTTCTTGGCTGCCTGAAAGTGTTCTCGGGTCAGCTCCGCAGCCATGACGCCCAGGGCAAAGAAAAACACCGGGACCAGATAATGCATCAGGGAATGAAAATCTCCTGCAAAGAGATGCTGGCTTAAAAGAACGATATTGCCGGTCTGGGCATTAGCGAAGACCTTTCCTCTGGAAATATAGGTATAGGCGTCCTGCAGACCGCCGGACAGGGAGAGAAACCCAGCGGTCAGTAAGGACTCCGACATTTGTTTTTGTGACTTATAATGAAGCGGATTTTTCATGGCGGTACTCCTGAATAGTTACTGTTTACTACGTTTTCAGCAAATCGCCTGAAAGGCAGACTTCGCGGAATATGGGTAGTGAAAAGTAACTCTGAATCATGTTTTTTCATAAAAATAAATTATCTACGGACAGAAATTTCCTGATTGCAATAAATGCATCTGTATTTGTGGGAGGGAGACAGGCGGAAAATATGGTCGCAGTCTGCTTCCACACTGGTGATGCACCGTGGATTGTTACATTTTACTACATTTTTTAATTCCTGTGGAGGGACGGGATGAAATTTTTTCACTACCTGTCCGTTTTTGATATAGATCAGCGTGATGCGTTCATCCAGATAGCCCAGAATGTCAAGCCTTTCCGGCAGTGTCATTCCTTCGATCTTGATTAGATCCTTTGTGCCATATTTTTCGCTCTTGACAGACTGAAGTAAAGCTACCGGGTGAATGTGAGGGTCCAGTTGCAAAAGCCGATACACCTCCATCCCCCGACCAGCGGTGATATGGTCTATCACTACTCCATTTTGAATGGATTCTACATTTAACATAATGATACCTTGCCTTTCCATAAGCTGAAAATTTCCATGTGAAAAAGTATTCTTACATTAGACTTTGGCTCATTGTCATTCCTGGCAGCATATGTAGTCAGGAAAACACTGTTTCCGTTAAAGAAGGATCTCTTCTTTTGTATTAGGATCAGGAAGGTTTAGTAGTGCCATGATCAGAGCCATCCTGACGTAGACGCCGTTTTGTACCTGGTCGAAATAAGCAGCTCTGGGATCCTGGTCCACATCCATTGAGATTTCATCCACTCTTGGGAGGGGATGGAGCACAGGCATATCGGAGGGAGCAAACTTTAGCTTTTCCAGGGTCAGGGTATAGATCCCTTTTAAGCGGATATAATCCTCTTCATTGAAAAAGCGTTCCTTCTGCACACGGGTCATGTAGAGTACATCCAGGTCAGGTAATGTATCCTCCAGACTTGTCACCTCATGGTAGGGAGTCCGGGTGGGTGTAAGGGTATCCTCGATCAGGTAATCTGGGATCCGTAATTCCTCGGGAGAGATGAAGTAAAATTCATTTCCCGGATAGCGCACCAGGCTGTTTACCAGGGAATGGACGGTCCTTCCAAATTTTAGATCGCCGCAGAAGCCAATCCTTAAATGATCCAAACAGCCTTTTCTCTGGCGAATGGTCATAAGATCGATCAGGGTCTGGGTAGGATGATTGTGTCCGCCGTCCCCGGCATTGATCACGGGAACTCTGGAAAACAGGGAAGCCCGTAAGGGAGCGCCCTCCTTTGGATGGCGCATGGCAATGATGTTGGCATAGCAGCTGACTACTCTTGCGGTGTCTGCCACCGTTTCTCCTTTTGTGGCGCTGGACTGATCCGCACCGGAAAAGCCAAGAGTCTTGCCGCCTAAGGAGAGCATGGCAGACTCAAAGGAAAGTCTGGTCCGGGTGCTGGGTTCATAGAAAAGAGTGGCAAGTTTTTTGCCCTCGGCTACATGGGCATAAAGCTCAGGAGCAGCCTGTATCCTGTCGGCAAGATCAAGAACCCTGGTAGTTTCTTCTAAGGTAAGGTCTAATGGATCGATCAGGTGTCTCATAGCCATTCCCCCTTTACCAGGTATTGGTCACGTCTTGCGCCTACAGAAACAAATTGGATCTCATGCTGCAAAAGCTCTTCCAGTGCAGCTACATATTCTTTGGCTTCTCTTGGAAGCTCTGCAAAGCTTCTGCAGCCGGAAATATCCTTTTGCCAGCCGGGAAGCAGCTTTACAACAGGCTCGCAGCTTTCCAGATCCTCTGTGGGGTCAAAAGCAGAAAGGATCTGACCTGCCTTGGTATAGGCTGTGATCACAGGAATTTCCTTCATACCGCTTAATACGTCTAACTTGGTCAGAGCAATCTTGTCAGCTTTCTGACATCTTAAACCATATCTGCTGGCAAAAGCGTCAAAGGGCCCCACTCTTCTGGGACGTCCTGTGGCGGCGCCATATTCTCCACCTGCTTTTCTTAAATCCTCCATCCAGTCCTCGGACATAGCTTTTTGGGCAGTGAAGGGGCCTGCTCCTACACAGGTGGAGTAAGCCTTCAAAACGCCTACCACATGATCCAGGCCAGTTCCTGGAATGCCTGCACCGATGGGACCATAGGCGGAAATGGTAGAGGAGCTGGAGGTGTAAGGGAAGATGCCGAAATCAATATCTCTCATTGCGCCCAGCTGAGCTTCCAGAACCACTTTTTTGCCTGCAGCAAGAGCTTCCTCCAGAAAAGTACCGGTATCGTAAATATAAGGAGCAAAAAGCTCTGCCTGCTCTTCGCACCAGGAAAGCAGGGCCGGGTAGGACATGGGTTCCTGGTGATAACAGCCTGCAAGTTCCAGGTTTTTGGCTTCCAGCATGGTATGTAAACGGTTCTGTACATATGCTTCCTTTAAATGGAGCAGATCTCCTAAACGCAGAGTCTTTTTCCGATATTTATCACTGTAGGCATAGGCGATTCCACGGCGGGTGGAACCAAAGGCGGAGCCTGTCTTATTCAGCCTGTCCTCCTCCAATTCATCCTGGATCCGGTGCCAGGGCATGGAAATCGTCGCACGTTTGGAAAGCTTTAGGTGCTGTGGAGTAACAATGATCCCTTTTTCGCGGATAGAGGTAATTTCTTTTCGCAGATGATCCAGGTCAATGACCATGCCGTCTCCCAGAACGCATACCACATCGGAATGTAAAATACCTGATGGAAGCAAATTCAATACATATTTTCCCTGGCTGGTGACAACAGTGTGGCCCGCATTGTTGCCGCCCTGATAACGGACAACTACATCAGCCTGTTCTGCCAGAAGGTCGATCACCCTTCCCTTTCCCTCGTCACCCCAGTTAATACCAGTTACTGCAGTTAGCATGTCTTTTTCCTCCTTACTTTTTTGAGGGTTGTTTTTTAAACCAGGGGCTATTATACTGAAACTATTGAAATATGTAAAAACTATTATTGATATAATAGCTATTACAAATTGATATGGCAGAAAGGAAAGCACATGAACGTAAATTTTGAATATTACAAGATTTTTTATTATGTGGCAAAGTACAGTAATTTCACCAAGGCAGCCAGGGCATTGGGAAACAGTCAGCCCAATGTGACCAGGGCCATGAATTGCTTAGAGGAGCAGCTCAACTGTACGCTGTTTGTGCGCACCAATAGGGGAGTGGGGCTGACACCGGAAGGGGAGCAGCTTTATATCAGGGTCTCTTCTGCCATGTCCGAATTGTTTGCAGCAGAGGAGGAGCTGACGTTTTGCACGGGTCTGGTTCATGGAAGCGTTGCCATCGGGGCCAGTGAAACAGCGTTAAATCTGTATCTTTTAGACCGGTTGAAAGCCTTTCATATGGAATATGCGGGGATCCGCTTAAAGCTTTACAACCATTCCACGCCGGAGGCTATCAAAGCAGTAAAGAGTGGGAAGATCGATTTTGCAGTAGTGACTACCCCTGCAGATGTGGAAGCGCCACTAAAAAGGGTGACTTTAGATTCCTACCGGGAGATCCTGGTGGGGGGAAGGACCTTTCGAGCTCTTGGCAGCCAGGAGCTGACCCTGGCAGAGCTGCAGACCTATCCATTTATCTGTCTTGGCAGGGAAACCATGACCTTCCAGTTTTATCATGAGTTGTTTCTTTCCCATGGGTTAGAGTTGTCCCCGGATACAGAGGCAGCCACTACGGATCAGATCCTTCCTCTTGTAAAGTGTGAGCTGGGGCTTGCTTTTCTGCCGGAGGCCATGGCGGCAGAAGCCATACAAAGAAGGGAAATTGTTCAAATCGGGTTAAAGGAAAATATCCCAAAGCGGAGCATTTGTATGGTATATGACAGCAGGCATTCCTTGAGCGCAGCGGCAAGGCAGCTTAAGAAAGCTGTCCAGGGAACCAAAGAAGGGGATTGAATCAAGGGAGGAAATGTGTTACACTAACGCCAATTGAATAGATAGGAGTCAGGTGTCGAAGCAGCCGCAAAGGTAAGCATGTCAGAAACAGGAAGAATACAGGCTTGTCGAAGGGGCTGGCTTCGGTGAAAAGGGAAACAGGTGCAAATCCTGTACGAACTCGTCACCGTAATCAGGGAGCGAAGCCAATATATCACTGGGAAACCGGGAAGATGGCGGATGCGATGATCTTTAAGCCGGGAGACCTGCCTGACTGCTGTACAGAAGCAAAAAAGAATGTTGGAAACGCAAATAGGCATTTAGCAGAAGGAAAGCCTTCAATCAAAGGCTTTGCAAATGTCACATATGCATTAGAAAGAAAAATGCTTCAGACCACGAGTAATTGGTTGTACGAGTCAGATTGCAGGGAGTCTTACAGGACTGTCTGTTTTCGGTGTGTGCAACCCTTTTTACCTTAGTAGGAAAAAAGGGCTTTTTTCGTTGTGTCCCAAATGCAGAAGAAAAGTGTTTTCAAGAAGCTTTTTGATAGAAAGAGAAAGCTTTAAAGCTACAGCTTCGGGGCATTTGAAAGCTTCTGTGAGCGTATCATTCAAGAGAAATACCGGACAAACCGGGAAAAGTACTGCAGCTTTATAGAAGACTAGCGGCAAAAACACAAAGACCGAATGGCAGAAACATTTTCGGAAAGGAAAGAAGAAAGCCCGGATATGTTTGGTCGACAGGCAGAAAAGAGGAGACATCATGAAGAAACAGGTAGTAAGCGTATTACTGGCAGCGATGGTAGGAACCTTCGCATTGGCAGGGTGCGGCAACAATGCACAGACAGCAGGCAGCGTAGCAGAAAGCACACAGGTTGAGAGCACACAGGCAGCCACAAGCGAAGAGGTAAAGGAGAGCACTGTGGAAGAGACAGCAAATGAGAGTTCAGAGGATGCAGATCAGAAGGCAGCAGATAAGGTGGCTGAGCTGATTGACGCTATTTATGTACAGCAGAGAACGGATGACACAGACAAGCAGTGCGAGGAAGCAAAGGCAGCATGGGACGCTCTGACCGACGCACAGAAGGAGCTTGTTGAGGGAGACGAGGCAGATCCGGATTACTTTGGCAGAGACACCGGCGACGCTTCCAAGGATGATCCCCGCAATGAGGACGAAATCGGAGAAAACGAGATCCTGGTAGTAAGCTTTGGCACTTCCTTTAATGACAGCCGCGTGGCTGACGTAAAGGGTATTGAGGATGCCCTGCAGGCAGCTTATCCTGACTGGTCCGTAAGAAGAGCCTTCACTGCACAGATCATCATCAACCATGTACAGGCCCGTGACGGTGAGAAGATCGACAATGTAGAACAGGCACTGGATCGTGCAGTAGCAAACGGTGTTAAGAATCTGGTAGTACAGCCCACTCATCTGATGCACGGCGCAGAGTATGACGAGCTGATGGAGTCCGTAGAGGCTTACAAGGATCAATTTGAGAGCGTAAAGGTTGCAGAGCCTCTTCTGGGAGAGGTTGGCACTAATGTAGAGGACGTAAACGAGGACAAGAAAGATGTTGCCAAGATCCTGACAGCTGAGGCTGTAAAGAAGGCTGGTTATGAGAGCCTGGATGCGGCAAAGGAGGACAGCGTTGCATTTGTATTCATGGGTCATGGTACTTCCCATACAGCAAAGGTATCCTATAGCCAGATGCAGTCCCAGATGAAGGACTTAAGCTATGACAATGTATTTATCGGTACTGTAGAGGGCGAGCCTGAGGAGACAGCATGTGAGGCAGTCATCGAGGCAGTGGCAGCAGCCGGATATAAGAAAGTGATACTTCGTCCCCTGATGGTAGTAGCAGGAGACCATGCCAACAATGACATGGCAGGCGAGGATGAGGATTCCTGGCTGAGCCAGTTTAAGGCATCCGGAAAGTTTGACAGCGTAGATACCCAGATCAATGGTCTTGGCTCTATCCAGGGCATCCAGGATCTGTATGTGGCACATACCGCTACAGCCATGGAGTAATGGTCCACATATAAGACAAGTAGCCGAAGGAACATCCATATCATATGATGTTGGGGTCCCAAGTTCAAAAGCCTTATCATGCAAGCATGAACGGCTTTTTGACCTTGGGACCCTGACATCATCATATGCGGTTTTGGCATAAAGGACAGAAGGGTATCATCATGAAGAAAAAGAATGTTGGAATATTAGGTATATGGATGCTTACCGGAATGCTGTTTACCAGCTGTGGCAGTATGGCAGATGGTAAGTCCCAAAGTAAGGAGGAGTCGGTTTCCGTACAGGAAAGTCAGAAAACGGATGCCTCAATGGAGGAATGTGCCGAGGATACCACGCCGCCTAAGACAGCAGATTCCCAGAAAGAAGCAGGCGTTATGCTGGAGGATGGGGTGTATCTGGCAGATTTTGATACGGACAGCTCCATGTTCCAGGTAAACGAGGCTTTGGATGGAAAGGGCACGCTGACAGTAAAAAACGGTGAGATGACCATCCACATTTCCTTAAAATCCAAAAAGATCCTGAATTTGTACGAAGGTCTGGCAAGCGACGCCAAAAAGGAAGGTGCACAGCTTTTGGAGCCTACCGTGGACAAGGTAACTTATCAGGACGGGCTGACAGATGAAGTATATGGCTTTGACGTAAAGGTGCCTGCACTGGATCAGGAGTTTGATCTTGCACTGATCGGAACCAAAGGAAACTGGTATGACCATAAGGTAAAGGTGTGCAATCCACAGCCCTTAGAGGAGAATGCCAAAGAGGAAAGTACAAAAGAAAGCTCCGCAGAAGAAGAGCAGTCTGCAAAGGAAGCCGGTATAACCGCAGCAGAGCTGTCAGAGCTTGACAATGGGATGTATAAGGCAGAGGTTATTCTGGAGGGAGGAAGCGGCAGAGCAAGCATTACTTCCCCGGCTGTCCTTACCTTAAAGGAGGGAGAGGCTGTGCTTACGGTGGAATGGAGCAGCCCCAACTATGATTACATGCTGGTGGATGGAGAAAAATATCTTCCCACAGCCAATGAGGAGGGAAATTCCGTCTTTACCATTCCTGCCGCCGCACTGGACACACCTTTAGAGGTGATTGCAGACACAGTGGCTATGAGCAAGCCCCATGAGATCGAATATACCATTACGATCAAAGGGGATACTCTACAGGCTTTGGAATAAGAGGACATAGAGATGAGAGGAAGGAAAAGAAGAACAAGAATAATCTGTTTTCTTTTGGCAGGACTGCTGGGGCTTACAAGCTGCGGCAGTCCTTCTTCCGCTTCTTTGAGGGAAGAAACTTCTGTGGAGGAAGCTTTAGGTAGAGAGATTTCTTCCTTGAAAGAAGAGGGAAAAAAAGGCTTGATTTACGAAGGCAGCATGGAGCTTTCCTATGCAGAAAATTTTTCCGTGGATTATTACCAGGAGGGGATACGGGGGCTGACTACCATGGACGGCACGAAGCTTCTGGTGATACCGGAGGGTGTGGAGACGCCGGAAGAAGTTTCAGAGGACTGGATTGTAATAAAACAGCCTGTCAAAAATCTTTATCTGGTATCCTCCGCAGTGATGGATATGTTCCAAAGCCTGAATTCCCTTTCGGCCATTGGCTTTTCTGCCCAGAAGGCAGAAGGGTGGTATGTGGCCTCTGCAAGAGAAGCCATGGAGGAAGGTAATATCCTTTATGCAGGGAAATACAATAAGCCGGACTATGAGCTGATCGTATCTAAAGGCTGTAGCCTGGCTATAGAAAATCGCATGATCACTCATTCTCCTGAAGTAAAGGAAATGCTGGAAAGCTTTGGAATCCCAGTGATGATAGAGTATTCCAGCGCAGAAGCCCATCCCTTAGGGCGGGTGGAGTGGATAAAGTTTTTTGGTGCATTACTTGGAAAGGAAGAAGAAGCTAAGAAAGCCTTTGCAGTCCAGGAAGAAATTTTGAAAAACGTGGAAGCCAAGGAAAAAACCGATCTTACTGTGGGCTTTTTCTATGTGACGGCAAACGGGATGGTCCAGGTAAGGCAAAGTAACGATTATATCCCCAAGCTGATCACCCTGGCAGGCGGAAGATATATTTTTGATGACCTGGACGAGGGAGATGGCCGTTCTACTTTAAGCATGCAGGTGGAGGAGTTTTACCTGGGGGCAAAGGATGCAGATTTCCTGATCTATAACAGCTCTATTGACGGGGGCGTGGATTCTTTGGAAGGGCTTATTGACAAATGTGAGATCCTGAAGGATTGTAAAGCTGTCCAAGAAGGGAAGGTTTTCTGCACTACTAATGATCTGTATCAGCAGTCCATGTCCATCGGGTATTTGTTGCAGGATATCCACACCATGCTGCAGGGTGGGGAGGAAAGCAGTATGAAGTATCTTTTTCAATTACAGTGACTCCAGGGTCAAAAGATCAAAAAGCCGTTCATGCTTGCAGAATACAAAAGATCTTTTCCCCCAACATCTTAAAATAGTAAAAGGAAAGGAGCGCTAATGAAGGAAAGTAGAAAAAGCAGGTGGATCCTGGCATTTGGCATTCTGTTGATCAGCATGAGCCTGCTAATCTTTTTGAATCTGTGCATCGGAAGCGTCAGGATCCCTTTGAAGGATACGCTGAAAAGCTTAGGAGAGAAACTGCTCCCCGGTTTGTTTTCGGGAAAGGGAGCACTGGTTGAGGAAAGCTTTCAGAAAATCCTGTGGAATATCCGGATGCCAAGAACGATGGCTGCGCTGATCCTGGGGGGAGCCCTTTCCCTTTCCGGGTACCTGTTACAGACCTTTTTCCACAATCCGATCGCAGGGCCCTTTGTGCTGGGTATTTCTTCAGGAGCTAAGCTTGTGGTGGCAGTGGTCATGATCTGGCTTCTGGGAAAAGGTATTGCGGTAGGCTCCTGGGGGATGATCCTGGCGGGGTTTGCCGGTTCCATGTTTTCCATGGGATTCGTGCTTTTGGTATCTGGCAGGGTCAGCAATATGTCCATGCTGGTGGTCAGCGGCGTGATGATCGGCTATATCTGCTCAGCGGGCACAGAGCTGATCGTGACCTTTGCAGATGATGCCCAGATCGTCAATCTGCACAATTGGTCCAGGGGAAGCTTTTCTGGCATGACCTGGGGCAATGTGGCTGTGATGGGCGCGACGGCAGGGATTACAGTGCTTTGTATCTTCCTTTTATCGAAGCCTTTAAGTGCTTATCAGCTGGGAGAATCCTATGCCCAGAGTCTTGGAGTGAATATCCGCCTGTTGCGGGCACTGATGGTACTACTCTCCAGTATCCTTTCCGGCTGTATCGTGGCCTTTGCAGGGCCCATCTCCTTTGTGGGGATTGCAGTGCCTCCTTTGGTGAAAAGCCTGTTTCAAAGCACCAGACCCATCTTGATGATCCCGGGCTGTTTCCTGGGGGGCAGCGTATTCTGCCTGTTCTGCGACCTTTTGGCCAGGACGCTCTTTGCGCCTACGGAGCTAAGCATCAGCACAGTGACGGCAATCTTTGGCGCACCGGTGGTGTTGTGGGTGATGCTTAGGCGAAGGAAAGAGAGGGCGTAGGGGATGGCATATTATTTTACAGCGGACAAGCTAAGCGTAGGCTATCAGGGAGTCCCTTTGATCGAAAATATCAAAATCAATCTAAATAGGGGAGAAATTCTGACGCTGATCGGCCCAAACGGCGCAGGAAAATCCACCATCCTAAAGAGCATTGCAGGACAGCTGAAGCCTTTAGGAGGCTGCATCCTTCTGGAGGGAGAAAATTTAAAACAGCTTTCCGGAAATGAATTGGCCCGGAAGATGGCCGTAATGCTGACAAAGAAGCAGCAGACAGAGCTGATGACCTGCGAGGAGGTAGTATCTGCCGGGAGATACCCTTATACCGGGCGCTTTGGTATCTTATCAAAGGAGGATCATGAGAAGGTAAGGGAAGCCATGGAGCTGGTGCAGGCTGCAGAGCTTGCAAAGCTGGATTTTCAAAAGGTAAGCGACGGGCAGAGACAGCGAATCTTGCTTGCCAGGGCTATCTGCCAGGAGCCGGAGCTTATTTTGTTGGACGAACCCACTTCTTATCTGGACATCCGTTACAAGCTGGAATTTCTTTCTGTGTTACAGGAAATGACGAGAAAGAAAAAAGTGACAGTGATTCTTTCCCTTCATGAGCTGGAGCTGGCGGAAAAAATCTCAGACAGGATTCTTTGTATCAAGGAACATTGTGTGGACAGGATCGGCAGACCACAGGAGGTCTTTATACCAGGATATTTATCAGAGCTCTTTGGCATGACAAAGGGAAGCTTCCAGGAAATCAATGCAAACATGGAGCTTCCTGCACCGGAAGGCATTCCAAAGACCTTTGTGATCGCCGGAGGGGGCAGCGGGCAG
>ULUL01016892.1_pt1 | contig 14069 bp, 11 predicted proteins | sample 1958481 | NCBI WGS metagenome assembly ULUL01 (sample SAMEA4835759, study PRJEB28245) | human gut metagenome | biome: gut microbiome; material: fecal sample | place: Denmark | collected 2008 | reverse complement strand
AAGCAGCCGATAGGAAGGTTATGTCCGGGGAAAGCGCCGATCTTGGTGATTTTGCCGTCCTTATCCTTGATAAACTTGCCGATACGGGGACCTACCATGGTAGCACCGATGAGAGCGCAGATACCGCCTACCATATGGATACAGTTGGAACCGGCGAAATCGTGGAAACCGATCTGAGCAAGCCAGCCGCCGCCCCAGGTCCAGTGAGCCTCGATGGGGTAGATAATAGCGGAGATCACTGCAGAATAAACGCAATAGGATAAGAATTTGGTTCTCTCTGCCATGGCGCCTGATACGATGGTTGCGGTGGTGGCACAGAATACCAGGTTGAATACGAAATTTGACCAGTCAAAGTTTGCATAGTCGGTGAAGATATCAAAGCCGGGCTTTCCGATAATGCCTACCAGATCTTCCCCTAAGAAAAGGCCGAAGCCGATGAGGATGAACATCACCGTGCCGATACAAAAGTCCATCAGGTTTTTCATCAGGATATTTCCTGCATTCTTGGCTCTGGTAAAGCCTGTTTCTACCATGGCAAATCCGGCCTGCATCCAGAATACAAAGGCTGCGCCGATCAAAAACCAGACGCCGTATACCTCACTGGTAATGGCATTCATAATTTCTTGTGTCATAACTTTTTCCTCCCTTGTCAGAGATTTTTTATTCCAGATATCCATGACCTTGGACAGATTAAGATTTGAACAGATCAGGATATATTAGAACCGTAGTAAAAGGATATGTAAATCGGTAAAAAAGAAAGATGCGGTCCTCCTGAGGGAGAATCGCATCTTTGCGAAATAACGGTTGTAAATTACAAATGGTGTAATCCGTCTTTTGAGAACAAGCCGAAGCAAAAAATTGTTACCGTCAGATTTTCAATTGTCTCAAAAAATGTTGCTTACACATAGAACAGAAGGTCTGCATAATCAGGATAAGGCATGAGATCCTTGGGAATATAGGTTTCTGCCAGATCTGCGGTTTCACGGATGGCAGCCATATCAGCCAGGATAGTGTCATGATAGAACATTGCGGTATCCTTTACATCGCTCATACCCTCTGCTGTAGCAGTATCAGCTTCCAATTTTTCTTCTGCGGCATAAATAGTCTCATAGTAGCCGGAAAGCTTGGTAATGAGCTTTTCTTCTGCAGTGCAGGGAAGAGAAGCAAGGACAGCCTTCTTGCCGCTGACGGAGCAGGTGATCTCGTCAATGTAGGACATTAATGCGGGAAGGAACTGGCGGCGGATCATATCCTGTAAGGTCTTAGCTTCGATATGAATGGTCTTGCTGTAATCCTCCATCAGAATTTCATATCTGGATTCCATCTCTCCCTTTGTAAATACATGGTGAGAGGTAAACAGTGCAATATTCTTGTCAGAGATGAAGTAAGGCAGTGCTTCCGGTGTGGATTTTAAGTTATAAAGACCACGCTCCTTTGCCTCCTCAACCCAGGCGTCTGTATAACCGTTGCCGTTGAAGATGACCTTCTTGTGCTTTACGATAGCACGTTTTACCAATTCATGTACGGCTGCATCCATGGACTCTGCGGGAGAGGACTTTAATTCCTCATAGAACTGTGCCAGAGCTTCTGCTACAGCGGTGTTTAATACCACGTTGGGACCTGCCACGGAGATGGAGGAGCCCAGCATACGGAACTCAAATTTATTGCCGGTGAAGGCGAAGGGTGAGGTACGGTTTCTATCGGTGTTGTCCTTGGTAAAATGAGGGATCACGGAAGCACCGATTTCCATCTGAACCTTTTGCTGCTTGCCGAAGTAGGTGTCATTTTCAATGGACTTCATCACAGCGTCCAGCTCTTCTCCAAGGAAGATGGATACGATAGCGGGGGGAGCCTCATTAGCGCCAAGTCTGTGATCATTGCCAGCGCTTGCTACGGAAATCCTCATCAGATCTGCGTAATCATCCACAGCCTTGATGACAGCCATCAGAAATACCAGAAACTGGGTATTTTCAGCGGGGGTCTTGCCAGGATCCAAAAGGTTTACGCCGGTGTTGGTGATCATGGACCAGTTGTTATGCTTGCCGGAGCCATTGATGCCATCGAAGGGCTTTTCGTGGAGCAGGCATACCAGATCATGCTTATCTGCCACCTTTTTCATCATTTCCATGGTCAACTGGTTGTGATCTACAGCTACGTTAGTAGTGTCGAATATGGGAGCCAGCTCGTGCTGTGCGGGAGCTACCTCGTTATGCTTGGTCTTGGCAGGAATGCCAAGCTTCCAAAGCTCTTCGTCTAAGTCATGCATATAAGCGGCTACACGAGGTTTTAAGGAACCGAAGTAATGATCCTCCATTTCCTGTCCCTTGGGAGGCATAGCGCCTAAGAGGGTTCTTCCGGTGAAGATCAGGTCCTTTCTTTCCTTGTACATTTCCTTGTCGATCAGGAAGTATTCCTGCTCAGGTCCTACGGTGGTGGAAACGCTTGTCACGTCATCCTTGCCAAGCAGGTGCAGGATCTTTACAGCTTCCTTGTTCAGGGCTTCCATGGAACGAAGCAAAGGAGTTTTCTTGTCCAGTGCTTCTCCGCTGTAGGAACAGAAAGCGGTGGGTATGTAAAGGGTGCCGTCCTTGATGAAGGCGGGAGAGGTAGGATCCCATGCGGTATAGCCTCTTGCCTCGAAGGTAGCTCTCAATCCGCCGGAGGGGAAGGAGGAAGCATCTGGCTCGCCCTTGACCAGCTCCTTGCCGGAGAAATCCATGATCACCTGTCCGTCTCCTACGGGAGAGATGAAGCTGTCATGCTTCTCAGCGGTGAATCCGGTCATGGGCTGGAACCAGTGGGTATAATGGGTAGCGCCATGTTCTACGGCCCATTCCTTCATAGCCACTGCTACGGAATTGGCTACATCCAGTTCCAGGTGGGTATTATTTTCGATTGTTTTGCGTAAAGCCTTGTAAACGTCCTTGGGAAGCTTGTCACGCATTATCTTGTCATTGAATACGAGACTGCCATAAATTTCAGGAATACTTTTCGACATAACATATTCTCCTTTCCTATGTCCGGATCTCTTTCGGATAAAAGAAAAAGGCGCTTGGAGCGTGAACTCCAAAGCGCCTTTGCTTTATGTTTTGTTAGTATACTCAAAAAAATGGGATTGTCAACACTTTTTTTGAAAATTTGGCAACTTTTTGAAAAGGTATCTTAATTTTGGATGGGGCTATAGAAGTAGTAGGTGCCGGAGGCTACGTGGTGTGTGGCGCCGGCGATGGTAATGTCGGCTTCTACGGGGGTGGTGATTTCGTAGCGCCACAAGTCACCTTCCTTTCTCCATTCGGAGCGGATCTTGCCATGTCTGGTGTCAAGCTCAGCCTTCAGCCAGTCAAGTCTTGCATCAGGGATGGGAGCGATCACAGCCTTTGCATAGCCGGGAGCCTCCTGTGCAGGCTTAATACCTGCTGCAGTGCCATATACCCAGTCTGCCACGGAGCCGTAAGCATAATGGTTGTAGGAGTTCATGTCTTTGCTCCAGAAGTCACCATTTTCCATAATGCCGTCCCAGTGCTCCCAGATAGTGGTAGCGCCCTTGGTCACGGGGTAGATCCAGGATGGATATTCCTTGCGAAGAAGGAGGGAATAAGCCAGATCTGCGTAGCCATAGTCGCTGAGCACATGGAGCAGATAAGGCGTGCCTACAAAGCCGGTTTCCAGCTTGACGCCGCAATTTTTTACCTTTTCTGCCAGCTGGTCAGCAGCCTTCTGGGGATCGGGAGCCAGATTAAAATGAGCGGCCAGAACACACTCTGTCTGGGTCTTGTACTCCGGGTAAGTGCTGCGGAAGGTGCTGATAATGTTGTCATAAAGAGCTTCATACTCGGAAACATCTCTGCCAAGAGCATGACCTGCTTTGATCACCAGGGAGGTGGAATAAGCATAGAAGGCAGAAGCAATGAAGTCCTCTCTGGAGGAACCCTTATAGCTTCCGGAGGGAGCATCCAGTCCCAGCCAGTCACCGTAATGCTCGCCGCCGGTCCACAGATACTGGTCTTTAGTGGTGGAGGTGATATAGTTTACCCAGCCCTTCATGCAGTCAAACTGATTTTCCAGGATCTGCTTGTCGCCGAAGGCAAGATATACCTCCCAGGGACAGATGGTAGCAGCGTCGCCCCAGGCAGCGCTGGCCTTGGGAGCCTGGAGCAGATCGGGGATCACATGACCTACATAGCCATCCGGGCGCTGATCTGCGCTCATATCAGCCAGCCATTTGGTGAAGAATTTTTCTGCGTCATAGTTTAAGCAGGCAGTGCGGACAAATACCTGTGCATCCCCTGTCCAGCCCAGTCTTTCATCACGCTGTGGGCAATCAGTGGGAACGTCTACAAAGTTGCCCTTCTGTCCCCAGATAATGTTGGAGAAAAGCTGGTTTAACAATGGATTGGAGCAGCTTAAGTAGCCGGTTCTCTTCATGTCGGAGTGCACTGCTATAGCGGTGAAGCAGGAAGGATCTGCCTTGTAAAGACCACCGGGGAACTCATCCACACGGATATAGCGGAAGCCGTAGAAGGTAAGATGAGGCTTATAGGTCTGCACGCCGTCCTTGCAGGTATAGATATACTGCGCCTTGGCGCTTCTGTAATTTTCTGTATAGAAATTGCCTTCCTTGTCCATAACCTCTGCAAAGGAAAGACTAAGAACTTCTCCGGCAGAAGCGCTGAGAGTGGTCTCCACATAACCGGTCACTTCCTGGCCGAAGTCAATGACAAGCTCGCCCTTGGGAGTGGTAAATACCTTAGCGGCAGCCACACGCTCATGTTCTGTCACATTTTCACCCTGCTGAGGGATCAGTGTGTTGAAGGGGCCGTCAAAGACGGTTGCGGTTTCGGTGAATTCCGGCGTCAGGGAAGCGTCATAAATTTCACCGTCATAGATTTCGGAGAAGCGGACATTAGATTCCGTCACCTTCCAGCTTTCGTCTGTCAGGACGCTCTGCGTAGAGCCATCCTTATAGGTGATAAACAGCTGAGCTAAAAGTGCAGCTGGTTTAGCCTGGAGCTCTGCCTGGGAAGGAGAGGGCATCCAACCGGGCATACGGCTTCTATACCAGCCTTTTCCTACCGTAACGGTAAGAAGGTTTCCCTCTGCCAGAAGCTCTGTCACATCATAATCCTGATACTGGAGTCTGTGGTGATAGCTGGTCCAGCCGGGAGCAAGTACAAAGTCTCCCACCCTTTTGCCATTTAATATAGCCTCATATACACCCAGGCAGGTAATGGAAAGAACCGCCTTTTCTACCTCGCCCTCCAGCTTGAATTCCTTCTCAAAAAGCGGCGCCACATTGCCGTAGTCCTTAGAAGGAATGATCCATTTTGCATCCCAATTCATAGAAAAAACCTCCTCGCATAATATTTTTTAGATACAGGAATGTACCTTTATCATTTGGGGTAAAAATTGTTTCTCTTGACTATAAAGATAGCAGATATTATACTGAATAAAAAGACCTTATTTTGATTTAAAATGGGGGTAAATTTAACTAAAGGTAAACAGAGATTTTTGAAAAGGTATTAAGAAGAATTATAGGAAAAACTATAAGAAAGAATTAAGGATAAAATATGAGAAAAAGGAAGGACATAATGGCGGGGATGGACGGAAAGAAGAATATAGAGAATAGAACAAGAAATCTGGAATTGGGGGTAGGTGAATTTTCCGAAGGGGAGAAGCTGCGTGTACTTCCATATCACCAGGAGGACATGGAGCCACATACCCATAGCTTCTTTGAGTTAGCCTATGTGACAGGAGGGAGTGCTGTGCAGATTTTGGATGGGAAGGAGGGGCGTGTGCATAAGGGGGATTATTTTATTGTGGACTACGGAAGTGTGCATAGCTATGCCCAGAGCCGCAATTTCGACCTGATCAACTGTCTGTTCCTACCGGAGATCATTGATGAGACACTGCAGGAGTGCAGGTGCTTTGACGAGGTACTGCGGGTCTGGCTGATGCGCTATTACAATCAATATCTGGGACAGAGAGCGGCAAACCGAATCTTTCATGATGAGGATGGAAGTGTATTGAACCTGCTTTTGGGGATGCAAAGGGAGTATGAAAAGAAGGAAGTAGGTTACAGAGAAGTATTCCGTTGCAGGCTTCTGGAGATCATGATCATCACCATGCGGCGGATCATGGAGGAGGATAAGAAGGAGTGGCGCTTAAAGCAGGGAAGTGATGTGATGAATCAGTTACTGGAATATCTTGGAGCCAACTATAAGGATCGGAGCGTGCTTGGAAATTTCTGCAGCAAATTTCATTATAGTCTCCAGTATATTAGTCGAAAATTCCGCCAGGAAACAGGCATGAGCGTGTCCCAGTATTTACAGAAGCTTAGGATTGAAAAAAGCTGTGAGCTTCTGGCTGGGAGCAGCCTGCAGATCCAGGAGATCGCCCATGAGGTAGGCTACGAGGATGTGAAATTTTTCAACCAGCTGTTCAAACGCCTACTCCACATGTCCCCAAGAGAGTACCGGAAAATGAGCCAGATATGATGAAACAAGATCCCTTATTACTGATCCAGAATCGTGCCGTCAATGCCGATGGTCACTACCTGCCAGGGAATGAATTTGCCGCTGTTTTTCAGGGCTGTTTCAGCCATGTGCTGGATACCGCCGCAGCAGGGTACCTCCATTCTGACGATGGTAACGCTCTTAATATTGTTGTCAGTAAGGATCCGGGTCAGCTTTTCGGAATAATCAATGCTGTCAAGTTTAGGACAGCCAATGAGAGTAACGTGGTTGCGGATGAAATCCTGATGAAAATTGCCATAGGCATAAGCGGTGCAATCTGCTGCAATGAGCAGGTTTGCACCCTCAAAGTAAGGAGCCTTGATAGGGACAAGCTTGATCTGCACCGGCCACTGACGAAGCTGAGAGGGCAGGGTAAAGCGAAGGTTTGTGGTAGCTTCGTTTGCAGAGTCTGCTCTGTGGTTAATCTGCCTTGCACGGCTTCCGGGGCAGCCGCCTGCAGGAAATGCCGGAGAGTGAGCCTGTAGATTTTCAGGCTTGCTGGATGGAGTGGCAGCTCCATGGGAGGAGGCAGTCTGCACTTCAGATGGAGAAGAAACTTCTTGAGGAGAGGAAGCAGCCTGCATCCCATTTGCAGAAGATGCTGCATTTGAGGAAAAAGAATGGGAGGCTTCCCTGGTAGCAGAATTTTGCTTCTTTGCCTGCATATTGGCTGCAACGGCAGCTTCATCATAGGCAGCAGCTTCACGCTCTACAAACTGGATGGCCTGCATGGGGCAGGAGGGGAGACAGTCGCCGAAGCCATCACAATAATCGTCTCGAAGCAGAACAGCCTTTCCGTCTACAATGCCGATGGCTCCCTCGTGGCAGGCATTGGCGCAAAGACCGCAGCCATTACATTTTTTCTGGTCTATCTGAATAATTCTTCTGATCATAAAAATTCTCCTTTCAAAAGTAAAATGCATCTTTGAATATTGATATGTGGAAGATATGTTCCATAGGAATAGTTGCACTGTGGAACTGGGTACATTATAATAGACTCCAAAAAGAAAGTACGTTGTAAATACAACAAAAATCAAGAATAAGGATTTTATTTATGAAAATAGAATTTGACAAAGAAATTTTAAAAACTACCCCATTATTTAGGGGAATGGAGCTGGAAGGGATGGAGAAGATCTTAAAATGCCTGGGAGCCAAGTGCAAAAGCTACAAGAAGGGAGCGCTGATCTGCAGTGCCGGGGATGAGATCGACAGCATGGGAGTAGTGATAGAGGGAGGTGTGACCATTGAAAATGATGACATCTGGGGCAATAAGACAATCTTAGAGCATGTAGGGAGAGGACAGGTATTCGGGGAAAGCTACGCATGTCTTCCCGGGGAACCGATGCTTGTGAGTGTGGCAGCTTCAGAGGATGCGGTGATTCTGTTTTTGAATGTAGGAAAGGTACTGAATGTGTGCGAAAGTGGGTGCAGGTACCATAGCATCCTTGTGAGGAATCTGTTGAACGTGGCCGCTGCCAAGAACGTAACGATGTCCAGAAGGATTTTCTATACCAGTGCCAAGACGATCCGAGGAAGACTGCTTTCTTATCTTTCCGATCAGGCCCTGCGTCAGGGGAGTAACCGGATCCGGATTCCCTTTGACAGACAGCAGCTTGCAGATTACCTGGGTGTGGACCGGAGCGCCCTTTCCCATGAGCTGGGAAAGATGCAGAAGGAAGGACTGCTAGAGGTCAAAAAGAATCAATTTTTTTTAATGGAATGATGCCAGGGTCAAAAGGTCAAAAAGCCGTTCATGCTTGCATGATAAGGCTTTTGAACTTGGGACCCGCCAAACATGAGGAAGGAGTGATTTGTGTAGCAAATCAACGGATTCCGAATGTTTGCAGAATTGCGGGAGCAGCTTGCTGCGGAGCAATTCGTGGACATCAGTTGGGGGCAAAAGACCTTTTGACCCCAACATCATGGAATTATAAAATGATGCCAGGGTCAAAAAGCCAAAAGATGTTCGTGCCTGCATGACAATGCTTCTGAATATTAAAAAGGTTGGAAGGTGGAATAAGAAAAGAGCGGGAAAAACGTCCCGCTCTTATTTCGTCAGATCTTCAATCACAATTCGACCCTGGACCTGAATGGCTATCAAACATTGAAAGGCTGCAAGAAACCTCTGAAAATTAGTCCAGCTCCTTGCCGGTGAGCATCTTATAGGCCTGGAGATACTTTTCAATAGTTTTGTCCACAATTTCCTGGGGAAGGGTCCAGTTATTGTCAGGATTTGCCTTCAGCCAATCGCGGGCAAACTGCTTATCGAAGGAAGGCTGTGAGTGACCGGGCTCATATCCTTCTGCAGGCCAGAAACGGGAGCTGTCGGGAGTGAGCATTTCGTCGCCAAGCACCATATTTCCTTCCTCATCCAGACCAAACTCAAACTTGGTATCTGCGATGATAATGCCCTTGCTCAGTGCGTATTCTGCACACTTTTTGTACAGTGCAATCGTATTGTCACGAAGCTTTTGAGCATATTCCCTGCCCTTGCCGGGGAAATACTTTTCCAGATGAGTTACGCTTTGCTCAAAAGAGATGTTCTCGTCATGATCGCCAATCTCTGCCTTGGTGGAAGGAGTGTAGATGGGCTCAGGGAGCTTGTCAGATTCCTGTAAGCCTTCAGGGAGCTGGATGCCGCATACGGTACCATTTTCCTTGTAGCTTGCCCAGCCGCTGCCGGTGATATAGCCTCTGACGATACATTCAATAGGAAGCATGTTAAGCTTACGACACATCATGGACTTGCCCTTAAATTTCTCCTGCTGGAAAAATTCCGGCATATCTGCAGTGTCAACAGAAATCATGTGATTGGGAATGATATCCTCTGTCATGTCAAACCAGAACTTGGACATCTGTGTCAGCACACTGCCCTTCTTGGTCACTTCATTGTGAAGGATGACGTCGAAGCAGCTGATACGATCGGTGGCAACCATGATCAGACTGTCGCCATTATCATAAATCTCGCGTACCTTACCTTCTTTAATGGGTTTTAACTCCTGCATCTTAAAGCACCTCTCTTAGATATTTTATGGAACTTAAGCGGAGATGGAGGGATTTGAACCCTCGCACCGGTCGCCCGGCCTACCGCATTTCGAGTGCGGACCCTTCAGCCACTTGGGTACATCTCCATATTTTGAAGCGATAGATCACTTGCACATTCATACGGGCAAATGATGGCTTATCTGAAAATCTGCCTGTATCCTAAACGCTTTTCTTATGATAGCGTAAAGCCCGCCAAAAAGCAAGCTTAAGAAAATATTTCTTTTTATTTTGCGAATGGCGCGGAGTGAACAGTAACAATGGCGCAGGTGAACTGAGTGGACAGTAAAACGAATTTGTGGTTGTCAGGTCACAGGCAGGGAAGTATAATATTTATTGTTTACAGACCATATTCTGCGAAGCTTGCTTGTCTGCACTGCATCGCGAAGCGTGTTGCTGTGAACGGAGTGAACAGTAACCCTGGTCCAATCTTCAAAGAAGTGCAGCAGGCGTAGCTCTTTTCATTTTAGTAAAATATGCTATAATAAATAGTACCACGGAAAGGATAAAAGAAAGCATGAACCAGGATAGATTAAACGAGGGATTGAAAGAGGCGGTAAAGGGATTTGAGATAGAAGGGACGTTTGTGGAGTGCAAGCCTTGCGGAAACGGACATATCAATGACACATATATGTTGACTATGGAAAAGGAAGGAAAGGAACAGCGGTACTCCCTGCAGCATATGAACCGTCAGGTTTTCAAAAATCCGGTATCCCTGATGCAGAATATCCTGAAGGTGACAGATTACCTGAAGGAGGAGATCACAAAGCGGGGAGGACAGCCCCAGAGAGAAACCCTGGACTTTGTCCGCAGCAAGGATGGAAAGCTTTATTTTATAGACAGCTTCGGAGAGTACTGGAGAGCGTATCATTTTATAGAGGGCGCCTACGCACCCCAGGAAAACTGTTCGCCTCAGGACTTTTATGAGAGTGCGGTGGCCTTTGGACGGTTCCAGAAAATGCTTTCCGGCTTCCCGGCGGACAGCTTAGAGGAGACTATTGCAGGCTTCCATGACACGAAGGCCAGATTTGCAGCCTTTGAAAAGGCTGTGGAGGAGGACTGTTGTCAGAGAGCGGCAGGCGTGGAGGAAGAGATCCGTTTCGTGAAGGAGCGCTATGATGTAGCATGCGTATTAGGAGAGCTTTTGGAAAAAGGGGAGCTTCCTTTACGGGTGACGCACAATGATACCAAATCCAATAATGTGCTGATCGATGAAGAGACAGGAAAGGGCTTATGCGTCATTGACTTAGATACCGTAATGCCCGGCCTTGCAGTCAATGACTTTGGCGATTCCATCCGCTTTGGGGCAAGCACGGCAGCAGAGGATGAAAAGGATCTTTCCAAGGTATCCTGCGACCTGGAATTATATGATCTGTATACTAAGGGCTTCATCGAGGGCTGCGGCGGCACTCTTACACCCATGGAAATCAAATGTCTTCCTCTCGGTGCAAAGGTGATGACCTATGAATGCGGTATGCGTTTTTTGGCAGATTACCTGGCTGGGGATGTTTATTTCAAAACAGATTACCCTGCCCACAACTTGGACCGTGCCAGAACCCAGTTTAAGCTGGTGGCAGACATGGAAGAAAAATGGCAGGATATTGAAGCAATCATAAGCAAATATTTATGATGCCAGGGTCAAAAGGTCAAAAAGCCGTTCATGCTTGCATGATAAGGCTTTTGAACTTGGGACCCGCCAAACATGAGGAAGGAGTGATTTGTGTAGCAAATCAACGGATTCCGAATGTTTGCAGAATTGCGGGAGCAGCTTGCTGCGGAGCAATTCGTGGACATCAGTTGGGGGCAAAAGACCTTTTGACCCCAACATCATATTTATAAAACAAAATCAAAAGGAAGGAAACAAGAATGGGCAAATATTTTGGAACAGACGGCTTCCGTGGGGAAGCAAATAAGAACCTGACAGCAGATCATGCGTTTAAGATCGGAAGATTTTTAGGATGGTATTATCAGCACAAGAAGGACAATGAAAGATGCAGGATTGTGATCGGTAAGGATACCAGACGTTCCTCCTATATGTTTGAGTATTCTTTGGTGGCAGGTGTGACAGCCTCCGGAGCAGACGCGTATCTATTGCATGTAACCACAACCCCCAGCGTATCCTATGTCACCAGGACCGACGGCTTTGACTGCGGTATTATGATCTCCGCAAGCCACAACCCCTATTATGACAACGGCATCAAGCTGATCAACAGCAATGGGGAAAAGATGGATGAGGAGACTATTCTGAAGGTAGAGTCCTATTTGGACGGGGCTATCCCTGAAATTCCCTATGCGACCAGGGAAAATATCGGCTGTACCGTGGACTATGCTGCGGGAAGAAACCGCTATATCGGTTATCTGATCTCCTTAGCTACCATGTCCTTTAGAGGAAAAAGAGTGGGACTTGACTGTGCAAACGGCAGTGCCTGGATGATCGCAAAAAGCGTTTTTGACGCCCTGGGTGCGAAAACCTATGTGATCAATAACCGCCCGGACGGAGAAAATATCAATACCAATTGCGGCTCCACCCATATCGGCGGCTTGCAGAAATTTGTAGTGGAAAATGGTCTGGATGTGGGTTTTGCCTTTGACGGAGATGCGGACAGATGCCTGTGCGTGGATGAAAACGGTAAGGTAGTGGATGGAGACGGCATCATCTATGTGTGCGGAAGCTACTTAAAGGAGCACGGGGATCTTTACGGCAATAAGGTAGTAACGACCGTGATGTCCAACTTCGGACTTTATAAGGCTCTGGATAAGATTGGTATCGAATATGAAAAGACCGCCGTGGGCGATAAGTATGTATATGAAAACATGGTGACAAACAATTACCGCTTAGGCGGAGAGCAGTCCGGCCATATTATTTTCAAAAAGTATGCCACCACAGGGGACGGTATTCTCACAGCTATCCAGATGATGGAGGTTATGCTGAAAAAGAAGATGAGCTTAAGCGAGCTGGCAGCACCCTACAAGGTATATCCCCAGGTGCTTGAAAACGTGCGGGTAGCAGACAAATCCCAGGTACAGGCGGATGAAGAGGTGCAAAAGATGGTAGCAAGGGTAAGCACCGAGCTTGGAGAAAACGGACGCATTCTGGTCAGGGAAAGCGGCACTGAGCCTGTGATCCGTGTCATGGTGGAAGCCGCCGACTTAGATACCTGCCATAAATATGTGGATATGGTGGTAAAGCTGATCCAGGATAAGGGGTATACAGCAGCATAATAGGATATCATCTTATTTCGGGAAGAAATTGACCAGATGATTATCTGTGCATATGGCATCGTAAAACTTGCAAGGGATGAATGGGAGGAAAAGGAAAATGAAGAAAGAATTTGATCTGCTGGCATTGGGAGAGCTGTTGCTTCGGCTTTCACCGCCGGATAATGAAAGAATCACCAGAGGAAGCAATTTCGGAAAGCAGGTGGGAGGCGCGGAGCTAAATGCCATCACAGGAGCTGCCATGCTGGGACTGCGCTGTGGTATTATTTCCAAGCTGCCTGCCAATGATCTGGGTACCTATATCAAGAACACTGTGCGTCAGAACGGTGTCAGCGATGATTATCTGGTATATGATGATGACAAGGATGCGCGTCTGGGCGTGTATTATTATGAAAACGGCGCTTATCCCAGAAAGCCCAGGATCGTTTATGACAGAAAAAATACATCTGTCAATAAGATCAGCGTGGAGGATTATGCAGAAGACCTTTATAGCGCGGCAAGATGCTTCCATACCAGCGGTATCACACTTGCATTAAGCCCCCAGGTGAGGGAGACTGCCGTTGAAATGATCAAGCGTTTTAAGGAGCATGGAGCGATCATTTCCTTTGATGTAAACTTCAGAGGAAATCTGTGGACGGGCGAGGAGGCAAAGGCCTGCATCGAGAAGATCCTGCCCTATGTGGATATTTTCTTCTGCTCAGAGGATACGGCAAGACTTACCTTCCAGAAGGAAGGGGACGCCAAGAGCATTATGAAGAGCTTTACCCAGGATTATCCTATTTCTGTGGTGGCATCCACCCAGCGTATTGTGCACAGCCCTAAGAGGCACACCTTCGGCTCCATCATCTACTGTGCGAAGGAGGATACTTATTATGAGGAGGCTCCCTATACCGATATCGAGGTGGTGGACAGGATCGGAAGCGGGGATGCCTATATCTCAGGCGTTCTCTACGGCCTGTTAAGCAAGGAAAAGGACTACCAGCGTGCATTAGAGTATGGTAATGCCATCAGCTCCCTGAAGAATACCATTCCCGGAGACCTGCTTGCTACAGATTTAAAGGAAATCGACGGTATCATCAGAGAACACAAGTCCACAGGCAGAATTGCCGAGATGGATCGCTAGAAAAGCACTCTGAACAGATGTATTGTATCGTGCAGTGGTAAGCCCCACGGTGGCAGTTTCGCAGCCACCGTGTGTGAATGGTAACAATGTAAGAAGGAATATGGCCTCCATATCCTGGTGATCTTGCTCTTGCTTATAAGTTGGGGCCAGAAGACCGGGATCTGGAGGCCTTG
>ULUL01031210.1_pt1 | contig 14078 bp, 10 predicted proteins | sample 1958481 | NCBI WGS metagenome assembly ULUL01 (sample SAMEA4835759, study PRJEB28245) | human gut metagenome | biome: gut microbiome; material: fecal sample | place: Denmark | collected 2008 | reverse complement strand
TGATAGACAATATAGCAAAAGGTATCTTAAAACAATGGCATCTGGAAGATCTGGATAAGATTTCTAAAGATAAAAATGTGGTGTTGCTGGATGTGAGGACTGTAGGTGAATTTAACAGGGGTCATATGGATGGATTCAACAATATTCCTGTAGATGAACTAAGGGAACGAATTAGTGAAATTGAGAAAGGAAAGCCTGTGTATCTGGTATGCCAAAGTGGTCTGCGCAGTTATATTGCCAGCCGTATTCTGGAGGGAAACGGTTATGAAACGTATAATTTCTCCGGTGGATTCCGCTTCTATGATGCAGTGGTTAATGATCGTGCGCTGATTGAAAGGGCATATGCATGTGGTATGGATTATTAAAAATAATCATAATATCCAAATTTAATTAAAATGTGGTTTTAATCACAACCTTTCATAACTAATTTGGCAGACAGAAGAAGTGCCTTCTCAGTCAGCGGGTAAGAACAATATATTCACTTCAGCCTTTTGGAAAAGAAATTGTATATGGAAATGGTAGGTTCTCAGTTCTAGTGAATTTGATCCGGATTTTATTTTTTGAATAGGAAATGGAAAGACTTTCCTTAATGCCATTTGGTGCAAGTGAGACAGGTTAAAAATGGAATTGTAACGATTCTACATATAATTGCAACGAAAATGTATGGTAATGAACGGATATGACATATTATAATCAACTAATACCGGGTTGGCAAGGACTGGCCCGAAGGAAGAAAAATGAATAGAGCAAAATAAAGCAGATAAAGCTTGAAAACATCAAAACTTAACCTGCAAGAAAACGGAGGGCAAACAAATGGTAAAACTTACACCGCCTATGGGATGGAATTCCTGGAACACTTTTGGAAAGGATATTAACGAGCAGCTGATCTTTGATACCGCAGATAAGATGGTAGAGACAGGGCTGCTGGAAAAGGGCTATGAGTATCTGGTGATCGACGATTGCTGGTCCTTAAAGGAAAGAGACGAAAACGAACGCCTGGTAGCAGATCCTGAGAAATTCCCTCACGGCATGAAGGCTGTAGCAGATTATGTACATTCCAAGGGATTGAAATTCGGTATGTACTCCTGTGCAGGAAACTTAACCTGTGCCGGATATCCCGGAAGCTATGAACATGAATTTATTGATGCAAAGACCTTTGCAGAGTGGGGGGTGGACTTCTTAAAGTATGATTACTGCTATCACAGCCCCATCATTCATGGCAAATATCTGTACCGCCGTATGGGACTTGCCCTGGAGAACTGTGGCAGGGATATTCTGTTCAGTGCCTGCTCCTGGGGAGCTGATGAAACCGCTAAATGGATCAAGGAGACCGGAGCCAGCATGTGGCGTTCTACCGGAGATATTTTTGACACCTGGGAGTCTGTAAAGAAGCTGGTAGATATGCAGGAAGAGCTGCATCCTTATAATGGAGTGGGCTGCTTCAACGATATGGATATGCTGATTGTTGGTATGTATGGAAGAGGAAATGTAGGTCTGCAGGGCTGTACGGACACCCAATACAAGACCCATTTCTCCATCTGGGCGCTGCTTGGCTCTCCTTTGATGATTGGCTGTGACGTAAGAAGCATGAACGAGGAAACCTTAAAGATCCTCTCCAACGAAAAGCTGATCCGCATTAATCAGGACAGCCTGTGCCGTCAGCCCATGAAGCTGACCGGTGTCTGGTGCCAGGACGTTGTGATGTATTCCAAACAGTTAGATGATGGAAATCTTGCTATCGGTTTATTCAATATGAGTGAGGATAAGCGTGTAGGCAGAGTAAATCTGGATGAAGTAGGACTTCCCTTCAGCACCGGCAAGACCCTTGCCATGGAAGAGGTATGGACAGGTGAGAAGGTCAAGGTAACAAATTCCCATATCCAGAAGGAACTGGCTCCCTTCGACTGTGCAGTTTACATTGCAAAGGTGGTAGATCTGTAAGCTTACAGCAGAGGGAGAGACAGCGCTTACAGCACTTACGCTGATCAAGCACGTTTCGGTTAACGGAACCGTGAGCATGACCAGGAAAGCGCCGGTTTTATAAGAAGCAGGATCGTAGCAGGAAGAAGTATTCTTATAATAGCATCCGGTTACAGAAGGGAGCGTGTTATGGAGCGTTGCATGAAATGTGGAAAAGAGCTGACCTTTAATGAGATCGGCGCTCACAAAAAGTTTATCAACAGAGGCAGCAGGGAGTTTATGTGCCGCAACTGCCTGGCACAGGAGCTTAAGGTGCCTCCCGAGCTGATAGATCAGAAAATTGAACAATTCAAGCTTCAGGGGTGTACCCTGTTTTGCTGAAAGAAAGGGAGCAGCCTTACAAAAGGTTGCTTCTTTCTTTTAGTGCTGATCTATGCTATGATGGGGCTGAGCTTTAGGTAGGTTATTGGATTGAAAAAGGAGAAAAAATGATGGAGATTATAGATTTTCACATGCACCCATATCTGTCAGGAGAGGAATTTTCCTGTATGTACCCGGAGGTATTTTCCCCTTCTCCAGGGCAGATGAAGGAGGATGTAACAAGTGCCGGAATCAGCCATGTGTGCGGTTCTGTGATCGAGGTGGGAAAATATACAAAGGAAGAAGGCTTTGCGCATTTAAAGAAGCTGAACCGAAAGGCTTTGCAGCTAAAGGAAATTCTGGGAGATTTTTACACACCTGGTTTTCATGTCCATCCTGATCATGTAAAGGAATCCTGTGAGGAAATTGATCTGATGCACGAAAAGGGTGTTAAGCTGATCGGAGAGCTGGTGCCTTATATGCACGGCTGGAGGGACTATTCCAATAAAGGACTTTCGGAAATCCTGGACTATGCAGAGAAGTACAATATGGTGGTAAGCTATCACACCATGACAGAAGAACAGGAGGAGATGGATCGGATGGTAGCTGCTCACCCGGGACTTACCTTTGTGGCTGCCCATCCGGGAGAAAGGGGATTTTATGAAAAGCACTTAGAGCGCATGGAAAAGTATGACAATCTCTACCTGGATCTGTCCGGAACAGGAATCTTTCGGTATGGAAATATCGCCTATGGTATCAGCCGAGTAGGGGCGGACAGGTTCCTCTTTGGCACGGATTATCCTATCTGCAATCCGGGGATGTATGTACATGCCGTATTGCACGAGCAGATGACAGAGGAAGAACGGCAGAAGATTTTGTATGGTAATGCAGCCAGGATCCTTGGGATGAACTGTAAAAGAGGAAATAGATGAAAACAGAAATTATATACGAAGATGCAAATATTCTGGTATGCTATAAGCCTGCCGGGCTTCCGGTGCAGACTGCAAAGGTAGGCCAGATGGATATGGTAAGCGAGCTGAAAAACTATCTGCATTCTGCCTACTTAGGTATTATCCACCGTCTGGATCAGCCGGTAGAGGGGCTGTTAGTCTTTGCCAAGGACACAAAAAGCGCGGCAAAGCTCAGTGCCTACCTGCAAAAGGGAACCTTAAATAAACAATACTACGGTGTGATCTGTGGAAAACCTTCCGCTCCAGGCAGGAAGCTTGTGGATTATTTAAAAAAAGAGAAAGATCGTGCTGTAGTGGTGACGGAAGCGTATCAGGAAGCAAAAAGTGGGAATACTGACAGAAGAAACCCAGGCGGTACAAAGAATAAAACGAATGCAGCGTCCAATGCAGTCAGTACAAGGAATAAAGCGAATGCAGCGTCCAACCCAGACGGCACAAAGAACAAAACGAATGCAGTGTCCAAAACAGTCAGCAGAAGAAATGACCAGGCGGCCATTGAAAACAGTGTCCAACAGGCAGTGCTGCAATATCAGGTGATGAAGAACAGGTATTTTCAGGAAGAGCAGTATCAAGCGCCATTCAATATAGTGTCAACGGCAGGTGCGATAAAGGATCTTAACTGCGTAGAGGCACAGAAACAAGAGCAGGAGGCGCTTTCTGTGGGAAGAACAGAAAAAGTAGAGAATCCGGAGGACAAGGGGGTAGCGCTGTCCCTTCTGGACATCCATATAGATACAGGCAGGTTCCATCAGATCAGAGCTCAGCTTTCCCATGCGGGAATGCCGCTTTTGGGAGACAGTAAATATGGAAACGAAGAGTCCCTCCTTGTCAGCAGGCAGCTGGCGGTACGGAATGTTGCCCTGTGTGCCTACAAAATAGAATTTCTTCATCCTGTGACAGGAGAAAGAAAGGTGTTTGAGATTGCGCCGAAGGGGAAGATTTTTTCTCAGGTGTGAGTTGGTTCTACATCGATCTTGTATGCGATAGAATAAAAAGCGTATCTTGACCGTATACTAAGAGGGCTGAAAAGAAAAGTCTATTGTTGCGGAAGGGTATGGTCATAAAAATGGAAACAAAGAAGCTTGGGAGCTTCCTCCAAAACAAATTTTTCGCACTGCCGGCTGTGATAGCGGCAGTGTATTTTTTTCTCAAATATCTGTCTCCTTTAGTGGGGCCTGTGCTGGCCGCCGTTCTTTTTGTGACCATATTCGGCCCTTTTTTAAAGAGGATGCAAAAAAGTCTGCATATCCCCAGACAGGCAGGAGCGGTACTTTTGCTGGCGGCGGGAAGCAGCCTGCTTTTGACACTTTTATGGATCTTTTTTTCCTGGGGCGTGGGGAGCCTGCCGGAGTGGTTGGGAAGATTGGAAAAGTGGGAAGAGGAGCTTACGAAGGGCATTTTGGAGCTGTGCAGTGTGTTGGGAGAAGCATTGGGGATTGACGGGGCGTATTTGGGAGAGCTTCTCTCGGACAGGCTGGGGCGGGGGATTGCTTCCTTAAAGGAAAAGGCCGTGCCGGAAATCTTTACCCAGTCCTTTGTATATATGAAGGGGCTTGCGGCAGCCGGAGGCTTCTTTGCCACCTTTTTGATCGCAGTGGTGCTTCTGGCAAAGGATTATGACCAGGTGATGAACCGTCTCCTGGATCAGGAAAGATACCATATGCTTCTGGGGATCCTTTGTGGGATCATACGTTACATTGCTACCTTTGTAAAGGCCCAGCTTGTGATCATGAGCTCCATATCCACCCTGTGCGGAGCAGTATTGTGGATCATTGGAGTGGAAAAGGGTATCCTGTGGGGATTGCTGGCGGGGCTTTTGGACGCACTTCCCTTTATCGGCACCGGTATTGTGCTGGTCCCCATTGCAGGGGTGGAGATATTTCAGGGAAAGCTTGGGACGGCACTGCTTGTCCTGTGTTTATATGGCGTCTGCGCTCTTTTACGGGAGCTGCTGGAACCGAAGCTGATCGGGCGCAAGATGGGAATACCGGCTATTGCCGTGTTAATAAGCGTTTATGCGGGAATCCGGCTGTTTGGCTTAACGGGCATCCTGAAAGGCCCTCTTGGCTACGTCATGGTGCAGCAGATCTGGGAAAAACTGCCAAGATGCTCAGAGAGCCAATCCGGAGAAATATAGTTTTGCGCTTGAAGCAGCGGAGAGCGCTGAAAGCGCGGTAAAGCCTTCCTCAGAAGGCTTTGCGAATGGCGCGGAGTGAACAGTAACTAACCATGGAATTGGCTGCAGGGACCCCTCCTGGAAAGCTTGACGGAGTGGAAAATGTGAATTAAGATAAGAAAAAAGCGACAAAGGAAAGGGAAAAAATGAGTAAAGTCAAAGTGACAGGGGAAAAGGAAAGAGTGGGAGGAAATACCGGAAAGGCCTGGCCGGAGCAGACCTTCTTGTGGCTCTTCCGAATTTATGTATGGATTTGGATGCTGCTTTTGATCGTAGTGCAGCCCTTTTATTGCAGGGACGGCTACTCCACCATCGGTTCCGACAAATATCTGTTTTTGAAAAGCTGTGCGGTAACGCTGTTTCCAGCGCTGGGAATACTGGTGCTTGCAAGGCTTTTGCTTTGGGGGTATCGGATTGTATTCGGATCCTTCCACAGTGTAGGAAAGAACGTCAGTCTCAGGTTGTCCATCACCGATGTATTTGCGCTTTTGTATGGAGCTGTGAATATCCTGTCGCTGATTGGCAGCAATTATGTGAATACGGCAATCTTTGGTGAAGACAAATGGTATATGGGCTTTGCCACCCAGATGGGGATGTTGCTGTTATATTTCGGCATATCCAGGTATTTTGACAGGGAGGACTGGATAGCGGTGCTTTTCCTTCCGGTTTCGGGTGCGGTATTCCTATTGGGGATTTTAAACCGTTTTGGTATCTATCCTATCGCTATGACTTCTGCTCAGCCCAGCTATATTTCCACCATTGGCAATATCAACTGGTACTGCGGATATGTGGTAACGATTCTGTTTGGAGCAGTCTATCTGTTCTGGAGCGGCGTGCTGCAAAAGCGTTGGCAGCAGGTAGTTTTGTGGTGCTATCTTCTGATCGGCTTTGGCACCCTTGTGACCCAGGGAAGCAGCAGTGGTATCTTGACGTTGTTTGTACTTTATTTTGTTTTGTTCTTTGCTTCCATAAGGGATGGGGGAAGGATGGAGCGTTTCTTTACACTGGTGCTTTTGCTTGGTTGTTCCTGTACGGCAGGACTGCTTGTGAGGCTGCTGTGGCCGGAGGCCATCACCTTTGAGGAGGCAACGCTTAATCTGATGACATACAGCATTATGGCACCGGTTCTTTTGGTAGTTGGAATGGTAGGATACAGGCTGCTTGCAAGGAAGAACAGCAAGGCGGCCTATCCGGCAGTATTTTTTGAAAAGCTTGGAAAGGGAGTAAAATGGGCATTGACAGCAGGGCTTGTCCTCTTTGTGCTTCTGGGGCTTTTAAATACCTGGAAACCGGGAAGTATCGGTCCTTTATCAGGGATATCCTATTTTACCTTTAATGTGGATTGGGGAAGCAACAGAGGAGCCACCTGGAAGGCAGGCTTTTTGTGCTTTGTAGAGCAGAACCTGGCTAAGAAACTTATTGGTATCGGCCCGGATTGTATGTGGGCTTACATATCCCAGGATGGAAGTGATGCACTTTACCAGGTAGTACAGACCCAGTTTGGCTCCGCCAGGCTGACCAACGCCCACAATGAATGGCTGACACTTTTGGTAAATGTGGGTATTTTGGGACTGGTAAGCTTTGTAGGAATGATCGGCAGTGCAGTGATTCGTTTCCTCAGTGCAGGAAATACTTTTTCTCATCGTACAGAAGATGCCTGGAACGAGGAGGAAAAGAAGGCAGCAGGAGGTTACGCTATTCAGAGGCAAAAGGGCGCCGGAGCGAAGGGAGGAAAGATTTCTCTGACAGAAAACGGCAGCCTGAAAAAGGAAGTCACCGGCGTGTTTGCCGCCGTCTGCGGATTTTGTATCCTGGCTTATACCGTCAACAATGTGGTTAGCTTTGAGCAGGCCATGAGCACTCCCACTATGTTTCTGATCCTGGGAATGGGAGAGGCCTGGCTGCGCAGAAGACAGATTTCAGAATAAATAAAGTAGAAGAGAAAAAAGCAGGAAGTGCGGAATAGCAAAAGCACAGAAAAGCGGGAAGGCCGGAAAAGCAAAAGCAGGAGCACAAAAAAGCAGGAGGCCGGAATAGCAAAGCACGAAAAAAGCAAAAGTGCAGAAAAAAGGCCGGAAGGACAGGAATGGAGCAGCAGGATGAACCAGGAGATCTACGAAAAATTAAAGCAGATAACGGATGAGGAAGCAGAGATCCTGAAGGGACGTCAGGAAGTGGACATGGGGCGGTATGTAAAACCAATAGAAGCAGGCTTAAGCGGAGGCTATGTCGGAATGCCGGATCTTGACAGCAGCAAGCTTTTAGAGAGCGGCAAGCTGATCCAGATCAGACCTCATACCCGGTTCATCCACTTTCCCAAGCACACCCATAATTATGTGGAAATGCTCTATATGTGTTCTGGGCAGACACACCACATCGTCAATGGAGCGGATGTGCTTTTAGGGCAGGGAGAACTTTTATTCCTAAGCCAGAAGGCGGTGCAGGAGGTTTATCCTGCAGGGGAAGAGGATGTGGGGGTGAATTTCATTATCCTGCCGGAATTTTTCGACCAGGCGCTGTATATGATCGGTGCAGAGGATAATCTGATCCGCAAATTTATCGTAGGATGCCTTAGAGGGACGGAAAACGATATCGGCTATCTGCACTTTAAGGTATCGGATGTATTGCCGATCCAGAATTTGGTGGAAAACTTAATCTGGACCTTGATGAACAATCAGCAGAATAAAAGGAGTATCAATCAGTTTACCATGGGGCTTCTGTTCTTGCAGCTGATCAATTATACGGACAAGGTGGAGGTGGGGAAGGATCACTTCGACCAGGAGCTGATGCTTTCTGTCTACCGTTTTATAGAAGAGCATTATAAGGATGGGGAGCTTTCCGGGCTCTCAGAGGAATTAGGGTTTGATCTGTACTGGTTAAGCCGCAGGATCAAGAAGCTGACAGGAAAGACTTATACAGAGCTTTTGCAGACTAAGCGCTTGTCCCAGGCCCAGTTCCTTTTACAGAATACCAATCTGTCAGTGTCGGATATCGGCAGGGCTGTTGGGTATGATAATCTAAGCTACTATCATAGGATTTTCCGAGATAAATACGGGGTAAGCCCCAGACAATGGCGCGCAGCCCATGGAATGGGGAAGGGAGAGGAGTAGTGTTTCTGCTACTGTTTCTATGCCATGTTTTCCGAAAATATACTCTTATGAAAAAGAGATTTCGTGAGACTTTTATAAAATATTCATAGTATTTTTAGGAAAAGGAAATTGTACAGAAGAAAAAAATACCTTATGCTAATGTCAGCATTTATTTTGATAGAAAGAAGGGCATTATGCTTCAAATCCAGGATATCAGCAAGGAGTATCGAACAGAAAATCTGGTCCAGAAGGCGCTTGACCATGTGAGTCTAAACCTTCGGGACAATGAATTTGTGGCCATACTGGGACCATCAGGTTCTGGTAAGACCACTCTTTTAAATATTATCGGAGGGTTGGACCGCTATGACAGCGGCGATCTGATTATCCGGGGGATTTCCACCAGACAGTATAAGGATCGGGACTGGGATTCCTATCGCAATCATACAGTGGGCTTTGTATTCCAGAGCTATAACCTGATCCCCCATCAGACCATCCTTTCCAATGTGGAGCTGGCTCTTACCATTTCCGGCATTGGAAAGAAGGAAAGAAGGAAAAGAGCAGTGGAGGCCTTGGAGCAGGTGGGTCTTGGAAAACATATCAATAAGCGTCCCAACCAGCTTTCCGGGGGACAGATGCAGAGAGTAGCCATTGCCAGAGCCCTGGTGAACGATCCGGATATCCTTTTGGCAGATGAGCCCACGGGAGCCTTGGACAGCGAGACCAGTATCCAGGTCATGGAGCTTTTGCAGCAGGTGGCAAAGGACAGACTGGTGGTGATGGTCACGCATAACCCGGAGCTTGCCAGGCAGTATGCTACCCGTATTGTGGTATTAAAGGACGGCACTATCCGCTCGGATACGGATCCCTTTGTGGTAAAGGAAGAGGCAAAAGCTCCTGCAGTGCACAAAAATATGGGAAAGTCCTCTATGTCCTTTTTCACCGCTATTTCCCTTAGCTTTAACAATTTAAGGACCAAGAAGGCAAGGACGCTTTTGACAGCCTTTGCAGGCTCTATCGGCATCATCGGTATTGCACTGATCCAATCCCTCTCCACGGGAGTCAACGCTTATATTGCAAATCAGGAGGAGCAGATGCTGAACGAATATCCTCTGTCCGTGCAGAGCACCAGCTTTGATCTTACATCTATGATGGGGCTTGGCATGGAGTCTGTGAAGCAGGAAAAGGAGGAAGGTCAGATTGGCGTAGTGGAGATGACCACTCAGTTCTTTGCCAAGATGGATTCCAACGATCTACAGTCTTTGAAGACCTATCTGGACAGTGAGGAGGAAGCCTTAAAGGAGTGCACCGCCGGTATCAATTATACTTATAGCGTGGAGCCACAGATTTACTTAAAACAGGATGAAAAGATCAGACAGGTAAATCCGGATAAAACCTTCAGCGCCTTAGGACTAGGAAGCGGTTCCTCCTCAAGCAGTCTTTTTTCTTCCATGATGAGTACCAATGTATTTTATGTGATGCCTCAGAATGCACAGCTGTACCAGGATCAGTATGAGATAAAGGCAGGCAGGTGGCCGGAAGAATGGAACGAGTGCGTGCTGGTCTTGACCTCTAATGGCAATATCAGCGATTTCCTACTCTACAGCATGGGCCTTAGGGACGGCGTGGAGTTAGATGATATGGTGCAGAAATTTATCAATGGAGAAAGTGTGCAAGCACTGGGAAATCTTGGCACCTATACCTATGAGGATGTGCTTGGCAGAAGCTTTTTTCTGATAAACAGTGCAGATAAATATCAGTATGACAGCGAGTATAAGACCTGGGTGGATAAGTCCGATGACGAGGAGTATATGAAGGAGCTTGTGGCAGCGGGGGAGGAGCTTACCATTGTAGGTATCGTGCAGGCTAAGGAAGGCACTAACGGCGGGATGCTGACAAGCGGTATCAATTATCCCGCTTCTTTACTGGAGCATATTTCAGAGGAAGCCGCCCACAGGGAAATCGTACAGGCACAGTTAGCACAGCCTTCCGTCAATGTCTTTACGGGAGAAGGCTTCGGAGAGGAGAAGACCTCAGAGGATTTCGACCTGGCTTCTCTATTTTCTGTAGATGAGGAGGCCTTAAAGAATGCCTTTGGCTTTGACAGCAAAGCATTGGAAAAGAGCATGGCGGAGGCTTTAAGCAGTGCAGGAAATTTAAGCTTAGATGGCACCACACTGGATCTGTCTGCCATGATGCAGCCGGATCAGCTTTCCGTGACGCTTCCACAGGCTCCTTCCGTGAGTATGGGAGATGTGGTGAGTGGTATCAAGATCACTGCCACAAAGGAGGATATCAGCACATGGATGAAGGACCTTACAGATGGCTACGAGGAATATGCCAAGGAAACGCCTGCAGCGGACTATTCCAGGCTGGGAGAAGCCTTCACGGAATATCTTCAGACAGAGGAAGCCAGACAGATTATAGGAAAGCATTTAGAAGAAATTTTAAAGGCAGGTCAGGACAGCATCGTGACACCTAAGCAGGTGCAAAGCCTGATTACTTCGATCCTGACAGGGTATCGGGAGTATGCTGCCGACATGGGATATACGGATCCGGAGCGCTTTGAAGAGTATCTGTTGGAATATCTAGAGACGGAGGATGCAAGAATAAGGATCAACAGCTGGGCGGCAGAGAATATCAGGTGGGGTGAGAATTTTACCATTACCAAGGAGCAGATGGAGGCCCTGACAAAGGATCTGACGGCAGGGTACCAGGAATATGCTGCGTCCCATGAACTGCCGGATCCAGGCAGGATGGAGGAATTCTTTGCTGCTTATTTAAAGACGGAAAAAGCACAGAAAATCCTTGCAGACGGCGTGGAGAAAATGATAGATACAAGCGGGGCCCAGTCCATCCTTACCTCTGCCATGACCGGATATATGCAGCAGGTGTTCACTGCATACGGACAGTCCATAGCCTCTGTGATCACCAGCCAGATGACATCCATGCAGGAAAAGATCGCAGCACAGCTGACCAGCCAGGTAAAGAAAATGATCTTAACTGCCATGACGAAGGTGGCAGGGAATATGGAAAGCATGTTCCAGATTGATACGGATGCTTTTATGAATGCCTTCAACGTCAATATGGACGCCACGCAGCTGATGGAGCTTTTAAGTTCCTTTGGAAGCTCTCAGAATGCAACCCAGTCATCTAACCTTCAGGGGCTGGGCTATGTGGACTTTTCTATCCCATCCTCCATTCAGATTTATCCAAAGGATTTTGATGGAAAAGCGCAGGTGATCGCCTTGTTAGATTCTTATAATGAACAGATGGAGCAGGAAGGGAAAGAGGAATCCAAGATCACTTACACGGATACGGTGGGAACTTTGATGTCCTCTGTGACACAGATCGTGGATATCATCAGTTATGTGCTCATTGCAGTGGTAGCAGTGTCTTTGGTGGTTTCTTCCATTATGATAGGAGTCATCACCTATATCAGCGTACTGGAGCGCAAGAAGGAGATCGGTATCCTTCGTGCTATCGGAGCCTCCAAGCGTAACGTATCCCAGGTGTTTAATGCAGAAACATGCATAATCGGGCTATGTGCGGGACTTTTGGGCGTGGGGATCACCTGGCTTTTGTTGATTCCGGTGAATATGGTAATCCACCACCTTGCAGGCATTGACAATATCAATGCGATCCTTTCCGGGAAGGATGCACTGCTCCTGGTAGTGATCAGTGTAGTGCTCACAGTGCTGGGAGGACTGATCCCATCTAGTAAGGCTTCCCGCAACGATCCGGTTACGGCGCTTAGAACGGAGTAGGGGAATGAAAGCCACAGTTCACCCGCACTATTCGCAAAATTGCGCTTTCAGCGCTTTTTGCTGCTGTGCAGCTCTTTGGTTGCGTCTGCAAGACGCAATGCTCATGGAAATGGCGCTCCCTTCGTCCATTCATGCAGGCAGATTTTCCTGCGAGCACGAAATCTGCCCACAAGAATGGACCAGTGAACTGTAGTTGTGCATATGGTATAACAGAATCGCCAAATAGGTCGAAATTTAGACGTATTTGGCGATTGTTTTTTGTGTGGGAGGCTGTAAAATAAATTGGTAGTACCAATTTTGAGTGTAAGCGTTTTGGAAGGAAGCCCGTAAAAGAGGGAAAGGTATATTGGCTGCATAAGGGATTGGAAAGATATTATACGAGGAGAATTTGTGATGAAATATTTGAAACAGTTTATGATTATTTTAGGGATCTCCTTTATTGGGGAGATTTTGAAGGCCTTGCTGCCGCTGCCGGTCCCGGCCAGTATTTACGGGATGGTAATCTTGTTTGTATGCCTGCTCACAGGTCTGGTGAAATTGGAAAGTGTGAGAGAGACAGGAAAATTCCTGATTGAGATCATGCCGGTGATGTTTATCCCAGCGGGAGTGGGACTGATGTCCTCCTGGGGTGTGTTGCAACCTATCTTAGTGTCGGTGTCTGTGATTACAGTAGTGACGCTTCTGGCGGTCATGGTAGTCAGCGGAAGAGTGTCCCAGGCGGTGATCCGTAGCTCAAAGATAAAGGAAAATAAGTAAACAGTTTGGAAAGAGGTAAGAAAAATGCAGGAATTTTTTGAGACGTCAGCTTTTGCAGGGGTGACAGTCAGCCTGTTATCCTATATGTTGGGAATTTGGCTGAAAAAGAAATTTAAGAGTGGGATCTTTAATCCGTTGCTGGTATCCGTGATCGCTACGATCCTGGTATTGGTGGTATGCCATGTGGATTATGAAAGCTATAATGCAGGAGCAAAATATTTAAGCTGGTTTCTGACGCCTGCTACGGTCTGCCTGGCGATTCCTCTGTATGAGCAGCTGGAGCTTTTGAAGGCAAACTGGAAGGCTGTTGTGGCAGGGATTGTGTCAGGAGTGTTTACCAGCCTGGTGGTCGTATTTTTGATGGCACTGTTATTTAAGTTAGAACATCAGGAATACGTGACGCTTCTTCCCAAATCCATCACTACGGCTATTGGCATGGGCGTGTCCGAGGAGCTGGGAGGCCATGTGACCATTACGGTAGCGGTGATCGTAGTCACCGGCGTTTTGGGAAATATTCTGGCAGAGGCAGTATGTAAGATATTTAAGATCCATGAGCCGATTGCCAAAGGAATCGCCATTGGTTCTTCTTCTCATGCCATCGGCACGGCCAAGGCCATGGAGATGGGAGACGTGGAGGGCGCTATGAGCAGCCTTTCTATTGCTGTGGCAGGCATTTTGACAGTGTTAGGTGCTTCTATTTTTGCAGGGCTGATCTGATGAGGATGTTGAGATATTGTAGCTTAAGAGTTTTGTGATTGTATTGTTGATTTTGAAATTTCGGTAGTATGCTGCGAGGGTATCATAACAGATAAGAGAAGCAGGAGGGTTGCAAAATTGTGGCAGGAGCGGGGAAGCCTGGAAGAAGAAAATGAGGTGGAAGCAGGCAAGGTCTGCGAAGAAGAGAGTAAGACAAAAAGGCTGGAGCAGGAAGCGTGTGAGAGCACGGAGGAAAGAAAAGCGAGAGCAAAAGAAGAACGAGAATATGAAAAAGTATTTAACCTTATGAGCACTCTTGTGGAAAAAGGAGAGCTTGCTGTAGGCT
>ULUL01023944.1_pt1 | contig 14079 bp, 9 predicted proteins | sample 1958481 | NCBI WGS metagenome assembly ULUL01 (sample SAMEA4835759, study PRJEB28245) | human gut metagenome | biome: gut microbiome; material: fecal sample | place: Denmark | collected 2008 | reverse complement strand
GCCAGCCGTTACAGGCATCATTTTTCCTTCTCCATCTTTCAAGAATGTCTTTTTACCGTCTGTACTAGTTATTCCCCAATAATAGATACCATCCTCTTCGTTCTTTATCACGGTTATTTGCGGAGCATCCTCCCCATTTTCACCATTACGAATAGTTATTTCTGTCTTATCTGAAAACTTAATTGTATAACTTCCGTCTTCATTCTCCAATACAGAAGCGATTGATTTATTTTGAGATAAAGCATCTGTCAGTGTCTTCAATGTGGAAATATCCGTCTGTACACTTTGTAACGAAGCTTCCAACTTATCCATGCGGTCTTCCAGACCGGAAATTGAGTTTTTTAAATCATCGTCATTATAACATGACGACAACATTACCACACATACTGCCAGGAAACATACATATTTCCCCATACTACATAAAAAATATTTTCTTCTCATATCCATGATAATTTAGATGATTAGAGAAAACCGCACGACAGACTTTCACGCTATCGTGCGGAATAATTGCGCCAATACTATTTATTTGGCGTGAGGATGTTTACCCAGTTTTTTCAAATCAAGATAAATAGTACTTCCGCTCATCATCGCACCAGGAGCACTCTTATCTACTTTCTCCTTAATAATCGTATTTGCAGGAATCTGTCTATCTTTCTTTATAACTTGTGGTTTTGTTGTTCCTATCATACCCTTTACTGATTTCGGAGCATCCGGGAACAATACAGAAGGATCAGTAATGATACCTTTATCTTTATCATAGAATACAGTATAAAGATCACCAATAACTTCATTGCCATCACTATCTGCCCCAATTGGTACACATAAAGCAACTAAACGTTTGGCTTCACTTGTCTTATCGTATGATTGAGTCGTTGAATTTACTGTTGTCAAGCCATAATCCAAACAATGTTCCTTCCATACATCCATACACTCCTGATAGGTATAATCACCACTTGCAGAATACGTATCTTCAAGAATTGTATGATAAACTTTAGCCACATCCTTTATAATGGAAAACTGGACAGTGAAATTATTCATTTCACTCATATATGCACGTAATTCCATAGTTGGATTCGGACCTGCCACAATTGCTTCAGTAGTAGCTTTTACAATCTTCACATCCGTCAACACACCATTCCAGTCTTCAGCCATATATGCGAACGTATATTCAGTAGCCGGGTCCAATCCTGTCCAAGTAAAGCTTTCCACTCCTCCTGTTGCATCAGCAGGCCATACATTAGAGTCTTCAGACAGTAAATAATTGATTAATTCCGCTTTATTAGCATCTTCCAGTAAATCCGGTGTCATAATATACTGATGATAGAATACAGCCGTTTTCTGATTATAAGAATAATTCAGTTTCAGACTTGTACGTCCCGGATCAGTGATCGTTATATCAATATCAGCTTCAGATGCATCCGGAGTATCAGTAATACGCGCTTTGGTAGAAAATGAAGCATGCTTTACTTCTTTGGATAACTGCCCATACTCATTACGCCCAATGTAAGCCACGACATAAGGAGCATCAGGAAGCAAATCAAATTGGAATTCTGTACCTTTATAGGAACCTTTTTGAGCGAAATTCGTATTTTTCACACCCCATCCCTCCTGGTCTAAAGTTCGTGCCAAAGTGGTCATGGTTGCTTCATCTGCATTTTCATAAGGAGCCCAGTCAGAAGCTTTAAATATACGATAAAACATGGCAACGCAATTGTCTTTCATTTCCACATTCAAATCAACCATGGAAGCACCAATCCTACTAATTTGTAGATTACATTCCGGCAATTCTGCATTCGGGTCTATTTCTTTCAAATGAAAGTCCTGACGGACATATTCACCCGGAGTCTTGTTCTCATCCAGCCCGATGCTGGTAGCGGTTATCATTCTTTTCGCATCTGCTGTATAACCAAAATCCACCGTATAATACAATTCCTCTTGAGGAACCTGTGCATCTTCCGCTTTTTGAATCCAGTGTCTCATAAAGTCTATATACATCGACTTTCCATACGTATTTATAAATGCATCAATAGGTTCTGAATCTCCACAGAACTGATAGAAATACTTACTGTCCGTATTGGGGAGATATTGTATACCAACTGCATGATAACTTGTAGTAACATCAATATCCACACGAGGAGTGCCTATCACACTCTGAACCGGCGTCTTCAAATAACAAATTTTCATGTCTGCAGGCGTCTGTCCGCCCTCATCATTGCAGCCTACCGTTATAATCAAATATTCCGCTCCCGGCACTATTTCTGATTGGGAATATTTAGAATTTACCCAGTCAAATTCAGTATTCGGGTAACTGTCTCCCAATGTTTGCCTATTGAATGTATAAGCACCCGCCCCCTCAGAATTATAGATAGCCTCCATTATCAAATCTTCCACCTCTTCCTCTGTTGCTTGTACTCCTGTCCCTACACTTTCGAATAAGTAATTGTACATACGACATAAAGGATATACATCCAACCGATAAGATTGGACTTTAGAACCCGGAGTACACTCAAATACAAAATTATGTTCAGTGTTACTGGTAACTTTTATACCTACTCCACGTTCGCCACCGTCCACTTCATTCTCAACCCATCTTATTGGTGTCGGATTTGGAGGAAGCGGAACATCCGGATTCACTGGTACATCAGGTTCTACACCCGGTTCATCACTATCCGAACACGAAAGGACCATAGGACTTATCACAAAGATAAATCCCAACATGAGTAATAAACTAAATAAATTCTTCTTCATAATTAAAAGTGATAAATGTGATTAATCATTTACATATTCATAATCGGCATCGCCATCAATAGCCTTGCAGACAGCCAAATTATTTACATATCCGTTTTCATCGGTAACCAATGCATAAAAAGAAAGATTCTCCGCATTCCATCCTTCTTCCATTATAACAGTATAACTTATGCTTTTCTCTTTACCGGCTGCTATATGTCCCAATTTATCGCCATCAACGGTAGCAGACAGTAATTTACGTACCACATGGTTATGTGTGTAATCACGATAAACTCCCCCGTCATTTTGTTGATATTTCAATCCGTTTTCTACCGCATATAAAATCAAACGATATTCAGCGCCTTTTTCCGATTTAACGCTTACCGTCACATCAGCCTGTCCGTTATATTGTGACTGGATGGCCACTCCGCAAGACGCGGGATACTCTTCCAAAGACTTATTAAATACAGCTCGCATGACACTATAATTTTCAGACAATCCCATTGCCTCACGCATATCGACCACACATGAAGGATAACCGGAGATAGCAAACTTTCTGGAAAGGATCGAAGACTGTTCGATTGTCATCGGATCGGCACTTGTCCCATCGACATGGAATGACATCAGATAAACAATTCCCTCATAACTCGAACTTATCAGATAGTTCAGGCGTGTCATTCCTGCCGGACACATAGCACACCAAGTTCCGGTAAACTCCATTGCACAAATGCGTCTTACAAACTTAGAAGGTGTACCCGGTGCGGCACTCGCAACAACCGTTACCAATTTGGATACATAGTTGCCATAAGATGCCTCAAAAGCGTAGGTTCCGGCTTTAGAAGTAGAAAAGGTATTTCCATCCAAAGTTTGTCCGTCCATCACGGAACGGATGATTGCATCAGCAGTTACATCTATTCCCGCATGCATTACCGTAAAGGTTATAATATCCTTTCCGTCCGCAGTCAACGTATTTTTATCGACACTCAAAATCACTTCCGTCTGCTCCGAATCATCGGAATTGCCTGAACAAGAAATCCAGCATATTCCCACACAGCACATACAGACCAGCAATATTATTTTATAGACATTTATACACATAACTCTTCTTTATTCGTTATACAAGTAATCTGCTGATTCTCCAAGTTTACACTCATTTACATTGTTACACGTATAAGTCTTTCCTCCATCCAAAGTTGTCAGCATCGACACTATCACACGCATATTATCCACATTCCATCCCGGTTCCAACTGATAAGATCGTTGCATGGTAGATTCCACTCCCGCATTTACTTCCCCATTAAAACGGTCGCCGTTCAATGATGTGGACACCACTGCGCGCACCACATTATTATGCGTATAATCATTCGCGCCATTCGTTTGAAAGTATTTGATTCCATCCTCTACCAGATAAATCAAACAACGATAAGTGTTTGTTACGTTGGAAGTTAATTTGCCAGTAATCTTCACTGTACGGTCAGAAGCATTATACACAGACTCAACAGCTACCCCACAAGAAGCCGGATAGTTACTTAATTCTTTCTGAAGCTCTTCTTCAATCTGACTCTTGATACTGATCATTTCTTTAGTACCCTTACGCAGATTGTAAAAGAAACGAGGCAGTCCCGAGAAATTACCGAGAATATTAGTCCGGTAATTATTGGTAGCTGCTGTACTCATGGGATCCGTCATTCCTCCGAAATCCATGTGGAAAGAAGCGATAGCCAATCGCCCCGGTTGTTCAGTCTGAATTGCTTTCAATGTAGTACTAAGTGCCGGACAGGCCTGGCACCCGATAGAAGTAAACTGCATCCCCAGTAATTTATGATAATAGCTGGTTCCTCCTGATACGGGAGCAACCTGAACGGTCACTTCATTTTCACTGACCATTGCTTTTCCTTCATAATAGCGGGCTTTAAAGACATACGTACCCGGCACTGAAGTGCTGAAAGCACGAACACCATAATCCAGGTTTTCCTCTCCCGATTCCTTTACCAAAATCAGGTTCATTGTACTTTCTTCACTTACATCTTTTGTACCCAGTTTGACCGTGAAGGTCACTTTTTCTACTCCATCTGCCTGTATAGCCGTCTTATCAGCTGTAATACGCAAAATGCCGTCATCCGTCCCTCCATTCTCCGTTTCGTCCGAATTGCCGGAACAGGATGACAGCATTGCTAAACAAAGGATCATTACAATTGGTAGAATTGTCGAGTATATTTTTTTCATAAGCCTCAATCATTATAGAGATAGTCTATGCTACCATTGATAGAACATTCGGTTATATTATCCACCATATATGCGTCATCCACTTTACGCAATGCATAAACCACTACACGCGATGTGGCAGGATTCAGGTTCTTTGCATTAGAAATGCTGAAAGTTGCGGCAGTGTGCTCCTCGTTTGCCTTCACAGTAAACCGTCCGTCGGTTGACATCGACAGGTAATTGTTGGAAATAGCTCTTACTGTATAATCGTACGAGGTCTCATTTCCTCCGGATGCTGTTAAGCCATCAGTCACCAAGACATAAACAAGGTCATATTCTCCTCCCAAGCTCGACTTCAGTGCGGCATCCACCGTAATCTCACCCATAGAAGAATTATAAGATGTATTTACCTTAATTCCACAGGTTGCCGGATATTGTCGGATTTGACTTTGTAAAGTCTGTTTGATAGCACTCACGTTCCTGTCTATCGACATGACTTTCAAATCATAGATACAGGTAGGAAAACCGGACGCTCCAAAACGGCCCATGATTGTGCTTGTCTGTGACAAATGGAACGGGTCAGTGGCGGAACTGCTGGAAGAATGAAAAGCCATTTTTACCATACGTCCCGGCATCAGTTCTTCCACTTTCTTTAATGCCGAAGTCATGGCCGGACAATAGGTACACCAAGTTCCCGTCATTTTGAAGACACCTACTTTACGATAGAAAAGTTCATAATTCTTACGATTCTGTGCGGTTACAGAAACTTCATCCGACTCCCAGTCCAGGTAATATGCCTTAAACTTATGTGTCCCGTTCTCTACTGCCGAGAACGTATTGGTCCGTCTCTCCAAATAATCACCGGTAGTTACATCTTCAAAATATACATTCTTCATATATTCGGAAGTCGTCAGTACTTTTCCATTGGCATCAGTCACCGTAAAAGTCGCCATATCTGTTCCATTGGCTTCAATCTTGGCTTTATCCACAGTCAAAGTAATAGGTCCTGTCACTTCGCCGTTATCCGGCTCTTCACCATTGTCGTCAGAATTACCGCTGCACGCTGTAAAACATCCGCACAAGCATATCAGACTTGACATAAAAAACATTGTAAATTTTCTCATATTCTATATTCTAATTAATAAATGTTTCGATGAACTCAAAATGAAGTAGTTATAGTCAGGTTGGCACCTGTATATTTAGGAATCGTCCGGCAAACTCCACCAGAGCAGACGTACCCTTCCTTGTTACGACCATAACTCAAGGCTATACGCGTACGTGACTTGGCATAACTGGCTCCCACATTGTAATAATGGATTTTATCCTTGCCGTGATTATACATATCACTTCCGTAAATGCTCCATGCCGGAGCAAAATTTATCTCCAACAGAGCTGCCATCCAGTCCTTCTGATCTTCTTTTGTAGTTAGGTATTGCAACTCCATGCGAGTTGAAAAAGAAGGCGTGAACTTATATTGTAAATCTGCTACAAAAATATTCGACAGATTAGTCGTTTTATTCGCTCCGTACGAAGGGCTATATTCTTGCATAGAATAAAGCAAGTTCATTTTGAATGACTTTGTCCATTGCTTTTCCACATCAACACTAAAGTCACGAAATGCCAAGTTACCTATCTGGGCTGTTCCTTCTTTTTCTAAAGCATAATAGGTAGAAAAGTTAGCATGTAATTTCAAACCGCGTTTACCTCCAATGACCGTTCCTCTTTTGAAATGATAAAAGACATCCAATTGTCCGCCCATCTCACCGCTAACTGCATTTGTCACATCTCCTATTTGTGGAGTATGAGGATGCAAGTTGGTCAACATATAGGTATATTGCGTACTCATAGCCGGGACATAATTCAACAGATTCGAAGTCGAACCATTACCGGCAATAATCTCACTATTCATCCATTCCAAACGGCGCCCGGTCAGATTTACCCCCAACCCATTGCCGCTATATCCCAGCTCCAGCAATTGCGCATTGGCACGTTTCCTTGCATAAAGTTTATCATCATGGATGAAATTATAATATTTATTGCCACCGTCCACATATTCACCTTTCGCTGTAAATCCGGAGCGTTCAAAATTTACCCGTCCCGAGAAGCCATTCGAATAAGGTTTTCCCCCTTCTTCTTCGAGGTCGATATTGATTTTCTCATACCGGTTCAATGCCCCTCCTTCGATACTCAAGGACGTATTTTGCCAACTAAGCATTTCAGATAAGGAGAAACTTACATCTACGCCACGTACTTGTGTGTCGGAAAAGTCCATACCAAAACGTGGAGTTCCCCAAATGGCCTTCAACCTTACAATATTCTTGTAATTGTAAGTAAAACGTGCTCCCATCACCGCATTATTCAAACCAAGCATACGGTCCTCCCAACTACGGAATAGCAGTCCACTCCCAAACTGCTCATAAAATGTACCCGCTGTTACGGAAAAATCCTTGTCGGCCCAAGATACGTAATAGTTGGTTAGTTTTGCTTTCTCCAATTCTGTCGGGTATCCCACCAGTACCGGTTCATAGGCTTCCAACTGTACACCTACGGCAAACTTACCTTGATAGTAATCCAGTTTCAGATAATTGTTCGAACCGAAATGATCTTCCGGAGATTCTGCTTTTGTCTTACTATCATCCTTGTAGTAAATCGTATTCGTTTCAAAGCTCCCTGTCAGATAACCTTTTTTGTTATCTTGCTGCGCATAGGTTAGAGTAGACGATAACGCTACTAAAGCCAACACCTGAATTCTTATTTTAGTCATGTCATTGCGTTTATCTATGAATAATAACAGTTTCTATTTCTGTAGTTTTTTTATCGCTTTCAATAGTTCCAGCTCACTTCCCGGCGCGTACCCGGTGTGTGAATAGACAATCTTCCCATCGGCATCCACTACATATACCTGTGGAGTCAGGCTCACATTCATAGCTCGCATGAATTCCTGATTTTTATCGTACAACATGATAAAATCATCCCATCCATGTCCCTCTGCCAATGCACGCGCTTTAGCAGTAGAACGGCTGTCATCTGTCGAAACAGCTACAACACGGAATTTGGCTTCTTCCAACCAATCGGGCAATTGTTCATTTATAGCGTCCAATTCACGAATACATGGTTTACAGGTTGTTGCCCAAAAAGAAATAATCATAGGTGTTTTGTGATTAACCAGGGAGGAGGTGTTTACCTGTGCTCCTTTCGTATTTTCAACCTTGACTGATGGTATTTGTGCCATGGTACAAGTTAGAAAAGCGAACAACAGCGTAATGCAGACAATTAATGCTCTCATAAGTTCTTTTTATTTGTTATGTTAATAATCTTGTTTTATCTGATGTGTTCCATCTTACAGCCAAATAGCCTGAATTTCTGTATTTGTATCAAGCCGTCCTTATACATATCGCCTATCAAATTGGCATTCTCGAAAGTGACAGTTTTAGTTTCAACATCATATTCTCCGCGATATACGTCAGAAGTACTTCCGTCCAAAGCCAGTCTCCTGAAACGAATAGTATACGGGCCATAAGAAGCGACATCTTCACCCGGCACAATGGACAGGTAGGTTTTCTGCGCCTCCGAATCATATTCATAATGTAACCGCCAACTAAATTCCCATTCAATATCATTATCCGGATCAAATCCATTCTTATTCGAACAGACCAGATAGTGTTCGTATGCCTCCGTGCCTTCTTCCGCTGTATTTACTCTAACGGAGAATCCCACTGGCACATTGGAAACATTGGTGGCAGAAGCCGTTCCGGTAAATATCCAAGTTCCTGAAAGCGTTTCATAAAAGCTTGAATCATTGTCTTTGATAGTCACTGTCAGTCGCTTGTTCTCACCAATAGACGCCCCTTCCACATCAGCAATTTCAACATCAAAAGAACGGTCGTCATTAACAAGCTTGTCATCAACGGTCTTAAACTCAAAATTCATTGTTTCCTGCCCGGCAGGAATAAGTAACGTTTTGGTTGTGACAATATAGTTTTCATCCTCTTTGGCATTATGATCTTTTAATTCGAACGTCACACGGATAGTTCCGGTATGTTCGCCCGTCACAACAACAGGCACAGTACACAAACCGGCAGATTCTTTCACCGTCATTGCAGTTTCCTGCAAGTTTACCGTAGCCGCTCCGGAATTAAACTGTTCCTCATCGTCCGAACAGGCGGCGATCAGAACGGCACATAGAAAAAGGGTGTATATTTTCAGATAGTTCATTTTACTCAAGTGTTTGATAATTTACGTTATTCATTGATTAATATCCCGGATTCTGCTGACCTGCCAATTGAGGGTTGGCATCCATTTCTGTTTTAGGAATAGGCCAAAGCATCCGCTGGTCATCCACAGGTTTATCCAGTCCGTCAGTACTTGCTTGTCCCGGGAAAAGCACCAGTCCTTTGCTTTGCGGTTTTCCACGCTTCACACCTTTCCCCCAACGTTTCAAGTCCATAAACCGGTATCCCTCACCTACAAGCTCCCGTTCCCGTTCGTTCATGATTTCATTTAATAAAGCTTCCTGATCGTAGGTTGCATCAGTCCATCCCTCGATTCGCGCTTTTTTTAATGCATTCAAAGCGTCATTACCCTTTTTCACAGCAGCTGCCGTTCCAATCTTTGCATTAGCTTCAGTGGCAATCAGATACATTTCAGCAATTCGGAATGGTTTCGGCTGATTCAAATAGCGTGTTTCGCTTCCTAATGCATTGTAATATTCATTGCCCGGATATTTATTAAAGAAATAGATATCCGCCGCATTACCTGACGATACGGTTAAGTGGTATTTCCCGAAATAAGTCTTTAGCCGGATATCTTTTTCATTGTATAGGTCAATCAGTGTTTGTGTAGGAATATAATCCTTCTTTGTAGTCGGATAACCAATGAAAATAGTCCCCAGAGGTACACCAGCATCGTCGGCACTAGTCATGGCAATCTGCCAGATGGTTTCCGTTCCCTTGTCATTCTTCCATACGCTTTCAAAATCTGTTGCTGTGTTCGATAATGGATATCTATTCGAATTAACCAGGTCACCTGCATATTTGGCCGCATTTTCATAGTCGTCCATTTGCAGGGCAACACGTGCTTTCAAGGCAGTCACTACATCTACCGTGATATAATTCCCACAATTCTTGGGAGCCGTGTTGACTGTCACGTATGCACCATTAATATACCTGTCATAATCAACAATGCCATTTTTTGCAGTCTCTATACGTTCTTCGGCTTCTTCGAGGTCCTCCAATATCTGTTTGTAAGTATCTTCCAATGAAGATCGTCCCGGATATTGGGTAGCAGAAAGTTTAGGCTCATATTTTACCTGAAGCGGCAGTCCCGGAGTACTTGCTGCGGTAGCTACATCGTAATCGCGGCAAAATAAAGTAGCTAGATAAAAGTAGCAGTATGCTCTTGTAAAATACGCTTCCCCCTCATACACATTAATCTGTTGTCTCTGGGTTTCAGTCAATTCGATTTCCGGATTCTCATCGATCTTACCTACCCCGTCAATAAAGAAGTTGACACGTCCAATAGCGGCATAGTAGTTCGACCAGATTGTTTCTACAGTAGAGTTGGTGCTCTCGAAAGTCCAACGGTGCAACTCACCATATTTATTAGAGAAATCCGCCACTGCATTAAAGGCATCTGCCTGAACTTCCGGAGCTAATACATAGCTTCCTCCTGTCAGTCCTAAATATACGGAATAGATACCGGCACGTGCTTCTTCAAAACCGACTATGGTCGTTAACGCTTCTTCTGTAGGAACAGCATCGTATGGCATTTTATCCATATCACAAGAAGTCACCCCAAGTGTCAGTATAGTCAATGCTATCATAGATATTTTCTTCATATTCACCATTCTTTATGTTTTTAGAAAGTTAGTTCGACTCCGAAAGAATATTGTTTCGTATTGGGATAGTTACCCAATTGGATATTACTGTCTACTTCCGGGTCATATCCTTTATATTTAGTCACTGTGAGTAAATTACGTCCTACAAAGTAGATTCTGGCGTTACTGATTACTCCTGTTTTCTGAATCAGTTTGGCCGGAAGGGTGTACCCGACAGTCAGGTTTTTCATACGCATAAATGAAGCATTTTCCAGTAAATGCGTATCAAACTGCATCGGGGAGTCGGGAGTGGCAATTCTGGTTATATCTCCCGGCTTCTGCCACATGGTAAGCATTTCTACAGTTTGATTGTCCGAACCTGCAAAAGTGGGATTCTCTGTAAAAAAGCGCTCATTATTCAACATATACTGGCCTAGCATAAAAGAGAAGTCGGCACTAACAGAAATCCCTTTCCATCCGAACTGGGTGCCAAAGCCACCGGACCATGGTGCATAGCGTTGTTTGCCGACAAAAACTGCATCTTCTTCGGAGTAACTCTTCGTCAGATTTCCATTTTTATCATACCATGTATTATATCCGTCACGCGGATCGACCCCTGCCCATCTTACATAGTAATATTCTCCCCAAGGTTTGCCAACTTTCATCTTCAAACCGGTATCAGGCAAAGTATATTCATCCAATCCGTTAAACAGTTTAGTTATTTCATTCTTATTATAATTCAGGTTTCCGGAGACACTCCATGAGAAATCTCTCGTTTTCAGAATATCCACTCCCAGAGTAATATCGAAACCACGATTACGCATACTTGCTACATTTTCCACACTACTACCATGTCCGGTAGTGTATGACAATGGATAACCCATCAACATATCGTCCGTCTGACGGTTATAAAATTCCAGTTCTACAGAAAAGCGGTCAAACACTCTTGTACTGATGCCTACATTCAGTGTTTTCATGCTTTCCCATGTCAGGTTATCATTTCCGACGGTAGAAGGAGCAATACCCGGTTGTCCGTTATACAGCAAACCGGAACCAACCAATGCCAACGCATTATAGGCGCTGATACCGGAATTACCAGTTGTTCCATAGCTCACTTTCAACTGTAAACTGTTCAACCATGAAACGTTCTGCAGGAAATTCTCTTTTCTCATATCCCACATGGCTCCCAAAGAATAAAAGTTTGCCCACTGGTTGTTTTTGGCAAACAGAGAAGAACCGTCCCGCCGTGCTGCCAAATCGACATAATAGCGATCAGCGAAACTATAACTGATTGTGCCGAAATAAGAATTGAAAACCTTGTCATACATCGAATGTATCGGCACTTCTGACTCTGCTCCAGCTACCATCAGCATCATTCGTGAGTCTACCATTTTTTTAGAAGTTGCCGAGAAATTCTCATTCTTTGTGATAATGGACTCCTGACCGGCCAACACGGTAAAAAGATGCTTGTCTGACAGACTGAACTTATATTCCGCCGTATTGGTGAAAGTAAATGAATAATAACGTTCGAAAGACTCGGACGCCACCCCTGCCCCTTCAAAGGGGCCTTCCGGATAGGCTTTATGGGAGTTACGATAATCAAAGGCATCTACTGCCTGCGAGGTACGTATATTCAATCCTTTTATTGGGTTTATATTAAAGAAGGTATTGCCATTGATACGTACCGTACTCCGGTCATTCGGTTGAAGTTCTGCCAAGTAATACGGATTATAATATCCCATATCGTCAAAATAGTCCAATCGTTTTCCATAGCCTGTAAAGTTGCCTTCTTCGTCTGTCAATATCTCGTTTATTGTTTGGTCAGGACGATAAATACGGGCAGCATACGCTTTATTATAAACGCTATTAGCTTCCGTTCCAAAAGTTGTCGTGTTATATTTCTGATAGGAAAGGTTCACGTTAATCCCGGCTTTCAGCCAGTCGGTCACCTTTACTTCCACATTACTGCGCAAAGTCTCACGGCGCAATGAAGAATCGTCCATAATTCCCTCTGTATCATAATGTCCAAATGAAATATAATAGTTGATACCTTCGGAACCACCGACCACATTTACATCATATTGTTGTGTAGGAGCTGCATCTCCGAAGAAGACATCCGCCCAATCTGTAGATATACCATTATCTATATAGAACTTTTTCCGTTTTTGAAATGTAGTATCGTATGCTTTTCCCGGGTCCAGCATTTCCTGCAGGTTAAGCCATTGTTCGGTATTCATCATCTCTATGTTATCCCCAGTCATTCTCGACCAGCCATATTGCGCATTGATACTAACACGGGCTTTCTGTCCCATTTTTCCTTTCTTGCTAGTCATTATTACTACCCCGTTAGCAGCACGAGAACCATATATAGCTGTTGAGGAAGCATCTTTCAATACGGTCATGCTTTCGATGTCGTTCGGATTTAATGCTGTAAATGCTCCGGATGATATAGGTGAACCGTCGAGAATAAAGAGAGGTTCTGTATTTGAATTGATCGAGCTGACTCCACGCAATCGCATTACAACACTTCCACTTGGTTCTCCACTGGGAGTAAATACTTGTAAACCGGCAACTTGTCCTTGTAATGCATCTCCGGCATTAGCAACCGGTCTATTGGCTATCTTGCTATTATTTACCGTTGTTACCGAACCGACTACTGACCCTAGTTTCTTTGCTGATCCGTAACCTACCACAACAACTTCATCCATCAGTTGTGTATCAGACTTTAAGATAACTCTAACAGTCGGCTGAACAGAAACCGACTCCGTTTTCATACCGATATAAGAGATTTGCAATATTTTTGCTGAATTTGGCACATTCAATAATGTGAAATGCCCGTCTATGTCTGTTATTGTACCTAAGTTAGTGCCTTTTACAACAATTGAAGCCCCTACAACAGGTTGTTTGTCATCATCGGAAATCACTGTCCCCGTGACTTTCTGCGTTTGAGCTGTTATCAGCCCGATACCTATAAAAAGGTATCCAAATAGCAGCGCTAATTTTTTCTTCATAAATCTCTTTTTAAATTATTAAATAGCCCTAAAACATTTAAACTCACTTTTTACACTTAGATAAGTTCTATCAGAACTTAATTATAATCCATTGTTTTTGTAGTGTTTTTACATCAAATATGTAATTCTGGAAAGAAATGTTGCTTGATTTTACTTTTTCTATCAATTTAGATGACTATTCCATAAAAAAAATATGTCTTTTCGTTGTTTTTTGCAAAAAGAATATATACTTTTGTTCCATTATATAATACCAAACCGGAACTGTTAATAAATACAATCCGAAAAAGAGATATAATTTGTATTTTAAGAACTATATATTTA
>ULUL01052775.1_pt1 | contig 14139 bp, 8 predicted proteins | sample 1958481 | NCBI WGS metagenome assembly ULUL01 (sample SAMEA4835759, study PRJEB28245) | human gut metagenome | biome: gut microbiome; material: fecal sample | place: Denmark | collected 2008 | reverse complement strand
GGGGTGATGTTGGGGTTTTCTGCGGTTATGTAGGGAACAAGGAAGTACTCGTACGTCTTTATCCACTGAGGGATAAGTGCTACAAAATACAGGGGAATAACTATAAGAATTGAAAGAACAAGCGATCCCATTATATCTCTGCTGTCGGATTTTGCAAAAATCAGAACTCCGATGCCGATAGGGATAAGAACCAGCAGCGACCAGAGGAAGAGTCTAAGCTTGAGGAAGAACATATTCTTTACGGTTGCCATGTAATGACCATGCTTAAACTGGGAGAAGAGCTCGCCCACGCCAGCATTTCCCGTGCGTGCGTTGAGGAAAAAATTGTTGTAGCCGACTGTAAGGGGATTTGCAAAGAAGATGTTGTAAGCCAGCGTAACTATCATTACAATGATCACCACTGCGATAGCTACAGATATTATTGCCGAGACACTGGTATCGCCCAGCATATCATCGAAGCCAGAGAACATATCGTTAAATATCTGCTCATAATCGTCCTGAGAGAATGAGCTGTCGATATCATCATCATCGTAGTCGTAGCTGTAATCATAATCATCGTCGCTGCTGTAATCGCCGTAGTCGTAGCTGCTGTCGGAGGAATTGCTGTAGTTGTTGTAATACTCGTTTATGAACTCGTCTGAGGAGCCGCCTCCCGAGCTGCTTGAACCTGTGCCTGTCAGCAGGATAAAGATGAGAGAAACGAGAAAAGCAGGCCAGTAAAAGTTTTTCAGTGCCGCTTTTGCGTTCTCTTTAAGCATTGAAACTGTCCACATAAAACATAATCCTTTCGTCATGATGCTCCGTCAGATAATAACGGGGCGTTTGTTTTTCTTAACAATTATTATGATATCATAAGTTACACAAAATAGCAATGATTTTTTAGCATTTTAATCCTATTTTAATCCATAAATTTTCTCAGGTCGTTAGTATTAAAGGCAAATTCTTCGCCTGCGTCGGTGCGGACAATGAGCCTGCCGCCCTTTTCCCAGCGAACAAAGTTCAAATCCTCAAACCTGCCATAGCCATTCTCGGGATTTATTATGGGGAAGAGGGGAGTTATCTTTTCAGGCTCTTTTATCGGGTCGGAAAAGTCGATAAGCGCCACATCATACGGATATGCCCAGAAGCAGCCGCCTGCTGCCGCAATTCGGTTTTCGCTGCAATAGTGCAGGTCGGTGATGATAAATGACTCACCCGAATTGCCACGGGGGACATAGTGCATTTGTTCCATATCGGAAAGCCGCAGCACGCTGTAGCCGTAAAGCCCCTCGGTATAGAAAAAGTACAGTCCCTCGGGAGCGGATAACACCTGTACCGCAGTCTCATGAAAGCTGCTGTAATAAAATGTGTAGCCATAGATCATTTTGCCCTCGGGGTAAAACAGCCTGCATCTGTATGAGCGGCCGTTGTCGGTTCGGTGGGCATATTCTCCGCACCACAGGCTGTAGCCGAGGTCAAGGGGGATAGTCCGCTCTTCACGGCACAGGTCGGATATGTTTTCCTCTTTTTGTACCATGAAGCGGCGGTATTCATCGGTGTGATAAATGTTATCAAATTCGTTCATTGCCGCTCCTTATATTTCTGCGCTTTCAATGCTTTCAACGATAGGTGCCTTTGCTATGTGCGAGCCTGGGATAACGGAGGATACAGCTGCCGCCAGATAGGACACAGCCGTTGCGATAACGATGTACTTTATGGGGGCAAGATAGGAGAATGCAAAGCCCAGATCGTCCATATCCAGGTCGTGGAAATGGGTCATAAAGGGTATCTGTATCACCAAAATAGCAAGCTCGGTTATCAGAAGCGAGGCGATGCCTGCCATTACCGCATAGAAAAGGCTTTCGGTGAGCATAAGCTTGTTCAGCTGCTTTTTGGACATTCCGCAGGCACGGAGCATTGCAAGCTCGGAAGTTCTGCCCGTAACGTTGGAGGAGATGATATTCACCACGTTGATAAGGGCAATGAGGGCGATAAGCACTATCACCGCATAGCCTGCTGTTTTTATCATGCTGAGCAGTGCGTAGGAAAGGTTCATATCGGAAAGGTTGTTGCTGTAGGAATTGTAGAAGTGGTTGTTCATATAAACCTCTGCCTGCTCTTCCATGCCGACTGCTGCATTTGCCGAGATAGTTCTGCTGTAAACTATTATCTCGCTGCCGTCGGAAACGGCTATTGATGATGTGCCGGAGTCTGCACCGCACTGAGCAAAAAGCTCATTGTAGCTTCCCTCTGCCATAACAGCGGAAATACGGCCGTCTGTAGAGCGATATACCCTGTTGTCGGTGGTGTAGATGCCTGCCGTATCAAAGCTGCGCTCGTCAAGGAGATCTACTTTGTAATCCGCAAAGGGAGCGGCGGAGATGCTTTCGGGGGCACTGCTGTAAACGGTATAAAGCAGCTTTCCTGCTGTGGAGTACATTCCGCTGCAAAGCATGAGCTGACCGTTTGAAAGGTCGTCGTAGCTTACATCGGACTGAATGTATTTTTCATATGTCTCACGGTTTACGGGGTGAATGTCGATGAAAATAGTCTCGCTCTTTGAAAGCTCCGTTCCGTCGTCAACGCCTGCGGAAGATGTCATGCCGAACAGCGACAGGTGAGTGTCATACTGAACATCGGTGAAATATCCCGACTGCTTCATCAGCTCCGCTCTTTCATAAACGGTCTGAGGGTCGGTGACGCTGAGGTTTGCGGTGTAGTCATAAGGCATACGCTTAACATCGAACTCATTCTGCAGATTGCCCGTTGCGATCTCAATTCCGTAGGAGAACACGGTGAAAAGCACGATACTCATTACCATTGATACCAGCGTGATAATATAGCGCTTTTTATTGCGCTTTGCGCTGAGTGCGGAGTATGCGCCGATAAAGCCGTGACCCTGCTCGATTCCCGAGCCGTGGCGTGAGGGCTTTATCTTCTCCTTCTTGGCAGCGGCTCTCATTGCATCTACAGGGGAAGCCTTGATAGAGCGCATACCGGTGGATATTGCCGAAACGAATACCCACAGGAAGCCGATAATAGCCGAGGAGATATAAACATAAGGCTTGATATCAAATTCCAGCATGGAAGCCAGGTCGTAATCAAGGGAAACATCATGGAGATAGGGCAGGTTCCTTACTGCGGAGAATATAGCTGCCGAGCTGCCCAGACCTGCAAGGATACCAAGGATAACGCCGGGGACTGCCAGATAAAATGCCTCCCACATTACAAGGGAGAACACCTGCTTTTTGGAAGCACCCACGGCTTTGAGCAGACCGAACTGCTTTATGCGCTCCTTTGAAGCCAGCTCAAAGGAGTTGTCTATTACCATTCTTATGCAGAACATGAAGAACAGTACTACCAGATATTCCACAGCAAAGGAAAGCGCCTGGGAGAAACGGGCGGTAACGCCTCTGCCCTCCATGTTAAGCAGCTCCTGATTCATGCCGTAGTCAAAGTCATCTATCTCGTAGCCCAGAGCGGAAAATGACCTGTCCATATCCCAGTAAAAGTCATTGGCGCTGTCGGAGAAGCGGGCAACAAGATTGTCCGAAAGATAGTTGTAGGATTTGAGCTGAGTATCGTTGTAGCTTACCATATTTATAGTGTCGCTGTAGCCAACAACGGTAAAGGAAATCTCCCTTATCTCTGTGATATCAAAATTCTCAGCCAGTATCATAGGCGTGCCCGCAGGAGTTTCAGCTCCCGTTTTAACGCCGCAGACAAACAGCTCCGCATTGACGGTGCTGCCTATTTCGGGGTATCCCCACTGCTCGGCGTTGGCACTGTTGATAACAAGCTCGCCGTCCTTTTCGGGAAGCCGTCCGCCGGTCACAGTGCGCATGGAGGGGGGCAGCAGGTCGCAGTCATCGGCGTTGAGCCTCAGAAAGTTATCATCAACAGGCAGACCGTTCACCAGCAGATATTCCACCTTTGCGTTGTCCTCCGCCATTTTAACGAAGTCCATATCAACGCTGCTCGAATAGGAGGAAATGCTGTATATCTCAGTTTTTTCAAAAATATCCATGCTGCGGATATCAATGAGCTGCTGCTTGTCCAGACCGTTGAATACTATATGATATGTGCCGTTGGTCTCACGGGAGATATTCAGCGAAGCCGCACGGTAAACCGAAACTGCGGACAGGATTATGGTCATGAACGCAACTGAAACGATTATGGCAAGGACAGTCAGCACCGTATGCTTTTTCTGACCTTTAAGGTATCGCAAAACTATTTCATTGAGCTTCATCATAGCACCGCCTTTCAGTTTATCTTTGATTTCAGCTCGTCCAGCTGGGCGAGCCAGAGGGCAGCCGATGCGTCGGAGGGCATACGCCAGTCACCACGGGGTGAAAGCGTAACGCTTCCCACTTTGGGGCCGTCGGGGAGACAGGAGCGCTTGAACTGCTGGGAGAAAAATCTCCATGTGAATGTCCTGAGCCATTTGAGGATAGTAGCATCGTCATATCTGCCTGCAAAGGCGCATTTTGCAATGCGGAATATTTTCTTGGGGGTAAAGCCCATGCGGACGGTGTAGTAAAGAAAGAAATCGTGCAGCTCGTAGGGGCCTACGATATCCTCTGTTTTCTGTGAAATCGTGCCGTCCTCGGAGGGGGGGAGCAGCTCTGGGGAAACGGGGGTGTCAAGGATATCACGAAGCACCTCGGAAAGCTGACCATCCGACATCTGCGCCTCATATGCCACCAGATGGCGAACAAGGGTCTTGGGGATAGAGCAGTTAACGCCGTACATGGACATATGGTCGCCGTTGTAGGTAGCCCAGCCCAGCGCCAGCTCGGAAAGGTCTCCGGTGCCGATAACTATGCCGCCTGATTTGTTGGCGATATCCATTATCACCTGAGTGCGCTCTCTTGCCTGGCAGTTTTCGTAGGTAACGTCGTGAACGCTTTCCTCCTGACCGATATCCTCAAAATGCTGCCTTACGGACTTGGTAATATCTATCTCGCGGATAGAAGCGCCATAGGCTTCCGCCAGGATAAGCGCATTGCTCTTGGTGCGCTTTGTGGTGCCGAAGCATGGCATGGTCACGGCGATTATGCCCTTGCGGTCAAGGGAGAGCATATCAAAGGCGTGAACAGTGACGATAAGAGCAAGAGTGGAGTCCAGTCCGCCCGAAAGACCGATAACGCAGGTCTTGCAGCCGATGTGCCTAAGGCGTGTGGCAAGTCCTGTTGCCTGCATGGTGAGGATCTCCTCGCAGCGTGCGGAAAGGTCTGCCTTGTCTGCGGGGACAAAGGGCATTGGTGCGTAAAAACGCTTTATCTCCTTATTTTCGGGGATATCCATGCTGAAAGTGATAAGGGGGAGCTTATATTCTGCGGAATTTCCGTAGGTGGTCATCTTTCTGCGCTCGCTTGCCAGGCGTTCAAGGTCAAGGTCGGCGTAAATAATGCCGCTGCCGCTGAATGTCCTTTTCTCGGAAAGAACGGAGCCGTTCTCGCAGATAAGGCAGTGGCCCGAAAAGACCATATCCTGGGTTGATTCGCCGAAGCCGCAGTCGGTGTAAATATATCCGCCCACAAGCCTTGCGCTCTGCATTCTTACCAGGTCACGGCGGTATTCCTTTTTGCCTATGACCTCATCGGAGGCGGAGGGATTGCAGATGATAACAGCGCCGCCCTCTGAAAGTGTTACCGAGGGAGGAGCGGGTACCCACAAGTCCTCGCATATCTCAGCAGCTATCATAAGCTGTGGGAAACTTTGGCACGAGAAGATAAGACCGCCCATGGGAACGGAATAGCCCAGCCCCATATCAATATTAACACAGTCATTTTCGTCCCAGCCCATTTCCCAGCGGGAAAAATGCCTTGCCTCGTAAAATTCGGAGTAGTTGGGGATATTGCGCTTGGGCACAAGACCCAGCAGCCTGCCCTTGCAGCACGCGGCGGCGCAGTTATAGAGCCTGTTGAGGTAGGGGACGGGAAGTCCGACAATGAAAAGTATATCAAGCTCGGCTGTGGCGGCAAGTATGGTTTTGAGCGCAGCAGCAGCGCCGTTTTTCAGTGTTTCGGAGAGGAAAAGGTCTCCGCAGGTGTAGCCTGTGATGCAAAGCTCGGGGAAAACCAGCACCGAACAGCCGTTTTCGGCAGCTTCACGAACCTTTTCGATTATCTTTTCGGCATTGAAGGCGCAGTCTGCCACCTTGATATCGGGCACAGCACTGCCGCATCTTACAAATCCGTCGTTCATAATATATTATCGTTCCTTTCTGAGAAGTATATTTATAAAATGACATTATTTATTATTATAACATATAGGGGCTGAAATAGCAATAAAAAAATCAGGGTTTGGCACTGTATGGGGGAGCAGATCGGGTCAAATATCTATCTTATTTCTCGGGTGCTTGGCGGAAAGTATCTCACGCTGTTTTGACATGGCAACGTGGGTGTATATCTGGGTGGTGGTGATGGAGCTGTGCCCAAGAAGCCGCTGTATGTAGCGGATATCCACGTCCTCCTCCAGCAGAAGCGTGGCAAAGGAATGCCTGAACATATGGGGTGTGATGTGTATGTCCTCACGGCACAAAAGGGCGTATTTGTTTATTATCTCCCGCACGGACTGCTCGGAAAGCCGCCTGTGGAGCCTGTTTACAAAGAAATATCCCGAGAATATGATATCCGAGCTGAATGCGCTGCTGTATTCCCTGAGGATCTCCAGCACGTCTGTATTTTCTATCTGCACTATGCGCTCCCTTGAGCCTTTGCCGAATATCCTGACGGAATGGTACTCCAGATCAATGTCATCGGGAGTAAGGGAGCACATTTCCGACACCCTTGCGCCTGTGGCAAAGAGCATTTCCAGAATGGCGATGTCACGCAGGCACATTTTGTCCGAATAGGCGTTTTTGGCAAGCTTGCGTTCGTTGTACGCCGCTTTGAGAATGCAGTTTATGATGCTCAGCGGTATCGTCCTCGGCAGCAGCGACGGTTCACGGAATGATGCGTCTATTTTGTCAAAGGGGTTGCTGTCTATAATGTCATCTATAAGCAGAAAATGTACAAAAGCCTTGATAACGGCGATCTTTCGGCGGCAGGTTCGGGGCTTGTAGCTTTTGTGAAGATGGGATATGTACCGGCAGATAGATGCTTTGCTCAGGTCGCCGTGGGTACGTTCCCAAAGCTGATTCAGGTCAATGGAATATGCCCGCAGTGTTTTGGCACTCAGACCCTTGTGCAGCCTGCAATAGTTTATAAAATCATTTGTGTAGATCGACAGATCCTTCATTTTACATAACTCCTTATATAATAATTTTCTATTTATTATAAGGCAAATAAGGGGATTTTTTCTTTAATGTTCTTTACAAAGGTATTATAATAACGTATAATATTTGAAAAGGGGGCTTTTTTATGGCTGATATTTCAATAGACTTCTTTTCAAATTCGCTGATGCGCAGCGTTACTTTTAAAATGTATATCCCGAATGATTTTCGTGCGGATATCCCACGGGAGGAAACGGAGTATTCAAAGCGAAAAATGAAAACTCTTTTTCTGCTCCATGGCTACACGGATAAGGCTTTCAACTGGATGCCGACATGGGTGGCGGAGAAGTATAATTTTGCCGTGGTCATGCCCAGCGGCGAGAATTCCTTCTGGCTGAACGGAGCTGCCACAGGGCGGAAGTTCTGCACCTATGTGGGTGATGAGCTGGTAAGATATGTGCGAAAGACCTTCGGTCTGGCAATGAGCGCCGATGAGACATATATAATGGGGCTTTCCATGGGCGGCTTCGGCGCACTTCACACGGCATTTGCGTACCCCGATAATTTCGGCAAGGTCACAGCTCTTTCCTCTGCGCTGATAGTGCACCGGATCGCACACATGAAAGAGGGGGAGAACAACGGCGTTGCCAATTATGACTATTACCGCAGCTGCTTCGGTGACCTTGATACCGTGGAACAAAGCGACAACAATCCCGAGGTGCTGGCGGAAAGACTTCACAAAAGCGGCAGGCTTCCCGAGATATTCATGGCCTGCGGAACAGAGGATTTTCTTCTGGCTGAAAACAGGCAGTTCCACTTGTTCCTTGACAGCATAGGCGCAAAGCACATATATCTTGAAAGCAAGGGCGGTCATGATATGACTTTCTGGAACGAATATGCCATAAAGTTTGGCGAGATGATGTTCGGATAATAGGTGGTTTGATGTTAAAATCTTTCGTTTTGTGACAGGCAAACAAAAGGTGGTGTGCATATGACTTGGTTATATTTAATTATTATTGTTTTTTCGGCTTTAACGCTATACTTTGTTTATGGCGATTATAGGAAAAAACAGTTTTCTCAAAAAGCATTTACTATTGTTAGTATTATGGAAATGGTTGTAATTATTATTTCTGCTGCTTTGTTAATAAAATCATTCTGACAAAATTCAATATCGCTGACAGTTAAATGAACATTACCAATATGCAAGTGAGGAGTTTTCACCAAATCTTTCAGCGGAACGTCAGCAGACATTGCGCACTATATCGGGTCAATGATACATCCGCCGCCGTGATTTTGCACAAAAACACACTAACAGTCAAAAAATAAGTCGTGAATATAAATATTGACATTGCAAATATCATTTGCTATACTTAGCAAACTCGGACGGTGCATACAAGCACCTTGCAAGGTGTTTCACTTTTTAAGTGAGATTCCCGGATGGACATGATCATCATGAGCCAGATAAGATGTTATTCTTATCTGGCTTTATTTTTTGGAGGAATAGCTATGGACTTATACTAATCAGTTTTAAGCGTTCAAAGATCATTGTGCATATCACTGCTCAGGAATATCCTGCTCAGCAGCATTGCCATCATTACATTCCCCATATTATTCGGCGGCAGCAGCTTATGGGTGGTAATGCCGGTTGTGGAGGCTATCGTTTTGATTGTAAGTTTGGTATTTGTAATACTAAGCACCAATTAAAAACTATAAAAAAAATCGAGCATAATCTTGCGTATATGGATTATGTGATGATTTTTTTGTCTATAGTTTTATTGGTGATTAGTATAAGATCATCAAAAGTATCTCATTGAAAAAAGTAATAATGCAAGAAACAGGGCTGTTACGGTATATCCGCAGCAGCCCTGTTTGATATTAGAACCCGTCTTCACAAGCATATGCGCACGTCTTTTCGGCAAATTTTGCCGCAGACTGCGTTAAAAATCCTAGCCGGGCGAAAGCCCGCCTGCGGATTTTTGCCTACTCTGCAACAAAATTATGCTCGAAAATCCGCACACATTTCTTATGAAGACAGGTTCTTACTTCTCAAAAATGCAGCGGGCGCTCATGGTTTCGCCCGGCTCGACCCGCCTGAGACTTGTGATGTCGTCCTGCCTGTACTTGTCAGTGTCCTCCCACAGCACGGGGAGATAGACCTCGTTGTTCTGCGTGTCGGGTATGCCGTCGTTTATCGGCACCCTTTCGCACATTCCGCTGGGGTAGTAGAGCATTGCTTCGGTGCAGTCCTCAAAGAAGCGATTTTCATAAAGCACCTTTGGAGCGCTGAGACATGGGTTATCGCTTGTGTTTGTCATGTCTATATCGGTGTAGGACTTATTCTTGTAGGCAGTGACTGTTACGGAAAAGCCGTCGATATCATAGCTTTCGGATATTCCCTCGTCTTCCGTCTGTGAGGTTTCCGCCTGCGTCTCTTCGGTCTGTGCGGCGGTCACTTCCGTTTCCGCTTCATCAGCTTTGTACATAACGGTGGTGGTTTTGTCGGGGAATATGACGGAAAGACTTTTGCCGTCCTTTGAAATTAAAACTATGCCGAGCAGGGTGCCGTCATATTTTGGATTATCCGATGTAAGGCTGGCATAAACCGTTGTGCCCTTTTCGGCGGGAACTGCGGAAACGGAGCCTGCGGCGGTGTCGCCGTTGAAACACAGCGCATATCCGTAGCTTTCGTCAATGATGATATATCCCTGCTCATTTTCCCACTTGCCCACGCACATAGGGTAAAGGGTTTCAAGGTCATAGGAATGGTCGTTGGCGGCATCTACAAATGCGTCGATAAGATATTCGTCAGGGTCATGTGCCTGCTCCTGCGGAGTGTATTCAGGCATTCTGTTCGATGAGCTGTTGTCCGAGGCGAGTATAGACATGGGCCAGACGATAAACAGCATGATAGCTATGATGACGGCTGCAACGCCCACCCATTTGGGCATATTTGAGGGGCTTTCGGATATAAAGCGTGTGCGGTGGCGTGATGCCTTAGGTGTTATCAGCCGAACCTGCCACTCGTTGGAAATGGAGTTGACGCAGATGTATGAAGCGCCGTGACCGAAGCAGTAGGCGATAAGGTTTGCCACTTCCTTGGTGTATGTGGTGCGGTAAAGCAGTGAGGTGGCTTCCAGGCGGAAGTCCTCATCTGCTGCCAGACGGGAAAAGTCGTGGCTGTTCAGCAGCTCGTACCACAGCTGATAATTGTCGGCAGTGGATTTTTTCATTACCATGCGGCGTATCTTTTCAAGATAGAACTTCCGCATAGCTTCCATGCGCTCTTCATCTGTCTGATTGAGCTTTTCGGGGTCAAGGGAGCTGAAATCAAAGCCGCCGATTTCTTCATCATCGGTGTCAGGCTTTGGTGCTTCATCTACAGAGGAAAAGTCAAGGGCATTATCCTCTTTTTTATCTTCCCTTTGCGGCTGAGGCTTTGCGCTATCATTTACATTGGAGAAATCAAAGGCATTTTCCTGCCCATTTTCCTGCGACTGAGACTGCTCCTGTTTTGGTGCAAAGGAAAGGTTCAGACCCTCTTGGGTGGTGTCGGGCTTCTGCGGCTCTGGCGTGTTCTTCGAACGTGCATATGCGCAGGCGGACTTGTAAGCGTCAAATATCCGCTTGAACTCCTCGGGGTGTTCTTCGGGATTGTACTGCTTTGCAAGCTTTGCGTAAGCCGCTTTTATGGTTTTTATGTCCTTTGTAGGTTCAATTCCAAGTATATTCCACATTTATATGTAAATGCCTTTCGTTAGTTTTGGCTTATGAAAAATACTGCTGTAACAGGCTGCCTGCCAGTACAAGAGCAAAGAATATCAAAGATATGATAACCATGGTCATAAGCTGCGGAGCGGTGCGATGAAGCAGGCTTGGGCCGCCCATATAGCTTGGCATCTTGTAGCTTTCCGGGGGCTTTTTGCCGCTGTGGGAGATGTAAACCGCCCATTTGTCGCCCTTTTTCTGCGGCAAAGCCCGTGAGCCACGGCTGAACCTGCTTGCAATGTATGACGATACATTCGGTGCAAGAAGCTCCTTGTCAAGCAGCTTCTGAGCCTTTTTTCTGAAGCCCTTGTCATCGCATACGGACAGAAATGTGGGCTTTCCCAGCAGCCATTTCCAGCAGGAGATATCGTCACGCTTGTTTTTGTCGGAAAGTATGAGAGCCATGTTCTGCAAAAACTTTTCCTGAGCCAGCTGTGGAGTTATCTCAAAGTCGGGGAAAATATCCACGGAGGTGAAGTTGAACTCAGGCTGTTGGGACTGTGTGGACTGCTCATGCTGCTCGGGCTGTAGCTGTTCCTGCTCTTTCACTTCGGGAGCGGCTGCTGTGATCGTAACGATCGGATCGCTGCGGCGCTCATTTACCGATCTTGCCAGGGCAGAGGCGGACTTGTAAGCGTCAAATATCCGCTTGAACTCCTCGGGGTGTTCCTCGGGATTGTACTGCTTTGCAAGGCGGGCATAGGCACGCTTTATCTCCCTTATGTCCTTTGTAGGCTCAATTCCAAGTATATTCCACATATCAGTATTCCAGATTGTCCAGAAGAGCGGTCAGATCCTCCGCAGCTTCGTGAATGCGGCGGTTGTTCTGCATATTAAGTGCTGCCTTGAAGCTGCTCAGAGCATTGTCTATCATATAGCGCTCCTCGGGCAGAGCTTCCTCATAAATGCGCTCGGCACGGGCAATGAGCAGACGGTTCTCTTCCTTGTCCGCAGGGCTTATTTTAAGAGTTTCCATTTTTTTGAGGGCGGCGTTTATCTCCTCATCGCTCATATTGTTGGAACTGCTGAGCATTACGTGGCTGTAGTGCTTATTATCCGCTAAAGTGGTGACATCGACCACAAGTATCCCGTTGATGTCATAGGTCATGCGGGCGGTGCAGGTTGGCTGATGCTTTCGTGCAGGCGGGTGCTTTACACAAAGCTCGCCTATGTACAGGTTGCGTGAGGGCACACGGCTCTCGCCCTGATAGAACTTGAACTTTGACACGGTCTGACCGTCGTTCACGGCGCTGTAGATATGCTCACGGCTGGTGGGCAGGGGAGAGTTGCGGTCGATGATGAAGTCCATTACCGATTCACGGCTCTGTATGTCAAGAACGTCCGTTCCCAGGGAAAAGGGGCAGATATCGGTGAGGATAATGTCTTTCAGCTTGTCGTTTCTGTCCTTTATGCCTGCAAAAATGCCCGCTCCCTGAGCAATGGCAGTGTCGGGGTCGATATCTGTGCAGGGACGCTTGCCTGTTATCTTTTCGATGAATGCCCTGACTGTGGGCATTTTGCATGAGCCGCCCACAAGTATTATATCGTCGATATCATCAATACTGAGACGGCTGTCGTGGAGCGCTTTTCTTACAGGCGATGCCACTCTTTCAAACACTGCGGAGCAGACCTCTATGAGCTTGTTGTTGTCAAGGGTCAGCGAAAGCTGCTTGCCGCCGATGTTTGCTATCATTATTGCCATTGGCTGGGTGGTGAGGGATATTTTGCATTCCTCTGCCAGCCTATATACTATCGCCTTGTCATCGGGGGAGAGGGTGTTCATGTCAATGCCGTTTTCCTTGCAGAAGTAGTAGGCAATGGCTTCGTTAAAGTCCTTACCGCCTAGATGATTGTCGCCTGCAACGGCAAGTATCTCCATAACGCTGTCAAAGGAATCGACTATGGAGATATCAAGGGTGCCTCCGCCGAAATCCACTATCATATATGTGCCGTCCCCGAAGCCGTGGCGTGCCTGATAGGCAAGTGCTGCGGCGGATGGCTCATTTACCAGCCTTTCAACATAAATACCGGAAAGCTTTGCGGCAAGCTTGGTGGCGGTTCGGCAGTTATCGTCAAAATATGCGGGCACGCTGATGACAGCCTCGGTCACAGGCTCGCCCAGATAGGCTTCCGCATCTTCCTTTATCCTGCGCAGCACAAGGGAGGACAGCTCCTCGGGAGAGAAGCTCCGTCCGCTGAGAGTTACGGTCTGGCGCAGACCCATTATCCGCTTGAACTCTGCCGCTGTGGCGCTGGGGTGGGATATAAGCCGCTCCTTTGCCACCCTGCCCACAAGTATCTCGCCATTGTCGTCAATGCTGACAACAGAGGGAAGATAGTTATCTCCCAGACTGTTTTTTATAATCTCAGCCTTTTCGTTCCTGTAGCATACGGCAAGGCTGTTTGTAGTTCCCAGATCAATTCCTATGATAGCCATAATTACCCCCAAAAATGTCTTTTAATGATTATAACACTATTGTAACATTGATGTCAATAATTTGCGGGAATTTTAATTGAATAAAGTTCACATCAAGCAGCGTCGGCACAGCTTGAAATATTTATGCTGATGTGATATTATATTAAAGCTGCATATTATTTCCAAAAGGAATGGTCATAAAATGGATACAAACGAACTGTTTGGCAAGGAGAAGATAAGCAAAGTTCTGCTGAAGCTTGCTCCGCCTGTAATGCTGGCGCAGCTTATTCAGGCGCTTTATAACATAGTTGACAGCTTTTTCGTTGGCAGGGCTTCCGATTCGGGACTTACCGCCCTTTCAATAATATATCCCATACAGCTGCTGATGATAGCCTTTGCCGTGGGAACGGGCGTGGGAATAAACACCGCCATGGCAGCAAAGCTTGGTACTGGCGGAACAAAGGAAGCCGACGAGTATGCGGGAGTGGGAACTCCGCTGGCTGTGGTGATGTGGCTGCTGTTTGCCGCTGTGTGCTATGCAATAATGCCCGCATATGCAAAAATGTCCACCGACTCGCCTGCGGTCATTGCCGATGTTATCGCATACGGCAGGATAGTGTGCGTGTTCAGCTTCGGGCTTTTCCTTGAAAGCGTGTGGACAAAGATCCTGCAGGCTCACGGCGATATGAAAACGCCTATGGCGGCGCAGATAATAGGTGCGATCACCAACATTATCCTTGACCCTCTGCTTATTTTCGGA
>ULUL01003027.1_pt1 | contig 14267 bp, 12 predicted proteins | sample 1958481 | NCBI WGS metagenome assembly ULUL01 (sample SAMEA4835759, study PRJEB28245) | human gut metagenome | biome: gut microbiome; material: fecal sample | place: Denmark | collected 2008 | reverse complement strand
CTCGGTCTTCTCCTCGGTCTTCTCCTCGGTCTTCTCCTCGGCGGATGCTGAGTCGAGAATGGCATGGATTGCCTCCATGGCTTTGAAGTACTCATCGAGCTTGGCGTTCAGCTCGATCTGTTTCTTGTTCAGCTCTTCAAGTTCGGCTTTCACGGACTCGATCTGCTTGCTCAGAACCTGAGCCTGACGCTTCTTGATTTCCACGTCCTTGTCCGGCATCTTCTTGCCATAACGGACCATGAATTTCTCCAGCCGGTCGTTCAGGTCTTCGGGAACTCGGGTGAAGTACGAGAGCGCATCCTTGTTGAATGCGATGTGATACAAGCAAAGATCCTCCGTGATGTTCCTCGGGGTGAGGATCTTGCTGAACTCTTTGTTGATCGGGTCATGGAGCAGAGTACCTGCTCTGAGTTCGTAATCGGGGTGTGCTACATTTTTCATTTGTTGTTCTGTTATTCGTCTTAATGCTAAGTCGGCTTCGATCAGGCAGAAGCCACATCGGGAAACTGACTTATTCAAAAAGTATCGAGAAAGTTCATCTACTTCTCGATGGAGAGCGGGGTTCTTTTCCAATTCCAATGTATGGGCCCGATAGGCTTCGCCTTTCAGGGACCCATACTTGGATTGGTAAGCTCTCAGTCTTTCGAGCATGTCAGTCATGAGTGCTACGGTTTAGATCCTTTGACCAGAAGCCCTTCTACCATGAGGTCTGTGGTGGATTCGTCCGTGACGAAGAGGCTCATCGGGAGCGAACCTTCCTGAGCGAGGGTGCCGTTGGCCAGAGTTACCTGGTATGCGACGCCGTCGGTCATTTCGGTAGTGACAGTGATTTCGGTGAGCTCCAGACCCGAGTCCCAGCCATACACCTCGTACTTGGTGTCCCCTTTGACTCCGGTGTCGTTGTTCTCGACGATAGCGATGACGCGGGCATTGGTCAGGCCGTTTACGAACTTCTTGGCTGCTTCCGACTTCTTGAAGATTCGGACAACTACGTTGTGCTGGTGAGTCTTGAGGTACGTGCCAGCATTGATGGTGTCCGAGCCTACAGTTGCGTTGGGCAGCGAGTCGACTTCGTAACCAGTGGCACCGGTCTTAAGGATGAGCGAAGAGATAACGTTGTCAGTTACAACAGACTTCGATTTGTCGACGTCCGAGTAGCTGAGGAGAATCACCCTGGCGGTGGTGCCGGCGATTGCCGGCTTACCACACACCTGGTTGATGAATCCTGTTTTGATTTTAGAACAATCAAGTCCTGCCATTTTCTTAGATTTTTAAGGATTAGATACCTACCGAGAACAGATCCGGGTTAGTGAGCTTGGCATCCGCCCGACCCATGAGTTCTACGTAGACTTCGCGGTCTTTGTATTCGTACCAGACCCGCATCTTCTCGAAGCTGTCGATTGCATCAACACCTATGCCGAGCACGCTCTTCGAGGTGAAGAGAATTCGATGGGGGTTGTTGAGCTTCGTGCCAGTGTCTTCCGACGTAGCGATGATCTTGTCCCAGATGGGCATTGCGATGACAGGGATGCCATTGAAGCTGAGAGCCTCCATGCCATTCAGCAGAGCCAAGCGAGCCGACTCGAGGCAGCAAGCGTCCATAAGAGACTGCTGATAGGCATCGTAGACCGACTGGGTAACGAGGATAAACTTGTCAGACTGCTGACGGAGCAGAAGCGGGGCACTGAACACGACCGACTGAATGTATTCCTTGGCCTTGTCCGGAGTAAGCTTCTGATCTGCGTAAGATTCCCCGGCATTTTCCGTGATTGTTGCTCCGCGCTGGGACGGATTGGCTGTAGCCTGTGTGGTAATCTGTTTCCAGAAACCGTTGATGATGGTGAAAAATTTCAGGTCGAGACCATCCGTAATGATACCGCTGTTGGTAACGTTCTTGGCGTCCTTGTCGTTGAACCAGAACAGGCGGTACCAGAAATCCATAATGGAGCGCTCCAGAACCTCAATGACGATGTTCATGTAGTCCGTATCCGTGAAGTCCGGAATGTCGACGCCGGTGCGGAGAGAGTAGATGGTTGCCGACTGCTGAAGGTCAGTGTAACACTGGGACAGGAGGATCTCCCAGATGCCGGGCTCCCATTTCAGCTTGCGGGTGTTGATGTTCCACTGCTGAGGAGTCGGGCTACACCCGGTGTTGACCACGCCGACCATGCCGCCCTCACCGATGTAACCCACCTCAGTGTTAGTGACGATGTCGGGGAAGACTGTGTGAATGGAGTTGATGTCAGGACCCTGAATGGTGTCCTCCATAATCATCTCCGAGATTGCCTGAATGACACGTCCACGAAAAGTGAACTTGTCCATGTCAAGAAATCCGCCATTTTTAGTTGCCATAGTTCTTAAAGTTTTTGAGTTTGACTACTTGAGAATCTTTTTGGCAGCGTTGACCTTCTGGAGCTTTTCGCGAGCTTCGTTCTTGAGGTCAGCTGTCGAGGATTCGGACTTCTTGCCTCCGGGCAGAACCGTCTTGCGGTTCTTCGGGCGGTAGTTGCTACCACGGAGGTTGCGGAGTTCGTTCTCCTGCTCCTCGATGAGGTTCGTTGCCTCGTCGAGCATCGCCTCCAGTGCTGCAACGCGGTCCTCGAGAGACTCGGTGTCCTCCGTCTCGATGCTGGTGACGATGTTGTCCTCGACAGTAACCACCCGACCGTCTTCCAGAACGACAGTGCCCGACGTCTCGCCATTGGCGAGAGTTGCCTCTACACCTTCGGCCAGATTGTCCTCTTCACCTACGGTCTGGAGAACGACCTGACCCTCAGCATCCAGATAGTCAAAATTGGCGGGAGCGCCTTTCTTGCCATTCCGGAATGCCTTGACCTTGCTCATGAACTTCTCATAAGCGCTTTTTTCGTTTTTTGCCATAGCATTAAAAATTTGGTTTGTGTTGTATGAATTGATTTTGGAAATGAATCCCAAGTCAAGAAGTGATTTGGCATCATGGATGCGTTCCTCATGCATAACATTGCGGAGCCGTTCCCGGTCCTGACCTGTTCTCTCGACATACACGTCAAGAATAGCCTCCTCCTCCAGAGCAAGCTCCTCGGCAATGCTACGAGCATCGTCGGAAGTGAGCCAATCCCCGACCGGCATGTATACCCGATGGATGAGTGCCCGGCAATTCCTGTTTGCCGACCGGTTCTCTGCCGGAGCTGCCAACAGGATGCACACTGCCATCGAGTGGCATCCCCCGACAATATTTGTGTATATAGTCCTCCCACTCATGCGAAGAAGGTCATAAATCTTGAAGCCCTCCTCAACAGAGCCCCCGTCACAGTCAATGTTGATGCACACCTCCTGTTCATCGGGGTGTTCATCAAGTACCCGGCGGAAGGTCTCCACGGAACAGATCTCTGAGGTCCCTCCCCAAAGCTCCATCATGACCCGATTCTCTTCGGAGTCAATTGCGCCTTTTAAGTTGATGAATATCATGTGCCAAATTATTTCGATACAAATATAGTTATTCCTAATAGATATTGAAATACTATTTGTGCTGGACTATTTAAAAATTAGCCCGGTCTTGAATCTGCACGTAGTTAGCATCTTCCCTCCGAATATCTTCGATTGTAGCAATCACTCTCACCTGGCCAAATGCTTTTTGAATTGCCCTCTCCATGTCAAGCCGATTCATAGGTTCCGACGCCTCAGCGAATGATCGGATAGCATATCCCCCGTCCGATCCAACTTTAGTGAACGGTACTCCGCCACCGAGTTCGTTTATGGCTGACAGAAGAGGCAGGAACATGCGGCTCGACTTCTTGTTAATGATGGTCTCGCCTCCTTCCGCCTCAATGTGCACTCCTCCAGCGGCATGACTGGGTCCCTCAATGTATTTACCTCTTGCGGCTTTCGGCAGAGGAGCTGCCCAAAGAGCTGCCATCTGAACTGCTCCCAAAGCCGCAGCTGCTGCAATGAACGGGATAGCCAAAGGGAATCCCATTTTAGCCGATGCCATGATGGAGATGGCAGTATTGATGCCAATCTCGAAGGATCCCATTGCCCTCTCCCGGATAGCTTGTTCCCGTTCGATTTTGGCCAACTCCTTCTCCTTCTGTTTCTCCATCTTGACTTTCTTCTCGTTGTACTGGGCTTCCGTGATTTGACCATTAGCGTACATGTTTGCCAATGCCTGCTCCTCCCGGCTGTATTGTTCTTCTACCTCCTGAGCCCGACGCTCCCCGAGAGCACTGGCCAAATCGTTGAAAGCAGTGGCGAAGCTAGATGCTATTCCGGCATACTCCTGGAGCTTCTCGATTCGCTCCTCCCATAAAGACTCTTCGTTCTCGGCCATCTCGAGTTGGATCTGAGCAATGGCGTCCTCGTTTCCTTGAGCTGCTGCCAACTCGGCCTCCAGATACCTTTTCCGGATCTCATACTTGGACTTGTGATTTAACTCGGCTTGAGTGAGCTCCTTGTCGAGGTCCATTTGTTGGAGACGAAGATTGTTGGCTCGGAGCTGGGCCTCCTGCTCATAGGTTTTCTCCCCGGCAGCTTTCCTGGCTTCGATTTGCTTCTGGAGCATCTCATTCTCGAGCTCCAGCTTCTTCCTTTCGTTGTCCGCTGCCTTTGAGAGATCTTCGGCATACTGTTCGTTGAGAACTTGGTTGAACCGGTCAAGTTGCTGTTTGGTAGCGTCCTCGCGGATCTTTTTGATTTCATCCTGGAGGTTCTGCTGAATCTGTTTCTCGAGTTCGGCTCTGTTGACCAGGAACTGCTCATAAGCGGCATACTCTTTCTGGTATTCCTCTTCGCTCATACCTCTCACGAACTGGGGAGACTGAATGTTGGCCAGCTCCTTCATGGCGTCCTGGTACTTCTGAGTAACCTGAGCAATCTGCATATCGACTGTGCCTCCGGAAGCTACAGCCAATATGTTTGTTCTCACCCCCGCAAGGTAGTCATTGAGCTGTTTGGCTTGGTTCTCGTAGAACTGCTTGTCAGACCGAGCCATGGCATTCAGAGCCGTCTGATACTCCTTATTAGTAATTTTGCCGTGAGCTTTCTGGAGAGCCAGACGTTCCCGGGCTCCATCCTGAGCTGCCTTGTAGAGCTTTTTCTCATACTCCATCCGGATGGCAATGTTCGTAGACTGGAACGTTGTTTGGAACCTGAGATCGTCTTCCCGGATCTTCTGCATGGCTTCCGAGTTCTTCAAAGCAACCTCCAGAGCCTTATCGGCAATGGCCTGCTGAGCCTCCCGGTTGGCTATTGCAGTCTCAAGAGCCAAGTTAGCAATTGCGGCTCCTTCATTCTCGATTGTCCGGAACAGTTCTTGGTATCGGCCTTTCAAATCGTCGAGTTCCTTTTTGGCCTCCTTGTATTTGGCCAAGCTTCCTGACCATGTGTTGAGCTCCTCCTCCTTGGATGCAATCACCTTCTTCAAGGAGTCGAACTCATCCATTGCAGCCATCTGTCTTTGACGAGCTGCACTCTTCTCAATCTCGCGGAGCTTGTTAGCTGTTTTAAGCTGAGCTTCGGCGATCTGTTCCGACGTGGCATGATTGGCTTTGAGATTTTCTATTTCTCTCTTGCCCCGGATCTCCTCGGCTTTGGACAGAGTGTTCCGCTTGGTCTCGATCTGATCCAGTACATACGTGGAGGCTTCGGCAGCTCGATTGTATGCCTCCATTGCCCGGGTTGCTCTCTCTTGAGCTTCCGTGTTACTGTTAAATGCGTTCATAAGAGCAACCACTCCAGCCACCAATCCGCCCACTGCTGCTGACACCAATACAACGGGGTTGGCAGCCAAAGCCGCGTTCCAAAGCCATGTGGCAGCTGCTGCTGCTTTGGTGAGGATGTTGCTAGCTCCTTGTACGGCATTTTTAGCAGCTATCGCTTTCGTCTCGGCGAGAGTCTGGTTGATGCCAACCAGCTGAACCAAGTTAGATGCAGCTCGATAAGTGGCTTCGGTCTTGGAGAGAGCTGCTTGGAGAGAAGACAAAGAGGAAAGGGCCGTGATGATGGTTATCATCTTCGTCATGGTAGCATTGAGCTCCTCGTTCTCGCTCCCCAGTACCTGAGTGGCTGTGGTCCAAAGGCCCCATACGGAAGTCAAAGCTGACGTGGCGCTGGTAACTGCCTGTATGATTTCAGTTCCTTTACCAACGTTGGATATAGCTGTATTGACCAGGTCCTCAGCTCCTTTCAGTTCACCAGCTCGTTTAATCATCTCCTTGAACGTCTCAGAACTCGTATCCCCGGACTGAGCCATCTGGATGAGTGTCTGGGTAAGGTCGGAGAGTTCCTGCTTGAGGTTCTCCGTTGCCTTCTCGTAGTGACCAACTGACCGGCGATAGTCCCCGAGTGCCTCCTCCTGAGCTTTGAGCTCCTCGGTGGTTTCTGCAATGCGCTTGCCGAGCTCGGCTTTACGAGCCGCGTCCTGCATTGAGTTGCCCAGCTCTGCAAACTCGGCATTGTCCAAAGCCAGCTGGGTTCTAAGTTTTGCTAAACTTGCTTCCTGTTGGTTCTGGAGCTTAATGTTGTTCTGGATTTGCTTCTGGTACTTGTTCGCCTCGCTGTTGATTGCCTTGATCTGGTTGTCAAGCGCATAGTATTCTTGAGCATTCTCCTCAGTTACTTTGCCGAGAGCCTTCTGCTGGGCTCTCAACTCCTGGGACCGGAGTTTCAATTCGGCTAACGTCTTGAGGGCATCCTCAGCTGTTACACGGACGTTGTAAATTGTATTTTTCTGTTCTTCGGCCATATCACATTCGTATTAGGTCTACTTTGGGTATCTTTCCAGCTTGGAAGTTGTTTATTTTCGAAACGTAGAACCAGAACCCATGCTCTTCCAGCCATATCGGGTTGAACAAGTCCAGACTTTGAATGTCGAGCGAGTCCAAAAGAATTTGGACCTGTAGGATCTTTGGTCTTTTGAGTATATTGTTGATGAGCTTGCCGTAGTACTTAGGAACGTAGTATTTCAAATTTTTGAAATACGCCGTGTATAGTCGTACCTGGGTAAGGGTGTGGCCTACCCTCACCTTGGGCCGCATATAGTCAGACTTATCTATGTGGACGACCATCGGCTTACTTAGAACATTGTACTCCCAAGTCGTCTCGGTCATTTCCCCGTTCTCCATCTGACCTCTATTGACGGTCCAGATAGGGTAGTTAGCAAGTGTATGAGTCTTATTTGTAATGTTCGCATCATAGAGGCTTTGGTTGAGCCCTGCCAAGAACCCAATTTGGAACAGGAGTTTGGTGGGCTGGAGGTTGACGTCCGGGATGCTGAACTTGTACGAGTCAGTAACGTTGTTGTCCTTATTATCCTCTAGCTTCACCTCGTTGGACTGGGCATAGCTGGACAATTGGAACGTAAGTTTGGTGTCCTTTCCTTTTATCAGCTTGTCAGACCAATTCTTCCCGGACGAACTTTGTCTGTTGTAAAACTCCTGAATAGAGTATGCTCTTGCTACCTTTGTGACGGGATTAACGTCGACGGTTAGACCAAACAGCTGGACAAATGCTTTGACTATGTCCCCCAAGCTTTTGAATCCAGTAGAGGCCAGGAGGTCATAGGTTAGTCCGGGTTGGGGCTTATCCCCTGGTGAAGTTTCAGGCACAGGGGGAGCAGTAATGCTGACCGGAAATCTCAGGTCAAACGAACTGCTAGGTTTAGTGACTATGGCGAGAGTTCCAGACACCAGTATGTGCTCCCCTGCCTCCATCTGGATGTTGACCGAAGCGCTGCCAGAAGACCCCGATGACCAGGACCTTGTCAACACTACAGCACTGGTTCCGTCGTTCTTGTAGTGGGTAACTTTGACTGCCACACTACCCTTTTGGATGGCAGAAATATTGGACCACGAGAATCTAAACGTGATGGTCGTGTCCCATAGAGTCATCCAGTTGAATGTTCCGGATTCGGGGCCTATAGTCAAACGTCCGGCGACCGGGTCGCTGATAGTTACCCCGGGGGAGCCTTTCCATATCACCCCGGTGGGGGTGCCAACCGTGGGATTCCGGATCCAGCCAACTCCGGATGCTTTCGGAGCCTTGGGGTTGTCTGCCAAAACGGGGTAAGTGCAAGGCAAAAACATTTCGGCTCGGTCGACGAGGTCCACGTCGGTCTCGAGACTGTAGCCTGCTCGATCGAAGATCCATGTCACCAAGTCATACCAGTTGAGGTGGGGGTAGAACTTGTCCAACTCACTGACTTGCCTGATTGCCTCCATGGCGAAAGGGGGGAAGTTCGGGTTCTTTTGTAGAGTTGCATACAGCCAAAAGTACAGGACTTTAACCCCTTTGGGGCCGGAGAGGTATCGCTCAGCCTGTCCCATTGTGTCCGTGTACCACCTGAGGAGGAACATACCATTCCCAGGGTCCTTCGCGTCAGTGTTGTTTAGTGTGTCGAACAGGTCAACGGTTGCCCCGAGGATCTGGACCCCGATCGATGTATCTGATATGTCTACGATGTTCAATACTGCTCCAGCCGGGGAAATGAGTGCTCCCTCATAGAATAGTTGGCAAGGAAACTTCATGTATGGCACATCCGAACCTGAGCCAACTACAAAACTGAATTGGAATGCTTGCTCGTTATGGGTCGTCCTGGGCAGACTGATCCGCTGGGAGTACGAGGCATTCCTGTCTTTCAGCTCCGCCAGATTGTTGATCTGGTAATTCATCGCAGGAGCATCCAGCGGGAGGTCCAGGGACCAGACCTTGCCGTCAATGCCTTTCATGAGTAGTTCGTAGTTCATATTACCACTGAGTTTGTTCGTCAATAAGCTGGAACTCGTAGCTAACAGTGTTCCTGGGGGTCTTGGTGTCCCAAGTTAAGTCCGTGTCATTTACTAGGATTCGTTGCCATGCCTTGACTGAATAGTTGTACCTTTGAACAAGAGGCGAGAGAGCAATTCCTTTGAGCAAGTTGAAGTCGTTCTCATCAAGCTGTTCTGCTCCTGCTTGGACTATGTTCTTAAACTCCGGAGCTAACTCGCCTCTCGTCTGTGAGGCATAGGGGCCTCTGGAATTCGCTAATACGTATTGGTCTCCCCGGTCAACCTCCTGCGCAAACTTCTTGTGTTGCTCAAACATGTAAGTGTCCCATCCGCCTTTCTGGTTTATCCAGCGAATGTAGAATGGGTTGCAAGGTACCTCCGTATCGACGAATATGATGTTCCATGCTTGAGAAGAGTGTTCTTCTACAGAAGGTCTGAGTTTTACGTAGTCTGCTTCATCCTCAAATTCGTACACAAGGGGGATGTTGAGTCGGGTAGAAATATCAAATTGTTTTTCGACATCATCATGAAGTTTAACCCGAACGCCGATCGATGTAGCGATTTGTGGTGACCCCAAAAACCCTCTCGGGAATAGGGTGACGTAGTACGGATACCCGTAGTATTTTTTTACATACAGATTCCTGTCGTTGTCAGGAACCCGGTCAGTCAGTACGAGTCCTAAGTGTGACTCGATGAAATTAGCGTTGTAGCCTCGAGCCCTAACTCCCCGGGAGGCATATCGAACATTGAAGTTTTGTTCGCCGATGCCTCTGTAAGCATATGCCGATATGAGACTGTAGTCAATGGCAAAGCCGATGGATGAGTTTATGTACGGAAATGTTCTCAATCTGTCGTCCCGGAATCCGGCTTTTGCCAAGAACCTGAGGTCGTATTTCTTCGTCGTCCCGAATCCCGAATCTCTGTAGATGTCGATGCTTTCAGTTAGTGAGTTCGCTGCTTTAACTGGACTGGGGCTATAGCCGACAAAGTTATTCCCGTAGGCCAAACTCATACCTGAGAGAGTAACCTTCACCCCAGCTGTTGCTCCTTCAATACCTGCAAAAATGACAAGCATATCGCAGGGGGATCCTCCTGTAACAATGCGCGGTACCTGAACCTTCCACGTCATGTTGTCACCAATTGGTATATTTGTTTTAGCAATCACAGTGGTAAGATTACCCGAACTGGTTGCTTGGTACAAAGCAACGGTGAGTGAAGTGGCACCCACTCCAACCCCGCGATAAACCCTAAAAGCATACCATTCCCCGGGTACCGACTTTTTACGGAGAGGAAACTTCACAGAATAGTTGTTACTACTATCTCCACTGTTATCAATTACTTCGACCGACTCATTGTCTATAATGTTCAACGAGACCATATTGTCCTCGTCAAAGTTCTGAGTCTTGATCTCAAGCCCAGGTGTTGAGTTGTCGGTCTCAACTGGTATTTGCGAATATGCTGAGTATAGAGAATCCTCAGCCGGTTGATTGGTAATTGCCATATCGCGTTATATTATATATCCGTGGTCCATATTGTTGTCAGGAGTGAATGCCTCTTCAATGAGGACCTCCATTGTCTTGTCCAAATGCTGAGCCAGGTACTCCTCGAAGTTATCAGCGGGAGTGTCGACCAAGTCAACGTAAATGTGATTGCGGTAAAGCTCTGAGCCTTCTCGTTTTATCTTCCATGCAGTGGCATTTCCGAATCGGACCAGGTCCTTGGGATCCGAGAATGTGATGCCTTTGAGCTTTGCCCACTCCATGATGATCTGTCCCAAATTGGCGGGGATCTTTCCAGGACCTCGTCCCCGGATGAGAGTGTAGAAGTAGTTTGGAGCTTCGATCGTTCCCCAAACTGTTTCCCCTTCTCGTCCCGTCTGGACTGTTATCTGAGCATAGGTTCTGCCGGAGGCTTCCTGCCCGGCGTCCTGTGATGCCCGGATGATCTCGTCCCTCATCTGGGTGAGACCCTCAGCCAATATCTGTTCCAGTCCTACCGCCATTTGTTTCTGGGTTTGCGAGCATTGGCTTTCTGCTGAGCCTTACGCTCCAGTTCCTTGTTCAGTCGCTCCCGGAAGAGGTGACTCTGCAAGTTGGTGAAAAGGAGGTTGTACACCTTCCCGTATTTCCATTCCAGAATCTCATCCGGGTCTTTCGAGTAGTCCTTGGCCAGTGCAGTGATGGTGGCCATCTCGCCAACCACCAAAGAGAATTGAGCAATGCCGGCTGCCTTTTCCTCGGCACTGGGCTCGTACTTGAGCTCAGTCTGTTCTCGCTCGATCCAATATTTAATGCCCAGAAGAACCTCATACCAGTACTCGACAATTTCGGAGGTGTTCCTGAGACTCCATTTGACGCCGAGACATTGCATGCCTTCCTTCATCTTGTCAATGTCGGTCATCTCCTTGTCAGTGATGATCCGGCCAAGCTCTATGCGTTGGCCGAACGTCATCTGACCGCCTTGTATGTCGATTCGCTGTATCATACCATTGTATAAATATCACGGAAGGTCCAGGCGTTGGGGAACTCGCCCTCAGGTTTTACATTGATTTCAGTTACAATTAAGTCTTCTGTGTCCGGGAATGTATACTCTTTGAGCTTCCATTTTCCCTCTGCATATGCTGGGATTAGGGGTCTTCCGCATAATATGGCTCCATACGGGTACAATGCCGTGACCAGGATCTTCGGATCAGTGTTAATGCATATATATTCGGAGACTGCAGACTTGTCAAGGGGTTTTGATTCAGTATTTTCAAAGGTTATCGTAATTCCCCGCATATTAAATCCTTCGTGGATGATGTCTACCAGCCTGACAGGTTTAGGCTCGGGTGGAGCAGGAGGAATGGGCTTATACGCATCGAGACACCATTCTTGCGTTACAGTTAGCTCCAGTCCTACGCTGACCTCGTTGGCATCGAACCGAGGAGACGGATACATAATTCTAATGGTGTTGAATATTTCTGGATGTCTGAGACCTAATTCCGAAGTCTTCAAGAAATACAGGAAAGGCCGGACCATCTGCTCCTCGATTTGGTTCTTTAACTCCAGTCGTCCGATGGTGGGCGAGTTCTGGCTGAACTTCGTGTCGCCTTTGTAGGCATCGTTGGCCATCGGCTCGAACTTGCAGAAGTATATCTGCATGATGGTCCTTTGCTTCTGGTGCCCTCTGTAAGGAATATCATAGTAGCCAGTGGTGGGCTCCTCAACATATACAAAGTCAGACGATACCCGATTGCCGTCCGAGTCTGTTACGAATCTTTCCATCGTGTCTACTTTGACGTTCAGCATTCGAGCCTGGTCACACTCAAAGACGGCCAGAGGATTGACCATCTTGACTATGCCGCGGATGAGGGTTATGATGTCCAGTATCATCGTTTTGTGGGGATTATTATTTTGGCGGACTTCATGCCAGTCGCCTTCGGCTTGATCTCAAATATCATTCGCATGATGAGCATGTCCAGGAAGTCCGGAGATCTGCCGAGTAGCTGCTTCATGGTGTCCTTGGAGATGAGCTCTCGCTTCTGCTCAGCGGAGTTCGTGTTCTTGGACTTGAGCACCGTCATCTCCTGCTTGATTTTCTCCTGAACTTCGGGAGAGCAGACGATGTGGATCTGGCGCTTGTTGATGAGCTCCGCCAGCTTGAATGCGCACTCCGACTTGATGTTGTTGTACGTCTTGGAGTCAATGGCTGACTGTCCTCCATGAAACTCCCGGATGCCTTTCAGGTAGCTCTCCAAGTAGAACCCAAGTCCGTCAGCGTCAGAGACGATGCTGGACCGGGGGACTTTCAGACCGGTGGCCAATTTGGCGATCTTCTCCTCCATCTCCTTGCCTTCCGAGAAGCCTTTGGCGATGGGGATCCGACAGACCATGCCGTCCCAGGTTCCAACCACCCAACTGTCTCTACCTTTCCCGGCAAGGTCAGTGCTAATGAACCGATTGCCCGTCGGGAGTACGAACTCATTGCTGAACATGTCGCACACTGCATCATAGTCGACCAGCCAATTCGGGTCATCGTCATACTCCCAGTTGCCAAAGACCAGTCGCTCGATCTGCGACTGGGTCAGGTTCCGGAGAAGCCCCTCAATGTACGTGTCTGGGAGAGTCTTGTTGTCCTGGGGCAGAGCTTTGACGAACCGACGCCAAGGAGGCAGCTTGTTCTCCTTCCATGGCTTGTAGTAGTCCGTGTAGAGGAAATTGTTGGACGGGTTGCAGGTTATAAGGAGCTTGGGGGCCAACTTGTAGACGTCGTTCTTCCAACGACCGATGGAAGCCTGGAGGTTGGTCTTCGCCTCGCGGATAAACTCGCCACCCTCTTCGATCCATCCCCGAGTCATCTGCATGGAACCGAACCTCTCATACATGGGGTCACTGGGGTTATACTTGGCATCGATGAGGTAGATGCGGCTTTTGTTGTACAACTCGAAGAAATTGTATTGGCCATTAAAGTGGTAGTAGTTCTCCGTGATGCCCCAATGGGCGAATACCTCGTAGATGGAGGGAATAGTGTACCGGACCAGGTCGGCAGCCGTCTTACGCGCAATAAAATAAAATGTCTCCGGATAGGTGAGGGCATCGCCGGCTATCAAGGAACATCCGAGGTAGGATTTGCCAGCACCTTTCGTGCCAGCATACAGAATGTCAGTGACTGAGTCATCAAGCCATAGTCGAGCCACTTCCTTCTGCTTCTCGTTGCCTTTGGTGTCAAATTGAAGCCGGCGTCCCATTTTATTTTACTTCCATTCCTGTTATCTGTTCGAGAGTGATGCCTCCCGTCAGGTTGACATTTGTCTTGCGTCCTTGAAGCACCTGGATGAGGCTGGCAGCGTACTTGCCAACCAGGGCTCCCTCAATTTGCTGGGAATTGATGGCGTCCTCGATGGTGCCACCAATTGCAGCTGCTACCGGATCCCCCGTGAGTTCCCCGTACTCAACAGGATTGATCCCAGCGAACAGCCTGAATGACTCGATGGTCATCGGGCGGGAAATGTAGACGCTGCAGTCGTCGCCATTCTTATTCTTGTGAGCCTGGGAAAAATAGTTATCCTTCATGAATTTGCAATACTCAATGAATGCAAAATAAAGCTCCTCCGCATCGGTGGGCTTTACAAAATCCCCGGCGTCTCGCCTTTTCTGTCCCTCCTCCATATAGGCGAGCGGACTCATTTTATATGTACTTCGTGCCATGCCTCAAATATAATTAAACCTTATACAAGTTAAAAATTTATTTCTGCACAACAATCCCCGGAGCGTTTGGCCCCGGGGATCTTTGATTTATTCGCTTACGCGAATGAGGGTCACGCCGAACCACAGGAACTTGACCGAAATGCCGTTCGGCCAAATCATGCCTTCGTGGACCGTTGCGATGGATGGGGTCCAATTACAGTACTTGGTATTGACTTCCGAGTACAAAGCCCAGTTTTTCCCGAGCTGCTTAAAGTGTTTTGCTTTCATGCTTGTTTGGTTTTAATTTCCGTATACGCGAGTGCCGTCCAGTATTTGGGGGTCGAGAGAAGTCCCAATTTGGCAC
>ULUL01068243.1_pt1 | contig 14338 bp, 12 predicted proteins | sample 1958481 | NCBI WGS metagenome assembly ULUL01 (sample SAMEA4835759, study PRJEB28245) | human gut metagenome | biome: gut microbiome; material: fecal sample | place: Denmark | collected 2008 | reverse complement strand
TGAAAGCGCGGTTTTGCGAATGGCGCGGAGTGAACTGTAACTTTTCATCCTCACTTGCCTTTCTTCTATGACACATACTTCCCGATCTCTTCCTTCGCCCTGTGGTATTGCTCTTTGGACAAAACCACCTTCCCTTTTCTGGTGTCGATCAAGCCCTCCTCTTTCAGCTTTGCCACAGCCCGATTGATCATTTTCACATTCATTCCCAGCTCTTCCCGAATGTCCTCCCTGGTTTTTAAAAGAGTCACTTCGACCTTTCTGTCCATCTGATTGCTCTCGGCATATTTTACAATGTAATCCAATAGCAGGATGGAGGGCGGGTAGAAGAGCCTGGCTCCTCTGTTGTAGGAGGACTGATAGAGCTTGCATGCCACTCTATGTGCCACCAGCCTAAGCAAATGGATATCCTCAGCGATCCACATTTCAAAATCACTGCGGGAGATCATAAAGACAATACACTCCGTAATGGTCTGGATGGAAACGGAAGCCACGGGCTTTTCCGCCAGGATTGCCACTTCTCCCAGAAAATCCACTGCCTCGTTCTTTTCTATCATAAAAATATTTCCGTTTTTAAACTCGTTTATCACACGGAAGCTTCCACTGCATACAATTCCAAAATAATCCAACGAATAATCCTTCTGATGTATCATAGTCCCCGGCTGAAATTTGTGGATTGTATAGCGGGATTTCAGTTTCTGCGGCATATTTTCAAAGTAAGTGGCGGCTTTCGGACAAGCCTGTAATACCTCCTCCAGTGTCATTTAAGCGTCCTCCCTCTTCCTGTTGTTTCTGCCTTACTTAAACTCTATTTTAGCATATCTTCCACAAAATTTTACAGAAATTTTATAAAATAACCCTTTTGTCCTTTTTTTCACTCTTTCAGAAGCGTACAATGCGTCAGGTAAACCAATCACAGACCTCAGTGTTTTTCAGAAAGGAAACATTCTCTTAGAAGCCCTTCTTAAGCTTCCCGACAAAAGTTGTTTTCCAAAATAGATCCTGAGGTTTTCAACGGACAGTTTTTTGCATCCAACCAGTTGCTTGCTATTTGTTAGAGTTTGCCTGCACCATTCATGCAGGCATAAACTATAATTAAATTACAATGGGAGCCCCAAAAAACTGTCGGCACACACTTTAGGGAGGACAAAAATGAAGCAACAGGACTTTATGTATTCAGGCCTTGGCGAGCGCCTGAAAAAAGAATGGAAAATCTATCTCGCCGCACTGATCTTTATCATTATCGCTGATTCCATCGGGCAGATCAAGATACCCCTGGGACCGGGAAAATTGATTCTGTTTCCTATTTTTTATTCTATCTTTCTTGGTATTCTTTCAGGCCCACAGATTCTGAAAATTTTCAAAAAACCGGAAGTAAAAGCAGCCTCTAAGCTGGTTATCGTCTGCATATGCCCTTTTATTGCCAAGCTTGGCATCAATGCAGGCGCAAGCATTGAGACCGTTATCTCCGCAGGACCCGCGCTTCTTTTACAGGAGTTTGGCAATCTGGGAACCATTTTCCTCTCCCTGCCGGTAGCACTCCTTTTCGGTCTGAAAAGAGAAGCTGTTGGTGCCTGCCACTCTATCAACCGTGAGACAAATCTTGCGCTGATGCAGGATGTGTTCGGACCAGATTCACCGGAGGCCAGAGGAAGCCTTTCCATCTATATCATCGGCGGTATGGTGGGAACCATTTTCTTCGGCTTTATGGCAACCGTTATCGCATCTCTCAATATTTTCCACCCCTATGCGCTGGGCATGGCCTCCGGCGTAGGCGCAGGAATTATGATGGCTACCGCAACCGCTTCCTTGTCCGAGATCTATCCTGCCATGGCTGACGAGATTTCCGCTCTGGCAAGTGCAAGCGAAACCATCTCCGGTATCGACGGTATTTATATGGCGCTCTTTATCGGTATTCCTCTTTGTAACTGGCTGTATGGCAAATTAGAGCCAACGCTTGGCCGTGTTCATGACAAACTTGCCAGAAAAGGAGACAAATAAGATGAGATATGTTGAATGGATTGTAATGTTTATTGTTGCCGGTTTCGGTATTGCTCTTGCAAATTTCGTTGGATTTCATGTAAATTTCCTGGACTCTCTTCCGGGAGTAGCGATTCTGCTCCTGATCTCCTTAGCTTCCGTGGCTTTAAGTAAGATCATTCCCTTAAAGCTTCCGGTCATCGCCTACTGCTCCCTCCTTGGACTTTTCTTAGCCTGCCCCTTAAGTCCTATCAGAGAGTTTGTCATCGCTTCCGCCGGAAAGATCAATTTCACTGCTCCTCTTACCATGGTAGGCGCTTATGCGGGAATCTCCATCAGCGACCAGCTGAAGGACTTTGCAAAGCAGGGCTTTAAAATGCTCATCATTGCTGCTCTGGTAATGATTGGAACCTTTACCTGCTCCGCCATTATTTCCCAGATCGTGCTGTCTTTAACACATGTCATTTAGACCTTGCAGTTCATTTTTCGAGGTAATCATGGACAATACATTGCAGACTTATGATATCCTGATCAAGAATACTTCTTATCTGGATGAGAATTTTGAAATACAGGAAAATGCCACTATTGCGATCGGTGAGGGAAGGATCCGGAAGCTTCTTCCCTCTGCCGCTCTGGCCCATATGCCGAATCTGACTGCAAAGGAGGTCATTGACGGCAAGGATCTTCTTTGGATGCCGGGCCTCATAGACGGACATACGCATACAGCGCAGCAGCTTCTAAAGAGCGCTGTCCTGGACGCCCTTCCCATGATCTGGACACGCATTATGCTTCCCTTTGAAAGCACCCTCACTCCTGCCAAAATGCGTCTTTCTGCCGGACTGGCTGCCCTGGAAATGATAAAGAGCGGCACCACAGGCTTTGTGGATGCCGGGGGCTATTATATGGAAGAAGCGGGTAAGGTTTATTTACAGTCCGGACTTAGAGGCGTTCTGTCCCATTCTTCCATGGATCAGGGAAATTTCCCCGATTCCATCCGTCAAACTACCGAGGAGGTGCTTGCCTCCCAGGACGAGCTTTATGATGCTTTTCACAAAAAGGGAAATCTGAAGGTTTTTTATTCCTTACGTGCTCTTATGAACTGTTCCGCTGAGCTGATCACCAAAACAGCAAAGCGTGCTGTGGAGCGCGACACCTTCCTCCAGGCACATATGAATGAGTATGCCGGAGAGGTCAATTATGCTCTGGAAAAATTTAAGCTTCGCCCTGTAGAATACGTGGATTCCCTTCATGCGCTGAACGAGCGCTTTGTGGCGGCACACGGCATTATGCTTTCCCCACATGAGAGGTTCCTTCTGGAAAAATCCGGTTCCATGGTAGTACATTGTCCCTTCAGTAACTCCGGCAAAGGGATTCCCAATGCGCCGGAGCTCATGGAGCGTGGAATCTGCAACTGCCTTGGCACGGACGGCGCAGCCCACGGCGGCTTAAGCCTATGGAATGAGATGAAGATTTTTCGCTCTGTCATGAATGCCTTCTGGGGCACCAAAAATGCAGATCCTGCCATAATGCCTGCCAAGGCTATTCTGAAAATGGCTACTGCAAACGGTGCCAGAATTCTTCGGGAGCCGGAATGCGGTGCTTTAAAGGAGGGCTTCCGGGCGGATTTGATATCCATCAATTTCCACCAGTATCATCTATTAGCCACCAACAATAAGGTAAATACCCTTTTGGAATGTGTCTGTGCAAGCGACGTTTCAGACAGTATTGTCGAAGGAAAGCTTCTTATGAGGAACCGCCGGGTGCTGACACTGGATGAAGAACAGCTTCTCTGGGAAGCTTCCCAATATTTTAAAACCGGTGATGTCAGGTAAGACACACAGACTGCAGAAAGGCATGGATAGCAAAAATGATCGAACTTTCTTTCTTGATTTTATTCATAATCAGCGCTGCCAACATGGCTGTGGGCGGATGCATCGGCATCTGCGGCATTGCAGGCTTTCTGCTTCCCATGCTTTATACCGGCGCCTTAGGCTTCGATGTCACCTATTCCCTGGCGCTAAGCTTCCTGGCCTTTCTTATCTCCGGCCTGATCGGCTCCTTTAACTATTATAAGGTTGGAAATCTGGATGTAAAAATGTCGGCAAAACTGGGTCTTGGGAGCCTGATTGGTGCCATTGGCGGCGTATTTTTACAGGGGCTGATAGAAAAATCAACTGCCAAGACTATTTTGTACCTTGTGGTACTTTTCTCCGGCACTTCCATATTGATCCGTATTATAAAAGAATATCATAAAACAAAAGCTTCTCAGCAAAACCCAGCCGAAAGCACTGACAGCATTTCCGGCAGTACCATTTCTGCAAACAGCTTAAAAAAAGCCGCCTCTGAAAGCCAACTCTCCAAAACAGGCTCGCCGCTTTCTTCAAGCATCCACGCTTCCGGCAGGCAGCTCACCGATTATGTATTTTTCCTGCTCTTCTTAGGCGTCACCACAGGCGCTGTCTGCTCCCTCTCCGGCGCAGGCGGTCCTGTGCTCGTCATGCCGCTTTTGGTAGCCTGCGGCGTATCTGCGCGCATTGCGGTTGGCGTCGCCTTATTTGACTCTGTTTTCATCGCAGTGCCTGCCTGCATCGGCTATCTGTCCCGCATCACCTGGAACAGCCCTTCGCTGCTTCTTCTCCTTTTACTGATCATCCTAACCCACGGCGCAGGGGTATGGCTTGGCAGTCGCTTTGCCGGAAAAGTACCTGTACAGGGCTTAAAAATTTTTGTAGCCATCTTTTCCATTTGCATTTCTATTTATATGTTACTTTAAGTTCACACGCGCTGTTTTCTGCATGGCACAGTTCACCCACGCCATTTGCAAATAAGGACGTAAATTTTCATAAATAGAAGGCTTTCTTTTTCCATTTTCTCCCCTTATAATAGAGGTATCTGGGTGTGAAAGAGCATCCTGGAAAATTTTGCACAGGGTGTACAATATAGAAAGAATGGAGGATTTATCATGTTAGTAAAGTCTTTAGTAAACACCGAAGCAAGAGTTGGCGTATTTGCTATCGCTCTGGGTGCGTACCTGCCTCAGTTCCCTTCACTGGTTCCTGAGTTTGAAGCACAGTATGACGCATTCAAGAAAACTATTCCCGGTACTGTTGAGATCATCGACGGCGGTATCGTAACCACCAAGGAGCAGTCCCAGGCGGCCGGAGACAAGTTCCGTGCAGCTGACGTTGACCTGGTGATCATGCAGCTTTTAACCTACGCTACATCCTACAATATGCTTCCTGCTGTAAAGGATCTGGATGTACCTGTTGTTCTGGTAAATGTTCAGAAGCTTAAGGCTCTGGATTATGATCATACCGATATTGCTTCCTGGCTTGGCGAAGGCTATGCCTGCGGCGCTGTAGGCGAGATGGTTGCCGATCTTGAAAGATATGGTAAGAGACATGCTGTTATCACCGGCGTTGTAGAGGGCGGTGATCCTGCTGTTTCGGAGCAGATCGAGGACTGGTGCCGTGCGGCTCAGGTAAGAAGAAGATTCCGCGATACCAATATCGCACAGATCGGCAGACCTTATCCTGGAATGATGGATCTGTATATCGACGAGTCCAACCTGTACAGAAGAATGGACCTGTACACCAAGCAGTTTGACTGGGAAAAGATGTGGGCGATCGCTGACAACATCACTGACGAGGAAGCTATCCGTGAAAAGGCCCAGGATATCCTGGATACCTTCGATATCGAGGGCGGCGGAACCATTGAAAAGGTATGGGATATGGCTAAATACGTCGTTGCCTTTGAGCAGTGGGTTAAGGATGAAAAGCTTGGTCTGATCGCTTCTCATTATGACGGATTTGCTCAGGGCAAGGCTGGCGTTTTAGACAGTATGCTGATCCCTGCATTCTCCATGCTGATCAAGCAGGGTACTGCATGTGCCGTTGAGGGAGATATGAAGGTTGCTATGGCAATGAGTATCTTAAAGACCATTTCCGGTACCGGCCAGTTAGCTGAGATGTATTCCATCGACTTCAATGACGATATCGCTATCATCGGTCACAGCGGATCCGGCGATGCTGATATTTCTGACAAGAAGCCTACCATGAAGATCGTTAAGGTATTCCACGGAAAGACCGGCGGCGGATATCTGACCCAGTTCTATCCTTACCTTGGACCCGTTACTTACCTTGCAATCACCCAGGATGGCGACGGACACTTCAAGTTTATTGTAGCTGAGGGTGTAAATGAGGAAGGCAAGATCCTTTCCTTCGGCGATACCAACATGAGAACACGCTTCACCTGCGGTGCAAGAGAGTTCGTAAACCGTTGGAGTGAGGCCGGTCCTACTCACCACTTTGCAGCAGCTACCGGAAGACATATCGACACCATCTTAAAGGTTGCTAAGATCTTCAACGTACCTGTAGAGATCGTTACCAGATAGTTTTCATCTATTATAAAAGCAAAAAAGCTCCCGGGTGATATCATTTCATCCGGGAGCTTTTTTATCACTTTGCTCTTTACCTGTCTGCAAGTTGAATACGTTCTGCCGATTCCACTACATGGCTGACCAGAATAGAGGTAGTAACGCCGCCTACGCCTCCGGGTACCGGTGTAATAGCTTCTACGATTTCTTCCGCTTCGTCAAATTTTACATCCCCGCAAAGCTTTCCGGCTTCATTTACATGAATGCCTACATCAAGCACAATCTGCCCTTTTCTCAGATATTCTGCGCCCACTGCGCCTTCCTTTCCGGCAGCCACAACCACAATATCCGCTTCCTGTACTACAGCCGGAAGCTCCTTTGTCCTGGTATGGCAGATAGTCACTGTAGCATTCTTCTGTAACAGCATCATGGCAACAGGCCTCCCCACAACCAGACTTCTGCCGATGACAACGGCCTTCTTTCCGGTGCAGTCAATGCCGTAATGCTCCAATATTCTTATGCAGGCGCTTGGCGTACAGGGCGCAAAGCCTGTTTTCTTGCCCATAAACACACCTGCCATGGAAAGATCCGTAATACCATCCACATCCTTTTCCACCGCCACAGCGTTTACGATCCTTTCCTCATTCAAATGCTTCGGCAAGGGACGCAAAAGCAGGATTCCGTGAATCTTAGGATCCCGGTTCATTTTATCTATTGTGGAAAGCACCTCACTTTCCTCTGCATTGCTCGGAAGCAGTGCTTTTTCTACCTCCACTCCAAGCGTCTCACATCTTTTCACAGCACCCCGCTCATAGGAAATGTCATCTTCCCTCTCTCCGATCCTGATGATACCCAGCTTTGGAGTGATACCTTTTCCCTTCAGCTTTTCCGCACGTTCTTTAATTTCTTCATTCAAGGAGGCATTGACTTCCTTCCCAAGTAATAGCTTAGCCATTTTCTTCTCTCCCTTTTCCTGATATTTGTGTTGCAATTTCTATATTACGCTCTCTTTTCCTATATATCATCTTTGGCAATTTTCATGATTATTATTGTAGCCGTTCCCTTACTTTTAAGAAGATATCATCTGCCTTTTTTTCATAAGTCTCTCTCAAGGAATCTGCCTTCCTATTTAAATTTTCCGCCATCTTTCTGTCCTTCATGGACTTGGTGTTGATCGTTATGTTCAAGGAAGCTCCCTGGAGAGCAGACTTTAAAAGCACAGCTCCCACTCCGGCATCGCTTAATGCCACAACGCTTCCCTTTTTTTCAAAGGTTTCTATCAGGTCAATGGCTCTTGCGCAGGTTTCCATGATTTTAAAGGGCACCACACAGGCCTCCTGAAGAGCTGCTGCCATTACCTGTTCTCTTTTTTCCTGCTCCTCCTTGGTAGACTTAGGAAGGCTGTAGGCTCTGCTTAACGGCTCAAAGGATCTGGCATCCTCTTCTACCAGAAAAAGAAGCTCGTCCGAAATCTCCTTTGCTTCCTTCATGCATTGTATGATCTCCTCTTCCACCTCCGCATATTTTTTCTTCCCTACGGTCAGGCTTCCCACCATATGACCAAGGGCCATTCCTACTGCTCCTGCAAGGGCAGATGCTCCGCCCCCTCCCGGTACAGGCGCTTTACTGGCTAATACTTCCACAAAATCCTTACAGCTACATTCTGCAAAGGCATATGCTTTTTGTTCCTGTGCGTCTTTTGGGACCATTTTTTCTGTTTTTTCTTTGCTTTCTTTTTCCATATCTCGTTTTTCCATTCTCTGTTTTCTTTCTATCTTTTTGAATCTATTATTTCTAACTCTGCTATTTCCTTTTGATTTTTCCTATCTCTTTCTTTTTTCCTTTCAAATTTCTGAATTATATAATCTGTATATTATGTGTAAGTGCAGGTTATAAATCGACAATCTGCTCTACTGCATATAGTGGCAAATTCACAAGCCAATCTTCCCTTTTAAAATCCGCCATCGAAGTACGGACAGCCATTTGGGGAGTAAACTTCTCCTGATAGGTTTTCAGGCTTTTTGCACGGAGGTTGGTCTCTGCCTTTACCTCTACGGGGATAATCTGCTCACCTGTATCAATGATGAAATCAATTTCACAGGATCCTCTGTCATTGGTGTAGTAATAAATACCCAAATTCTCGATGGTTTTCAACTGCTGACAAACATACTGCTCCGTAAGGGCACCCTTAAATTCAACAAAAAGGTCATTTCCGTCAAGCAGCGTCCGCTGGCGGAGTCCTGCCATACACCCAAGCAGCCCTACATCAACAACAAATAATTTGAAAGCTTTCAGATCCTCGTATGCTTTCAAGGGTATTCCTGCTGAATTTACACGGCTGATCTTATGAACAAGTCCGCAATCGGAAAGCCACATAATCGCTGTCTCGTAATCTTTCGCCCGTGCGCCTTCTCGAACAAGGCCGTAAACAAACTTTTTGTTCTCTCTTGCAAGCTGAGAGGGGATACTATTCCACAGCATACGAATCCTTGGAACAATTTCATTTGGTGCATGTTTTGAAAAGTCCTGCTCATAAGCCACAAGAATTCTCTTTTGTATATCACGAACCTCATTAAAGTCCTTGTTCTCCGCAAAACTCTGCACCGCTTCAGGCATGCCGCCTACAAAATAATATTGCTTGAGCGCATCAATATAGGTCTGTTTAAAGCTTGTTATCATTTGGTAATCCTGCTTATTGAGCAGCTCTGCAAAGCCTTCCTTTCCGATAGCCATTAAAAACTCCTTGAAAGAAAGTGGGTATAACTTCAAGAAGTCCACCTTTCCCACCGGAAAAGATGTTCCTTCATGCAGGGCAATACCAAGTAATGACCCTGCACATACAATGTGATATTCAGGCGCATTTTCATAAAAATACTTGAGAGAGCCGAGCGCTCTTGGTACTTCCTGTACCTCATCAAAAATCAAAAGTGTATGATTGGGATCAATTTTTCGACCGGCATATAATTCCAATCCCATAATCAAACGATCTGTATCCAGATCAGAAGCAAACAGCTCTGCCATTCTTGAATTTGAATCAAAATTGATATATACGGTATCAGTATAATAGAGTTTTCCAAACTCCTTCATCAGCCAGGTTTTCCCGACCTGTCGCGCTCCCTCTATAATTAAAGGCTTACGCCGTTTGCTTTCCTTCCATTTTAGTAAATTTTCAATAGCAACTCGATACATCCTCGCACCCCCTATCTCGTATTGCAATATAGTATACCACTGTGGCGCAAAAAATACAACGAACTTCAGCTTGATTTTTACATTTTTTGCAACGAATTTTCGTTTTAAATCTGCACTTTTTGCAACGAACTTTTGTGACATATCCACATTTTTTACAGTGAATTTTTATCATCCTTGTCTTTCCAAGTTTGTATTGCAAAAAGCAGCCCCGCTACCTGCTATTATCACAGATACCGGAGCTGATTCTTTCTCAATTTATTTCACTTTTCTATAGTATGATGTTGGGGTCAAAAGGTCTTTTGCCCCCAACTGATGTCCTATCAGATCTCTTAATCCCTATTCTGCCTTCATCTGGCAATACAGGTAATGATGAATTTTCCAGTATTTCACACTAAGTCCTGCCTTAAGCAAAAGGATTCTCTGTAGGATACATCATGCTCTTAGGCTGGTTGAAGTTCAGATCCTCTACGGGAACGCCTACATATTTGAATACCTCGTAAAGAGCCTTTCCGAAATGTCCGAAGGCTACTGCGCCGTGATGAGGGAAGTTCTTCTCGATCAGGACGTGGCGATAGAAACGTCCCATTTCAGGAATTGCAAAGACGCCGATGCTTCCGAAGGATCTGGTGGCAACAGGCAGTACCTCACCCTGTGCAATATAAGCGCGCAGCTTGCAATCTGCTGTGGACTGTAAGCGGTAGAAGGTGATGTCGCCTGGAAGGATATCTCCCTCCAAAGTACCCTTGGTTACTTCCTCAGGCAGAGTTCTTGCCATAATCATCTGATACTTCATATTGCAGAAGGACAGCTTTCTGGAGCAGGTATTGCCGCAGTGGAAGCCCATGAAGGTATCATTGTGGGTATAAGGGAACTTGCCCTCGATGGATTCCTTGTACATATCTTCCGGAACAGTATTGTTGATATCGAGCAAAGTAACTGCATCCTGGCTTACGCAGGCGCCGATAAACTCGCTTAAGCAGCCATAAATGTCTACTTCACAGGATACGGGAATGCCCATGCCGGTCAGACGGCTGTTCACATAGCAGGGAACGAAGCCAAACTGTGTCTGGAATGCAGGCCAGCACTTTCCTGCAATGGCCACATACTTGCGATAGCCTCTGTGAGCCTCGATCCAGTCAAGTAAGGTCAGCTCATACTGGGCAAGCTTAGGCAGTACCTCAGGCTTTAAGTTGCCTGCTCCTAATTCTGCTTCCATTTCCTTTATCTTTGCAGGGATCCTCTCATCTCCATCATGCTTCTTGAAAGCTTCAAACAGATCCAGCTCGGAATTTTCCTCGATTTCCACGCCCAGGTTATACAGCTGCTGGATCGGTGCATTACATGCTAAGAAGTTTAAGGGTCTGGGGCCAAAGGAAATGATCTTTAAATCGTGAAGTCCGATAACGGCTCTTGCAATGGGCAAAAACTCATGGAGCATATCAGCGCACTGTGCTGCTGTTCCTACAGGATTTTCAGGAATATATGCCTTTACATTGCGAAGCTTCAGATTATAGCTGGCATTGAGCATACCACAGTAAGCATCTCCTCTGCCGCCTACCAGATCATTCTGGGATTCCTCTGCTGCTGCAATAAACATAGCAGGACCGTCAAAATGCTTTGCAAGCAACGTCTCTGAAATTTCAGGGCCGAAGTTGCCAAGGTATACGCACAGAGCATTACAGCCTGCCTTCTTGATGTCCTCCAAAGCCTGCACCATATGAATCTCACTCTCCACGATGCACACCGGGCACTCATAAACGCCTTCCTCACCATACTTTGCAGCGTAAGCCTCCATCAGAGCCTTTCTTCTGTTCACGGACAGACTCTCCGGGAAGCAGTCACGGCTGACTGCTACCACACCAACTTTTACTTCAGGTAAATTTGTCATATCAGTTTCCTCCTACTTCATGCTGTCAACTTATTGACAGCTACTTGACTATAAAACATTGTTTACTCTGCATATCCTGCAAATACATTTTCTTACGTTTGCCAAATACCTTCCGGACTCTGCAGATACCTACACTTCAATGTTTTCTCCCTTAAGCCCTAAAAAGCTTCCTTCCGGGAGGCCGCCTTCGGGATGGCCGATCAGCCACTTATTCACTGCGGTGAGAAGTCCGTCCTCATTGACCTGCGTGCTGCAGGCAAGGCAACCTTCTTCCAACTTTGCATGCTCCCCCTTCAGTGGATAATTGGTTCCCTTTGGAAGCACAATAGCTACCTGGAAGCCTGCTCCGTCCACACCGCAGGGCGCATAATGCAGGGTTGTAGCAAATACCTCCACTGCAGTGCCTGCAGGCACCAGGAAGGCTTTTACCTTTCCTGTATCATAAGTGAAATCCTTCTCCACCTCTGCCCGGAGCCCTACTAACAAAATAGCGTCCGTTGCAGCTACATTGATCTCAGAATCCCTGTGGTATTCCAGGGCATTGAGCTTATGATTATGACCATTACAATAACCGATCTGGATGGGCATCTCGCCATATACCACTCTGCCAAGCTTCTCAAAAGCATCCGTTGTCTCTAACTCCTTTACACTGGGCTCATAAACCACATCCTCCGGCACCGGCGTTTTCTTTAATGCTTCCACAAGATTGCTAAAATCTACGTTATCTACAACTCTTCCATATGCTGCAAATTCCGGATCCTTTACAGAATAAATCTTCATGGGTATCTCCTCCTTATTTACTTCATTGTATCATGAACCTCATTCATGATCAGCATTCGCCAAAAGCGAGCAAGCTCCCTCTGGGTTACTTACGGTTACAGTGTTTCGTTCTTTGCCAGGACTTCAAATACAGGCTTGCAGGCAGGATAAATCTGCCGAAAACACTGGTATCTCTTGTCATATTTTGCAGCAAGCGCAGGATCAGGCTCCACAACAGAGACTACCTTTACAAGCTTTGCTGCGATTTCCTCCACACTCTTGTACTCTCCGCAGGCTACTGCTGCCAGCATGGCTCCGCCCAGGGCAGGCCCCTCCTCGCTTTCAATGACCTCCACCTTCAGGTTCAGGATATTGGCGATCATCTTTTTCCACAGAGGGCTCTTGGCGCCGCCGCCGCAGATCCTGGTGCTTGTAAGCTTTATGCCAAGGCACTTTGCCACTTCCAGGGAATCTCTTAAGGCAAAGCCCACGCCTTCTAAGATAGCCTGTGTCATGTCCTCCCTGGTAGTGTCCATAGTCATGCCGATAAAGGTTCCTCTGGCATTGGGATCATTATGGGGAGAACGCTCTCCCATCAGATAAGGCAGGAAATATACATGATTTTCTCCAAGCTTTTCAATTCCTGCCTGCTCCCCTGCATAGTCCTTTGTTTTCAGGATCTCGTCCATCCACCACTTGTTGCAGGAGGCTGCACTCAGCATACAACCCATCAGATGATAGCTTCCGTCCGCATGGGCAAAGGAATGGAGGGCATTGTTCTCATCCACGCCAAAGCTCTTGGAGGAGATAAAGATAGTGCCGCTGGTCCCCAGGGAAATGTTGCATTTATTGTCTCCTACCGTGCCGGTTCCTACCGCAGCAGCCGCATTGTCTCCAGCTCCTGCCGCAACCTTCACACCCTTAGGAAGCCCCAGCTCATCTGCCACTTCGGGGAGCACCTCTCCCACACATTCATAGCTTTCATAGCACTTTGCAAGCTGTTCCTTTCTGATACCGCAAATATGGCACATTTCCTCAGACCAGCAGCGATTCTTCACATCAAACAAAAGCATCCCCGAAGCGTCCGATACATCCGTACAATGTACTCCTGTCAGCCGGTAAGCGATATAATCCTTTGGCAGCATGATCTTTTCAATGCGATCAAATAGCTCAGGCTCTTTTTTTCTCATCCACAGAAGCTTCGGCGCCGTAAAGCCCGTAAAAGCGATATTGGCGGTGTACTCTGAAAGCTTTTCCTTCCCAATCACCTGGTTTAAGTAATCACACTCCTGTGCCGTTCTTCCGTCATTCCAAAGGATCGCCGGACGGATCACACGATCTTCCTTGTCCAATACTACTAATCCGTGCATCTGTCCGCCAAAGCTGATCCCGGCAATGCTTTCCTTATCCTCCCCGGCTATCAGTTCCCGGATGCCTTCCTTGGTCTGCTCCCACCAGTCGGAAGGATTCTGCTCTGCCCAGCCCGGATGGGGAAAGGAAATGGGGTATTCCTTAGAAACAATTTTTCTGATCCTTCCCTCGCTGTCCATCAAAAGAAGCTTCACTGCAGAGGTTCCTAAATCCACGCCAATATACAGCACCTTCTCTTCCTCCTTTTTTGAATAAATGTGCTCGTGCACGTTACCTTCATCATAATTATGTTGAGAGATAAAATCAAGAGGAAAAGATATTTTCATTACATTCCACAATTTTACTTTTCATTTTCTGGCAAATATGCCAGTAGCTCCCTTCCCTTTTCCTGTGTTATGGTTAGTTAAAGTATTTTTGCTCCCGTGCCATTGTGCACGGGAACGCAATATCATCTGTGTTACAGGTAAACGGTATGAAAGGAGGCCCCTTGTGGCTACGATCAAAGAAATTGCGGCTTTGGCCGGTGTGTCGAGAGGCACTGTGGACAGAGTCTTAAATCACCGCGGCAGTGTTAATCCGGAAACTGCCTCCAAAATAGAAGAAATTGCCAAGGCCTTGGATTATCGCCCTAATAAGGCCGGGATTACCTTGGCAGCCCAGAAAAAGAAGCTAAAGCTTGGCGTCATCATCTTTTCCCGGGAAAATCCCTTTTATATTGACGTCCTAAATGGTATCCAGGAAAAGTCCAAAGAGCTTTCCGGGTATGGCTGCAGCGTCCT
>ULUL01028343.1_pt1 | contig 14390 bp, 11 predicted proteins | sample 1958481 | NCBI WGS metagenome assembly ULUL01 (sample SAMEA4835759, study PRJEB28245) | human gut metagenome | biome: gut microbiome; material: fecal sample | place: Denmark | collected 2008 | reverse complement strand
AAGCAATGATTTCTATGAAAGCAATGATTTCTATGAAAGCATTGCCATGTGTAGCGAAAAACTTCTGGAAGAGTACCTGGAAAGCGGCGTAGTCAGCGAAGCTTCCATTCGCGCTGTAATCGCCGAAAGGAAGGTTTTTCCCTGTTGCTTTGGTTCTGCACTGAAGCTTAAAGGGGTGGAACAGCTTTTAGAGCTGATTGAAAGGTATGCTGTCAGCAAGTTAGATACGGCCCATATCCTGGAGAAGCGAGAGGAAAAGGAAAGAGCAGAGCAGAAGGAATTTGGCGCCAGAGTGTTCAAAATTTCCAGGGATTCACAGAAAAACAGGCTGACCCATTTAAAAGTAACAGGGGGAAGTCTTCGTGTAAAGAGTCTGATCGGTGGAGAAAAGGTCGACCAGATCCGTTTATATGCAGGCAGTAGCTATACCCTGACAGAGGAAGCTGTGCCGGGAATGATCGTTGCAGTGACAGGATTGACCGAAACCTTTTGCGGCCAGGGACTGGGCATAGAGCCGGAAGGGGCTCTGCCGCTTTTGGAGCCGGTGCTCACCTTCAGAGTGGACATTCCAGAGGACTGCGAGATCCACACATTATTACGACAGTTAAAAAGCCTGGAGGAGGAAGAGCCGGAGCTTCATGTGGTCTATAGGGAAGCCCTTTCCGAAATTCATGTACAGGTCATGGGAGAGGTACAGGTAGAAATCTTAAAGAGCCTGATTCATGACAGGTTTGGTGTGGATGTGGGCTTTGATGAAGGAAATATCGTATATAAAGAAACCATCGCAAATGTGGTGGAGGGGATCGGACATTTTGAACCCTTACGCCACTATGCGGAGGTGCATCTTTTGATGGAGCCCGGAGAGCCGGGAAGCGGACTGGAGTTGGGCACAAAGGTCAGCGAGGATGTGCTGGACCGCAACTGGCAGCGGCTGATTATGACCCATCTGGAGGAAAGAAGCTATCCCGGGGTACTCACAGGTTCAGAGATCACAGATATGAAGATCACTCTGATAGCAGGCAGAGCACACCAGAAGCATACGGAGGGCGGAGATTTCAGGCAGGCAACGTATCGTGCCGTGCGCCAGGGACTGATGAAGGCAAGGAGCATCCTTTTGGAGCCGTATTATGAGTTTACGTTGGAACTTCCTACGGAAAATATGGGAAGAGCCATGACGGACATCCAGAAGATGAACGGTAGCTTTGAAACCCCTGAAATGATGGGGGAGGTCTCTGTTCTTAAGGGAAAAGCGCCGGTATCCGCCATGCGGGGCTACCAGACCCAGGTCACTGCTTATACCAGAGGCAGGGGAAGGCTTCTGTGCAGCGTGAAGGATTATGAGCCCTGTGATCATCCGGAGGAGGTCATAGAGAAAATAGGCTATAACTGTGAGGCAGACCTGGACAATCCGGGAGGAAGCGTTTTCTGTGCCCATGGAGCAGGCTATCTGGTGAGCTGGGATCAGGTGGATATGTATGCACATTTGGAGCCTTTGGGTCCGGAAGAGTTGGAGGCATATGAAAGAGCGGGGAGAAAACTTTCCGGAAATTCAAAGGATGGCTCTGCTGACAGGACTGGTGTAAGGAACGGGGCCTTGGGAGAAAAGGGAATGGCAGGCTATAATGCAGCCTGTGATGGCATGGCTTACGGTTATGGAAGCGAGGGGATTTCTTATGCAGAGAAAAGTAAGAAATCCCCAGAAAGCGATCTTAGGGACTGGATCGATGAAGAGGAGCTGGAAGCCATCTTTGCAAGAACTTTTGGCGCAAACAAAAAAGAAGAGAATAGACCCCGTTACAGCAGGAAAAGAACGGATCCGAAAGAAAGCGGCTGGGGAGGCAGCAGGACGCCTGCAGGGAAAACTGCAGCAGGCAGGACCTATGAGTTTACCATGAAGGAAGAGTATCTTTTGGTGGACGGCTATAATATCATCTTCGCCTGGAAGGATCTAAAGGAGCTATCCAAGGTCAATATCGACAGTGCCAGGGATAAGTTGATGGATATTTTAAGCAACTATCAGGGCTTTAAGCAGTGCAATCTGATTCTGGTATTTGACGCATACAAGGTAAAAGGAGAGCGTCCGGGAAAGATGCCCGCAGAAAGCCGGGAGAGCAAGGCGGCAAAGCCCAATGTCTACAAAGCGCCGGGAATGGAAAAATACCACAATATCTATGTAGTCTATACTAAAGAAGGAGAAACTGCGGATCAGTTTATCGAAAAGGCCGCCCATGAGCTTGGAAGAAAAGCCAAGGTAACGGTGGCTACCTCGGACGCCTTGGAGCAGACAGTTGTTTTGGGACAGGGAGCCCACAGGATTTCAGCCCTTGGCCTTTTGGAGGAAGTGGAAAATACGAAAAAGGAGATCAAGGAGACTTGGCAGGAAAAGCTGCCGGAGAGGAAGAACTATCTGTTCAGAGAACAAAAGGCTTTACAGAATTTTAAAGAAGAGGAGGAAGAGCAGTCTAAAAGGAAATAAAAGAAGATACAAATAGTTCTTTTATCAGAAAATCGGCCCAATCCGGTTGCGGAACTGCCCGGGCGTCATTCCTGTTTCCTTCCTGAACTGTCTGAAAAAGTGGACAGGATTAGAATAGCCGCACATTTCCACAATGGTTTCCAGCTTCAGATTGGTATTTAATAAAAGCCCCTTGGCATAATCAATCCGCATATTAATCAGGTCTGCATGAAAGGAAATGCGGAACAGATCCTTATATAAATGCTGAAAATAAGAGGTGCTGATGCCTAAGGAGGCAGCAATCTTTTCTGCAGAGTAATCCAGGTAGCATTTTGACTGGAGGGAAGCACGCAGAGCTTGGAGCCTGGCCGTATAGGGACTATAAAAGGAACGGTTTTCTACATCCCTGGCAGCAAGATATATGTTGTTTAGCAAAAGCTGCATCAAAAGGTGGATATTTCTGGTGCGGAAGACTTCGTCTGTGCTGCGCTTTTCCAGCATGAGCTGTTGAAAATATAAGGAAAGGAAAGGCACATTGCTTAAAGGAATGGGCATCTGGAAGGGAATGGGCAGAAGCTCTTCCTCTTCGCAGGAAAAATGCACCCAGTCATTGACATACTCGGCATTAGTGCTTTCGTATTGGTAGGGGGTATCCCTGTCCACTAAAATAGCAGTCCCCGGTTGTATGGTAAGAGCGCCTGCCGGAGAATGAAACACGGCGGGGCTTTTGATCAGAAGAAGCAGATAGTGATCTAAGCCCTCCGGTCTTTTCAGGCAGAAAGGATGAGGATGCCTGGAATTGTATCCTCCTGTCAAGATGGTAAGCATGGGAAGTGCTCCTTTCATTTAAACGTAATCCTCTATAGCGGCCAGGATCAAAGGGACAAAAGCCGTTCATGCCTGCCAAAAACGATTTTGGGATAACATCCTGTATGCTACAGCAGAAAATGTTAGTAAATAACATTATAGACAATTTACTGCCATCTGTCAAAACCTTATAATTGAAATTGTTAGTAAGCGTTGTTACTGTTCACAGACCATATTCCACGAAGTCAAAATTGCATGAAAATGCAATTTTGCGAGACTTGCAAGCGTTGCATCGCGAAGCGTGTTACTGTGAAGGGAGTGAACAGTAACCAAGCATTTTGAGAAGGATACAAGAGAAAAATAGCAGAATGGGTTAGAAAAACCAGGCGAAAAGATGGAGGGTAAAATCATGGAGAATGCAAAGCTCTGGGCACAGGAAGTAGCAGAGAAGATCAAGCACAAGGAACGAAAGGTTGCAGAAAGGAACAAAAATAAGATTCCTTATACCACGGATGCAGACGGGAAATTTGATGACCATTCAGATGAAGCACATATCTGCTGGTGGACCAACGGTTTCTTCGGCGGCACCATGTGGCAGCTGTATCATGCGACCAAGGAACCTGTTTACAAGGAAAACGCTCTTTTTATCGAGAAGGCGCTCGACAAAGCACTGATGAACGAGCAGGGCATGGATCATGACAGTGGCTTTAGATGGCTGCCTACTGCAGTGGCTAACTGGCGTGAGACAGGAGACAAGGAAAGCTTTAACAGAGGTCTGATCGCAGCCAATGATCTGGCAGGACGCTTCAATCCCGTAGGAAAATTCATCCGTGCATGGAATGATGATGGAGATGGCTCCAGAGCAGGCTGGGCGATCATTGACTGCATGATGAATCTGCCTTTGTTATACTGGGCTTATGAGCAGATCCATGATCCCAGATTCTTACAGATCGCAACCATACACGCTGACACCGCACAGAAGTATTTCATCCGTCAGGACGGTTCCTCCAATCATATCTGTATCTTTGATCCTGCAACAGGTGAATTTTTAAGAACAGATGGGGGACAGGGCTATTGCGTAGGCTCCTCCTGGACCAGAGGACAGGCATGGGCGCTGTATGGCTTTGCGCTCAGCTATATCCACACCGGAAATGAGGAATATCTGAATACATCCAGAAGAGTGGCTAATTACTTTATAGCCAATACACCGGAAAGCGGACTGATCCCTGTGGATTTCAGACAGCCTGAGGACTGCACTTGGCAGGATTCCACCGCTGCAGCTATAGCAGCCTGCGGTATGTTAGAGCTTGCAAAGCATGTAAAGGGAGCTGACAGCAGAATCTACTACAACGCAGCTGTAAAGATGCTGAAGGCTTTGGATGAGCATAGCTGTAACTGGGATGAGAATGTAGACCATATCGTAGACAAGTGCAGCGCAGCCTTCCACGAGGACAGGCACGAGTATCATATCATCTATGGAGATTACTACTTCATAGAAGCCATCTGGAAACTGACCGGCGAAGAATTATTCCTCTGGTAATTCCAGTTTACTCTGCGAATGGCGAGGAGTGAACTGTAATAAATAGAACTAAACAGGCAGTCAGATTTTAGAAAAAGCTGGAATCTGACTGCTTATTGTTGTATGCTTAAGAGAGAGGTTTCCTTAGAAGGCAGGAGCTTCAAAGTGCCTGAAGGTCAAAGAACAGGGAAACAGTAATATGAGTATTATCAATTATCATTTAGTAGAAAGGAAAGAAAAAAAGATGGCATTTAAACCAAAGACATTAGATTATGAATTGAGCCCATACACCGGGCTGACCAGACAAAGCTGGATTGAGGCAGGAGAATATATGTTAAATGGGGTATTTCAGAATATTGCCCATTTTGAGGATCCTGTTGTCATGCCCAGAAAGGAGACGAAGGTTACATATCCTCATCTGGACGATTCAGAGGGAAATCAGGCAACCCAGAGACTGGCTGAGGTTTTTGAGGGACTGACAAGAACACTGTTTATTGCAGCGCCTCTGATCCATGATGATCCGGAACTTACAATTTGCGGTTATAATCTGAGAGATTATTACAAGAATCAGATCATCAGAGTCTGCACCAAGACAGATCCCCTTTACATCGGAGATTATGAGGATCAGGTGAGAATTTCAGGCTCTAAGGATCCCTTCAGATCCTATCAGCAGACAGTGGAGACCTGTGCACTGGTTATTTGTCTGTGGATCACTAAGGAAACTATTTGGGATGCCTACACTAAGGAAGAAAGAGACACCATAGCAACGCTTCTTTCCAGCTATGCAAAGGCTCCAACGGTTCCCCAGAACTGGCGTCTGTTCAATATGCTTGATATGGCCTTCCTTGATAAAAACGGCTATCCCATTGACCATGAGATCATGATGGATCATACTCAGAGTATCTTAAATTATTATGTAGGGGACGGATGGTATCGTGACGGCACCTGCTTTGACTATTATTCCTGTTGGGCCTTTAATGTATATACAGCCTTCTGGAACGAGTGGTATGGCTATGAGAAGGCACCCTATGCGGCTGCACAGTTTGAGGAGCATTCCAATAAGCTGATGGAAACCTATGCTGATTTCTTTGATAAGGATGGATTTACCAATATGTGGGGACGCAGCAATATTTACAGAAATGCTGCAACCAGCGCCTTTGACGGCAACTGCATGATGAGACATTCCACAGTGGACTACGGCCTGGCAAGAAGGATTTCATCAGGTTCCTTACTGCAGTTTCTGACCAGAGAGGACTTCCTTTACAAGGGCGTGCCTACACTGGGTTTCTATGGACAGTTTGAGCCACTGGTACAGGGATATTCCTGCGCAGAGTCTCCCTTCTGGCTGGGAAAGGCCTTCCTGTGCCTGCATCTGCCTGCAGATCATCCCTTCTGGACTGCCAAAGAGAACAATGGTACCTGGGATAAGCTTGGAGAAAAGGAAACCAAGGTAACTGTATTAAACGGACCGGCTCTTTGCTTCTCTAATCATCAGGCAAACGGTGAGACTGTGCTTAGAAGCGCTAAGGTGGTAAAGGCTGTGGATGATGTTCACGGTATGTGGAATTATTCCAAGGTAGAATTTAATACCAAGTATCCTTGGGAATCCACTCCGAAATTTACGGACAATGGGGTAAAAGGAGCGGCAGCACCGGAAAGAACAGTAGAAGCCCGACAGTATGTGCTGACGGACGAAACCACAGGAAAGGCACGTTATGCCAATGCAACACTTTGGCATGGAGAAAAGGACGGTGTGCTTTACCGCAGACAGTTCTTTGATTATACCAATAGCAGGGAGACGCACTGGACACAGGCAGTAAACCTGGCAGATATGGTAGTGCCCTACGGTATTTTAAGAGCGGACAAGATGCGCCTTTATTGCCGCCCTGTGACCATTACGCTGGGATCCTTTGGCTTCCCGGACAATGGAACCGAGATCATAGAAAAGCAGGAAGGCAAAGCAAAGGCTGTTATCTTAAAGGGTAAGGATGCTACAGGACGTAAGAAACAGATGGCCATGACGATTTATGACGGTTGGGATGAGATCCACTGGGTAAGCAGTAAGGGAACCAACCCTGATTCTGAAAATTCCATCGTGGTATACGCTTCCTTAAAGAGGAAGAAAAATTACGGCTACGAGCCTTATGTGATGATCTCCCAGGTAATCACGAAGGAAGATTGGGAGGACTTTACACAAGAAGAGCTCTTCCCCCTTTGTGAAGTAACCTATACCGATCCCGAAAAATGCGGCGGCTATGGCCCTGTTACCTTGAATTTTAAGGACGGCACAAAGCGTGTGGTAGAATTTGAGGGCATCGAAGGAAATCTCCAGATGTAACACGGAAGAATCTAAAAGAAAAAGGGAAAGCCTGAAAGAAAACAAGACAGGGAACAGGCTGTCGCAAGAGGCGTGTTTATGCAATATTCTTCTAAGAAATTGGTCAGCAGCATTTGTTGATTGCGTAACGTATGCTTCGTACGGCAGCCTGTTTTGTATTGTGTGAGCAGCTTACTGCGGAGCAATTCGAAACGAAATTTTTCGTTGGCATCAGTTTGGGTAAAAGACGTTTCGCCCAAACATCAAAAATGTAAGAAATAGAAAAACAGTACAAGAAATAGAAAAACAGTACAAGAAATAGAAAAACAGTACTAAATAAACATACCGTCCGCTTGAATAAAACAGGGAAAGGGAAGTATGCTATAAAGCAGGGCAGAGTATCTTCTTTTTAGAATTCGTAAGGATGAGCAGCCCGGTAAATTAAAGAATGCTTCCAAAAGAAAATCTGACCCAAATAGGAAAAGAAAAAGCATATCATGAAAGGAGGAAAATCATGGACTGGTATGGAACGGACAATTTTGCAGGCCTTCCTGCCGCATTTGGCGCGGCGCTGATGGCCAATGAAACGGCTATACGTCAGTATAACGGTCTGACGGAGGCTGAAAAGGAAAAGGTGATCATGCTTTGCAGGGATGCAGGCAGCGAGGAGGAGATCACAAAGATCATAAACGGCCTGGTGCCCGGAGGCAGTGTGTATTCTCTGTTTGAGGAGCGCGGATAAAGAAAGCGGGGGCGGCCTAACACCAGCCCCCGTCAATGGTAATGATCTGTCCTGTCATATATTCCGGCGCCTGGGCGGTCTGGAGCACCAGCTTTGCCACCTCCTCAGGCAGTCCGATGCGGTCTGCTGGGATTTCGGAGCGCAGATTGTCCATTTCCTCCTGGGAGAAGCATTTGTTCATATCTGTATCAATGACGCCGCAGGAAATAGCATTGACCTGGATATTGCTGGGAGCAAGCTCTTTGGCCAGGGCCTTGGTAAAGGAATTGACAGCGCCCTTGGAGGCAGAATAGGCTACCTCCATGGAAGCACCCACATTGCCCCAGACAGAGGAAATATTGATAATACGCCCCCTGTGGCGTTTCAGCATTACAGGAATGGCAAGCTTGGAGGCATAAAAGCAGGAATCCAGATTGGTATGCATCACATTCTGCCAGTCCTCCACGGACATATCGGAGAGAAGTCCGATATAGGAGATTCCGGCATTATTGACTAAAACATCCAGATCTGTTACATATCCGAACACTCTTTTCACATCTTGAAATTTTCCCATATCCGCAGCAACCGCAAGACAACGCACACCATAGGCGTCCTCTAAATCCTGAGCCAGCTTTTGCAGACTTTCTATAGAAGATTTGCAGGTCAGTATCAGGTCGAAGCCTGCCTTGGCAAAGGAATTTGCCACTGCGCGCCCAATTCCCCTGGAAGAACCTGTTATCATAGCGACTTTACTCATACTAATAACCGTACCTTTCTGAAAAATGTAACAGCTACGAGTATATCATGAAAACATTTCCTTTTCTACAAATTTTATAAGAAGTGAACTGTTGCCGGAAATTTTTAAGAAAAACGAAAGAAAATCGGCATTTTCGACAAATACTTTATTGACATGAGGTGTAGTTAGTGATATAGTTGTTAACGGATTTAATAATTTTGTAATAAATCAAAAATGAATTTGAAATAAAATAGACTGAAAAGAGATTAAAAATATACGAATTAGAATAGCAGGAGGTCAATATGGTCCGTACTTCTCTGAAAATTACATCCATGGCATTGGCAGCAGTACTTACTTTTACAGGAATGGGAATCAACGCACAGGCAGCAGGAGTTTCTTCCGTGCTTCCTACAGGCGGTATTAATATTACATTGGCACAGGGAACTTCCCTGGAATCCTTACAGCAGGGAGATTCCACAGCAAAAATTGAAGCGCTCCTTGACGAGGCTGCTTTACAGCAGGCTAGAGAGGAAGCAGGGATTGAAGTAACTCCTAACGAGGAGGACGAGCTCAAAAGCCTTGTGATCGCACAGGTAAATGATTATGTCAATGTAAGAAGCCTTCCCAGTGAAGAAGGAGAGATTCTGGGAAAGCTGTACAATAATTCCGTAGGAACCTTCGTCCAGGAGGAAAACGGCTGGTATCTGATCTCTTCCGGTACTGTTACCGGGTATGTAAAGGGAGAATATTGTGTGACCGGTGAGGCTGCCATTGACCTTGCAAAGCAGGTCAGCACCAGGATCGCAACAGTCAATACAGAGACTCTTAAGGTTCGTAATGAGCCAAGTATGGAGGCATCCGTGCTGACACTGGTTCCCTATCAGGATGACCTGGTAGTATCCGAAGAGGCTGACGGCTGGGTAAAGGTAGATACAGAGGAAGGTCTTGGCTGGGTATCCACAGATTATGTGGTATTAAGCCGTGAGTTTGTGGAAGCAGAATCCAAGGAAGAGGAAGCAGCCAGACTTGCCAAGGAAGCGGAAGAAAGAAGAAAGGCCCGCGAGGCAGCCGCAGCAAAGGCGTCTAAGTCCTCCAAGAGCTCTTCAGGCAGCTCAAGTGCAGCACAGACCTACACCGTTTCCGGTGGAAGCGAAATGGGTCAGGCTGTCATCGAATACGCATTGCAATTTGTAGGTAATCCTTATGTTTATGGTGGCACAAGCCTTACAAACGGTGCAGACTGTTCCGGATTTGTTATGAGTGTATATGCAAACTTTGGCGTAAGCCTTCCCCACTCCTCCTCAGGAGACAGAAGCCAGGGCGCGGCAGTGGATGGACTTTCCAATGCACAGCCCGGTGATCTCATTTGCTATTCCGGACATGTAGCTCTGTATGTAGGCAATAACCAGATCGTACATGCATCTACCTCCAAAACCGGAATCATCGTTTCCAGAGCAGATTACAAGAAGGTGCTTGCTGTAAGACGTATCTTCTAATAAAAGCCGGAAATAAGAGTAGAAAAATGCTTGAAGCTTTTTGCTCATAAAGACATGAAGGAAAGCTTTTCACAAAAAGAGATTAAAAAAGAATAGATGAATGAGAACAGGACATTTCTTTTAGAGAAGGGAATGTCCTGTTTTTAGATTTGAGATTTGTTCACACGATTATTAGGAGTTGTCGAATAATTGTAATTTGGCAGAAGGAGAAAAGAAAGCAAAATGTTGTGCATTATATACAAATGTTTTATAGTGTCTAATGCCGCAGAAACAGGGCAGTGAATTTTGTGGAAAAGATATCCACAGGGAAAAAGGAGTGGAAAATGCCTAAAATGAGTTATACACCGAGTTATCCACATTATCCACAGGGGATATCCGGGAAAAAGAGTGGATGCTTTCTTTGTCAAATGGAACATTTGTTTTGTGAAGTAGTCATAAAAGTGGAAAAAAAGGGCAAGTCCGCGAATTAAGAAGAAAGAGAAACCAAGTCAAAAATATGTAAAATAATTATTAAATTGTTGCAAAAAGTATGGATAATGTGTTATAATGCTTATACAATAAAAAGCTGAAAGGGATGATCAGTATGAAATTTATCATTGTTGGAAGGAATATTGATGTAACACCTGGGTTAAAGGCTGCTGTAGAAGATAAAATCGGCAAGCTGGACAAGTATTTTAATCCCGACACAGAAGTACATGTGACACTGAGTGTGGAAAAGGATCGTCAGAAGATTGAAGTTACGATACCGGTGAAAGGCAGTATCATCAGATCCGAGCAGGTCAGCAACGATATGTATGTTTCCATTGACCTGGTGGAAGAGATCATAGAAAGACAGTTAAAGAAATATAAGAATAAGATTGTAGAAAAGCAGCAGAATGCAAGCTCCTTCAGTAAGTTGTTTGTAGAGAACGATTACATGGATGATGAAGAGGTTAAGATCGTTCGTACCAAGAAGTTTGATCTAAAGCCCATGTATCCAGAAGATGCCTGCATCCAGATGGAACTGCTTGGACATAGCTTCTTCGTATTTATCAACGCAGAGAACGATCAGGTCAATGTAGTGTACAAGAGAAAGGGCGACACCTACGGACTGATCGAGCCGGAAGTATAAGGCGGATGAGAGTACAGCCTTTATATCTTGGATGTATAGGTGAAGATTTGAAATGGCACGAAATGCACTTTGATGGATTCCTCTCTTTCTTAACATAATATTTCTCATATGTAGGAGCGGCCGTTTTCCTGGAAGTTTTCAGGAAAGCGGCCACTTTTTTGTATATTTTTTTATTCCAATATTGACAGAACAGAAGCTTAGTGATATGGTTAATTACACAAGTAATGAACTAAACCACTGACGAAATGAAATACAGTCGATTGCGGAGAAGGGAAAGGAGCAGAACATGCATGAATGAGATCTTGACACAGGAAAAATCTATTTATCTGCAGATCGCAGAGATGATAGAGACAGATATCCTAAGAGATATTCTGCTGGAAGAAGAAAGAGTGCCCAGCACCAATGAGCTGGCAAGACTTTATGTGATCAATCCGGCTACGGCGGCCAAGGGTGTGAATATTCTAGTGGATGAAGGGATTCTTTATAAGAAAAGAGGGATAGGGATGTTTGTGGCAGCAGGAGCCAAGGTAGCAATTTTAAAACGCAGGCGCAACGAATTTTATCATAATTATATCAAAAAGCTTCTGGAGGAAGCGGCAAGCCTAGGGCTTGATAAGGAAGAAGTCATTCGCATGATCGAGAAGGGCGAGGAGTAAGTAGGAGGTTATGAAAAAAACATAAGTCTCTATCAGGGTGCGAAAAACAAGAAGTGTTGAAAGCCACGCGAGGGTGTGAAAAATAAGAAATGTTGAAAACTCTGCAGGAGTGCAGAAGACAAAAAATGCCGAAAAACAAAGGCGCAGAAGGAGAAAAAATGGACCAGTTAATATGCAACAATATTGAAAAAGCTTATGGAAAAAAGCAGGTATTAAAGGATATCAACCTTATTTTGGAGAAAGGAAAGATTTACGGCCTCATTGGAAGAAATGGTGCAGGTAAGACCACACTGCTTTCCGTTATGTCTGCCCAGAATCCTGCCACAAATGGAAATGTGACCTGGAACGGAGAGAATGTCTGGGAGAACAGAAAGGCATTAGATCATATTTGCTTTTCGAGAGAGCTGTCTGTGAATATGAATGGCAGTGGTGTCAGTTCTATGAAGGTGAAGGATTACCTGGAAAATGCATCCTATTACTATCCTGATTGGGATCAGAAAATGGCGGAGGAGCTGGTGGCCAAATTTGAGCTGAATGTAAAACAGCGTATCAATAAGCTTTCCAAGGGAATGCTTTCCATGGTGACGATCATTGTGGCTCTTGCAAGCAAGGCAGATTTTACTTTCCTGGATGAGCCGGTGGCAGGCCTGGATGTGGTAATGCGGGATTATTTCTACCGGGTATTGATGGAGGAATACACGAAAAGTGAGCGGACCTTTGTGATTTCCACACATATAATCGAGGAAGCGGCGGACCTGATGGAAGAAGTGATCATGGTAAAGGATGGAAAAATTCTGTTGAAGGAAAATACCCAGGAGCTTTTGGAGAGAAGCTACCATGTCAGCGGATTGGCAGAGGTGGTGGATCAGGCTGTAGAAGGCTATGAAAAGCATCATGAAGAAAAAACAGGGCGCAGTAAGAGCGTTACCATTCTGTTACAGGAAGGACAAGCACTGCCGGAAGGATATGACGTGACCATACAGCCTCTGAACCTGGAAAAGCTTTTTGTAGCGCTGTGCGGCATGAATGAATAAGGAGTGGGAAAGAGATGAAAGAAATGTTGGAAAAGCATCGGATCAAAAGGAATGTTCTATTCTGGGGAAAGCAGGCGCTGCAGATGATAAAGCTGCTTTTGCTTTTTGCCATTGGCTATGGCGTACTTTTTAATCTTGGAAACCTGAGTTTACATAAAATTTGTGAAACAGCATATTTTTACGGAATGATCATAGGGATCATGTTTGCGTTTGTGGAGGCAATCAGTTATTTTAGCGCCTATATGCCGCTGGTGATCTCCTTTGGCTCCACAAGAAGGGAGGCTGTCTGGGGCACACAGCTGATGAATCTGATCTACAGCAGCCTGGCATATGTGATCATCTTGCTTTTAGGACTATTAAGCACCGGGAAGACAATAGCCTGGATTAATATTTCTGTAGCAGGCGCTTTTTTGCTGATGACGGGAATCGGACAATTCTGCAGCGTAGCACAGATCAGATTCGGACAAAAGGGATTGATAACTGGAATTGCCACGGCAGTGCTGGTGGCAGTGGTAGGGATCATCATCGGTATAGGTTATGCAAATAAGCTGGTTTCCTGGGCGGAAACCCTTTCGGTTTCTATAATGACAGTACTCCTTATCTTAGTGCTTGCAGTTTCTGCATTATTCTATGGAGTCAGCCTGTTTGTTCTGTTTAAGTCAGTGAAAAATCTGGAAGTTAAAATGTAAGATGCCAGGGTCAAAAAGGTAGTCCTGGTTTGACCCACAGGCAATGGAAGGATAGGGTGAGTATGTTGAAAGAATTGAAAATACAATTTGCAAAAAGAAAAAAGGAATTGCTTGTTTATGACGCTTTATGCATGGGCTGCTGGTTGTTTGGATTACTCCTTGCGATTTTTCTCGGCAGCCATACGGAGATTGAGAAGGGGATGATCTTAGTGGGCACCCTGATAGTGACGATCATAATGTTCATTGTACATTTCCTGGGAACTTCATTTTCCTTTGTGGTGGATTTTAACCTGGCAGTTTCCATGGGAGCTGTAAGGAAATGCTATGTTCCGGCGTATGTACTTTTTACCATGGCAGAGCTTGCACAGATCATGCTGTTTATAGTACTTATGGGGCATCTGGAAAAGGGAATATTGCAGGAAATGTTCCCCAAAAGAGTGTTGGATCTTGATCTAACGCCTTATGTTGACCTTAAAGTATGCCTGGCAGTGATCATCGGCATGACTGTTCTGGAGCTTTTTACAGGAAGCCTGATCCTGTGCTTTGGATGGAAGAGCCTGTGGGGAATCTGGGCGCTTTGGATGTTGCCTTCCGTCATTGCGGGAATCCTAGTGCAGAATGAAAAGCTCAAAAGTGAAATACTTGCTTTAGCAGACAGGATTACCGGCGGTACGATAGTTGCCATTACAATCCTTCTATGCCTGCTTCTTGCCATAGCCTCCTGGGGAATGCTCCGAAGACAAAGAGTAACGGTATAAAAGTTCACCCGTACCATTCACAAGGGTGAACAGTAACCATAAGTGAATGGTATTGTTCACTCCGCGCCATTCGCAAAACCGCCACTTCGTG
>ULUL01051262.1_pt1 | contig 14392 bp, 5 predicted proteins | sample 1958481 | NCBI WGS metagenome assembly ULUL01 (sample SAMEA4835759, study PRJEB28245) | human gut metagenome | biome: gut microbiome; material: fecal sample | place: Denmark | collected 2008 | reverse complement strand
ATGAAATCTGCCCACAAGAATGTACGAGTGAACTGTAACAGTTTCATTGTACTATCAGTATTACCTCATTGTCAAACAATTACCACAAACAAGATGAAAATCCAGCCATATTATGATAGAATGAACTAGGTAAACCAAGGAAAGGATAAAGAAAATGAAATTAATATCATGGAATGTAAATGGATTGAGAGCCTGTAAGGACAAGGGCTTTCTGGATTTTTTCAAGGAAGCGGATGCAGATATTTTCTGCCTGCAGGAGACGAAGCTGCAGGCAGGACAGATTGAGCTGGAGCTGCCAGGATACTATCAATACTGGAATTATGCTCAGAAGAAGGGCTATTCCGGAACCGCTATTTTTACCAAAAAGGAGCCACTTTCCGTTACTTATGGAATCGGAATGGAGGAGCACGATACAGAGGGAAGAGTGATAACGGCAGAATTTGAGGACTGCTTTGTGGTAACGGTTTATACCCCAAACTCCCAGAGAGAGCTTACCAGGCTGGAGTATCGGATGAAGTGGGAGGAGGCTTTCCTTTCTTATTTAAAAAAACTGGAGGAGAAAAAACCTGTGATCTTCTGTGGGGATCTTAATGTAGCCCATCAGGAGATCGATCTGAAAAATCCCAAGTCCAATCGCAAAAATGCCGGATTTACAGATGAGGAAAGAGGCTGTTTTACAAGGCTTTTGGAAAACGGCTTTGTGGATACTTACCGCTACTTTTACCCGGACAAGGAGGGAGTCTATTCCTGGTGGTCCTATATGTTCCAGGCCAGAGCCAAGAATGCAGGGTGGCGTATAGACTATTTTGTGGTATCAGAGAGCTTAAAGGGAAAGCTTGTGGATGCAAGGATCCACACCCAGGTAATGGGGTCAGATCACTGCCCGGTGGAATTGGATATAGAGCTGTAGATTTGATGGCGGCAAAGCAGGAAGCTGCAGATTATTTGTGGAGGTTCTATTTATGAGCTTGCGTTTTGTCTTTGGCCCCTCAGGAGCGGGAAAAAGCAGATTATTATATGAAAACCTGACGAAGCGCTCCATGGAAGAGACGGAGCGGAAATTTCTGGTGATCGTGCCGGATCAGTTTACCATGGAGACACAGAAGGATCTGGTGCATTTCCATGAAAGAGGAGGTATCTTAAACATTGATGTGTTAAGCTTCGGCCGCCTGTCCTATCGCATTTTTGACGAAGTGGGCGCTCTGGGAGTACCTGTTTTGGACGATACGGGAAAGAGCCTGGTATTACAGAAGGTTGCCATTGCATGCAAGGAACAGCTGCCCACACTGGGAGGATATCTTCACAGGCAGGGCTACATCCATGAGGTGAAAAGCGCCATTTCCGAGTTTATGCAATACGGCATCGGCGTCCGGGATATGGAGAAGCTTATCGACTATGCGGGGAAAAGAGGAGCGCTGGTACAGAAGCTGAAGGATCTGTCGGTATTATATCAGGGCTTTAAAGACTATATCCAGGGAAGCTTTGTGACTACGGAGGAAACCTTGGATGTGCTTCGCCGCTCTTTGGGGAAATCTGCGCTGGTAAAGGACAGTGTTGTGGTGTTTGATGGGTTTACAGGTTTTACCCCTATCCAGAACAGAGTGATCCAGGAGATCATGGGCATTGCAAAGGAAACCATCGTAAGTCTGACACTGGGAGAGGGGGAGGATCCCTACCATTTAGACGGGGAGCAGAGACTTTTCCATATGACCAAAAAGACTGTGGCAGATTTAGAGAGGCTTTCCAGGGAAGCAGGCGTGGAAAGAGGACAGGATGTGTTCCTAAAGGGCAGTGCCAAAGACCGCTTTTGTTTAAGCCCCGCACTTAGAAGCCTGGAAAAGAATCTGTTTCGGTATCAGGTTGTGCCTTTTAAAGAAAAACAGGACAGTATCCACTTGTTTGAGGCATCCACTCCCAGGGAGGAGGTACATCAGGCAGGTCTTCTTTTGATGGAGCTGATCCGAAAAGGAGGCATGGCCTATAGGGACATTGCTTTTGTGGCAGGAGATCTGGAAAGCTATGCGCCCTATGTGGAGTCAGAGTTTGCAAGGCTTGGTATCCCGGTCTACATCGACAGGACCAGGGGAATTATCTTAAATCCCATGATCGAATATATCAAGAGCGGTCTGGAGCTTTATAAGGAGGATTTCTCCTATGAGGCTGTGTTCCATTATCTTAGAAGTGGACTTTCCGATATTACACCCGAGGAAGCAGATTTATTGGAAAATTATGTGTTGGCCACAGGAATTAGGGGTTACAAAAGATGGAGCAGACTTTTTACCCGTAAAAGTGAGAGCATGGGGGAAGCAGAAGAGGCGCTTCTTCGCATCAACAGTATCCGGGAAAAGCTGATGGACCAGGTAAAGCTTTTACAGGGCCGGACGGGGGAAAGTGTGGCTGATTATGTGAACCACTTATATGACTTTCTGGTGCAGAATCAGGTACAGCAAAAGCTTTCAAAACTTGCGCAGCATTTCAATGAACAGAACCAGCCGGGAAGAGCCAGGGAGTATGCCCAGATCTATGGTCTGGTCATGGAGCTTTTAGATCAGATCTATGGGTTGTTGGGAGAAGAGCCAGTGAAGCTGGAGGAATTTTATGAGATCCTGAATGCGGGCTTTGGGGAGATCCAGGTGGGAACCATCCCACAGAATGTGGACAGAGTGCTTGTGGGCGATATGGAAAGAACCAGGCTAAAGCCGGTCAAGGTACTCTTTTTCTTGGGAGTAAACGATGGAAATATTCCGAAAAACAGCTCCAAGGGCGGCATTATTTCCGATATGGACAGAGAATTTTTGAAGGAATCGGACTTAGAGCTTGCGCCTTCTCCCAGGGAGCAGATGTTCATTCAGAGATTTTATCTGTATTTGAACCTGACCAAGCCTTCCCATAAGCTTTATTTGTCTTACTGTAAAGTAAACAGCCAGGGAAAGAGCCTGCGCCCTGCCTATTTGATAGAGGTAATGCAGAAGCTTTTTCCGGTCCTGGAGACAGAATATCCCCAGAACCGCCCCTTCTTAGAGCAGGTAGTGACGCCCACAGAGGGCGTTGGGTTTCTGGCAGAGGGACTGAGAAATTATGTGGAGGGAACTTCCACAGGGGAGGCGTTTCTGACGCTCTACGCAGCTTACGGCGAAAAAGAAGCGTGGAAGGCAGTGCGGGAGAGGCTGACCAATGTAGCATTCTTACGGTATCAGGGGGTGAACCTTTCTAAGGCAGCGGCAAGAGCCTTGTATGGGCTTACTCTGGAAAATAGTGTGAGCAGACTGGAAACCTATGCAGCCTGCGCTTACCGTCATTTCCTGCAATACGGTCTTTCCTTGGAGGAGCGGGAGGAGTTTGGCTTTGAAAGCGTGGATATGGGAAATGTCTTTCATGCAGTGCTGGAAAGCTTTGCAATGATGCTGAAGGACAGCGATTATACCTGGTTTGATTTCCCAAAAGAATTTGGGGAAAAGAAGGTACTGGAAGCATTGGAGGCTTATGCGGCGGAGTACGGGGAGACCATTCTTTACAGCAATGCCAGGAATGAATATGCCATCACCAGAATGGCAAGAGTCCTGACAAGAACCGTTCTGACTCTGCAAAGCCAGCTGCAAAAGGGAGAGTTCCAGCCGGATGCTGTGGAGAAAAGTTTTTATTATACAGATGATTTAGACAGCGTGAATGTAGCGCTTTCCGAGGAAGAAAAAATGCGCTTAAAGGGGCGTATTGACAGGATCGACACCGCAGAGGACGAGGAGCATGTGTATGTAAAGGTCATTGATTACAAATCCGGCAGCAGGCAGTTCGACCTGGCGGCGCTGTATTATGGGCTGCAGCTGCAGCTTGTGGTATATATGAATGCGGCAATGGAGTTAGAGGCAAGGAAGCACCCGGACAAGGAGGTGGTTCCGGCGGCTCTTTTGTACTACCACATAGAGGATCCTACAGTAGAAACCCCGGTGGAGCTTTCTGAGGAGGAATTGAATGAAGAAATCCTGTCGAAGCTTCGCATGAAGGGTGTGGTCAATGACAGCGAGGCAGTGGTGGAGAAACTGGACCGGTTTATGGGCAGCAAATCGGACGTGATACCGGTGGAGAGAAAGAAGGACGGAAGCTTTTCCGCCCGCTCCAGCGTCATGTCGGCAAAAGAGCTTCGGGTCATGTCAGATTATGTAACAGAAAAGGTACGCTGCTTAGGGAAAGAAATCCTGGAAGGCAAGATAGGCCTGTCTCCCTATGAGATGGGAAATGAATCCGCCTGCACTTATTGCGCCTACAAAAAGGTATGCGGCTTCGACCCTTCTATACCGGGTTATGAGACAAGAGTGTTTAAAAGCATGGATAAGGAAGAAGCGATAAAACGGATGGAAGCATTTGGGGAAAATGCATAACCGGGAAAATGGATAACCGGGGAAATGGATAACCGGGGAAAATGCATAATCGGGGAAATGCCGGAATCATAGAAGAAAACAAGGAAGCATTATTTTGTCCGGAAGGATAAAACAAGGCAAAGCTTTGAACAAAAAAGGACTGACAGGACAGAGCAGGGGTGCAAGAGTAGGAAAGAAAGGAAGAAAAGCATGGCAATTACATTTACGCCGCAGCAGCAGGAGGTCATTGATTTAAGGGAAAAGAATATTCTGGTGTCGGCAGCGGCAGGAAGCGGAAAAACAGCGGTGCTGGTGGAGAGGATCATTGAGATGATCTGCGATGAAAAGCATCCGGTAGATATTGACCAGCTTCTGATCGTGACCTTTACCAATGCGGCAGCGGCAGAAATGAGAGAGAGGATCAGCGCAGGCATTTTGAGCAGGCTTGCCATGCATCCGGAGTCAGAGCATATCGAAAGGCAGTCGGCGCTGCTTCACAATGCCCAGATTACCACGATTGACAGCTTTTGTATGTTCCTTTTGCGGAATCATTTTAATGAAATCGGTGTGGATCCTGCCTTCCGTGTCATGGATGAAGGGGAAAAGAAGCTTTTGGAGCAGGACGTGATGGCACAGCTTTTGGAGGATCAGTTTGCGGCAAGGGATCCGGATTTTCAATACTGTGTGGAATATTTCTGCCCGGCAGGCAGGGAGAAGGTCCTGGAGGAATATATCCTGAGCCTGTATCGTTTTGCGGAAAGCTATCCCTGGCCGGAGGAATGGTTGGAAGCACGAAAGTTTGATTACGGACTAAGACAGATGAAGAGGCAAACGAAAGAAGAGGCAGAAAGTGGAGAAAAGCAAGGAGTAGAGGAGAAAGACGAAGAAGAAAAAAGGACAGGAGAAGAAAATGGAGAGAAAGGGCCGGTAGAGGAAAGAAGAAAAGAAAAAGGCTTGGCGGAAAAAGTCCGGGAAATGGCAGACGCAGATTATGGCCGCTATCTGGTAAATCACCTTCATGCCATGCTGGAAGGCTGTGCGAAACTGGCCAAGCGGATCAAGGGGCTGTGCGAGGAGCCGGATGGCCCTTATATGTATGGAGAGCTGGCAGACAAGGAGTTAGAGCAGATCGAAGCTCTTCTTAGAATTACTTCCCTGGAGGAGTATGGGGCAAAGCTTCCTGCCGTCACATTCGGGAGACTTCCTTCCAAAAAGGATGATTCTGTTTCCGTTGCCAAAAGAGAGCTGGCAAAGAAGCTTCGAAATGAGCTAAAGGACATTTGTCAGGGATTGGGCAGCAGATTTTTTACCACTCCCTTAGAGCTTGCAGCCAGTCAGGCCGCCTGCTGTGAGATGCCTGTTGCCACACTTGTGGATCTGACCCTTGCATTTCGCAGGAGAATGCAGGCCAAGAAGGCGGACAGAAAATTAGTGGACTTTTCCGATATGGAGCACTTTGCACTGGAAATCCTCTTAAAAAGGGAATGGAAGGAGGAGACGAAAAGCTACGAGATCCATCCAAGCCAGGTAGCGCTGGAATACAGACAGCATTTTAAAGAGGTGTTGATCGATGAATATCAGGACAGCAATCTGGTGCAGGAATATCTTTTGAAGGCGGTGTCAGGAGAAGAGGATGGGCATTTCAACCGTTTTATGGTGGGGGATGTAAAGCAGAGCATCTACAAATTCCGTCTGGCCAGACCGGAGATCTTTCTGGAAAAGTACGAGACTTACCAGTCAGGAAACGGGGAATGCAGGCGCATTGATCTGGCGAAGAATTTCCGGAGCAGAACAGAAGTGGTGGATACCGTAAATGCTATTTTTTCCAGAATCATGGATAAGGACATGGGCGGGATTGCTTATGATGAGCGGGCAGCTCTCTATCCCGGGGCGGTTTATCCGGAAAATCCGGGCTGTGAAAGCGAGCTTTTGTTAGTAGAAAAGCCCAAAGAGGGAATGAATGCAAGACAGGCGGAGGGGAAAACCATTGCAGGAGAAATTTTAAGATTGCGAAGGGAATTCAGAGTGACGGATAAGGAAACCGGTGCGCTTCGCCCGGTAGAGTTTCGGGATATGGTAATCTTACTTCGCACCACAAGCGGCTGGGACGAGGAATTTAAGGCAGCCCTTGAGGAGGAAGGAATTCCGGTTTACATTACCTCCAAGACAGGCTATTTTGCGGCATCCGAGGTGCAGGAGCTTCTGCAGTTTTTACGCATTCTGGATAATCCCATGCAGGATATTCCATTCTTTGGTGTGATGAAGTCCGTGTTTGGAGGCTTCAGCGAGGAAGAGATTGCAAAAATCCGCAGTTTTGGCAAGGACAAGAGCTTATATGAGTCGCTGAATGATATGGTGGTAAATGAAGAAGAGCATTTACTTGCCGGGAAAGCAGTCCGGTTTCTGGAACGGTTGCAGCATTACAGGGAGCTTACTGTTTATCTTCCGATCAGAGAGCTATTACAGCAGATCATTACAGAGCATGGCTATTTAGAGTATGTGACTGCGCTTCCCATGGGAAGCAGGAGAAGAGCCAATGTGGAAATGCTTTTGACTAAGGCCTCGGATTTTGAAAAGACCAGCTATCACGGACTGTTCCACTTTATCCGTTACATGGAGCAGTTGGAAAAGTATGATGTGGACTACGGAGAGGCAGAGCTTCTGGACGAAAATGCAAACGTGGTGCGGATCATGAGCATCCACAAAAGTAAGGGACTGGAATTTCCCATTACCTTTGTGTCCGGCCTGGCCAAGCGTTTTAATATGCAGGATACTAACCAGTCACTGATCGTGGATGTGGATTTAGGAATCGGTACGGACTTCGTAGATCCGGTGCGCCGTATCCGCAATAAAACCCTGCGCCGCCTGGTGCTTGCCAGGAAGATGAAGGAGGATAACCTTTCAGAGGAGCTTAGAGTGCTCTATGTAGCCCTGACCCGCCCAAAGGAAAAGCTGATCATGACCGCCTGCGTGGAAAATGCAGAAGAAAAGTGGGAGCAGCAACAAGGGACAGAAAGCGACAGACTGTATTTTCATGAGTTTATGGAAGCAGGCAGTTACCTGGATTTTCTGCTGCCTGTGGTGGGAAAAGCACCGGTAAGTGTGGGTATCAAAGATCCTCAATTAAGCCAGGGAGCAAAGGTAACGGAGCAGGTAAAGCTTGCAGAAAAGCGTTTCCGGTTACAGGAAGCGAAAGAATATGCGGATATGGAGGCTTTGAAAAGACTGGAGGGGAGATTTTCTTATCAATACCCATATGCCTCTCTGGAAAAGCTTTATACCAAGACTACGGTTTCCGAGCTGAAAAAGGAAGCCTTGGAGGAGGCTGAGGAAGGTACAAATACGCTTTTTATGGAAGAACCTGTGGAGAATTATGTGCCCAGATTCAGAAAAGGAGAAGAAGAGGTCAGCAGCGTGGTCAGAGGTACTGCCTTCCATAAGGTCATGGAGCTTCTGGACTTTGAAAGCATCTACCGTGGAATTTTGGACAATGCCAAAATTCTGCAAAGTGCAGAAATGCTGTCGGACGCAGATATGGCCGGTTTCCTACAGACAGTAAGGGAAAATAACACAAGACTTCAGGAAAACCTGCGGGAAATGCTTATAAGGCTCCAGGTATCCGGAAAGCTTCCGGCAGAATACCTGGAAGTAGTAAGTGAAAGAAAGCTGCTTCGCTTTCTGACAGATCCTCTTGCCCTGCGTATATGGAGAGCGGCAGAAAAGGGAAAGCTGTTTCGGGAGCAGCCCTTTGTCTACGGCATCAGCGCAGACAGGCTGGGAGAGGAGTTTCCAAAGGAGGAAACCGTTCTGATCCAGGGTATCATAGACGCCTTTTTTGTAGAGGATAACAGTCTGGTGCTGGTGGATTACAAGACAGATTTTGTAAAGAGAGGTGGAGAACTCTGGAAGCGCTACAAGGCCCAGTTAGACTATTACGAGGAAGCCCTTTGCCGACTGACGGCCCTTCCCATGAAAGAGAAGCTTCTCTATTCTTTCTGCCTGGAAAAGACAGTGAGAGAAGGAGAATAGGAGAAAAATAGTTACTGTTCACTCGCGCCATTCACAAAACCGCCACTTCGTGGCTCTCCGCTGCTGCGCAGCTCATTTGTTGCGTCTGCAAGACGCAATGCTCATATGATTGGCGCTCCCGACCTACATTCATGCAGGCAGATTTTCATGCGAGACAGAAAATCGCCCACAAGAATGTACGAGTGAACTGTAACCAAAAATATTGACTATATGTGGAATATCACTGGATTTTTCTTGTAAAATGTGTAAAAATTGGTATAACAAAAGGTGCTGATAACACAGAAAAGAAGAAAACCGGTGTAGTAGTAAGCTTTATAAAACAAAAAATCAGCGCCATGGAAAGGTGGAAAAGAGAATGGTTCAGTGGAAGGATTATGAGGCAGAGCGCTGGGAAAAGCTATCCCTGGCGGAGCGTGTGCAACAGGTCATGCAGCAAAGCGTAGACAAAAAGGAAGTGGCAGGCTTAAATCTGTTAGTGGTAAAGGATGGAAAGGAAATGCTGTATGCCCAGTGCGGCGACAGAGATATTGAGGGAGGAAAGCCTTTTTTACGGGATACCATTTTTCGTATGTATTCCATGTCAAAGCCAATCACCTCTGCGGCCGTGATGATCCTGGCAGACAGAGGCGTGATAGATCTGCAGGATAGCGTGGCCTCCTACATACCGGAATTCGCGGGGCAGATGGTAAGCGAAAACGGACAGAGATTTCAACCTGCAGGGGGTATTACCTTGCGCAACCTGATGAATATGACCTCCGGGCTTGTTTATCCGAACATGGACAATGTGGCAGGTCGTGAGACGGATAAACTATTCAGAGAAGTGGATGAAAGACTATATACGGATCATCCCATGACAACCATGGAAATTGCTAAAGCATTGGGGAAAAGTGATCTGGCTTTTGCTCCGGGTGCGCATTTTAACTATGGAACCAGTGCAGACGTCCTGGGCGCAGTGATCGAGGCAGCTACAGGAATGCTCTTTGGGGATTTTTTGAAAAAGGAGATCTGGGAGCCTCTTGGTATGCAGGATACAGCCTTTTATGTACCGGCTGACAAGCAGGAGAGACTGGCTAAGGTATATAACAGTATAAACGGCGGCATAGAGGAAGAAAAGACCAGGAACTTAGGCATCAATTATGCCATGGATAAGCGGCCTGCTTTTGAATCCGGAGGTGCAGGCATGGTCTCCACTGTAGACGATTATGCCAAATTTGCAAGAACGCTCTTAAATGGCGGAGAAACAGATGGAAAACGTATTCTTTCCAAGGGAGCAGTGCACTTTATGACAAACGGAAAGCTTCTGCCCTGGCAGCAGGATGATTTTGAACGGGGATGGGACGGCCATACCGGCTGCAGCTACGGAAATCTGATGCGTGTCATGGAAAGACCGGGACAGAGCGTGGGGCTTGCTTCCAAGGGTGAGTATGGCTGGGACGGCTGGCTTGGACCTTATTTCTGTAACGATCCTGCTCATAATATGACCATCCTTATGGGAATGCAGAAGCTTGGCGGCGGCACCTGGAGCCTTACCAGAAAGCTGAGGAACCTGATCTTTGGCGCAGTTTTAGAGAAATAGAGTGTAAAAAGCATATATGGAAATGCAGGATTAAGTTGCCTAAGTCGCAGTCCTCTGTTTTCTGAAAAAGGAAAACAGGGGACTTTTTTCGCCTGATTTTACAAAAGAGAACGAAAAAACAAAAGAAAAAATGAAAAATTAAAAACATGGTAGAAAGAGAAGTGTTATTTTGGATATACAGAGATGTCTTTGAAAAAGAAAGCAGACAATGTGAAATGAAAAAGTGAAACGGAAACTGAAATGAAAAGTAAAATGAAAAGTGAAATGAAAAGAAAAGTGAAACGAAAACTGAGATGAAAACTGAAATGAAAAGAAAAGTGAAATGCAGGAAGATGTAAAAAGAGAATATAAGACAAAATATAAGAGAATGTAAAACAAAGTGCAAAAAAGAAGATATAAAGGCGAAATGAAAGTAAGAAAAATAGAAAAGAAGATAAAGTAAAAAGAAAGAAATCAGGAGGAACAAAAATGATCAGAATCACAGACGGGGCAGTTCAGCCCTTTGAAAAGGAGCACATGGAAAGAGTAAGGACGGCAGCACCGGAATGTACCTTATTTTTGAAAAAGGATGCAGATACCCTTCCGGTAAGTCCCTGCAAGACGGCGCTATATGGAAGCGGCGCAAGAAGGACCATCAAGGGAGGTACAGGCTCCGGCGACGTCAATGTAAGAGCCTTTACCACAATTGAGGAGGGCCTTGAAAAGGCTGGCTTTACCATTACCACAAAGGCCTGGATGGACGCCTATGACAAGCTGATGACAGATGGCAGAGTGGAATTTGTCAAGCAGGTGAAGAAGGAAGCGGCAGAGCTTGGCATCAATCCGTTGATGTATGGTATGGGCAAGGCTATGCCGGAGCCGGAGTATGATATGGCATTGGAGGGCGAGGGAGAGCTTGCCATCTATGTGCTTTCCAGAAATTCCGGAGAAGGCTCTGATAGAAGTAAAGAGGCTGGGGACATTAACCTGACCCAGACAGAGATTAGAGATATCAAGGCCTGCCAGGAAAAGTATGAAAAGTTTGTGCTGGTATTAAACGTAGGCGGTATGGTAAATTTAGAGCCCGTGATGGATGTGAAAAATATCCTTCTCTTAGGACAGCTGGGCTCTCCTATCGGTGACGTACTGGCAGATATTTTGACAGGGAAGAGCAATCCTTCCGGAAAGCTTGCCATGACCTGGGCTCCCATTGACGCTTACCCTTCCACAAAGGGCTTCGGCGACATGGATGATACCATTTACACAGAGGATATTTATGTAGGCTACCGCTATTTTGATACGGCAAAGGAAAATCCGACCTTCCCCTTTGGCTATGGCTTGTCCTACACAGATTTTGAGATCGGAGAAGCAAAGACTACCCTGGAGGGCTCCAAAGTCACAGTGGAGGCTAAGGTAAAAAATACCGGCTCCTTTGCAGGAAAGGAAGTAGTGCAGCTCTATGTAAGCATCCCCTCTGGGAAATTAAACCAGGCCTATCAGGGACTGGCAGCCTTTGTAAAGACAGCGCTTCTTGATCCTGGAGAGGAAAAGACAGTAGTTCTTAGCTTTGACTTAAAAGAGATCGCTTCCTACGAGGAAAGCAGTGCTTCCTATCTTCTGGAAGCAGGGGAATATGTTTTAAGGGTCGGCAACTCCTCCAGAAATACCACCGTCTGTGCAGCTCTTAGCCTGGCAGAGGAGGTCATTGTAAAGCAGTGCAGAAATATCTGTCCTGTGGAGGGAGAAAGACCTGACTTTATGAAGCTGCCTGGAGTGGTGGCAGAGCTTCCTGCAGATTGCCCGGTCTATAGGGTTGCGCCGGAAAGCTTTTCCACTGTAAAAGTAGAATATACGGAAAGCCTGGCAGAGCTTCCTGATACAATATCCTGTACTTTTGAGGATGTAAAGGCCGGAAAGGCTTCCTTAGATCAGCTGGTAGGCAGTCTTACCAATGAAGAACTGGCTCATCTTTGCATCGGTTATTATGAGGAAAATGCTGGAATGGGTTCCATAATCGGCTCCAGCGCAGGCAGGGTGGCAGGCGCAGCAGGAGAGACCACGAGACATCTGGCAGAGCTTATCATTCCCAGTGTCGTGATGGCGGATGGTCCTGCAGGCATTCGTGTGAATAAGGAATACAAGGTAGTAAACGGCAAGGTAAAGGGAATCGGTAATTCCTTAGAAGGAATGGTAGATTTCCTGGAGCCGGAGCAGCTTAAGCAGATGGCAGCCATGATGCCAAAGCCCACAGAAGAAGAGCTGGCGGCGCCCGTCAACTATATGTACTGTACTGCCATTCCCATCGGCACCGCCCTGGCACAGAGCTTTAGTACCAAGGTCTGCGAAGCCCTTGGAGATTTGGTAGGAGAGGAAATGGAAATGTTCGGTGTGCAGCTGTGGCTTGCGCCTGCCATGAACATTCAGAGATCTCCCCTTTGCGGAAGAGATTTTGAGTACTATTCCGAGGAGCCGGTAGTCAGCGGACAGATCAGCGCAGCCATCACAAGGGGCGTGCAGAAGCATCCCGGCTGTGGCACCACCATCAAGCACTACACAATGAACAACCAGGAGAGCAACCGTACCGCTTCCAACAGCATTGTAAGCGAACGTGCTATGCGTGAAATTTATTTGAGAAACTTCGAGATCAGCATCCGTGAGGCTGCGCCCATGGCAGTGATGAGCTCGTACAATCTGGTAAACGGAGAGCACACCAACAACAGTAAGGATCTGATCAACTATGTGATGAGGGACGAATGGGGTTATGAGGGCCTGGTGATGACGGACTGGTTTGCTGTAGGCGGCTTTATGGCGGCAGCGGACACCAGAGTCAACAAGCATCCCATTGGAGACCAGGCAGGCTGCATTTATGCAGGAAATGACCTGATTATGCCCGGTATGGCAAAGGATTTTGAGGCTGTCTGCGGTGCAATCGACAATGCAGAAGTAAAATATCCCATCAACAGGGCAATGCTGCAGAGAACTGCTAAGAGAGTGCTTCAGACACTCCTTGATTGTGATGAACAATAGGTTTTGGTATAATGTACGATTGAACTGTAAACAAAAAAAGCCACAGCAGTTGTACAAGCAGACTGTTGTGGCTGAATAAAAATCCGGCGAAAGATCACAGCATAGGGGAGGACATGCGCTTGCGGTAAGCAAGGGGCGCCTCCCCTGTGCATTTTTTAAACTGGGTAGAAAAATAGGCAGGGGTTTGGAATGCCAGCCGTTCGCTGATCTCCCAGGACTCTAGCCGGGTGGTTTCCAAAAGGATCCTGGCCTGGGTTACCTTTTTTTCCAGGATCCAGCTTTTTAAAGTCTTTCCTGTTTCCTTGTGAAAAAGGCTGGAAAGGTAATAAGTGTCATATCCTAACTCATCTGCAATTTCCTTTAAGGAGATCGCCTCAAAAATATGCTTGTCAATATAAATGCAGATATGCTTTACCAAAGCAGAATAGCCGGACATACGGATATCCCGCACCCTGGTGACGTAGGTACGGTAGATTTCCCTTGAAAGAGCGTAGACCTCATTGGGAGTTTCACATAGCTCTATGCGCTGGATGAAATAATCGCTTAGGGTATAGGCCTCCTCCGTATCCATGCCGCCGTCTACCGCAGCTCTGGTGACAAGGGTGGTCTGGGTGATGATCAGGTTCTTGGCCTGACGAAGAGGATTGTTGGGAGAGAGCATTCCTGCAGTATAGGAAGCAGAATAGCGGGAATCCACAAACTCTGTGAGCGTACCTGTGCGCACATTTTCAAGCATCATCTTCTCCGCAGACCGGGATCCGTGGGAGAGGGGGATATTACGGACGCTCTTTGCACAGGTGTTCTCTGCCTGGGAAGACAGTGCAGCGCAAAAGGATACAGAGGACGGGGAAGCCCCTTCCTTTTCTATGGTCTGGGGGATCAAAGAGGACAGAGGACCCTTTGGCAGCGTATGATACAGCCCATAGTGGAGCATATTGACATAGGACTGGAAATGAGTGGTGGAAAGCACCGGAATATCCTTTAGCATTTTCAGAAAATGCAGCTGGGAGGAAACCGGCATATTCTGAAATTCCATTTTCCGCTGAAAGAAGGCAGGCGTATATTCCGTCTCAAATACCGGGCCAAGGAGCAGAAAATGACCTCTGGCATTTTCTGTGTCTTCAGTGGAAAATGCACATTTGCCTTTTTCTTCCGAAGGATTGGAAGCTTCTGTGGAAGCAAAACAATTTTTTGAATCAGCAGAACCGGAATTTGCAAAGGATGTCCTGTAAGGGAGCAGAAACCAGTTTAAATGCAAAGGATCCGAGTAATAAAGAGGAGCGGTACTCTCTTTGTGGGTCACTTCCTCCAAAGAATGAGGAAAATTGAGCAAAAAGAAATTCCGCATCTGATTTTCCCATTGAGAAAAGGAGGCGATCAGTTTTCCCTCCTCATCAAGCTCCAGAATAGAGATCTGGGTGACAGC
>ULUL01001308.1_pt1 | contig 14480 bp, 13 predicted proteins | sample 1958481 | NCBI WGS metagenome assembly ULUL01 (sample SAMEA4835759, study PRJEB28245) | human gut metagenome | biome: gut microbiome; material: fecal sample | place: Denmark | collected 2008 | reverse complement strand
ATCACTATGAATATGGCAATAGATGGCGAAAGCCCTTATGATAATAAAGATTTGCCAAGATATTTAATGCGTCATATGAATATAATAAGTTCTACTTCACAACTTTCATATTACACCATTACAAAGCAAAATAATAGTGCTGGCTCTTATAATCAAAATAACGCTGCATTTTATACTGTTGATGGTATGCGTTTTGAATTTAATCATGCTGGGACAGCAGAAAACCCATTTTTAAATCTTCATGAGTCAAATGTTCATCCTTGCGATTCAACAAATTCTTTATTAGGTTGGGGCAATACTTGTAATGGATGTGGTTCATATGGTTTAAATAATAATAAAAATGCAACAACTAAGCCTCCTTGCATTATTTTGATTGATGTCAATGGAGATAAAAAGCCTACTCCATCAAATGTAAACTGTAAAGATTGGAATTGCGCCGCTAAAGATAATGTTTATAAAGTTCCTTTGCCTGCTGAAAAGAAGGTAAGAGATATATTTTCTATTTTAATCACCGAAGATAGAGCAATACCCTATGGTATTACTGCGCAAAAGGCTATGTATCAGGCTCAAAAATAAACCGTATAGCAAAAATACAGGTAAAATTTATCCTTTCATTAAAAAGCCTGATAATTTATCAGGCTTTGTTTTATTAAAGTGTATCCACTGTTAAAATCAAGGGTTCGTTTTCTCCTGCCATAACGGTGTGTTCAAAATGGGCAGAGGGCATTTTATCTTTTGTAACAACCGTCCACTCATCATCTAAAACCATAACATCATCGCAGCCTAAATTAAGCATTGGTTCAATTGCAATAACATTTCCCGCTTTTAATTTTAATTTGTTGCCAACTCTGTAATTAAAAAGGAAGGGTTCTTCATGCATATTGTGCCCAACCCCATGGCCGCCATATTGGCGAACAATGCCATAACCGCCTTCTTTTGCAACATCTTCAATGGCGCCTGAAACATCATCTAAAAGGTTTCCTTCAACCATTTTTGAAATGCCTGCATATAGGGCTTTTTCAGTGTATTCTAAAAGTTTTTGAACTTTAGGGTCAACTTCGCCTACCATATATGTCCAAGCGCCATCGCCAACAAGGCCGTGGTATGTAGCACCAACATCAATTGAAACAACATCACCGTTTTTTAAAATTCTGTCTTTATTTGGAATGCCATGAACAACTTCTTCATTAATTGAAGCGCAAATTGACCCCGGAAACCCGTGGTATCCTAAAAATGTGGGTGTTGCTTTATTGTCTTTTATAACTTCATACGCAATTTTATCAAGCTCTAAGGTAGAAATTCCCTCTTTAATATTTTCTTTCATTGCCTTGTGCACTTTTGCAACAATAGAACCTGCAATTTTCATTAATTTAATTTCTTCTCTTGATTTTTTGGCTACCATAAAATTAACCTTTCATTATTAAAAAAGGGCTTTTATTGCCCTTTTATTTTATACTATTGAACTTACAGTTTTTATTAAATCAGCCCAAACTTTATCAATTGGTTGGTTTGCATTAATCGTTTGAAGGTTGCCCCTTTTTGTATAAAATTCAAGCAAGGGGTGAGTTTCATTTTTATACGTTTCAAACCTTAGTTTTGCGGTTTCTTCGGTGTCATCTTTTCTTTGAATTAATTCAACATCGCAATCATCGCAAAAACCTTCTTTTTTGGGGGCAGATGTTTTTATATTGTAAATTTTACCGCATTTTGGGCAAGAACGTCTGTTTACAAGCCTTTCAACTAACACTTCATTTGGAATATCAAAGTAAACAGCCATAATATCTTCTTTTTTAATATTGCCGTTTAATTCATCCAAAATTTTGTCTAATTCGCCTGCTTGTTCCAAACTTCTCGGGAAACCGTCTAAAATATAGCCGTTAGCGCAATCTGCTTCCATTAGCCTGTTTTTAATAACGGTTGAAACAACATTTATTGGAACTAATTGCCCTTTATCAATAAAGCCTTTTGCAACAAGCCCGATATCTGTTCCTTCTTTAATATTTTTCCTTAAAAGTGAACCTGTATCTATGTGGGGGAGTTTCAATTCACGAGCAAGAAGCTCTGTTTGTGTGCCTTTGCCGCACCCCGGAGGGCCTAAGAAAATAAATGCTTTTGTCATATATATGCCTTTATAAACTGTAACTTTTATTTAAGAAAAGTTTCGTAATTTTTTGCCAACATGTGCGTTTTAATTCTATTGATAAAATCAAGCGCAACACCAACCATAATGATTAAACTGGTTGCTCCTAAGCCTTGCATTGTTGTAATGCCTGAAACACCCGATGCAACAGTTGGAACCATTGCAATAATGCCAAGCGAAATAGCACCAATAAACATTAATCTTGTTAAAATTTCATCTAATTTATCTGCAGTCGGTTTGCCGGGTTTAACACCGGGGATTGCAGAACCGTATTTTTTCAAGTTGTCTGCAATTTCTTTTGGCTGCATGGATGGAATAATTGAAGCGTAAAAGAAAGTGAGTGCAAAAATTAACAAGAAATAAATTATATAATAACTGATACTGGATGGGCTTAAGAAAGAATTAATTGCTTCTAAGGCCGATTTCACAGCAGGGTTATTAATTTGCATTTGAGTTAATAAGCTTAAAATTGTTGAAGGGAATAATAAAATTGCAATAGCAAAGATAATCGGCATAACGCCACCGGGGTTTAATTTAAAAGGAATATTTGAATTTTGACCGCCGTAAACTTTGTTTCCGACTTGGCGCCTTGCTGAAACTATCGGAACTTTTCTAACTGCATCATGAAGAATGATGATAAAAATTGTTGCCGCAACAAAAATTGCAAGTAAAATAACAAGCCCTAATTGTAAGGCAGGGTCTTGGGAAACAAGGGTTGCCGTTCTTTGAGTATAAAGGGGAATGCCCGCTATAATACCGACAAAGATAATTAAGGAAGCCCCGTTTCCAATCCCTTTTTCAGTTATTAATTCGCCAATCCACATAACAAATACTGCCCCTGCTGTTAGAGCAACAAGCGAGCCTGTATAAAACAAAAATGGGTTAAGCCCGTGGATGACGGTTCCGGGCAGCTTCGATAACAACAAAACAAATACTAAAGATTGAAGAAGTGCAACAACAACCGTAAATAAACGGGTTAACTGTTGGAGCTTTCTTCTGCCTGCTTCACCGTCTTCTTTTTGCAACCTTTCAAGTGGCGGAATAATTACCGCTAAAAGCTGCATGATAATTGAAGATGTGATATATGGCCCAATGCCAAGCGCAAAAATTGAAACTTTACCCAAAGCGCCCCCTGAAAATAAATCAAGAAAGCCAATGATGTTGTTTCCTTGTGCCAAAGCCATAAAGGCTTCATTGTTTATGCCAAAAATAGGTAATTGCGCGCCAAACCTGAATAGCGCAATCATAAGGAATGTAAAAATCAATTTTTGCTTCAGCCCGCTTGATTGAATATTATTCATCAAGCTTTGTAGCATTTGTTCGTTGTTTACTTGCTGCATTATTAAACTATTTCAACCTTTCCGCCTGCTTTTTCGATTTTTTCTTTAGCGCTTTCTGTTACATAATTAGCTTTAACCGTAACTTTTTTAGTTAATTCGCCGTTTCCTAAAATTCTTAAAACTTCAGTTGAAGGGTGAACTAATTTGTTTTCAACTAAAACTTCCAACGTAACAACATCTGCGTCTAATTTTTCTAAAGCAGAAACGTTAACAGCTGATGTATTTAGAGCAAAAACGTTATTGAACCCTTTTAATTTGGGTAAACGTCTGAATGCAGGCATCTGTCCGCCTTCAAAACCTCTTTTTGAGCTTCTGCCTGATCTTTGGCCTTCGCCGTTGTTGCCTCTGGATGAGGTTTTGCCGCAGCCTGATGATCTGCCTCTACCAACTCTGACAACTTTTTTAACAGCGCCTTTGTTGGGTTTTAAATCTTCTAATGTTATCATTTTTATACCTTACCTTTATTCAACTATTTCAACTAAGTGTGGAATTTTATTAACCATGCCCATAATTGTGGCAGATTTTGCGTGTTCAACAACACGGTTTGTTTTTGTTAAACCAAGCGCTTTAACAATTCTTTCATGTTTTTCGGGAGCGCCGATTGTTGATTTAACTAATTTTATTTTAATTTTTTCATCTGTTTTTTTAGCCATTTTATATCACCTGTTTTTTTATCCTAATAATTGTTTCATAGAAATGTTTCTTTGAGCTGCAACATCTTTAAATGTTCTTAATTCTTTAAGTGCGTTTAATGTAGCATTAGCAGCATTTAGGGGAGATTTTGAACCTAAAGATTTGCTTAAAATGTTTTCAATGCCTGAAAGTTCAAGCACTGCACGAACTGCACCACCTGCGATAACACCTGTACCTTGTGAAGCAGGTTTTAAAACAACGCTGCCTGCACCTGATTTGCCTGTTATCATGTGAGGTATTGTAGTTTTGAAGATAGGAACGGTGATAAGATTTTTTCTGCCGTCTGCAATAGCTTTTTGAATAGCAACGATAACTTCAGCTGCTTTTGCAACGCCCATGCCTACCTGACCTTTTTTGTTTCCGACAATAACAATTGCTCTGAAACTTAATTTTTTACCGCCTTTAACAACTTTTGTTACTCTGCGGATTTGAACAACTTGTTCTTTCCATTCTGATTCAACAGGTTCTGTTGTTTCAATTTTTCTTCTTCTGGATTGTTTTCTTTGTGGTTTTAAAGTTGTTACTTCAACAGCTTCTGCTGCTTCAACTGTTTCGGCTGCTTCTTCTTTTATTTCTTTATTATCAGCTTCAACAGCTTCAATAGTGTCTTTAATTTCTTCGCTCACGTTTTAGTACCTTTCGATTTAATTAATTACATAATTTCTTTGTTTTTTTTATTGCTCTTATAAACAACAAAAAGAATACAACAAATACCCCTATTTTTTATATTGGGCGTTTATTGAATTCGGTTGTTAAATTTCTGACATAATCTATAATACATGCTGAAATATTTTTTGCAACCGATTTATCAAGTGGGTTTGGAATTATGTAATCATAATCTAATTCTTGTTTTGTAACCATTGAAGCTATTGTTTTTGCGGCCAAAATTTTAATATCATCAGATATAATTCTGACCCCTGCATTTAAAACACCGTCAAAAAGCCCGGGGAAAACAAGAGAATTATTTAATTGGTTGGAAAAATCGGGCCTTCCTGTTGCAACAACTTTTGCACCTGCTTTTTTTGCTAAATCCGGCATAATTTCAGGAGTTGGGTTTGCAAGCGCAAAAACAACAGGGTCAGTAGCCATTGTTTCAACCCATTCCGGCCTTAAAATGTTCCCCACGGAAACCCCAATAAAAACATCAGCATCTTTAATTGCATCTTCCAGGGTTCCTTTTAGGTTTAATTTGTTTGTAAGCTTGCTTATAGCTTCTAAAGAAGGGTTATTGCCATTTCTTCCCTGATAAACAACCCCTAAAATATCTGTCATAATGATATCCCTAACGCCTGCTTTTAATAAAAGCCTTGCAATTGCTTGGCCTGCGGCACCCGCGCCTGAGATTACAACTTTTATTTTATTTATGCTTTTATTAACTAAGTTTAGCGCATTATAAAGCCCTGCCAAAGTTACAATAGCTGCACCATGCTGGTCATCATGGAAAATCGGGATTCTTGAATTTTGAATTAAGAATTTTTCAATTTCAAAACATTCAGGCGCTTTAATGTCTTCTAAATTTATTCCTGAAAAAGAATTTTCCAATAATAACGCTATTTTTTTAATTTTATTCACATCTTGTGTATTTAAACATAATGGCATTGCATCAACATCGCCAAGTTCTTTAAATAAAACGGCTTTTCCTTCCATAACAGGAAGCCCTGCCGTTGGGCCAATGTTTCCTAAGCCTAAAATGGCACTTCCATCGGAAATTATTGCAACAGGTTTTCTAAAATCTATTACTTCTTTAATTTCAGTTTCAATAACACCGCCAAAAGCGCTTCTAAGCTCAACTGGTTCCATATCTTCAATTTTTAAAGATTCAGGCAAAATGCACCCTTTAGAGCAAGTTGGAATAAATTCATCGTTATCATAAGGAAGCCCCTTCATTAAGGTGGTATCAACCCCCATAAAATTTGGCATAATGGCGTCAATCACCATTTGAAGGTCATCATCAGAGCATTCTCTTATAACAAGCGGGTAGGCATCTGTTGTTCTTGTTTCTTTTAAAAATATTGCTCTTTTTTTAGAAAGTTCATAATCTCTTGATAAAACAGCAACTGAATTTGACCTGTTTGTTAATTCAAAAACTTTTTCTAAATTTTCTTTAATTTTAAGACAGCTTTTTGAAACACCGGGGGTATAAACAAGAGATAAAATTTTATTGTTTTTAACTTTTACTTTTGGAACAATTTCTATTGCTTTCATTAGTTTCTAACCTTATTTTCAGTACCTTTTAATAACCTTTTTATATTTTCTCTATGAAGATAAACAATATAAATTGCAGCTATTGCCGCATAAACTGTATAACCGATTGGGTTTTTTAAAAAATACATTAAAAAAGGAGCGCAAATTAAAGCTATAATTGAACCAACGGAAACATATTTTGTAAAATATGTAATAATTGACCAAACAACGGTTAATATAAGCCCCACATAAAAATTAAGCGCATAAATTGTTCCAATGCCTGAAGCCACGCTTTTGCCGCCTTTAAAGCCCAAAAATAGGGGTTTTGAATGCCCAATGATTACCATAACGGCTGAAACAACCGCAACAAGGCCAAGAGAATCGCCAAAAGTTAAATATTTTGCAATTAAAACAGGAACCATACCTTTAATTGCATCTAAAACCATAACGGTAAAGAACCACTTTTTGCCCAACACTCTTTTAACATTCGTTGCCCCTGTTGAACCTGAACCGATTGTTCTTATATCTTGCCCTGTTTTTGCTTTAACTATTAAATAGCCCGTTGGAATTGAACCTATTAAATAAGCAACAACTGCAAAAATTAAAATGTATGCCCAAAAAGGAATTGCAACCATTATTTTTCTCCTTTTTCTTTAAAAATAAGCCTGATTGGCGTTCCAAAAAAGCCAAAAGCTTCTCTTAATTTTTTCATTAAATATCTTTTGTATGAATCTTTTAAAAGCTTCTTTGAATTAACAAAGAATGTAAAAGAAGGCGGTTTAATTTTAGATTGGGTTGTATAATAAATTTTTAAGAATTTCCCTTTTTCTGATGTTGGGGGGTTAATATCAACCGCTTCATTTATGATTCTATTCAGTGTGCTTGTTTGAACCTGTTTTGTTCTTTCGGCTTGAATTTCTTTTGCAAGTTCAAAAATTTTATGCAGCCTTTGGCCTGTTTTTGCGCTTATAAAAATTTTCTTTGCATAGTTTAAAAATGGCGCTTCTTTGTTAATTTCTTCTTCAACTTTATGAGTTTGAACGTTTTTAATTAAATCCCATTTGTTATATGCAACAATTAAGCCTGTTCCTGCATCTTCCGCTGTTTGGGCAATTTTTTTATCTTGGTCAGACAAACCTTCTTTAGCATCTATTACAAGCAAAGTTATATCTGCTTCTTTAATTGCTTTTATGGCTCTATCAACGGCAAATGCTTCAACACCGTAATCTACTTTAGATTTTTTTCTGATTCCTGCGGTATCAATTAAAATAAATTCTTCGTTATTATATATAACGGTTGAATTTATTGAATCTCTTGTTGTGCCTGAAATATCTGAAACTATTGCTCTTTGTTCACATAAAAGGTTATTTAAAATTGAACTTTTGCCTGCGTTTGGTTTGCCTGCAATTGCAATTTTAATTGCGCCTTCAATTTCTTCTTCTTTTTTAGTTTCAATATCTTTTGTAACTCTATCTAAAAGGTCGCCAACACCGCCGGAGCCATGGAGAGCTGATATTGGCATAACTTCATCAAACCCGAGGGCGTAAAATTCGCTGTACATTGTAATTTCATCAGGCGAATCCACTTTATTTGCAACAACAACAACTTCTTTTTTTGATTGCCTTAAAATATCTGCAATGTCGTTGTCATAAGGGTTTAAGCCTTCTTTAGCATCAACTACAAATAAAATTAAATCGGCTTCATCTACTGCAAGCTTTGCTTGAGAAAAAATGTTTTTCACAAATTCATCGTCATCGTTTGTAATAATGCCGCCTGTATCTATAATAATAAAAGGCTTATGCTGCCAAATTGCATCAAAATAAATTCTATCTCTTGTAACGCCCGGAAGGTCATCTACAATAGAACGTCTTTCGCCTATAATTCTATTAACTAAGGTTGATTTGCCCACATTTGGGCGCCCTACTATTGCAACAGTTTTCGTTTTCATAAAACTTATTTTACAATAAAAAAGGCTAATTTGAAAAATTATTTTTTACAAGGCACAATATAATCAAACCCCAATATTGTTATCAGCTTATGCTTTTTATTTTCTTTATAAAAATTTTTTACATTAAAAATGGAATTTATAAATTTCCAGATAAAATGGTTTAATTTAATTTTATAAAATTCTTTTTTAAAACCTGCAATATATAAAGGTTTTAAGTAGCATTCGGGGAAAAATTCATACCCCTTTTTCCAAGGTTTTTTGCCGCCTGAATAATGAACAATAACAGGCTTTGTTTTGTTTTTTTTAAAACCCCTGATTGATTGAAAATTAAATTTATTTTCCATAAAAAATACATTTTCTTTGAATGTATAATTTAAAACATCTTGGTCGGGGTACATTAATCTGTTTTTATTAAAAAGAAGTTTTGTATTTTGAATTAATTTATCAGATAAATTTTCTTCTCTCCATTTTTTGCAATTGATCAGCATAACGCCTGAATTAAAATATTTATTAACTCCTGCATTTTTGCAATTTATTTTATATTGATGTTCCCCCTCATCAAGTATAGCTGCGCAATAAAAATTTTTTAAATCAATTTGATATAGTTCAAATAAACTTGAACAAACCGCTAAATCACAATCAAGATATAAGGCTTTATCTATGTTTGGCTTAATTATAGGAATTAAATATCTGAAATACATTTGTTTTGTAAAGCCTTCTGCTCCTTTTGGAATTGGGCATTTATCTATTTTTTCATTTTTTATTTGAATAAATTCAAGGTTAAAGTTTTTAATTTTTTTAAGATTAGTAATTTTTTCTTTATTCTTGTTTTTTATGCCGCCATCTAAGATATAGAAATTAAAAAATTCACCTATTTTGGAATTTATTAATATTGATGTTATTGCAACGGTTAAATGCATTGAATAGTTATCATTGCTTGCAAAAAATATACTGTATTCCACTTTTTCTTTCCTTCCATGCCGACAAAACAAAAATGATACACAATGTTATTAAATACAACACAAAATATCATAAGAATTATTTTATTACAATATTCTATTATGTTTATTCGTTTAGTTTATGACTTTATAATCTGTAAAAAGGTGGCAGATGAACGAAGAAAACTTAAAAATTTGTCTTGGGGCAAAAATCAAAGAATACAGAAACAAATTAAAATTAACCCAAGATGAACTTGCGGAAAAGATAAACAGAACTCAAAGGCAGGTTTCTTTAATAGAACTGGGCAAAAGCTTTCCAAACCCTGAAACCCTTCTAAATATTGCCAAAGTTTTTAATTGCGATATAAAAGAACTTTTTGATTTTGAATTATTGAAAGAAAATAAAAACATAAAAGAAGACTTAACTAATTTAATAGAAAGTCTTCCCGAAGATAAATTAAAACTTCTTTATTTAATTGCAAAAAATATTTAATCAATCAAACCCATATTTCTTAATTTTTCAATTTTTTCAGATTGGCTGTTTGTTTGCAGGAATATACTCATAGGAAAACTGCCCAAAAGGTGTACCGTAAATTCATAGCCGTTTTGTGAAAATTTCTTGCCCTTTTTCTGCATTGCTTTTGTATATTTATCTATAACATTAAGTGTGTTTTTAATGGCTCTGTTTTTGTTTTCATCGCTTATTTTTGGGTCTTTTTCATTGTATGAATCTGTTAAATATGTATTTAAATATTCAATGTTTGTAAGCGCCCAAAGTGCGTTTCCAAGGTCGTTTTCATATGGTTTAGGCATTTTATCAAGGTCTATTATCTCAATTGTTCCTTTATTTTTATCTAAAAGAAAATTGTTCGGGTTGTAATAATCAAATTTATACCCTGCTTCATCAAGTTCAGAAAATTTATCCATTAAAGAATCATAGGCTTCTTGGGGCGCATCTGCCAAAAATTGAAGAGAATTTGCATAGTGTTCTTTTCTCTCAATTGCTTCATATTCAAGTTCCCCTTCTCTTAATTTGCCATTTTCATGGTGAATAGCGCTTGGCGGCGGGTTGCCGTTTGAAATTCCCGTTTGTTTTCTTAAAACGCTTATAGATGGCATTCTAAAATCATCTGCTTCAATCCTTGCAACTTCTTGCCCAAAATTACTTTTTAGGTTTTTATCTTCCGTGTCTTTTATTTTATATTGGCTAAAATCAACCTCTTTTGGGTCAAAATAATTTCTTGAAACCCTTAAAACGTAATTATCATTATTCGGAATTTTATAAACCATATGGCTAAAACCTTTGCCTAAAAGGTTTTCATCAACTAAAGAAGCTTTAATGCCACAGGATAAAAAATTATTTTCTTTTGCCCATTTTATAAATTCATTATCTTTTAAAGGGCTTGAACTTTTTTCAAAAGTATCATTAGGCAAGCTTTTTGCCCTGAATGAAATTTTATTGTTATTTTGAATGTTAAAAATTCCGTTGAATGAAATATTATTTATCATGAACCTAACCTTTTTTATTTTTCATAAAACAGATGAAAGTTTAAAATTGACTTTTTGTTAAAATATATTTGTTTTTTGGCGCATGAAGCGTTTTTGTGCTACTATATTGCTAAAGACCATTAAGTTAAGGGGAGTATATGACAGAAACAGCAACTCAGCATTATGATGCGAGTAATATCAGAGTATTGGAAGGATTAGAAGCCGTTAGATTAAGACCCGGCATGTATATAGGTTCAACCAGCCAAAGAGGGTTGCACCATTGTATTTATGAAATTGTGGATAATTCAATCGATGAAAGCTTAGCAGGCTTTTGCGATACAATCCATGTTACGGTTAACCCCGATAATTCAGTTACCGTTCAAGATAATGGAAGGGGCATTCCTGTTGATATTAAACCTGATTCAGGAAAATCTGCCTTAGAAATTGTTCACACGGTGCTTCATGCAGGCGGCAAATTCGGAGATGGCGGCTATAAAGTTTCAGGTGGGCTTCACGGTGTTGGCGCATCTGTTGTAAATGCTTTGAGTGAAAAATTTATTGTTGAAGTTGCAAGAGATGGCTATCTTTACAGGCAAGAATATTTAAGGGGCGAACCTGTTCACCCTGTTGAAAAAGTTCGTGAAACATCAGAAAGGGGCACAAAAACAACTTTTTGGCTTGACCCTGAAATTTTTACGGAAACAACAGAAATTGATTGCGATGTTATTGCAAACAGATTTAGAGAAATGGCATTTTTAAATAAAGGCCTTAAAATTATTTTCCATGACAAAAAAAATAATCAGGAACAAACCTTCCACTATGAAGGCGGCATTGCAAGCTATGTTGAGCACTTAAACAAAAATAAAAATGTCATGTTTGAAAAACCCGTTTATATGGAAAAAACGGTTGACGGCATTTTGGTTGAAGTTGCCCTTCAATATACAGATGCTTACAACGAAAACATTTTATGTTTTGCAAACAATATTAACACCCACTTTGGCGGCACCCACTTAACAGGTTTTAGAAACGGTGTTACAAGGGTTATAAATGATTACGCAAGAAAAAACAACATAATTAAAGATAACGAACAAAATTTAGCGGGTGAAGACATAAGAGAAGGCATGACAGCTATTGTTTCCGTTAAAATCGGCAACCCCGAATTTGAAGGCCAAACAAAAGAAAAACTTGGAAATGCCGAAGTAACCCCGATTGTAAACGATGTTGTCAGGGATAAATTCATGGAATGGCTTGAATTTAACCCTAAGGTTGCAAAATTAATTATAGATAAAATTCTTCAAGCTCAAAGGGCAAGAGAAGCTGCAAGAAGAGCAAGAGAATTAACAAGAAGAAAAACGGCACTTGAATCATCCACACTGCCGGGTAAACTTGCGGATTGTTCAAACAGAGAACCCGAAAAATGCGAATTATACATAGTCGAAGGAGATTCTGCGGGCGGTTCAGCTAAACAAGGCAGAAACAGGATGTTTCAGGCAATTTTGCCCTTGAGAGGTAAAATTTTAAATGTTGAGCGTGCAAGATTGGATAAAATGTATGCAAACAATGAAATTCAATCTTTAATTCAGGCAATTGGCGTTAACATTTCAAAAAACCCCGAAGAAGTTAATATTGAAAAATTAAGATATCATAAAATTATTTTTATGACAGATGCTGATGTAGACGGTGCTCACATCAGAACACTTTTATTAACATTTTTCTTCAGATATGCTCGCCCATTGATAGAACAAGGCCACGTTTATATTGCGCAGCCGCCTTTATATAAGGTAACAATAGGCAAAACGGCAGAATATCTTTATGATGACAGAGCCTTAGACAAAATGATGAGAGAAAGAGGCATTAAAGATATGGTTTTATATAATAAAAACAGAACCAAATCTTTAAAAAATGATGACCTTGAAAATATGATTTATTCAATGTCAAGCTATTATAAATCATTCCATAACCCAATTATTAACCAAATGCCATCTGTTATTATAAGGGGCTTAATCAGGTCTAATATTACGGTTAGTGATTTTGATAATCAAGAAAAAATGGAAGAAATTTTTAAATATCTTTCTCACTACATTGAAGACCACGCACTAAATTACGGCATAACGGAAGCTAAAAATTACAAAGTATTTTTAGCCCACAATGAAAACACAAACAAATATTACTTCAAGGTTGAACTGGGCGAAGGCATTGACCCTGTTGTAATTACGCCAAACTTAATTAAATCAAACGAATATGAAAGAATTAAAAATTCATACCCCAAAATCAGGGAATTTTTAATTGAAGAAGAAAAAGTTCTTTTAATTGAAACCCAAGAAGGAACAAAAGAAATCACATCTTTTGCGGAACTTCAAAGAATAGTTGAAGAAAGAGGCAAAAAAGGCATTCAACTTCAAAGGTTTAAAGGTTTGGGCGAAATGATGCCGCAACAACTTTGGGAAACCACAATGGACCCTGCCAATAGAACACTTTTAAAAGTTAGCATTGAAGATGCAATGCTATGCGATGAACTTTTTGATGTATTAATGGGCGATAACGTTGCCCCAAGGCGCGATTTTATTGAACAAAACGCCGTTTATGCAACAAATATCGATACATAATTTTTTAATTTAACAGAAAATTCCATAAAAAAAACGGTCTTAATAATTAAGACCGTTGGAATTCTGTTACGTAATTCCCCGTGTGTGAAGTGAAGGTTAGTGTGTATTGGTTAGATAGTTCTCTTTTTAGACGTGAACTTAATTAATCTTAAGTCTCTGCATCCTTACATATATATAAAGTATATACCTTTTAAATAATTGCCTAAATTATTCTTTTTCGTTACAAAACTTAATAAATAAAAATGCACCAAAATGTGTTATCTTGGTGCAATTAGTTTATATTCTAAACTATACCACTGTTTTTGGAAATCTTCAACTGGTGCTTTTATTTGTTTTATTTATTTTTTCTTTTTTTAAAATTCAACAATATTGCCCCATTTTGACCCCTGCACCAAATTAACACATTTTGGTGAAAAAAAATGAAAGGATAATTAAATAATGAAAAAAGCATTTACCTTGGCAGAGGTATTAATTACTCTTGCCATAATCGGTGTTGTTGCAGCTTTAACAATCCCAAGTGTTATAAGTAATTCCCAACAACAAGAATTTAAAACTGGTTTAAGAAAAGCAGTAAGCGTGCTAAATTCTGCAATTACTATGAATATGGCAATAGATGGTGAAACGCCATATGATAACGTAGATTTGATGAGTTATTTAATGAAGCATATGGCAGTTATGGAAAGCACTACCGACTTATCAAAAAAATTTTCCGTTCGTGTAAATGGCAACCAAGGTAATGGAAAAATTATTAATGCTGCATTTTATACAACTGATGGCATGAGATTTGAATTTAATAATACTGGTTATGATTTTTCAAAACCACTGTACGAAAATACTGAAATTAATGTTTGCGCCTCATCAGTCACCGGCAATTTGGTATGGCAGGGAAATAGCAAAAAAGCCTGCGGTGGTTGTGGAAGCTATGGCCTTAATTCAAATACCGATAAAACAACCAAGCCGCCTTGTTTGATTATGGTTGATGTAAACGGTGACAGGAAGCCAAACCCTGCAAATATAAACTGTAGTGGTGAAGGAAACGCGCATTCAGAATGTATGAAGCCATATAAATTTTCAGACCCATTGGGCTTAAAGCTAACAGATTTGTTTACCATTATGATTACGGATAAACAAGCTGTTCCATAT
>ULUL01052710.1_pt1 | contig 14567 bp, 14 predicted proteins | sample 1958481 | NCBI WGS metagenome assembly ULUL01 (sample SAMEA4835759, study PRJEB28245) | human gut metagenome | biome: gut microbiome; material: fecal sample | place: Denmark | collected 2008 | reverse complement strand
TCATGCCTTTTGCCTCCTTTTTAACTCTTTAACTTATTAACAATTTCCATTATACAATATCATGTCTATTTTTTCAAGCCTCCATTTTTACCAAGGATAATCGTCGGCTATCTTCCAACCATCCCGCATGATTTTTGCTGCACAAGAACTGCCTCTTGGCCCTGACATAGAACATTCCTCTTTAACAATATCTTCCTCTGCATCATAAAACATCGGTAGTACACCTTTTTTAGGAACTCCTTCAAAACGAAAGACATCTCTACCTAGTTTATTTGGTTTTGCAGCTCCATTTATATCGACTGTAATTCTATCAACTTTTACGACAGGGGCGCCCCCGCTCGCAATAATATTAATTATCATACCATCACTTGTTATAAATGCCTTTCTGCGTCCCTCCCAAATTAAAGCTTCTCCCCATTGTGAATCGTCAAGATTTTTATATGGAAAATTACTATCAAAGCCGCAATCTTGGTACGTATTACACTCTTTTAGAATTTTATAATACGGCTTAAAATATTTTTGGTAGTATGCCTCTATGCCTATTACAACAGGATCATCCCAATATTCATACTCGCTATACTCTGCTTCTGCTAAGCGCATTGCGTTGTTTAATATATTGTATACTTTTTGAAGCCGGCTTACGGTTTCTGTCTTTTGATATTTTTCAACCAACACGGGCATTGTCATCGCGGCAACGACACCAATAATACCTAGGGTAATTAATACTTCTGCTAATGTAAATGCAAATTTCTTTCTCATACTGACCTCATTTTTGCTATATTTATTATTCATTATAACATTATTTTGGTCAGTTTGCAAGGGGGTTAATTTTTTAACTTTAAGCGGTATAAACCCGCGAGCCCCCCCCCCCCAAGGATTGTCCTCTATTCATGTCTTTTGCCTCCTTTTTAACTTATCAACTTTTTGCTTTTTACTTCATTATAACATATTTTATACTATTGTCAATTGCTGCAAACATAGAAAATCCCCAAAACCAACAGCTTACGCGGGCAGTTTTAGGGATTTCAAGTTGTTATGTTTTATTAAACAGCTAATGCATCTGTGCGTTTGTCTTCGTTCTTATCATTCCAGAAGTCAACAAGCATTGAGCAGAAGAATATTGATGAGTATGTCCCGATTGCGATACCCAAAATCATTGCTAATACAAAGTCTCTTGTCGTTACACCTCCCCAGAAATACAATGCCAGTAGTGTAATTAATGTTGTTAACGATGTATTAATACTTCTTGTTAAGGTTTGATTAACTGAAGCGTCTACAATTTCACCGAAAGACATTTTCTTAGAATAATACCTCAAGTTCTCACGAATTCTGTCGAAAACAACAATCGTGTCGTGAACAGAAAAACCGATTACTGTCAAAATCGCAGTAATAAACAATCCGTCAATTTGAACATTATAAACAAGCCCAAGTATTGAAAAGGCACCTACGACAAACAAAACATCGTGTAAAACACCCAAAATTGCCGCAAGCGCGTAGTCAAATCTAAACCGGAATGAAAGATATGCTACAATTCCTAAAAATGCCAAAGTTACTGCAATTAAAGAATTTTTGAATAATTCTTTACCCATTGTAGGCCCTACAGAGTTTACTGACATCAATTCAGGATTTGAGTACTGCCCTTGCATAACCTCTGTAATTTTGTCGCCGTCTGTTGAGTTTTTATCAATGAATTTTGTTCTTATTGACACAATAGATTGAATTTCTGATTTAGTATTTTTTTGCTGGTCATTGTTTACGTTAAGAATTTGAATATAAGGGTTTTCTATCCCTTTTTTTTCAAGATTTTCACGTATAACAGTCAAATCGCTGTTTGTAACTTTTTGTTCTACACCGTATTGCAATATAGTTCCGCCGGTGTAGTCAATGCCGACTTTAAGTGGAGCATGGTTGGCATAATGTGCTGATGAGTAAATCATTGCAACAATACCCGGGATTAAGAGGATTGCCGTAAGAGCCATCCATATCCATCTGTATTTTACAATGTGTACTAAGTGTTTTCTTCCTATATTTAACATTGTTTTATTACCTTTCTTTTAGTCTAAAATACCGAAACGGGCTTTTTCACGTTCTGTTTCTTTTACACGATAGCTTTCCCCGACTTCATCTTTTCTAAGCCCGAAAAGTCCAGGGTGTTTTAGTTCTCCTGTACCGAAAATCAAGTGCATGAAGTTTTTCGTTACAGTAATTGCCGTGAACATTGAAACCATAACACCTATAGCCAGTGTCAGCGCAAAGCCTTTTACAATACTTGTACCTAAAAGATAAAGAATTGTACAAGTTATAATTGTTGTCATATTTGAATCGAAGATACTTGTAAAAGCACGATCAAAACCTGAATTAATAGCTGTAAAAAGGTTTCTTCCCGCTCTGAGTTCTTCTTTGGTTCTTTCAAAAATCAGTATGTTTGCATCAACGGCCATCCCGATTGAAAGAATAAACCCGGCAATTCCAGCCAAAGTCAATGTTATAGGGATAGTTTTGAACAATGCAAATAATATTAAACTATAAATTACAAGTGCGATATCCGCAATCAGCCCGGGTACATGGTAGAAAATCAACATAAAAATCATTACAGCTCCTAGTCCGATTATGCCGGCTTTTTTAGAAGCAGCAATACTGTCAGCACCAAGTGTCGGTCCAACCGTGTTTTCTTCAACGATTTCTGCGGGTACAGGGAGTGCTCCGGCATTAAGAAGATTTACCATTCTTTCAGCTTCATCGTATGCAAAACCGCTGTCGCCGCCGGATATTTGAGCATTGCCGCCGTAAATAGGTTCTCTTATAACAGGCGCTGACTGAAGCTGCCCGTCAAAGAAAATTGCCATTTGCTGTCCAACAAGGCTTTCTGTAAGAGTTGCAAACTTTTTAGCACCTTCTGCGTTGAATTCCAATGATACAACCCACTGCCCCGCAGAATCAGTTGTTAACTGTGATTTTGATAAATCTTGCCCGGTCAATCCTGTAGGCTCCCAAGTTTGAGCGCCGTTTAGGGCTTTACCCGGCTTTTTGAATTCTAATTGCGCTGTTTCACCTAAGAAAGCTTTTGCTTCTTTTAAGTCTGTAACAGCAGGGATTTCAATTAATAACCTTTTATCACCTACTTGCTGAACTGTTGTTTCTGATACACCAAGCTTGTTTACACGCTGTTCAATCGCAAATTGCAAGCGGCTCATCACCTCAGGCGTAATTTCTTTTAATGTATCTGTGGTCTGTGCTTCCAGAACAAGTCTTGAGCCGCCGACAAGATCAAGACCAAGTTTTGTCGGCTTTTTAATAATCAAAAATATTGATACTAAAACTATCAATATGATTACCCAAAACATAATAATTTTGTTTTTCACTGTTTATTCCTCTTTTAATGTCTCATTATTTTCGTATTTTATTTCAAAAAATAAAATAAATTCATAGTCCTATCCGGCTAATTCTTGTTTGACTGCATCAATTACCCGGAAAAGTTCTTCTTTTTGTTTTTCGTCAAGCTCTACCAAAGGTCGTCTGACTGTGTCATTGATTAAACCTTTGTGAGCAAGTGCAGCTTTTACCGGAACAGGGTTTGGCGCCATGAACAGCTTTCTGAACGCCGGATACAAGGTCATATGCATATTTCTGGCCGCTAAAGGCTCCCCTGTTTTGTAATTTCTAATCATTGATTTAATTTCAGATCCAAAAATGTGTGAAGCAACAGAAATTACGCCGTGTGCACCAAGCGAAAGCATTGGCAGTGTAAGGCTGTCGTCGCCTGAATAAATCGCAAAATCCGCAGGACATTGTTTTTTCAATTCGGAAATTAAATCTAAATCACCATTACTTTGCTTTAAGGCAACGATGTTAGGATATTTTTCAGCCAAAGCCGCGACTGTTTCGGGCTGCATATTCACTCCTGTGCGCGACGGAATATTGTATAAAATAACAGGAATATCTGCACTCTCAGCCACTGCTGAAAAATGTTCAAACATGCCTTTTTGTGAAGGTTTGTTGTAGTATGGAACAACAGACAAAACTGCATCAACATCTTCTTTTTGCGCTAATTTAGTCATCTTAACAGCTGTTTCAGTAGAGTTTGACCCTGTTCCCATAATAACTTTTGCTTTATTTGCTGCCGCACGTTTTACGGTTGAAACAAGTTCAATTTCTTCTTCGTGTGTCAACGTCGGGCTTTCGCCGGTCGTACCCGCAACCAGCAAAGCGTCATTGCCGTGAGAAATCAAATATTTTGCAAGCTCTTCAACTTTATCGTAATCAATTTCTCCACTCTTGTTAAACGGCGTAACCATAGCAGTAATTACTTCCCCGGCGTCAAATCGTAATGCCATAAATACCTCTTTCTTGTTCTTAGATATCCCTTAATGGTTAGATTATATTACAAAATAAATTTATATGTTTAAAATATTAAGATATTTAATTTCTTTTTGTGCAAAGTCGCTTAATTTATGCTAACATTTTAAATATGAACTGGAAAAATTTAAGTAAAAAGAGAAAAGCTTATTTACTGGCATTTTTAACCATTGCCGGTATTTTGGCATGGGCTTTTATCTCCGCAGGTATAATTACGCACAACTTTAACAGAAGCCAGCTTTCAGTTGATAAAGACAGACAGGAAGCCTTAATTAACGGCATAATCCTTACTGAAACAAAAAACGAACGCAAATATTGGGAAATCTATGGCGAAACAGGAAGTTACGACAGCACAACAGGTGTTGCCATGCTCAATAATGTTATCGGAAATTTTTACGATGAAAACAACGAAGTTTCTATGAGTTTTGAATCATCACATGGCACTTACAACTCTGAAAAAAGCCAGATTATTCTTTACGAAAACACCCATGTCGTAATCAAGGACGGTACATCCTTAAGAACGCGCCGGCTAACGTGGTCTGGTGCTGACAAGCCTGTTATTGCCAAAGGTGATATCAAAATTACCAGAAACCAGGAACTATACGCAACAGCCGACACTGTTGAAATAAGCCCGAATTACGAACATTTCAAAATTATCGGTCATGCAGTTTCAAAATTGTACGACGCTAAGGAGAAAAAATGATAAACACAAAAAAAATATTAATCGCATTAACAGCTTTTATTTTAATGATTGGTGCAGCAGTCCACGCATCTGATTTGATTATAGAATCTAATACGCAAACATTTAATGAAGGGGATTCAAAGATTAAATTTAAAGGTGATGTAAAAGTTTCTGTAGATGATTTAAGAGTTGAAGGGCAAACTGCTGATGTTGATGTTAAAGGCGAAAAGCTTGATACTGCAACATTTTACGACAAACCCTACGCTTACGAAGTCAAAAAGAATAAAAAACGCGAAGTTAAAGCTAATATTTTAAAACTTTCATTAATTACAAAAGTCGTAAGAGCTGAAGGAGACACACAGTCAATAGTATTTGACGGAAAAACTCCGATTGTTGTAATTAACGCAGATGTTCAGGAATACGACACAAAAACAGGCACAATGACTGCAACTGGCGCTGTTACTATTCTTTATAAAGAGCTTGAAACCTTTTCTAACAAGGCTATTATCAATACAACCAAAAACGGAGATATCAAAGATCTTGAGCTTATAGGCAATGCCCGCGTTAAAGAAAAAGAAAACGAATCTTTCGCTGACAAATTCTACTACAATGCTGCAACAAAAGTTATCACAGCAACCGGCAACACAACATCTAATGCTGTTATGGATAACGGCGACAAGCTTATTCTGAAATCATCAAGACAAGAATATACTCAAGACAGAAACGTTTTCAACGCAAGCGGAAATGTAAAAGTTTGGTATCAGGATTACTTTGCACAAGGCCCGAAAATCGCTGTTTACCCTGATAAAGCAACCAACAAAGCTAACGAAATCTATTTTATAGGCCGTTCTTCTATAACGCAAGGAATGAGAACAATTTACGCTGATAAAATTAAGATGATACTTAAACCAAAAGATTTCCATGCCGAAGGCAATACAAGAACCGTAATTAAAAATATCGGCGGAGGAAGCGATGACGAGGATTCAGCACTTAGTCTTTAGGAGAAACATTAATGACAAAAATTGAAAAAGCATTAGAGTTATTCAAAAATAAAGAGTATTCAAAAGCACTGGATATTTTCAGCTCCGTCGTTGAAACAGGCGAGGAAACTGCTGAAATTTACAACAATATCGGACTTTGCTATTCTGAATTGGGCAATTTTGAAAAAGCTGAAGATAATTTTTTAAAAGCAATTAAGCTAAACCCAAAATTAGTGCAAATATATATTAATCTTGCTGACTTATATTACAAACAAAAAGACTATGACAGCGGAATTCAGTTAATGGCGCAGGCTGTTTATGAATTACCAGAAGAAATGGTTTTGGCGCATTTTCTTGCCAGATTTTACATGGAAGACGCAAGGCTAGATTTAGCAATTGATGAGCTCGAAAAAATTCTTGAAAAACAACCGGAAAACTTTGATGCTTACTACGATTTAGGCAAGGTGCACTTTGAATTAGGAAACTACGCTATTGCTGCTGAGAATTTTGAAAATGTTTTGCAGTATAAAGATAATAATGAATGGATTTATTACTATCTTGGACAGGCTTACGAGGCAAATGATGAAATCGACAAGGCTTTATCAAACTTTTTAAAGGCAATCGCTGTAAATGACGGGTTTGCACCAGCTTACAAAAAGGCGGCAATTTTATTTATGGCTCGCCAAGATTACGAAGACGCAGCTGAGTACTTTGAAGATTACGCAAAGATGAACATCCCGTCCGAAGAAAAAGAGAACATAGAAAAATTAATAGAAAGAATTAAGAAGAAAATAGAAAATGAATAGTAAATATTGGCTTGCATTCTCATCAATAGAACAGATTGACAGCGCTTTTATTCTAAAATTATTTGAACATTTCAACGATATTGAAAAAGCCTTTCAGTCTACTTCTGTTGAATTATCACAAATAGAAGGACTCAGCATAAAAAAAGCGGAAAATTTTTTAAAGTTCCGCGACAAAACAAACCCGGGTAAAATTGCCGACTTCATTGCCGGCAAAAATATAAAATATTTAACATTTGAGGATGAAAATTACCCGCAAATGCTTAAAAATATTGACAACCCTCCTGCTGTATTGTATTACAAGGGCGATTTGAAAAACGTTAATTTGCAAAGGACACTTGCAGTTGTAGGCTCAAGACACGCAAGCAGCAATGCTAAAGACGATGTACACAAAATTATTGGCGAACTTTCAGGCACTGATATTACAATAGTTTCCGGGCTTGCATCAGGAATTGATACTTGCGCACATATTGCGGCACTTGACGGCAATTTAAAAACAATCGGCGTTATTGCAAGCGGATTTGACTTTACCTACCCGGCTTCAAATAAACAGCTTTATTCAAGAATTGAAAACGGCAACGGGGTAATATTCAGTGAATATTTTCCTACATTTGAGCCGCTGAAATTCCGATTTCCACAGCGAAACCGAATTGTTTCCGGCCTGTCTTACGGCACGCTGGTTGCTGAAGCCTCATTAAAAAGCGGTGCGTTAATAACGGCAAATTTAACCCTTGAGCAGGGTCGTGAATTAATGTGTATCCCTGGGCTTATTTCAAACCCGAACACCCAAGGGATTTATAAGCTGTTGAAAAACGGCGCAACACTTGTAACTTGCGCTGATGATATTCTAAATGCGCTAAATTGGGAAGTAAAATCAGAAATTAAAATTGCTCAAAGTGATATTGAGCTTACTGATGATGAACAAAAAATATACAATTGTCTTGAAATAGAAGAAAAAGGAGCTGATGAATTAATTGCAATGACCAGGCTGCCTCTGGAATTTCTTTTAATCAACTTGACAATGATGGAGCTTAAAGGCATAATTAAAAAAGTCGACGGAGACAGGTATAAAAGGATATAAGAAAATAGATGGCTAAAACAGAGACACCGGCAAAAAAAGAAACAAGCAAAACTACTAAAAACAAAAAAGAAAAAGCACTTGTTATAGTTGAGTCGCCGGCAAAATCAAAAACTATTAAAAAAATATTGGGCGACGGATTTCAAATTGAAGCAAGTTTCGGTCATATCCGCGATTTGCCGCAAAACGTTTTGGGTTTTGACGTAAACAATGGTTTTGAACCTTCTTTTGTAATTATACCTGAAAAGAAAAAAGTCGTAACAAAGTTGAATGAACTTGCCAAAAAGAGCGACAAAATTTATCTTGCCTCCGACCCTGACCGCGAAGGAGAGGCAATTGCCTGGCACGTCAGGCAAGTATTAAATGTGCCGGAAGATAGAATTTTTAGAATAGAATTTAACGAGATTACACCAAAAGCCGTCAAGTATGCGGTCGAACATTCGCGTGCTATTGATATGGACAGGGTTAAGGCACAGCAGACAAGACAAATTTTAGACAAACTCGTAGGTTACAAATTAAGTCCGGTTTTATGGAAAAAGCTTGGTAATTACAGACTTTCAGCAGGCCGCGTCCAGTCTGTTGCGCTCAGAATGATCTGTGAAAGAGAAGAAGAAATTGAAAACTTTATCCCGACAGAATATTGGTCAATCCACGCTGAATTAGAAAAAACAGGCGATAAAGGCGGAATTTTTGAGGCTGAGCTTACAAAATTTAAAGACAAAAAAATCGAAATTCCAAACGGAGAAGAAGCACAAAAAATTGTCGACTATTTAACCGACAAAGACACGCAATACACCGTTTCAAAAGTTACAAATAAACAAACTCAAAGAAAGCCGACAGCGCCTTTCATAACCTCAACTCTGCAAAGAGAAGCAAGTTCAAAACTCGGCTATGGCGTATCAAAAACAATGCAAATCGCACAAAAGTTATATGAAGGGATTGAGCTTGAAAACGGCGCTGTCGGTTTAATTACCTATATGAGAACCGATAGTACACGTATTTCAGACGACGCTCAGGCAATGGCTAAAGATTTTATTTTAAACAATTACGGTGAAAAATATTATCCGGAAAAGCCAAACATATACGCTAAAGGCAAGCAAAATGTTCAAGACGCCCACGAAGCAATCAGACCTTCATATCCGGAACGCACGCCCGACAGCATTAAGCAGTATCTTTCAAATGAGCAGTACCGCCTTTACAAACTCATTTGGAATAAGTTTATGTCTTCTCAAATGACAAATGCGCAAGTTGCAAACAAAGCTGTTGAAATTACAGCCGGCGACTACACTCTACGCGCAAGTACAAGCAAAGTTACTTTTGATGGCTTTTTGAAGCTTTACACCGAAACAGAAGAAAAAGAAAACGAAAAAGGTGAAATTGCAAAAATGCCTGATCTTGAAAAAGGCGATGATTTACTTTGCCGCAAAGTTAATCCTAAACAGCACTTTACACAGCCGCCTCCAAGGTATTCCGAAGCTACTTTGGTTAAAGCGCTTGAAGAATACGGTATCGGCCGTCCGTCTACGTATGCGTCTATTATCACGAAAATTCAAACCCGAAATTATGTCGAAAAGCTTGAAAAAGCACTCGCACCTACACTTTTGGGCCGCACAGTTTCAAAACAATTGTGTGAACAGTTCACAGACGTAATGGATTACAAGTTTACAGCGGGAATGGAGACAAAGCTTGACCAGATTGCAGAAAAAAAACTTATTTGGAATAAAGTTTTGCAGGAGTTTTACGATCCATTCATTGTAGTTGTAAACAACGCAATGCAAAACAGCGAAAGAGTCAGAATAGAAAGCAAAATTAAGTGCCCGAATTGCGGAAAACCAATGCTTGTCAGAACAAGCCGCTTTGGTACGCAGTTTTTAGGCTGCTCGGGTTATCCGGAATGCAAAACAATTATGTCGATGAACGTTCTCACAGAAGGCGAAAGTGAACCGCAGCAACCTGAAGTTTGTGAAGAAAAATGCGACAAGTGCGGTTCTGATATGATTTTTAAAACCGGGCCTTATGGGAAATATATGGAATGCACAAACGAAACTTGCAAAAATCGTAAACCTTACCACAAATCAACCGGCGTAACCTGTCCGAAATGCAAAGAAGGCACGATAGTTGAAAGAAAATCCAAACGCGGCACAGTATTTTATGGCTGCAACAAGTATCCTGACTGCGACTTCACGCTCTGGAATGAACCGACAGGAGATGTTTGCCCAGATTGCGGAGCGCTATTAGTAAAAAAAGTTCTTAAAAAAGGCACAACTATACAGTGTTCTAACCGGTCTTGCGGATACAAGGCTCCGGTTGTTGAGGAGGCAACCACAGATCCAGTGGATGAAAACCCTATGGAATAGCAGGATTACATAATATTAAACCGGTTCCCTTTGAATACAATAAGGGAACCGGTTAAGTATATGAAAATTTTTTAAATATATTTATCCAAATTGTTTAACATTGCATTGTCAGCGCCGCGCTCGTCCAAAAAGCCGAGGTTTAAATCCGGATGTGCATAATGGCGTTCCGGATGATTTGCAAAATGCCAGTCTTTCATCTCCTTCAAAGACATATTATTATATGGTTCCAAACCTCTAGGACACGGAAGACCTTTATTGTTATAATACAAGGAGCGATCACCTGAATGGAAATATTTAGGCAAACGTCCTAACGGTAGCTCCCTAGCAACTTTTTTACACATTTTCCTTGCCATATCACCGCCTGCCCAATAAGTTTTCAGTTGTCTTAAACCGGTGGCTCCTTGTTTTACCACGAAGGATTTTTGTAAATTATCATCATGAACTGCTACTTCAGCTATGTATCGTATCCCTTGCAAATCGCCTTCTGAATTATAAACTCTATTATAAGTAGTTTTTTGAACAAAATGATCTTGCGGGAATTCTTTGAATTTTGTAATCGTTGATACTTTTTTGTTACCGACATTTGTACGTTCAGTCATTTTTAAGCAGTTCTGCAAAACTTTTCCATCTTTATCCAAAACGTGTGTATAAGTTTTGCCATTAACGCATTCTGATACAACCTTTACAGAATTTTCACCCTTGCCAAATGAACGGACAAACCGCTGGCCAATTGTCGTAATACTCATAATAATTTTTCCTTTCCTACTTACTTCACTGTAAAATCGACACTATATTTAACTTAAACAAAAGGGCAGAAAAAATTTGACACGCCGGCTACATATCATATCATATCATATCATATAGGGGATTATAACGGGGTTTCAGCCTTTTTTAAATTCATCTTTACATTTTGTTACAATTGAAATATTGTGAGTATTTTTGATATGATTATTGAAAGAAACGTTAAAAATCGGAGGTGAAAATGCAAAAATTCGGACTTATCGGATATCCTTTAGGACACTCGCTTTCGGCAATAATTCACAGGGCTGGATTTGAAAGCCTTGGGCTTGCTGCAAGCTACGAGCTTCTGGAAACTTCTCCTGAAGATTTAGTTGATCGTGTTAAGTTTTTAAAACACGAACATTATTCCGGATTTAACGTAACCATTCCTTTAAAACTTCCGATTTCGCTTTTTGTTCAGGAAGTTGACAAATACGCTGACATAGCAGGCGCGGTAAACACAGTAAAAATAAATCCGGACAAGACTTTTAAAGGATTTAACACAGATGCATTGGGGTTTAAAAAAGCAATTCCGGCTGATATTGATTTGAATGGTTCAAACGTTGCTCTTCTTGGGACAGGCGGAGCCAGTCGTGCGGCAGTTTTGGCACTTTCTGAATGCGGTGTATCCGAAATCGGAGTTTACACAAGAAACATTCCAAACGCTATGGATTATCTGGCGTACATGCGAAGAAAATTTCCTGCAATCACATTTACTGCTTATCAAATTGATCAAGTCCGAGACTTAAGCCGTTATCAAATGCTTGTAAATACTACTCCTATTGGTATGCAAGGACGTTCAGCAGATATGACGCCCATTGAAGAACCGGTTTTAAAAACATTGCCGGAAGGTTCAACCGTTTATGATGTAATTTACAACCCGAAAAAAACAATCATGCTAAAAACAGCCGAAAAACTTGGGTTAAGAACAGTGAACGGGTTGGATATGCTTATTTACCAGGCCGCAAGCGCCGAAGAAATCTGGCTTGGCAAGACGCCCGACGTTAAAGAAATGAAAATAGCCGCGTTAGAAAATTTATAGTAATTAACTTAACGATTGGGAAATTACCGATATTAAACTTTAAGCATAAAAAAGGACTTGCGAAATTCACAAGTCCTTTTAAGTTTTATATTCAAAAAACTATTTGCCGTTAACAACAGTTTTGAATCTTTTACCAGCAGTGAAAGCAGGAACTTTTTTTGCAGCAATTTTTAATTCTTTGCCTGTTTGAGGGTTTCTGCCGATTCTAGCTGCTCTTTGGCGAGCTTCAAAAGTACCAAAGCCTACTAAAGTTACTTTTTTACCTTTTGATACTGCTTTTTCTACAGTTTCAATCCATGCTGTAATTACTTCAGCAGTTTCTTTTTGTGTAACATTAGCTTTCTTTGCAACTTCTTGTACTAACTCTTCTTTGTTCATAATCAAACTCCTTTACTTTATGTACATGCTCTATTATAGCCAAAACACTTTATTGTGCAAGTATTTTAATCAATTTTAACAATATTTGCACCCAAAAACATCCATTCTATGTATTTGTATACAAAAAGTAATATTAACGATTTTATTGTACTTTTTTCTGCTTTTTTGGTACAATTATAAAAGATAAGTGATTTTAAGTTAGGGAGTAGGAAGATTTATAAATAATGAAAGAACGAATAGTATTATTTACCATAGTCTTTGGGCTGGGAATATTTTTATATATTTTCCAAAGTTATTTCAATACAGTTTGGGGATTAGCTTTTTTATGCACGGCGATGACGATTTACTGCATATTTATGAACCTTGCTTATAAATTCAAAAAGAGAAAATTACAAAAACATCCAAAAGTTATTAACGAAAACTATAAACCCTTTGTTTCTGTAATGATTCCCTGCCACAACGAAGAAAGCGTTATTGAACATACTGTCAAAAATATTTTAAATATGGATTACGAAAAGTTTGAAGTAATCGTAATTGACGACAGAAGCACTGACAACACGCCAAACGTTATTAAAAATCTCGAAAAACAATATGATAATGTAAAAATTCTAATTAGACAACCCGGCGCTTTTCCCGGCAAATCCTCCGTTTTGAATGATGCATTTGTTCTCGCGAAAGGCGATGCGGTTTTAGTATTTGACGCAGATGCAACCGTTGACAGCGACTTTTTGTCAAAATTAATCCCGGAAATTGAACCTAAAGACGTTGGCGCTGTTCAGGCTAGAAAAATTATCAGAAATAAAGATTTTAATTTCTTAACAAGATGCCAAAATAACGAATATACAATGGATACGCATTTCCAAGTCGGCCGGGATTCAGTGAAAGGCGCTGTGGAGCTGAGAGGTAACGGAGAGTTAATAAAACGCGAAGCATTAGAATCTATCGGCGGTTGGAATAATTTCACGATCACAGACGATTTAGACATGTCTACACGCCTGCATATAAAAGGCTGGGACGTACGATTTTGTCAGGACGCAAAAGTTTATGAAGAAGGTATTGTATATCTGTGGCCGCTTTTTCGCCAGCGCAGAAGATGGCTTGAAGGCACTATCCGCAGGTATTTAGAATATTTCGGAGACGTTTTGACGTCAAAAGAAATGTCTTTGAGAGCGTCTTTAGATATGACAGCTTACATTTCACAATTCATAATGCCATTGTGGCTCATAATGGAATTTTTAATCCGCGGATTTAAAGTTTTAGCAAAGGATGCTCCGCCGCATATGCTTTATTCATCAATCATTATCGGATTTGTTATCGGCGTGGGATTTTTCGTAGCAGCAAGGTACGCTCTCAGACGGTACGACAACTTGTCAAGAAAAGATGCCTTAATTCAAGCAACCGAAACATCTGTTTACCTTTTAGTTATTTGGTTTCCGCTTGTACTATACATAGGATTGAAAATTTTATTTTGCAAGAAAGATATGAACTGGGGCAAAACCGCTCACGGTCTTGTTATGGAAGAAGAAGCAGCTAAAGAATTACAAAATACATAAGGAGAAATATAAATATGCAAGCTACAATTACAAGAGTAAAAGACAAAATTAGAGATGTAAAAGATTTTCCAAAGAAAGGAATTATTTTCCGCGATATTACAACAGCGCTGAAAGAGCCGGAAACACTTAAAGAAATGATTGACTATCTTTGCGAACAATTCAAAGATACAAAAATAGATTACGTTGCAGGGATTGAATCCCGCGGATTTATTTTTGGAATGCCGATGGCATACAAGCTTAACGCCGGCTTTGTACCGATTAGAAAGCCTAACAAACTTCCGGCTGCAACATATTCTCAAGAGTATTCTCTTGAATACGGCACTGACAAAATCGAAGTCCATCAAGACGCTTTTCCGGCAGGTGCAAATGTTTTAATCGTTGACGATTTGCTTGCAACCGGCGGAACAGCGGATGCCGCTTGCAAGCTGGTTAGAAAAACCGGCGCAAACCTTGTTGGAATTGCTTTCTTAATCGAATTATGCGATTTGAAAGGCCGCAACAAGCTTGAATGTAACAAAATAGTTTCAATGTTAAAATACTAGTTTAAGCGGGATTAAA
>ULUL01013848.1_pt1 | contig 14679 bp, 13 predicted proteins | sample 1958481 | NCBI WGS metagenome assembly ULUL01 (sample SAMEA4835759, study PRJEB28245) | human gut metagenome | biome: gut microbiome; material: fecal sample | place: Denmark | collected 2008 | reverse complement strand
GCGGGGCGCCTTACTCATTATAATTTATATCTCAAAATCGAATTTGTACCTTGAGATGAAACAAACAACATGCCGCTGTCTATGTGTAATCCATAAGGTTTTTGGACATTGTTAATTAACACGGAGACAGTACCAGCGGGGGTTATTTTTAAAACGTTGTTGTTGTTATAATTCGCGATGTAAATATTTCCGCTTTCATCGCTAACCATTCCAATCGGGCCGTTTACTCTAACGTCTTTCAAAAATAAAATCCTTGTACCGTCCGGCACAATTTTGTAGATTGAATTTTCGGAAAACGCAGCCACATAAAGGTTTCCATTTTTATCTGTCGTCATTCCGGTCGGAGAGGCAATATTGTTAAAAACATTGTTTGATTGAGGAATTTTATTTTGCGCATCTTCTTTTGCTTTTTCCTGAGCCTTAATTGTCTGCAAATCAGATTGCAATGAATGCGCCAGCTCTTGCGCTTTCGGCGCAATATTTGCCGACTGCGGAATTATAGAAAGATAAGACTTTGCTTTATCCGTTTGTCCAAGCTTTGCACTGAGGGACGCCGCCTTATAAACGGACTCATAATCATCAGGCTTTCTTACAATAATCTGTTTGAATACAGTCAAAGCCGCATTATCTTGTCCCAGATATTCGAGAATTGTTCCGAGGTTATAGTAAGCATCAATATAATTCGGATCCAATTCAATAGCCTTTTTAAAAGCCTCCATTGAACGGTCGTATTCACCGAGTTTGTAGAGGTTAACGCCCTCGTTGTACTGAAGTTTGGCATCATTTGCTGGCTCTGCTGTTACCGGAGCCGCAAATGTTAATGCAATTAATAATGAAATTAACAGTTTTTTCAATTAAAAAACCTCGTGTTTAGTTGCTGCACTCGCAAAGTTCGTCAATAAGCTTTTGATTTTTGTCAGCGAACTCTTTGCCTCTTGCTATTATAGCAAGTTTCAATATATTTGCAAGGTTGATTGGCTGCAAGTCTTTAAAATTATCCGGCAGTCTAAGGCTCCAGTTTTCGTCCCCTGAAGTACCTGGTCTGTTGTACACATCATAAAGCTTAAAGAAATCAGTAAAGAATATTTGAATATTTTCAGCTTTGGAGGCAAAAATCTCAACTAATTTTGTTTGAGTTAGAAACTCAGCGTCTTTTGTCATGTTAGAGATAATTTCATCTTTATTTCCGCATTCGCCGAACAAATCTTCAACGAGATTTCTTACATGCAAATATCCGTTGTGAGTGTTAATCATAGAATTTGCCCACATAGCAATCGGTTCGTTGTCGTGAGTACCGACCATAGCCCAGGAGCGTTCGCAAATGTTGCAGCAGCGGTAAGGGTGTTCAGGTTTTTCAGGCACTACAAACTGTGTAAGTCTCATTCCCTGAAGCCCGTATTCTTTCATAACAGCAGCGACAGGATTAGTTAAAGTCCCTAAATCTTCACAAACAATTGCGTCTTTGTCCAAACCTTCTTCTTTGGCTGCGGCAATGACAATTTTTTCAATAAGCCTGCCGTATTTTTTAATTTGCTCTGAAGATAATGTTTTAACTCTTTTTTCCTTATCTGCTTCAAGCGTTTGATCTAAATCTTCCATTCTTGCGATGGCAAACTTGCAAAGCTCGGGGTGTTCAGGCGAGGAGAAAAGACGTCCTGCGCCTTCTTCGATTTTCGGTTTTCTGCCCACCTTGTAAACCCAAGGATCAATAAGCCCTACAATATGGTCAATACGAACACCGCCGGGATTTTCGCGGAACATTTTTTTGTAAAGATTTTTAAGTAAAATACCCCCTTCATCAAGAGAACCGTCTTCGTTGTACATTCTTTCCGGGTTCATTACAGGAAATCCCCACGCCTGGCCGTCTTTTGAAAAGTAATCCGGCGGGCAGCCCAGCATCCAGCCGTCTAAAAATAGTGATTGGTACGCCCAGGTGTCCCTGTCTGAAAATGCAACTTGACGGTCTGCAATCATTTTAATTCCGTGTTTTTTAGCATATTCTCTTGTTTTTTCGTTTTGTTTGTTTAAAACGAATTGAATAAATTTATATCTGTCAATTTCATCTGTGTATTTTTTAGAGATTTCGTTAATTCTTTCAGCATAACAGATTTTTTCTTCATTTGATTTTGGATTGAAAAGGTTTTTATCTGTTTCAGACGTCCAAAGCGGCCAGTAATCGTTGCCGTGTTCATAAGATAGCGCTTCATAAAGACTGTCTTTGTCAAGCCAAGAATCGTTTTCAAATTTGTATTCTTCAAATTCTTTCATTAATTTTTTATTATTTTTTGTTTTGAAATTATTCCAAGCTTCAGTTAAAGCTTCATCTTGTTTTTTATAAATATAAGAGTATGCTGTTTTATTGATATCTTTGTTAGGGTTGCCTTCAACAATTTCGTTGTAGGTTTCAGCGGATAAAATATTATCCCATTCATGAGTTGTTAATTGTTTTAAGTCAATAAAAAGCGGATTTCCAGAAAAAATAGTACCTGTATAAGGTGAAGAATCACAGCTTTTGGTTTTGCCGGCAGGTCCAAGCTGAATAGCATTAAATATTCCGTCAGAATATTCAATAACTTCTTTGCCTCCGTTAGAGTTTATACTGCCGAAACCAGTGTTTTCGCCTTGTGCGGATGGAAAACTTCCGCTATGCATGATAAGTGCAAAGTTTTTTTTACCTAAAGCTTTCAACGCTTTTTGAATAGTTTTAACACATTTTTTATCAACAGTACAAACCATTGTAACTCTCCCTTTTTTCTCCTATAACACAAATCAATGCTAACATAAGAGATTTTATTTTACAAGTATGCACTTAGACGATTACTCTTTTACGCCACCTTGCATAATATCATTGATAAAATACTTTTTGCCAATAAGAAAAACTCCTATAACTGGAATTGTGCAAATCACAGAACAAGCGAGAAGTTCGCCCCATAGAGTTATTTCTCTGAAACTGCCTTTAAAAATCGCTAATCCAACCGGTAAAGTTCTCATTCCATCCGTGTTTGTAACAATCAGCGGCCAAAGAAAACTGTTCCAGCTTGTTACAAATGTGAAAAGCGCCAAGGTTGCAACCGTCGGAAGCGCAAGCGGCAGCGCTATTTTGAAAAAAGTATGAAAAATGTTACACCCGTCAATTTTAGCGGCTTCTTCAAGATCTTTAGGCAGACCAAGAAAATACTGCCGCATCAAAAATATTCCAAATCCTCCGAAAAGCCCCGGTAATATTAACGCCTGATATGTATCTATCAGATGAAGTTCCCGCATAAGAAAGAACAGCGGAATTATATTCACTTGCGGCGGTATAAGCATTGTTATCAATACTATTAAGAAAAGGGGATTTTTAAATTTAAACTCAAGTCTTGCGAAAGCATACCCTGCAAGGGCTGCAAAAATTACCTGTCCGGCAGTGGTTAAAGACGCAACAACAAGACTGTTTAAAAAGTATCGGCTAAGCGGAATTGAATTAAATACATTTTTATAATTGTCAAGAGTAAATCCGCTGTAAAAAATTTTTGAACCTTGTGTGAAAATCGCATTCTCATCCGCAAAAGACAGATTTACCATAGCAAAAAAAGGATAAATCATACTTATTGCAATTGCTGTTAAAATAAAATAGCCCAGATAAATCCTGAAATTTTTCATAGCTTAATTATAAAGCAAAAAATAAGAAAGCAAACATAAAACATAAAGAAACAGAACTTAGCAAAAACCAAGTGTGCATAACAGGATGTTGATACGCCCAAATTTCTTTTATGGTAGTTGCAGCATGTTCAATAGTTTGCATAAATTCATTTCTCCAAAAACTAACTTATCTACATATTCTATTTTCGACAATAACGAAAAATCGTCATCACCTAATCGGTTGATTATTTTCTTCCTTTAGGGTAATATCCACTTATGCAATATAGTGAACTTTTAATGCCGGCGGGCAATCTTGAAAAACTTGAGTACGCAATAAAATACGGAGCTGATGCCGTATATCTCGGCGTTGTGGATTTTTCGCTGAGAGCAATGCGCAAAGGCAGTCTGATAACTTTGGAGAATCTTAAAGAAGCAGTAGAATTGGCACACCGGCTCGGAGCCAAAGCTTATGTAACTTTAAATATCTTTGCGTTTAACAATGATATTAAACTGCTTGAAACGTGCATTGACAGATTTAAAGACGCGCACCCTGACGCTTTTATAATAAGTGATTTTGGGGTTTGGAACGTTGTTCGCAAAAATATCCCGAATGTGCCAATTCACGTCAGCACGCAGACTAATACGCTTAATTATGAGAGTGTAAAGTTTTGGCGTGATTTAGGGGCAACACGCGTTATTCTTGCACGAGAGCTTCCTATAAAAGACGTTGCAGAAATTAGAAAACAAGTCCCAGATATAGAACTTGAATGTTTTGTCCATGGTTCCCAATGCGTGTCGTTTTCCGGACGCTGCCTTTTGAGTGATTACTTTACAAAAGGTGAACGGAAAGCCAACCACGGAAACTGCTCACAACCTTGCCGCTGGAGTTATAAATTAGTTGAAAGCACGCGGCCGGGCGAATATTACGAAATTAATCAAGATGAGCGCGGCTCGCATATTCTAAGCCCAAAAGACTTATGTCTGGTTGAATATATTCCGCAAATGCTCGAGGCCGGTGTAAATTCGTTTAAGGTAGAAGGTCGCACTAAAAGTTTGTATTACGTCTCAGCCGTCGCCAAAGCTTATAGAAATGCAATTGATGAAGCATACAAAAATAAAAATGCAGATTTACATAAATACTTTATAGAACTGCAAAAAGTAGGGAACCGCGGTTACACAACGGGTTTTGCATTGGGCGATAACAATAGCGAAAGTTATAGTTATGATATTTCAAAAGGCCTGGCCGGCGCTGATTTCCTGTGTGAATTCCGCAAAAACGAAGACCGTAATACCTTTGACGGATATCATTTTGTGAAAATTAAAAATAAAATGCTTATCGGCGATGAAGTTGAAATAATTACACCGGATGAGCAATTTGTAACAAAAGTTTTATCATTCAAAAATGAGCAAGGCGAGGAACTTCCTCTGGGCAACACGAACGATGATGTGTATGTAAAATTCGAACAATCGCCCAAAACTCCTGAATACGCGTTAGTTAGAACAGTCGGAGTGAAAAGTCATGTTTCTTAAACCGGATTACAATTTAAAAAATATATTTGCAATAGACCTGGAAGAGCTTAAAACTAAAGGTATAACAGCCCTTCTGTTTGATTTAGACAGCACAATTATGGCCTCAAAGTCCGGCGCATATACAGAGGAAACTACAAAGTGGCTGGAAAAAGCAAAAAGAGATTTTTTTGTTGCTGTAATTTCAAATAATAACAATCCTGATTATATTGAAAAAGTCCGTAAAATATCAGATTTTCCAATGCTTTTTGATGCTAAAAAACCCAAAGCTGAAGAAGGATTAAAGTTTTTAAAACAACATTCGATTGAGCCGTCTTGTGCTGTAATGGTCGGGGATAGACCACTTACGGATATTTGGTTTGGCAAGCGGCTTGGATGTAAAACTATTCTTGTGGATTCAATAACCGCAGATAGAGAAAAAAAGATAGTGCGGTTTGTTCGCAAGTTAGAAAGATGCTGCATAAAAAATTAAAATCTTGTAATTAAGGGTTGTATTTCTTTATAAATAATGTTATAATATATAATAAAACTGAATTTTTAACGTATATGAGGAATTACAATGCTGAATAAAAGGATTGGCGCGTTTTCAATCGCTGAAATGCTTGTCGTATTAGTTATCGTTTCCGTACTTGCTATAGGACTTCCGATGGTTCACTTCAAAAAAACAGAATTGAAGACGAAGCGCAGTTACCACGGGCGTTATGAATGCTTTTATGATGGAAATCAGTTGAAAGAATATATGGCTTATGAATCAGGCGTAAGTAATGGGCCGGATAATGTTACAAGCTGTACCTTTACGCCGCCTAAAACGGCTATCTATTTCTTGGTTCACGCTGTAGGCGGCGGAGGAGGAGGAACTTTGGTTCCGTCAGCGCCTACGATAATAAATGATTCATTAACTACAAGCTATCGCCGCAGTTCTGTTCACTTGTTTCCTCAATGGTTGCAAGACGTTACACGCGCAAATCAGTCTGTAAACGGTACATATCCAATATTTGATATAGGCAGCAAAACAACTTATGATACAAAAATTAGCGGCAAACGTGCAACTATAAGTTATGGTGTTGCAGGCCAGCCGGGCCAAACAGTTTCAATGTTCTTCCCGTCATTGCGTAATACAACTATTGAAATGCTTCCAGGGCAGGGCGGTGCAGTAGGTAATCCCGGAGGAGCTACAACTGTTAAGTTTAACGGTATAACTATTATTACAGCACCAGGAGGCCAAGCAGGAACAGGAACCGGCGGTACAATGAGGTTTTGGGTTGATGGTCCCGGAACAATGTGCGCTGTCAAAGATTTAATTACCCGTAAATATAAAGAAGCTGATTTTTCAGATAGTATAGAATTAGATACAGGTATACCTGTTGAAGCAATGCATTCAAAGTTAGTTGATGCCAAAGCCGGAGCCGGTGGACCGGGTGGATATGGTAACGTAACAGATGTTACCAGCCTTGTTACTTATACAGTAAAAGACAAAGATGGTAATGAAATAAATGTTTCAGACTATGTTGAAAGAATGCCGGGCGACTGCAACAACCCGGAAGCTAATGAAGATGAACAATATGCTGTAAAATGCGATGATGGCACAGGCAATGGCCCAATAAATGCTACTTGTGCGTCTTCAGCAGGTAAAAACGGGGCGGTGATGATATTATGGTAAAAAATAAATTAGGATTTTCATTGTTAGAGGCTTGCGTTGTAATGTTAATGGCAGCGATATTTATCGCGATGTCAGCCTCAGCTTTTTCCAAGCGTAATCTTACACACATTGAATCTGACGGACACGGTCGTTATGAATGCTATAGAAACGCAGGCGGCGCAATTCAGCAGCGTTATGTAGAAAATAATAGCGTCAGAAATGTTTCTGGCGCAAGTTGTACCTTCAGACCCCCAAGATATGCGAAATATCTTCTGATAAATGCGGTCGGGGCCGGTTCAGCGACAGGAGCCGGCGTATTTCAGAGTGTATTTTTCAGCTCTGTAGATCAGACCTTAACAATCACTCCCGGACAAAATGGAGGTTCTACAATAATAGAAATGCCAGTGCGTTCTACACCATCTTCACCAGCGACTAATGAAACAATCGTAAGCGTTCCTGGTGGAAGCGGCGGCTCAAGTGTACTCAGCTCAAATACAGACACTGTTTCTAAGTGCGAAGTAACCTCAAATCCCAAGAATTGCGGCAGTACTCCTCAATGTGGTCAATCAGGAAAAAATATAGTAATATCTTACTGCCGAACCGAAAATGATTACATAACACGTCAAGTTCCAATAACTCAAGTAAAAAATTGCCGAGCTTCTTTGCTTGGTAATGTAATTACATATAGAGATTTGTCAGAATACGAAGCACACGGTGTTACGCCCGAAGATGCTAAAAATCAGTTAGATTTAGGAGCATATGAATCTAATTATACTATAAAAGTTACATTCGAAACCACAGGGGCCGCAACGTCTTCTATGACAAACTATATTAAAGGACTAGGCATTACAGATGGAATTGCAACTGTTTCTCCGGGTGAAATCGGTAAACCCGGCGGTGTGGTAATTCTTTGGTAAAATAAACACTTAGGGCACTTGATTTATATATAAAAAAATGATATAATAAAGTATACAATTATTTTAAGCGGTTATTATTTATAAAAAGGTGAATAGCTATATGAAAAACAAGAGGATCTACGGGGCGTTTTCGCTGGTTGAAATGATGTTATTGCTGTTGATATCATCACTTATGATCGCAGCAGGCGTAACCGTTGTTACGAAAAAACACGTAAAAGTTCCAAAGCTTGCCGTACACGGTGCGTACATGTGCTATATGAAAAACGGACAGCTTCATCAAGAGCAGTACGTTGGGCCAGGGCTTACGAAGAAGATAAAAGATGAAAATGTTGGTTCTTGTTCATTTACACCTCCTGAAAGAGCTGCTTATCTTCATATACAAGCAGTAGGCGGCGGCGGTGGCGGCGGAGACGCTGGATACCAAGGCGGCGACCTTGTAGATCATGAATCTCCTCAAGAAGTAATTTCACCTTTTGGTATAACCGAAACCCTTTTAAGTATAAAAGGGATGACTGTCAGTGATTTAGAGGATCGTGGCGGAACCTTATATGCATATGCACAATCCGAAGCTGCTGGTGATGGCGGCGATGTTTATTATATTAAAGAAGATTGCGGATTTTGTAAAAAATACCGCCACTGGGAAATGGCAACATCTCCAGATCGTAATAAAAATATAAAATACGATTGTAGTAGTGCGAAAACAGTGCGTCATTCATATACATACTATTACAATTGTAATCGAGATTATTGTATTGCAACTGGTTCAAGAACCGATACCTGCCCTGGAGGGTCAACTCCGGATACAAACGGCAATTGCCCTAGCGGTTGTTATAAACAATCAAGCTATTGGAACGGTGATAAATGTTATAAGGATACATATGATTCCTGTGGTGATACAGGTACAACTACCGGCATATCTTATACGTCCGGCAGCCAAAGCTGCTCATACCGCAATGTAACAGTGCCTATGACAGCGGCTGCTACTATTTATACACTCAAAGATGGCGACAAGAAACGACACGAAACCGTTGCGGCAACAGGCGGTGCCGGAGGCGATTCAAATATGGATTATCGTAAAGAAATTCCAACCGATCAGTATACAGAGTACAGTGTATGTAACTATGGAAATACTTCAAAATATACCAATAGTGATGGTATATTTGGTTCTTTCTTTGATGGATTTGATCCTGTAGGAGTTTCTTGTGATACATCTTCTTTAATGGATGCATTTGGTGATGATATTTATCAGCTTGCCAGCGGCAAAGCTGCTATTACATTACTTGTTAAAAAACATTCTAAAGACATTTACGGCGGCCTTGGATTAAAATATGACAAATCAGAAGACGGCGGCGTTGATTCATATGGTAAAACATGTGTAGCAGACTTAGATCACATAGATGGAAATGGAGGAAGTTCCCAATATACGTGCGACTCTAACAAGTATACAACATCTTCAGGTACTGTAACAAAAGATTTATATGGTGATGTAAGTTTTTCATGTACAAATGATGATTCCGGTGATGGTTCTGGTACATATGGGTGTGATTCAAATACTGAGTATTACTACTCATACGACAGAGATCTGTGCACTACCTCTCTTCAAGACGAAGAAGGTGGGGAATGTTTAGAATACAGTGATGAGTGCGCTTATATTCCTGAAAAAGTATCTGGCAGTCAAGGAGGATTAGGTATTAAATGTGTAACAGCCGAAGTTCCTGCTCAACTTGGCTTGTCTTATGAAGGAAATTCAACAATATTTCCAGGCGTAAGAGGCAGCGACAGAAATTGCACTGGCGCAGGATACAAATCATTATATACAGAAGCAGAGTATAATAGCCAGCCTGGCAACTGCTATGCCGAAAATGGTACTGATACAACAGGCGCTGCAGCTGTAACAATAGGAGGTAATTCATGTTCTGTAAATACTCCGCAAAATGCAACTCAAGGTAAAGGTGCGAGAAAACTTTCTACCGGCGCTAATGTACCTACAGCAGGCTCCAATACCGACGTTAAAAATGCCACACAAGAAGGTGATGTCGGCGGCAATAGTGTTGGTGAAAACCATGTAGGCTATATTCTAAAAGGCCTCTATTCAAGCGGAGAAAATGCAAAATATAAGTACAAATTTACCTGGTCTACCAACTATCTTCAATACGGAGACGGCGGTGAAGCCGGTGAATACAAAGCAATGATCATAAGATCTTTCGGCAGAGATCCTATTGCTATAACTTTAGGTCAAGGCGGAGCTGCCGGGGCTGTCGGCTCTGGTGCTTCAGGCAGCAACGGCACGGCAACTATAGTTGGCGACTATCTTACTGCTAATGGCGGACAAGGGGGTGCTGGCGGACTTGTTACAGCCCCTGAACGTTTACCTGCGTGGCATAGTGGATTTAGCGGGACAAGAGGCGAATCCGGTAATGCCGGACAAGCTGCACAAGTTACAAACTTTAAATCAAATATCTTAAACTTAGTTTTACCAATTGATAATACGGTATTAGGCAGATGGCTCGCAGCGTCAGGACGCGGCGGCGATGGCGGTGGTTCTGAAAACTATTGCTGGGCTGGTGTCTGGGGTAAATGGTTTGAAGGCGCTTGGCTTGACAGCAGTATTTTTGAAGAAGATATCGCTTGTCGTAACGGCACTTTCTGGGCAAATACACCGGCCGCAACTTCTGGTATGCCCGGTGCAGTTCTTATAAGATGGTAATGTTAACGCCTTCCTCTTTAAGGGGAAGGCGTTTTACTATGGCATATTCTTTACAACTTATAGTTTCTATGTTATAATCTAAAAAAATAATATTGTAAGAAGAGGGATGGCTATGAAGAAGGATAAAAATGTCAAAAAAAATAAAACTTATACTTATATTTATGGTATTGTTCTTACATTCACATTTTTTTGGTGGTTTACCTTTGCAAGACCTTCTGAAAATTTAGATGTATATATTTGCCGCGACTATGAATTAGCTAGTTACTCTATGAAGGCATACAAGCACAATATGTCTGCTCTTGCAAAATTTCACCATAAAAGAATTCAATCATGTATAGATTTGATGGATAAATACAAGTATAACAGCGGATTTTTTAATCGTATGGAAAAATGTTCTATTACAGATGCCGCAACTGAATCCGTAATTCCTTTAGTACAACTTTTACTCTCTAACGGTGAGGACAATGTTGCGAAAAGAGAATTATCAGCATTGCTTGAGGCTATGCAGCCATATAGTTACTGTCCGCAGTATGACAGCAATTTAAGGACTATCGTAAAGTACAAAAGGCTTCTTGACTTATAGTGTTGATTAAATGAATTTAAAAACAAGACTACAAATTTTAACAGGCGATATTTTGGGCGGAATAAATTCGGCAATCGTTGCACTGCCGCAAGCTCTTGCTTTTGGAGTTGCGACAGGTTTCGGGGCTTCTGCGGGGTTATGGGGGGCAATTATATTATGTCTTACATCGGGACTGCTCGGCCCTAAAGTGCCTATGATATCCGGTCCGACAGGGCCGATGACAATAGTTATTGCATCTGTTGGGGCAGCCTTAGCTTTTGATTTGAATGCTGTCGTAATTATTATGTTGCTGGCTGCATTTTTGCAAATAATTTTTTCGTTTACCAATCTTCCGGATATCGTTAAATATGTTCCGTACCCTGTAATTTCAGGTTTTATGAACGGTGTTGGGATTATAATTATTCTAATTCAGCTTAATCCGTTGATTGGTCATGATACAATTTCTAATACTTTTTCAAGCATAAAGTCTTTTGCACAGAATTTGTCTGATATCAATTTGTCAGCGTTTTACCTCGGCCTTTTAACACTTTTAATTGTTTTTGGTCTGCCGAAAAGATTAAACAAATATATACCATCACAAATTTTAGCACTAATCATCTGTACTTTTGTGTCAGTAAAAATCGGGGCGGATGTGCCTCGTATATCGGAAGTTTCAGTGTCGTTTCCGTCTGTAATACTCCCAGAGGCGGACTTATATAAATTTTCACTTTATGTTCCTTATGCCGCAACTCTTGCTGTTGTGTTGTCTTCAGAAAGCCTTTTGACGGGATTGGTTGCAGATTCATTGACGAAAACCAAAACAAGTCCGAAGCGTTTGCTTTTTTCGCAGGGATTTGGTAATGTTATTTGCGCAATGACAGGCTCTCTTTGTGGAACAGCCGCCACGATGCGGACTGTTGCCGCCCTAAATACCGGTGCTTCAACAAAACTTGCAGCAATTATAAATCCCGTAATACTTTGTATCTTATTGTTTAAATTTTCTTGGTTTGTCTCAGAAATTCCACTGGCAGTATTGGCCGGGATTTTGATAAAAATAGGTTATGATATCATTGACGTTAAGCTTTTAAAGGTTTTGAAATATGCACCGAAAGACGATTTGTATGTGTTATTTCTTGTGTTTTTGCTGACTGTGTTTTATAATTTGATTTTTGCGGTAGGAGCAGGAATTACACTTGCTGCGCTTTTATATGCAAAAAGAGTTGCAGATAGGGCTCAGCTTGTGCAAAAAACTGTTTATGATAAAGACATTATGAAACTTGAAAAAATTCTTGAAACCGATTACAAACACAAAATCCGGGTAGTTCACATAAGCGGGCAATTCTTCTTTGGCTCAGCAACTCAAATTATATCAAAGTTTGATGATGTTTTAGGCACAAAGTATTTAATATTAAATTATGAGTCAGATGATTTGCTTGATATTTCGGCAATATTTGCCCTTGAAGATATTATCATCCGTTTAAAGGCCCAAAAAATTAAAATCATTTTAGTTATAAAAAATGATGAAGTTTTAAATCAGTTAAAAGTCCATAAAATTCTAGAGCAAATCGGCGAAAATTCAGTATTCTATTCAGAGCTTGATGCAATTGAAAAAGCAAAAAGCAATTTAAAGAAAAAGATTGACAAAAAGAAGAAAAATTAATTTTTACAAAACATGTAAGGTAGTATTCTGATTTTCAATTTGTTAAATAATTTGACATGAACGCCTTTTGGGGTTCTGTAAAATATAGGACAATATCTGTAATATAGCATGATTAATTTTGTTTTAAAATCGACCCTGCAAAAGAAATCATAAAACAAATTTATACTTTTCTTATTTTTCAACGACTGGTTAACAATGTACTCTACAACTTGATAAATGTTAGTACCTAATGGCGGATAAGTTAATGCTGATTTAATTCCGTCCATAACGGCATTTTTCTTATTGAGAAGTGTAAGCGAATTAACATATCCAATATACCAACAAAGGTTCTGTGTTACAGGAAACAACTCACTCGTATCGTTTCCTCTAAGGTAAGAAACGTCCGCCGCTTTATCATTAATTTTCGCAGCGATTTCCCAACCGTTTTCGACAAGAGGCTTGTTTAAAAGGTAAAAGCGTCCATTTTTATTTGCGATGTTGATTGCAACCGGAATATGCGGGAAAATATTAGAAATATTATCATATATATTTCTAATAACATTTTCGTTAATAGTGGAGGTTTTGTAGATTCCGCCCGGCAGAAATGTAAGCTGGAAGATAATATCGCTTATGTTGTTTCTGTCTGTAATATTGTGGAGCGCCACAACAACTGCATCGTAATCGTTATTAATAGCATTTTCAACTTCAGTCCAATTTTCCCAATGGTAGATGTCATCATCACAAATTACCCATAAATATTCTTTTGATGCAATTTCAAAAGTACGCGCAATATTGGCATTACCGCCAATGTTACGGTTGTGGATGATGTGTTTAATATTTGGAAATTTAGCTCTGTATTCTTCAATCAATTCAGAACTTCCATCAGTGGATTTGTTGTCCAGAATTGTTATCGGAAAGTCTTTTATTGGAGAATTCTCCGCGAAAAGTTGCTTTAATGTGCGTTCTAAAAAGTATTTTCTATTATACGTAATTAAAATTATCTCTAGTTTATCTTTAATCATCTTTAAAAACTGCCTCCAATATTGTTTTTAATAGTTTATCTTCATCACCGTTTGTTGTCATCTCAATTATATCATCTTTTTTCCAAAGTTTACATAGTGCCCAAATATTAAAAATATTTTGAGCGTTTGAAAGCTGATTGTCAAAATAATAAGTTTGTTTTTGTAGTTTGTACCAATACTTTAAATCCATGTTTTTGTTAGCCATATCTTCAGAGTAAATGGTTATAAATTTATTAATATTATATTGTGCAATCAAATCTGTAATGCCTGATCTAAAAGCAATTACAGCTTTGCATTTAGAAGCAAATTCACCTACTTTATCAAAAGGTAAAAGCTTACATTCGTAATTTTCAAAGTCGCCTTCTTTTGTATTAAAAATAACTTTCAATCCCTGTTTTTCTAATTCTTGCGCAAGTTTCAGCCAGAATGTTTTTGAAATAACTTTATCATTAAAGCTGTTTGCATAAGGGATCAAAAATACTTGGTCTGTAATCTGGGGTGAAGCTTTTGAAAGTTTTTTTAAATAAAACTTTTGCGGATTAACGTCCATAAGGTATGCATATAAATCTATTGCATTTTTGATTATTATATTTTTATCAATTTTAGTTCTGTCGGTAAGCATAGGGTGAACTTTGCCGCGCGCAAGCGATACAGGCAAAGTTGATAAAAGATAATACATATTGTCAAGACTGATATCCAAGTTTAAAATTTCAACAGGAAGCTGAAATAAATTTATGAAATTTTTTCTTGATTCATTATGTACCAAAATCAAAACTTTTTTGCCGTACTTGTTTATGAATTCAGGAATTAACCCAAGGACAACTAAAGTGTCTCCGATTGGGAAATGCGGCAATAAAATATAATAATCTTTGTACCTATTTTCAATGTAAGAAACAAGTTTTTGCATATACTTAGCATTCAATTTGTTTCTTTTATTACGCCTTTTCTTCTTACAAAAAAGATAGTATACATTATAAAATAATTTTTTTAAAGAAAACTCAATCTTAAGAAGTTTAAGCATACTGTAACCCTCCTAACGCACGGA
>ULUL01065589.1_pt1 | contig 14909 bp, 10 predicted proteins | sample 1958481 | NCBI WGS metagenome assembly ULUL01 (sample SAMEA4835759, study PRJEB28245) | human gut metagenome | biome: gut microbiome; material: fecal sample | place: Denmark | collected 2008 | reverse complement strand
AAACGATGGTTTAGACTAGTCGTTTTCTAACGGTAGTCTGCTATCAGAAAATAGCTAAGTGCTTAATTAACACTATTATTAATATTAAATTCTAAATTATGAACAGAAAGATTTCTACATTGTTAACGGCGGGTCTGCTTGTGGCGGGGTCGCTGTGCGGTAGTGCCTTCGCTCAGACGCCGACGGTTTCCATTAAAGATTTGACCGGAATCGGATCTACAGTAGCGAATGAACTGAAAAACGGGGCTCGATATGTGATGGTAGATGCCTCTTCATCGCTAGCCTATGGTCATGAAATAAGCACTACTACCGGTAAGATTGTTGAGGTAGGGGAGGCTATAAACACTCCGATTTTTTACGATGACAGCGATAGCAAAGACGGCGTTAAGAAGTACATTTGGACGGTCAGCGTGACAGAGGCTCCGAGAGGTTTCTTCTCTTATACCCTCACCAATGCGGAGACTGGAAAGGCGTTGAGATACAACAGCGCATATAGTGCGATAGAGACAGACCCGGCAGCGAAAGCCGAGGATACCTTTAAGGATTTCGTGTTTGAGAATACAGCTACTGTCACTTCTACTCCCACTGGTGCGGAGTATTCTGCCTCTAATAAGTACATGGTTGCCTATAAAGCGGGCGCGACTGTTTGGAGCGGTCTGTCATGGTCTGGCAGCCCATTGGTCTCTACTACTACGATCTCTGCTCCTGCGTTCTATGAGGTTAAATCCGAGGAACTTGGGGATGTTACCGAGTTGAACGCATTATATAACACTTCTGGATTCTCATTCGCTTCCAAGCCTTATGATACGGATCAAACCGAGGAGCCGATCGGCAACTTGTTCAATACGAAGAAGGTGGTAGCTCGCTATGTATCTACCGCTATTGAAGTTGACGCTACTCGGTATCCTTCTTATTCGGGTAATACTCGTGATTTGAGGATCGAGCCGGGTATGTATTTCTTCACAGAGAACGCTCCGAAAGATGGCGCTGATTATAAAGAATGGATGAACGCTACGATCTTGGTCGTAAGCTCAACGGAGACCGTTGAGGCTACAAATGCGGGACGTGCCTCTGGTGATGGTTTCGCTTTGGCAGAGGTGAAAGTCAGCGACTTGAACTTCTATCAAGGTTCGGATAATGCTTGGATGACAGCAGGTAACGATATCTCTATCAATAACGCTAACTTCCGTGTGCAAAAGAGCTATGTGGACGCTTATCCGTATGAGTTGAACGTTGATGATTTCCGTTATCGTGAGCAAGCTAGCAAGGCTAAGCACGTTACTAAGTCTGTTAAGTTACATGTGTTGAAACATAGTGACAAGTACTATCTGACCACTACACATGCTACAGACGACCAGTTCATCTTCAAGTTGGCTGCCGCCGGTATGAAGAAAGGTATCGAGTTGTTGAACACGGAGGCTAAGGTCGCTGCTTACACGATCCGTATCTTAGACGGTAAGGAATATGCGCCATCTACCGATAATATCGACAAGAAAGACATCAAGAGCGTATACGGCAAGTACTTGACGAACGCCGTTAGAGCTTCTCAATTCGAGTTGGTAGCTAAGGCTAAGGTTCTTTCTCAATTGGAGACTCCGGCTTATCAATGGGCTATCTCCAGCGTAGACAATGAGTATGAGGTGACATTCACGAACCGTGAGACCGGCGAGCATTTCACAGCAAGCTTGTTCCCGAAGGCTGATCTGGGCGAGAACGTTTACGAATTGTCCACAAAGAGCGAAAAGGTTACCGCTATTTATGTAGACGCGAACACATACAATGAGACAGAGGGTGAAGCCGCTGAAATGCAACAACTGATCGTCGAGTTGACCCCGGCTGAGGTTGATCCGTACGCAGGTTTCTTGAACCTAGATGATGAGACTTTGGTGACGATGGCTTTCGCTCGCGATAACAACGAGACTTCCAATAAGTGGTATGTGGCAGCTAAGAAACAAGCAAACCCGTTGGCTGGATATGAATTGAACAAGAACGGTAAGTTCGCTAACGAGGTATCCGATGCCGCTCAATGGCAATTGGTGAAAGATGATAAAAAACGTACGATCATCGAGCGCAGCTTCGTTTACAATAAGGATGGCCGCGTGACGGTACAGGCTAGAGCAGATAAGGGCTACGCTTATGTTTATCAGTTGCAGTATATCAATGATGGTATCGAGACTGAGAAATATTTCCCGAAAGGAAATTCTTCTGTAGGAGAACAGGAAGTGTTAGTAGCTGAAGGTCAAGCTGAGTTCGTGATCAAGCTAGCCGCCGATGGTTCTGTTTACCTGATTCCGGTGAATAACACAAGCAGTACTATCGCTTCAATTTTGAATAAGTATACGAAGTCTGTTGTAGACGCTACTTATAAGGACAATATCGACGAATGCCAATATGAGACTCCGTCTTCTGTTTACGCATGGCCGTCAGCTTCTACACAACAAGATTGGTTATTGAACACCTACTTGATCGTAGAGGCACCGGAGATCAGCTACCCGGCAGAGGAAGGTCATATCTCCTTGGTAAGCGATAAGGGTAACTATATCTCCATGAACGAGAATCGCGACGGTATCGTGGTAAACGAGAATCAATACTCATTCTACTTGCAAGTAACCGATGAGGACGCTGTTGTTCCTTCTTTCTATATCTCTAACAAGGGTACGGTTGAGAATGGTGACAGATTGTTCTTGTTCAACCCGGCAGACTCTGTAAACTATTATGTCGCAGATGGTACATACGACAGAAAGTATGAGTGGATCAAGAATGAGACAAAGGCGATCTTCAAGCCGGCCACTCTTTGGGAGACTAAGGATACTTTGACTACGGTCGTTAAGGGTAACAAGGTTTCCGTGGCTGAAGAGGCTGATGATGAGGGTGTATTAGGTGGCTTGGATTACTTCAAGGTTCAGATCATCCAATGCGAGGACAATGAGAACGAATATCGTATCCGTTCTGTAGCCAAGAAGGGTTCTTATCTGTATAGCTTCAACGACCAGTTGTCTTGGAGCGGTAGCAAGGAGAAAGCAATGCGCTTCACTATCACTACAGGCGATCCTACAGCTAACGAGTCTATCGCCGACGCTGCTGAAGGCGTTAAGGTAATCGCCGGCAACGGTACTGTTGAGATCCAAGGCGCTGCCGGAAAGAACGTGGTTATCACGAACGTTCTTGGTAAGGTTATCACTAGCACAGTTCTTATATCCGACAACGCTACGATCGCCGCTCCTGCGGGCATCGTCGTGGTAGCCGTTGATGGTGAGGCCGCTGTTAAGGCAGTCGTTAAATAAGAATAATGACGATAAATAACATAAATCGAAAATCATTCCTGCGGGAGTTGTAGTGATTCAAGTACCCCGTGAGGGCGAACAGGCGGGAATGGATTAATATTAATACTAAAGTAATAAATTAAAGTTCATCCGTCGTTACCTCCGTGAGGAGCGAGGGCGGAAAAGGAATAAGCCCCGGCCGGTTCGTCCAGTCGGGGCTTTATTGGTTTGGAGATTCCGGTTTTACTCAGTAGGGGAATCAGCTTCAAAACAGTTCTGTTGAAGATGTATCGTGTTGTGGCAATAAGATGTGTCATGTTGCAAGGATAAGATGTATCATGTTGTGCCATTCGTTAAAGCTTAAATGGCAAAGCTGCGCTTTTTATACCGCTTTCTTATAGGTTTCAGTAGGATAAATGTAGATGTTATTGAAAAATGTATATCTTTGCTTGCTATTAGAAGGAAAAGCAAATGAGGAAGTTTATGAGAAAGATCGGATTGTTGTTGATTGCCGTGATGATGATTTTACCGGCGATGGCTCAGGTTTCTTTCGGCGTACGTGCCGGAGGCGCTTATTCTTCGTTGATCCAGAAAGTGGAGGATACGTATGAGGCGGGAGCCCGCTTCGGTTTCAGCATAGCGGGTTTGGCGGATATTCCTTTGAGTAAGAATAAAAAATGGTCGCTTCGTCCTGAGGTGGCGTTCGTAAACCAAGGTGGCGCTTATTATTCGAATCAGGATATACATGGGATGGCGCTTCATAATAAATGTTGGTATTACTCTTTGCAGATTCCCGTGAATGTGGCTTATACGTTTACCTTCACGGACGTTCATCTGTCCGTATTCGCCGGTCCTACCTTTGATTGGTCCTTGTTTGGCAAGATGAAGAGCCGAGAGACCAATCCGGATCTCCATTTCGGCGTATCCGAGGAGAAGGATTTGAAACCTTGCGATTTTGGCATGAACGTCGGCCTATCGGTAGAATATAGTAACTTTTTCTTTTCCGTAAGTTCCCTATGCGGCATGATAGACCGCCGTGCCTTGAAGCGTGACGGCGAGACTTCCGTTTATCAAAATAACGTGACATTCTCTTTGGGGTATTACTTCCGTAAGTGATGAGTATCTTCATAATAACTTGAAAAATAATTAGATTTGTTTGGTATTTCGGATAAAACCCGTACCTTTGCAAGCCGATTATTATCAAATTGTACTAAGAGTTTAGTTCTTAGCACGTTGTTGCATCATGTGTCCGTTGTGACAATGTTGGTAAGGCTAGTTTTTTGAGTTATTAATTAATTTAATTTTTAAGCAGTGGATACTTTAAGTTTTAAGACCATTTCTGCAAACAAGGCAACTGTAAACAAAGAGTGGGTCATTGTTGATGCTGAAGGCCAGACGTTAGGTCGCCTTTGCGCTAAAGTAGCGAAGCTTTTGCGCGGTAAGTACAAACCCAATTTCACTCCGCACGTTGACTGTGGTGATAACGTAATCATCATCAATGCAGACAAAGTCGTTCTGACTGGTAACAAGTGGAACGATCGTATTTATTTGAGATATACCGGATATCCCGGTGGACAGATCGAGTATACTCCGGCTGATCTTTTGAAGAAAGGTGGCGACCGTCTGTTCCGTAAAGTAGTAAAAGGTATGTTGCCTAAGAACCGTCTGGGTGCAAAGTTGTTGAACAACATGTACGTTTATGAGGGAACTGAGCACAAGCACGAGGCTCAACAACCTAAGTTAATCGATATAAACTCATATAAATAATCACGATGGAAGTAGTAAATGCAATAGGAAGACGTAAAGCGGCAGTCGCTCGCGTATTCGTTAGCGAAGGTACGGGAAAGATCACGATCAACAAACGTGAGCTGGAAAAATACTTTCCTTCTTCAATCCTTCAGTTTATCGTAAAGCAGCCGTTAGCAAAGTTGAACGTCGCAGAGCAATATGATATTAAGATCAACCTTGACGGTGGTGGTTTCAAAGGTCAGTCTGAGGCTGCCCGTTTGGCTATCTCTCGTGCGTTGATAAAGATTAATCCGGAAGATAAGGCTGTCTTGAGAGCGGAAGGATTCGTAACTCGCGATCCTCGTGCTGTTGAGCGTAAGAAACCGGGTCGTCCGAAAGCTCGTAAGAGATTCCAGTTCAGTAAACGTTAATGTTATTTGTGAGTCCCTTACAAGTAAAGCGAAGCGTTTAGTATCTAAATTATCGGGATTCTTTTTACATGTGGACATGCGGAAAGACTACCTGATGGTTGAAATTAAACAAAGAAAGTAAACGATTTAAGAAAAAAACAATGTCAAGAGTAAATTTTGATCAATTATTAGAGGCTGGTGTACACTTCGGACACTTAAAAAGAAAGTGGAATCCCGCTATGGCTCCTTATATCTTCATGGAGCGCAATGGTATTCATATCATTGACCTTTATAAAACAGTTGCTAAAGTAGACGAAGCCGCTGAAGTTATGAAGAACTTGGCTAAACAAGGCAAGAAAGTTCTTTTCGTGGCTACCAAAAAACAAGCTAAACAAGTTGTCGCTGATAAGGCTGCTTCCGTAGGTATGCCTTACGTTATCGAGCGCTGGCCGGGTGGTATGTTGACCAACTTCCCGACGATCCGTAAAGCTATCAAGAAGATGGCTACTATCGATAAGATGACAAAAGATGGTACATTTGATAATCTTTCTAAGAGAGAAAAACTTCAAATCACTCGCCAACGCGCTAAGTTGGAGAAGACTTTAGGTTCTATCGTAGACCTTACTCGTCTTCCGTCAGCGTTGTTCGTTGTAGACGTGATGAAAGAGCATATCGCTGTTCGCGAGGCTAACCGTTTGGGTATCCCTGTATTCGGTATGGTTGATACGAACTCTAATCCGAACAATATCGACTACGTTATCCCGGCTAACGATGACGCTACAAAGTCTGTAGAGGTTATCTTGGGCGCTATCTGCGAGGCTATGAACGAAGGCTTGCAAGAGCGTAAGGCTGAGAAAATTGACGCAGAGGCTGCTGAGGAAGCTCCGAAAAGAGAGCGTAAGGCAAAAGCTGCTGTTAAGAAAGAACGTACGAAGAAAGAAGACGACGATGCGTTGAACGCTAACGTTGCCGGTAAGTTCGCGAAAGACGAAGAATAATTCGATTGACAATTGACGTTGACAATTGACAATTAGAATACAAATACAATGGGCAGTTGGCTTTTGACAGGATTTGTCAATTGGCAACTGTCCATTGTCAATTTTTGAAAGTATAAACATTTTAAAGATAAAGGAAATAAGATTATGGCTGTAACAATGGCTGATATTACCAAGCTGCGCAAAATGAGTGGAGCTGGTATGATGGACTGTAAGAAGGCTTTGACAGAGTCTGACGGTGACATCGAGAAAGCAATGGAAATTATCCGTAAAAAAGGACAGGCTATCGCCGCTAAACGTTCTGATCGTGAGGCTGCCGAGGGTTGTGTGTTGGCTAAGAAGGATGGCGAGTTCGCCGCTATCATCGCTTTGAAGTGCGAAACGGACTTCGTGGCTAAGAATGAGGACTTCGTGGCTTTGACTCAAGCTATCTTGGACGCTGCCGTGGCTAACAAATGCCGTACTTTGGACGAGGTGAAAGCTTTGCCTATGGGCAAGGGTACTATCCAAGAAGCTGTTACGGATCGTAGTGGTATCACTGGCGAGAAAATGGAGTTGGATGGCTACTGCGTAGTTGAAGGTGCTTACACTACTGTATACAACCATATGGGTAAGAACCAACTTTGTACGATCGCCGCTTTCAACAAGGAGTCTGAGGAAGCCGCTCACAATATTGTTATGCAGATCGCCGCTATGAATCCGATTGCTATCGATGAGGCTGGTGTTCCTGAGTCTGTAAAAGAGAAAGAGATCCAGGTTGCTATCGAGAAGACGAAGGCTGAGCAGGTACAGAAGGCTGTAGAGGCTGCATTGAAGAAGGCTGGTATTAATCCTTCGCATGTAGATAGCGAGGCTCACATGGAAAGTAACATGGATAAGGGTTGGATCACGGCAGAGGATGTAGCTAAGGCTAAAGAAATCATTGCTACTGTTTCCGCTGAGAAGGCGGCTAACTTACCTCAACAGATGATCGAGAATATCGCTAAGGGTCGTCTGGGCAAGTTCTTGAAAGAGGTTTGCTTGTTGAACCAAGAAGACATTATGGATGGCAAGAAGACTGTAAGAGAGACAATGAAGGAGATCGATCCTGAGTTACAAATCTTGGCGTTCAAACGTTTCACTTTGCGTGCTGAGTAATTGCGGTAACGTATTTGATATAAAGAAAAAGGCGATACAACCCAATGTATCGCCTTTTTTATGAAGTATAGCTTACTTGCCCATAGAAGATATACTTACTTGTCCAATGCAGTATATCTTACTTTGCCAAGTAAGTATATCTGTTTAATTTTTTCTTATTTCAATGCGGCCAACGCATCCTTAATACGTTTGATCGCCTCTGCGATATTCTCATCGCTGGTAGCGTAACTCATGCGGATACACTCGGGTGCCCCGAAAGAGGTACCACCTACGCAAGCTACGTGCGCTACTTCTAAGAGATACATAGCTAAGTCATCAGCGTTGTTGATTACACGGGTTCCATCTGTCTTGCCGTAATAATAACTACATTTGGGGAATAAGTAGAAGGCGCCTTCCGGCTTATTCACCTCGAAGCCCGGAACTTCTTTCGCTAAATTAACGATTAAGTCACGACGACGTTCGAAGGCCTTACGCATTTCCTCAACGGGTTCTTGTGAGCCTGTATAAGCCGCTTCCGCCGCTTTTTGAGATACGGAGCAAGGGCCAGAGGTATATTGTCCTTGTAATTTATTAACCGCTTTCACGATCCATTCCGGTCCGGCGATGAAACCGATACGCCAGCCAGTCATCGCATACGCTTTGGAAACGCCGTTTACGATAACCGTACGGTCTTTCATTCCTTCGATAGAAGCGATGCTGTTGTGTTTACCAATATAGTTAATATGTTCGTAGATCTCATCCGCTATAACGATGATATCCGGATGTTTTTTCAATACTTCCGCTAAACCTGCCAATTCCTCGGCGCTGTAAACAGAACCCGTCGGGTTGGAGGGGGAGCAAAGGATTAACGCTTTTGTCTTAGGCGTAATAGCGGCTTCCAGCTGAGCTGGAGTGATCTTGAAATCTTGCTCGATACCAGCCGGAACGATAACGGGAGTTCCTTCCGCTAACTTCACCATCTCCGGATAGCTTACCCAGAAAGGGGCAGGGATGATAACCTCGTCCCCCGGATTTACCAATACCATGACCGTGTTACAAACGGATTGTTTGGCACCGTTTGCACAAGAGATCTGGCCTGCTGTATATTCCAGTCCATTCTCGTTCTTCAATTTGGCAACGATAGCATTACGTAATGCCGGATAACCCGCTACGGGAGAATAACGTGAGAAATTATCGTCAATCGCCTTCTTCGCGGCTTCTTTAATGAAGTCGGGAGTATTGAAATCGGGTTCTCCCACACTTAAGTTGATAACATCGATACCTTGAGCTTTCAACTCACCGCTCTTTTGTGACATCGCCAATGTTGCTGAAGGCGATAAACTCGCTAAACGATCTGAGACTTGTGTCATGACATTGCTTTTTGTATAGGTTGTTTTATTATTATGCGACAAAAGTAATCAATAATCGGAATTCTTGCAACGTTCTGATAACTATTTAATGTTATGCAGCACATGCCCCATACGTTCTTTCTTCGTTTTCATGTAGAATTCGTTGTATGGATTTGGTTTCACCTCGATAGGAACGTTCTCTACTACCTCAAGTCCGTATGCTTCCAGACCTACGCGTTTTACCGGATTATTGCTCATCAGGCGCATTTTCGTTACGCCGATATGACGTAAGATCTGTGCTCCGACACCATAATCTCGCTCATCCGCTTGATGGCCTAAATGCAAGTTCGCGTCCACCGTATCCAAACCATCCTCTTGGAGCTTGTATGCTTTCATCTTCTCCATCAATCCGATGCCTCGTCCTTCTTGGTTCAGGTAAACGATAACCCCTTTGCCTTCTTGGTCGATGCGGCGCATAGCCTCGTGCAGTTGCTCTCCGCACTCGCAACGCATGGAACCGAAGATATCACCTGTAGCGCAAGATGAGTGCACGCGTACTAAGATAGGCTCGTCTTTTTCGAATTTACCCTTTATCAAAGCTATATGCTCTAATCCATTGCTTTTCTGGCGGAAAGGAATGAGACGGAAATGTCCGTACTCGGTAGGGAGATCTACCTCTACGCCGTTCTCTACGATCGATTCGGTCCGGAGGCGATAAGCGATCAGGTCCTTGATGCAAATAATCTTGATATCGAATTTCTTGGCTACCTCAATTAATTGCGGCAGACGTGCCATGGTTCCATCCTCGTTGATGATCTCGATCAAGGCTCCGGCGGGATATAAACCGGCTAACCGGGCCAAATCCACGGCAGCCTCTGTATGACCCGCACGGCGAAGTACGCCACGAGAGCGGGCACGGAGCGGATTGATATGTCCGGGACGTCCCAGATCGGATGGCTTGGTCTTTGGATCAGCCAGCGCCAAGATCGTTTCCGCACGGTCGTACATGGAAACGCCGGTCGTACATTTCCCTCCTAATTTATCTACTGTTATCGTGAAAGGAGTACCTAGTAAAGAGGTGTTATTGGCAACTTGCATATCCAGCTCCAACTCTTGGCAACGTTCTTCCGTGATCGGGGCGCATAATACACCTCGTCCGTTTTTCAACATGAAGTTGATTTTTTCCGGGGTTACTTTCTCGGCCGCGATGATAAAGTCTCCTTCATTCTCCCGGTCCTCGTCGTCTACAACGATTAAGAACTTTCCTTCACGGAAATCCTCGATAGCTTCTTCGATGGTGTTTAATTGAATCTCGCTCATATTTATTGATTATTTATATCCGAGTTATTTTTTTAGCAAATGTAATGAATATATCATATTGATCAGCTCCTTACTGGTCTTTTGTACCATAACGATATCATGCCGTAGCAATTTACGTTGGTACGTAGCCAATAGGTAGATCGGCAATCCCAGTGGGAAGAAAATACCGATAGCCAAAGCAAGTTTCCCGTTTATATGCTTGCTTAGCTTATTATTGTAACCTCCGATGACCGGGTAGTCCATCAATTTATTCAAGAGCAAATTCTGGTCGGAATTACTTAATTCCTCCACGATATTTTCCGTGTCTTGAGCTAACAGTTCCGCTGTGTTATCTTTTCCTCCTTGTTTCCAAAATGTCAGATAATTGATCCAACGTTTATGGTTTGTCAGATAAGTCGTACTTTCTTCCACCAATTTCTCCAGTTGGGGGAGGGTGGCCTCATAATCGGGGGTGTATATGATCACCTCTTTCCGTTCCACTTTTCGCCCTTCACGCTTACCTATTAAGTTCTTCAAGGCATTCACGTAAGTGTCGGCATTCAAGATAACAGAATCTTTTACCGCTTTATAGGTTAGGAATATACCCATAGGTGTTAGGACCACGGAGCTAAGCCACATACCTTCCCATGCGTCCCAAACGCCGTCGCGTGCCATCTTGAAGCCCATATTATCTATAATATAATAGAAGATAAACAAGATTACCGAGATAACGACCGGCACGCCCAACCCTCCTTTACGGATGATGGCTCCTAAGGGCGCTCCGATAAAGAAGAACATGATGCAAGCGAACGATACCGTGAATTTCTTATGCCATTCCGTCAAGTGGCGGCGTACCTTATAGGCCTCGTCGCCAACCGTGGCCGCGCGGAAATAATAGTCGGTCTTGATATTCTCGATCGAGGATTTGGCCCGACCTAATAAGGCGGCTTGGCTACTCGCTGCTTGCGCTAGGTAAAGACTGTCGAAATCTAACTGGATGGTAGGAGTGATTACCGGCAATTTTTCCTGCCGCTCGTCTGGTTGCCCCTCGGCTTCACTCTCTTTTTTAGCCCGTAAGGACTTTAGTGTTTTTACGTATGAGGCATCGTAAATGCTTTTTGCGTTCACGTCCTTGATGCTATCCAAGCGTACGCCCATCGAATCGATAGAGGTTTGTAAATCCTTCAAGTTTTTTCCCATATATTGGTTCTGCATGAAAGATTCGTCGGTACGGTTGAAATTCGCATCGAATTCAATCAAGATATCCTTGCTGCTGAATGATTCTCGTCGATAGGGGACGGCGGTTCTCGCTTGCGTCGTGTTGGCTTGGCTTTTACCTACGTTCTCGAAAGATTCTCCGTTGAATAAAGATAGGACAAGGAATAATTTATCGGCGGATGTCTTTAGCCGTCCGGAGTCCGCTACGATTACACGGGCGTTATTGAATCCTTCCGAATAATCATAGATCATCACGTCTTTTAATAAACCGTCCTTCGGGTCCTTTTTCTTCACATATACATTGAATCCGGGAATATCTTTGTAGAATGAACCTTCCGGAATATCCAATTCCGGTGATTTCTGGCGCATGGAATATAATAATGTATATAGCTTGACTTGGACAACGGGCATTACGTTGTTTTGGAAGAAAAAGGCTCCCACGCTCACGAATAGGAGCGTTACGATCAAAGGACGCATGATATGTATCAATGATACCCCGGCAGACTTCATGGCCAGTAATTCCAGACGTTCCCCTAAATTTCCAAAAGTCATTAATGAGGCTAATAGAATAGCCAAGGGAAGTGCCATTGGGACAAGGAACAAAGCCGCATACATAAACATCTCCGCTAATACAGGGATGCCAAGGCCTTTTCCCACCATATCGTCGATGTATCGCCAAAGAAATTGCATCAACACAATAAACAGACAAATACCGAATGTCATAAGAAACAACGGCAGGAATGTCTGCAGCATAAATGTATATAATCGTTTTATTCTCAACATTGCCTAATCTGGTTAAAGTGGCAAAAGTAGTGTAAAAAACGATAACACCCCACAGATTTCTGTAAAACTACTCTAAATACCAAGCGTTCGCTTCAAATCTTCCACTTGCGAGTCCCATAAATTAATGGAATCTTTTTTCTCCCCGGGTTCGGAGAAATCCGTAATCTCAAGTGCCGTAGAACCTGTTAATTCGATTGTATGGATTATAAATTCGAAATAAGCGTTCTCATCTTCCTCGTCTACCCAGCGGTAACGGATAAAGTTCTCCGGCTTGGAGTCGATCACTGTTGCCTCTTGGGCCTCTTTACTCCATTTAAAGGTATAGAGATTATCATTTATAATGACCTCGTCGGCGAACCAAGCGGAAAGTCCCAAAGCGGTGGTTAGGTGATTCCACAGGCTTCGTCGTGAAACTTTATCGAAAATGTATTCGATATGAAACTTCTCTTTCTTCATTGTTCTTATCCTTATATTTGCCGCAAGATACGTAAAAGATTTGAAAACGACTAATTTTAATGATGAAAAAAGTATCTAATAACTAACTGTTTAGGTGGAGACCTTAAAAATTAAGCGAATTTTTTTATTGAAAATGTTGTGTAATTCAAAAATAACCCCTACTTTTGCACCGTCAATAAGAGAAACAGTGACAATAAAATGATGGCGAGATAGCTCAGCTGGTTAGAGCGCATGATTCATAATCATGAGGTCCCCGGTTCAATCCCGGGTCTCGCTACCTAGAAAAGGAGGTCGATTTTTCGATCTCCTTTTTTTATGTCCTTTTTTCTTTTGCTATCAGATGGTCTTTTGGGAGGATAAAAAAACCTGAACAATCTTTCTCGTAAACGATCTTGATTGTTCAGGCAAAATAATTATGTAACCTCGCGGTTATGTTAATTAGGTTTGCCTACATCATAATTTAAGGGTAATTATATATGTAAGCAGGGTCATAGGGTAAAATTTCGCAAATTGCTTTGCTTGATTTATAAATACAAAGATATGTATGTCTAAATGTTTTGAGTGATGGTATTTGTCTCAATAGGAGAATGTATTTCTATCATATAGATAACGCACGCCTCGGAAATCATCTGAAGCGTGCGTTTAGCATATAAAATTTAAATCTAGTTACCCTTGTTTATGTAGTGACCCTGCTGTGATTTTTATATGCTTACCCTAATGTCTGTTGCGAATATATTCATAATATTCATAGGTTGTATCTTTATTTGATCGGTATTTATATCAGCTTAGTGTGTAAAACTATCAACAGGTGGAGTGAACCTTGTGATGAAGCGGGTTTTCGTTAGTATTTAAATAAAGTTAAGACGGTGTTCGTGTCAATATCATGGGTATTCCTATCACGGAGAATGCGGTTTTTGAGAGAAAAACAGCGCACGCCCGAAATTCTCTAATCTCGTGACGTGCGCCAAAGCATATAAAAATTGAGGGTATCTTAATTCATTGTTATATGTTGGATAACGGTTGCCCAGTCAGCAATTGTAATATTAGCCGAAACTTCTCCGGAGTACTTGAAAGTGATCTCGGTGCGTTTTCCGGGGGTTGCAGCGAATAATTCTCCATTTTTGTCTTTTTCGCTAGAAAAAATAAGATTGCCGTCCTTGTAAAGCTCTACCGTTATATTTTGAGCCGGAAAAATGGCTTGGGTTTCTGTTGTCAAATTACCTTTTTCGTCAAAAGAAGCGGGGAAAGCGAATTCAACCTCTTCTCCTGTTGGGTTGCCATTGTAGTCCAATGAGCTTTTTGTATTTTTAATTCGATATTCAAAATTTCCGGCATTACTCCCTAGATACTTGATCAGTCCTTTTGTTGAAAGCTGGAAAATTGAAGTTTTGCGAATGATTTGTAATTCGTTTGATACGGTGGATTTTGTTGAAGAGTTCTTATGAAGCGTAACTTGTCCATAGAACAAATCGCTCGGAATATTAGCTATGCCGTTATTCTCTTTTAGGCTGACTTGCAAATCGGATATAATATTGGCTTTGCTCATGTTTGAAATCTCTTCGTTTCCAGAATTGATTCCACTCCATGCGATCACGGTTATGTCATTACTGTTCGGACAGTTAATGTCTATAGCCCGGCGAGATAAAATTGTAGATTTGTTTACATTAATCTGCTCGAAGAAATCGTTGTTTTGATCGAAGACAAATAATGTAGCTCCATTCACCTCTCCCTTGGTCGTAATGTCGTTACCATCTGAATTCATTGCTTTTAATACCACGGAGAATGGTACTTCGGCTTGTTCAATAACCTCACTTGTTGTTGCTACTACGTCATTTGAATCATCCGTGCAAGCGGAGAATGACAAAACTGTTAAAATAACAGAAACCGCAAATACGCAATTTGCGAAAAAATTACCCCTTTTCATGACCCTACTTTTTATATGCTTTACCCTTAATCTAAGTGACTTGGTTTTTTTGACCGCCCCTCAACGGTCTTTCCTTATCACTACATCGCAAATGTATGTATAAAAATCATAGGTTGTATCTTTTGTGATGGGTATTTTTATCAAAAAAGTGGGTAAAACTATCATTATACCTCTATATTCCTCTGTTGATGCATGTTTCGGATGATGATTAAATAATGTTAATGGGTTTATTCCTGTCAATTTGAGTGGTAAATATATCATCGCTGGTCCTTATTGATAGCCTTGCCTCTGTTGTGTGATAGGAATGCAGTTGTTGTTAACGTCTATTAAAACGACAGTAAAAAACGTTCGTTTAAATCTTGCGTTTT
>ULUL01063659.1_pt1 | contig 14980 bp, 10 predicted proteins | sample 1958481 | NCBI WGS metagenome assembly ULUL01 (sample SAMEA4835759, study PRJEB28245) | human gut metagenome | biome: gut microbiome; material: fecal sample | place: Denmark | collected 2008 | reverse complement strand
CGCCGCCGCAGCTCCCCGCCGCAGCAGGAACACAGTCAGATGCTCCGTCCGCTTCTCCCGCTTGGGGGAGCGCACCGGCAACCGGGCCTGACAGCCCTCCTGCCGGGCTATGCAGAAGTCCCCGGCGGGGCAGTCCCCGCACAGAGGCGCTCCCGACGGCAGGCACACCGTGGCCCCCAGATCCATCAGCGCCTGATTGTAGGCGCCGGGCTGCTCCTGAGACATGGCCGCCGCCATCCAGCTGCGGAAGATCTTGCGGTTTTTGGCATCCAGTACATCCAGACGGCTACCGGTGATCCGTGCCGCCAGACGCAGCACGTTGCCGTCCACCGCCGGAACGGCCTGTCCGAAGGCGATGGAGAGGATAGCCCCCGCCGTATAGTCTCCGATGCCCGGAAGGGCCGTCAGCTCCCGGTATGTCTCCGGGAAGCGGCCGCCGTACTGCTCCGTGAGGATGCGGGCCGCCTTTTGCAGATTTCTGGCCCGGCTGTAATAGCCCAGCCCTTCCCACAGCTTCATGAGCCGCTCCGTGTCGACCTGGGCCAGGGCCTCCACCGTGGGGAAGGCCTCCATGAACCGCTGAAAATACGGCAGCACCGCCGCCACGCGGGTCTGCTGGAGCATGATCTCCGACACCCATGTTCGGTAGGGGGATACCTCCTCCCGCCACGGCAGGATGCGCCGGTGGATATCATACCATGCCAGCAGCGGTTGGGCCAGCTGCTTTAGTATCTGTTCTTCCATATCGCTCCTATCATCCGTCCGATGCCCCTCATCGGCTGAACCGTGCAGCGTAGCCGCAGCGGCGGCACAGCTCCTCCGACGGCTGCCGCCGGGAAAAGCCTGTCGCCATGGCTGTGGCCCGTGGGGAGGCCAGTATCTCCGCCAGCTCCTGCCGGTGCAGGTTTCCCAGCGCCAGCCGCCCCTCGCTGTCCAGACAGCAGGGAACCACCGTGCCGTCGCACAGCACGGCGATCTGACTCCGCAGGCCGTGGCAGAACTCCGTGCCGCTGTCCGGAGCCGCCGGATCCGGCCAGTCAAACCGCTCCCCCGGCTCCAGAAACAGCCCCTCCCCCAGCCGCCGGTTGCCCAGACGGTCCGTAGGCAGGGCCGTTACGTCCCGGCCCAGCTTTTCCGAGAGAAAGGACAGGATCTCTTCGTTGCGCCGGTCCAGTCCGCCGCCGTTCCACAGCCGCAGGGCGCACAGGACGCCCCGGCTGCTGAGCCGCTGCGCCGCCTGCCAGACACCCTCCAGATACGGGGCTGCGGCATCCTGCCGTCCATTTCCCTCGAAGCTGTGGAGGGAGACGCTGAGCTTGTGCAGGGCCGGGGAACCCTCCAGTGTGGGCAGCTGCCGGGGAAGCAGCGTTCCGTTGGTCACAAGGCACACCCGAAAGCCCAGCGCCCCGGCGATATCCAGCAGCTCCGCCAACCGGGGATGCAGCAGCGGCTCCCCCATGACGTGGAGCATGAGATACGTCCCATAGGGCCGCAGCCGGGTCGCCAACTGCCGGAATTCCTCCGGCGTCATGAACCGCCGGAGCCGCTGGGTGCCGGGGCAGAAGGCGCACCGGAGATTGCACACGTTGGTGATCTCCAGATACATCCGCTTGAACATCCCAGCCCTCCCCTGCCGCCCGCAGCGGCCTGTCGCTCCCTGCATTATAGCAAAATCCCCGCCCCGGCGCAAGGGAAAACAGCCTTGCCTCCCCGGTGGGCAAAAACAGCGGCCCTTCCGCATTGACAGACCTGCCCCCGGCGGGGTACAATAACAATATATCGGTCATGCCATCCAGGGGATGGACCCCTGATATTGATTTGATCGGAAAGGAGCTGCCTGCCATGCCACAGATCCTCCTTTGCTGCGTTCTGGCGCTGCTGCTGGCGGCGCTGGGGCTGCTGCTGCGCTCCCTGCGCCGCAGGTCCCGCCCCTCCGGCGGCAATGAGACCCTGAAGGTGCTGCTGGTCTGCTTTTTCACCTGCGGCATTCTGCTGCACCTGCCCATGTACGCCGCCGCCTACGCCGGGGAGCACCTGTCGTGGCTGAAAGCACTGCTGGGAGCCGTACACCACACCCTGCGGATGTTCGTGCTGGACGGCGAGCTGGATCCCATCCACGAGTTCGCCATGAGCCGGCCGGCGGTGTGGAGCGACCTCTATTTCGGCGCCGCCATTGTGGTGTATCTGGTGAGTCCGCTGCTGACCTTCAGTGTGGTGCTGTCCTTTTTCAAGAATCTGTCCGCTCTATGGCGCTATGCCTTCCGCCGCTGCACGGAGCTGTATGTCTTTTCCGAGCTCAACGAGGACTCCCTGTATCTGGCGGGCAGCATCAAGGCGGCCCATCCCAAGGGACTCGTTGTCTTTACGGACGTCTATGAAAACGAGAGCGAGGAGTTCGGGGAGCAGATGGCTGCCGCCCACCGGCTGGGGGCCGCCTGCTTCAAGGCAGACATCGCCCTGCTGCGGCTGCGGCGCTCTGACCGCTCCCGCCCGGTCTACTTCTTCCTGATGGGCCGGGACAAGGCAGAGAACATCCATCAGGCGGTGCTGTTGACCCGCCGGTGGGGGACCCGCTCCAATATGCACCTCTATCTCTTCGCCACCGGCGCCGAGAGCGAGCTGCTGTTCCAGTCCGCCGATCCCCACGGGATGCGGATCCGCCGGGTCAACGAGGTGCGCTCACTGGTGCAGCTGCTGCTGTATCAGCAGGGGGAGAAGCTCTTCGAGACGGCGGCTCCTCTGCCGGAGGGCAGATATCAGATCTCGGCGCTGCTGCTGGGCTTGGGCCAGTACGGCACGGAGATGCTGAAGGCGCTGGCGTGGTTTGGCCAGATGGACGGCTACGACCTGCGGCTCACCGCCGTGGACGCCCGGCCTAACGCACGGGAGCTGTTCACCTATCGCTGCCCGGAGCTGATGGACCGCCAGCACAACGGACGGTGCATCCCCGGCGAGGCCCAGTACGATATCCGCATACACGCCGGGATGCGGCTGGAGAGCCGGGAATTTCTGGAGCTGGTGCAGACGCTGCCGCAGCTGACGTATGTGTTTGTGGCGCTGGGCAGCGACACCCGGAACATCGAGGCGGCGGTGCGGCTGCGGGAGCTGTGCCAGCGCCGGGGTCTCCACCCCTATATTCTAGCGGTGGTGCAGGACCCCTTCAAGACGGTGGCTCTCACCTCCGTCACCGACTACCGGGGTACCCCATACGACCTTCATTTTCTGGGCGCACGGGATATGCTGTACTCCGAGAGCAACATCCTCCACTCCCAGCTGGAAGCGGAGGCGCTGACCCGGCACCTGAAGTGGGGAGACGAGGACGTGTTCTGGCGCTATGAGTTCAACTATCGTTCCTCCATCGCCTCGGTCATCCACCATCGGCTGAAGCTGCAGCTGGGTGTACCTGGTGCAGATAAGCCTCCGGCGGAGCGGACGGAGGAGGAAAAGAAGCTGCTGCGTGTCATCGAACACCGCCGCTGGAATGCCTATATGCGGACCGAGGGCTACTGTTACAGCGGCTCCACGGACCCGGCCAGCCGCAACGATCTGGGGAAGCTCCACAACTGTCTGGTACCCTTTGACGAGCTATCCGAAAAGGAGAAGGTCAAGGACGACGATTAAGGCTGAAAAGCACAGCGCTCCACCGTCATTTATGACGGTGGAGCGCTGTTATGCTTGGAGGAAGCGATTACTCTGCCGCTCCGACAGGGGCGGTGGCTGCAGCGGCAGACTCCTGCGGTGCGGGGGTCAGCACCTTCACAAAGCAGCGGCGACGCTTGTGCTGCTCCAGCGGGAAGTCCTGCCACTGGCTCTGGACCTTCTCGTTGGTCTCCAGCATGGGGCCGGTCTCCGCCTGCTTTACGCCGATCTTGAAGCAGCCGTGCATGACCTTGCTGATGATGACGGCGTTGACGCCCTTTTTCTGGAGGTCGGGACGCACGGCGATCAGCAACAGATCGATGGTGTCGTTGCGGTGGAAGGCCTTCAGCACATCCGCCCAGCCGGTGGGGAACAGGCGGCCGTCGTGCTTTTTCAGGGCGGCGGCGATGCTGGGGGCCGCCACGCCGAAGGCTACCAGATCGTCATTTTCGTCCATGACGAAACAGGTGAGCTCAGGCCTGATGAGGGGGGCGAACTTCCCGGCGTACTTGCGGATCTGGTCGTCCGACAGCTCCACGGTGCCGTACAGGGGGGCATAGGCCACGTTCACCAGCTCGAATACCTTCCGGATCAGGGGCGGGTACTCCAGACGGCTGTGCACCTGATGGATGTGCAGGCGCTGCCGCTTCAGAACATAGGCGGCGATCTTCTCCCAGCGCTGGATGACCCGCTGGTCCGTGGGGACGGAGATGAGATTCTCGGTCCAGTCCACGTCCTTGCCGTAGCCCAGAGCCGTCAGGTGGTCAATATAGTAGGGGTGGTTATAATAGGTAAAGAAGCAGCTGGTGCGGTCAAAGCCCTCCACCAGCATCCCCTCCCGGTCCATGTCGGTGAAGCCCAGAGGGCCGTGGATCTCCGTGCAGCCCAGCTGACGGGCCCAGTCCTCCACCGTCTGGAACAGGGCGGCGGATACCTCCCGGTCGTCGATGAAGTCCACCTGCGTGAAACGCAGGCGGTGGGTGCCCCACTTGTCGTTGGACTTACGGCTGAGGATGGCACCGATGCGGCCCACCAGCGTGCCGTCATCCCGGCTGGCCAGCCAGCAACGGGCCTCGCAGTAGCTGAAGGCGGGGTTTTTCTCACGGTCCCAGTCTGCCAGATCGTCGCTGTATGTACCGGGGATGTACTGGGGAACATCTCTATATAAGTCGATGGGGAAGTTCACGAACTGGCGCAGCTGTGCCTTGGTCGTGACCTCGGTGATATGGATCATGGTTCTTTCCTCCTGAGTGATACGCAGAACATACACAACCAGTTTAGACCCTTTCTCCGCAAAATGCAAGCCCTGTGTTGACTTTCTCATGAAAGGGGGCAAAATGCCCTTTGGGGGAAAAGGTGACGCTGACCCTTGCCAGAAAGGGAAAAATGCGATAAAATATTTCTGTTGCTCACCGAAAAAGTTCTGTGGGCCTGCAAGGAACGATACCGGGAGCTATCCCGGCAGGAGGCATATATGACCAAGAAGAAAACCTATGACAACGACAGTATCTCCAGTCTGAAGGGGGCGGACCGGGTCCGCAAGCGGCCCGGCGTCATCTTCGGCTCCGACGGGCTGGAGGGCTGCGAGCATGCCATGTTCGAGATCCTCTCCAACGCCATCGACGAGGCCCGTGCAGGCTATGGCCGGCTCATCACCGTGACCCGCTTTGCCGATCTCTCCATTCAGGTGGAGGATCAGGGCCGTGGCTGTCCCGTGGACTGGAACGAGAAGGAGGGGCGCTACAACTGGGAGCTGGTGTTCTGCGAGCTGTACGCCGGAGGCAAGTACGACAACGAAAACAGCGACAACTACGAGTACTCGCTGGGGCTCAACGGTCTGGGCTCCTGCGCCACCCAGTACGCCAGCCGCTATATGGACGTCACTGTCTGCCGGGACAGCAAGGAGTACCGCCTGCACTTTGAACGGGGCGAGATCGCCGGGGAGATGCGGGTGACGGAGCTCAAGCGCCGCCATACCGGCTCCACCATCCGCTGGCTGCCGGATCTGGAGGTGTTCACCGACATCGACATCCCGGCGGACTACTACCGGGAGGTGCTGCGGCGGCAGGCCGTGGTCAACGCCGGGGTCACCTTCCGCCTGCGGTGCGAGGTAGCGCCGGGAAAGTTTGAGACGGAGGATTTCCTCTATGAGCACGGCATCCGGGACTATCTGGCGGAGCTGGCAGGGGAGGATCCCCTGACGGAACCGGTGTGCTGGGAGACGGAGCGCCGGGGCCGGGATCGGGCGGACAAGCCGGAGTACAAGGTGAAGCTGAACATCGCATGGTGCTTTTCCAACCGGGTCCACCTCATCGAGCACTACCACAACTCCAGCTTTCTGGAGTACGGCGGCAGTCCCGATAAGGCCACCCGCCTGGCCTTCGTCTACGCCATTGACAAGTATCTCAAGGAGAACAATAAATACACCAAGGGGGAGAGCAAGATCACCTTCCCCGATGTGCAGGACTGTCTGGTGCTGGTGAGCAGCAACTTCTCTACCCAGACCAGCTACGAAAACCAGACCAAGAAGGCCATCACCAACAAGTTCGTGCAGGACGCCATGTCGGAGTTCCTGCGGGAGCAGCTGCAGGTGTACTTCATCGAGAACCGGGAGGCGGCGGAGAGGATCGCCAATCAGGTGCTGGTGAACAAGCGCAGCCGGGAGACGGCGGAGCGCACCCGTCTCAACACCCGGAAGAAGCTGACGGAGAAGATCGACATCGCCAACCGGGTGCAGAAATTCGTGGACTGCCGCACCAAGGATGTGTCCCGGCGGGAAATTTATATCGTGGAGGGCGACTCGGCTCTGGGCGCCTGCAAGCAATCCCGTGACGCAGAGTTTCAGGGGCTGATGCCTGTCCGGGGCAAGATCCTCAACTGCCTGAAGGCGGACTATCCCCGCATCTTCAAGAGCGACGTCATCACGGATCTGATGAAGGTGCTGGGCTGCGGCGTGGAGGTGCAGGGAAAGGCCGCCAAGGAGCTGAATCAGTTCGATTTGAACAACCTCCGCTGGAGCAAGGTGGTCATCTGCACCGATGGCGACGTGGACGGCTTCCAGATCCGTACCCTGATCCTCACCATGCTCTACCGGCTCTGCCCCACCCTCATCAAGGAGGGCTACGTCTACATTGCCGAGACGCCGCTGTTCGAGATCACCTGCAAGGAAAAGACGTGGTTTGCCTACTCCGAAAAGGAGAAGGCGGAGGTGGTGCGCCAGCTGGAGGGCAAGAAGTACAAGGTGGATCGCTCCAAGGGACTGGGCGAGAACGACCCGGAGATGATGTGGCTGACCACCATGAATCCGGAGACCCGGAGGCTTGTGAAGGTACTGCCGGACGACGCCGAGGAGACGGCTCGTGTCTTTGACCTGCTGCTGGGGGACAACCTCTCCGGCCGGAAGGACTATATCGCTGAAAACGGCTGTCGCTATCTGGATATGATCGACGTGAGCTGAGGGAGCGTATTATGTCTATTTTACACTTTTCGGATATTTTAGAAAAAGCCGGGTTAGACCCGGCCAAGGTGAAGCTGATTCGCCACTCTTTAGGCGATAAGGATTTTTCTAAATGTTATTACTCTGAGCCGCAGATGGTATGGGAGTACACCCGCATCCAAAAGCCGAATTTCAGCAAAGATTACGACTACTGGTGCGTGTTCATCAGTGGAAAAAGCACCACCGCCCGTCTGTTTGCCTGCTATAAGGTCAACGGCTCCGTCCCGGCCATGCCCGACCTCAAACCGGCAGATTTTCCGCTGGAGGGACGCTTCGAAGGAAACCTTGCCTATTTTGATCTGGAACCCGTGGACTGTCTGCGGGAATTTGAGCATCGGCTGGTGATCGAGTGGGGCAAATCTGCTCTGTCGTGGCATCAGAAGGGCACCACGGAAAAGGACGTCTTGGCCATCGACTCCCCCGTCAAAAAACCGTTTATTGGCTATGACAAAGTGGTACTCACGTATGCAGAGCTGAAAGAGGTGGTGGAGGACAGCGACATCTATGAGCTGTGGCAGGCGGCGTTGTCCGCTGTGAATGCGGTATACCTCATTGTGGACACGAAGAACGGGAAGCAGTATGTCGGCTCCGCCTACGGAAAGGACGGTCTGCTGGGCCGCTGGCGTGTTTATGTGGATTCGCTGCACGGACACAATAAGCTGATGAAGGAAGTGATCTGCGCACACCCGGACCGATATAAATTTTTCCAGTTTTCCATTTTGCAGATTCTCCCGAAAACACTGACGGATGACGAGGCCATCCATACCGAGAGCCTTTGGAAAGAAAAGCTACAGTCGATTCGGTTTGGGATGAACGATAACTGATAGAAAATATTTTTCCAGCAAGCGCGTTGGGAAATGCGGTATGAGGACGGGTGCGAAGCGTCGGATGGGTTGATGGCCCCCTTGCCTAAAGGAGGCCGAGGAGACGGGGGTACGGATTGCCACGGGCGCAGAGCGCCCTCGCAATGACACATTGCAAGGAATGCGGTATAAGCCCAGTTCGGGTCGTTTACCGATAGGATTTTGTAGGGGCGGACGACCCTGTCCGACCGGCCTCGGCAGCGCAGTGTTTTGTAGGGCGGGGCCCATGTGCCCTGCCGCGTGCGGTACGCCGCAAATTAAAATCGATCGTTTTTTGGCGGGGTCATCTTTCTCCCGCCAGTTTGAATACGAAAGGAATCATCTTTCATGGCAAAGAAGAAAACAGAAGAGAAAACCGTCCATCGTCCCGCCGATCCCAATGTCATGGGGCTGCGGGGGACGGTGGTGGAGCAGCCCATCACCCGCACACTGGACGAGAACTATATGCCCTACGCCATGAGCGTCATCGTCTCCCGGGCCATTCCGGAGATCGACGGCTTCAAGCCCTCCCACCGGAAGCTGCTGTACACCATGTACAAGATGGGGCTGCTCACCGGCGGGCGCACCAAGTCCGCCAACATCGTGGGCCAGACCATGCGCCTCAACCCCCACGGCGATCAGGCCATCTACGAGACCATGGTGCGTCTGGCCAAGGGAAACGAGTCGCTGCTGCACCCCTTTGTGGACAGCAAGGGCAACTTCGGCAAGGTCTATTCCCGTGACATGGCCTATGCCGCCAGCCGCTACACCGAGGCAAAGCTGGCCCCCATCTGTGCCGAGCTGTTCCGGGATCTGGACTGTGACGCCGTGGACTTCGTGGACAACTACGACAACACCACCAAGGAGCCTACCCTGTTGCCCACTACCTATCCCAACGTGCTGGTGTCGGCCAATCAGGGCATCGCCGTGGGCATGGCCTCGCAGATTTGCGGCTTCAATCTGGCGGAGGTGTGCGACACCACCATCGCCCTGCTGAAAAATCCCGACCACGACATCGCCTCCACCCTGCTGGCGCCGGATTTTCCCACCGGCGGGCAGCTGGTGTGTGACCCGGTGGAGCTGGCGGAAATTTACCGCACCGGCCGGGGCGGCGTCAAGGTTCGGGCCCGCTGGCGCTATGACAAGAAGGAGAATCTCATTGAGATCTTCGAGATCCCCTACTCCACCTCCATCGAGGTGATCCTGGACAAGGTGGCGGAGCTGGTGAAGGCCGGCAAGGTCAAGGAGATCAGCGATATGCGGGACGAGTCGGACCTCAGCGGCCTGAAGCTCACCATCGACCTCAAGCGGGGGGTGGACCCGGAGAAGCTGATGCAGAAGCTGTATAAGCTGACGCCTTTGCAGGATACCTTCAGCTGCAACTTCAACATCCTCATCGCCGGGATGCCCCGTGTGCTGGGAGTCAAGGCCTTGCTGGAGGAGTGGATCGCATGGCGCACGGAGTGTGTGCGGCGGCGGGTGTACTTCATCCTCTCCCGCAAGAAGGAGAAGCTGCATCTGCTGCTGGGTCTGAAGCGCATCCTGCTGGACATCGACAAGGCCATCGCCATCATCCGGGAGACGGAGGAGGAGGCCGAGGTCATCCCCAACCTGATGATCGGCTTCGGCATCGACGAGAAGCAGGCGGAATACGTGGCGGAGATCAAGCTCCGCAACATCAACAAGGAGTACATCCTCAAGCGGGTGCAGGAGACGGAGAGCTTGCAGGGAGAGATCCAGGATCTGGAGGACACCCTGCAAAAGCCCGCCCGCATCCGCAGGATCATGGTGGAGGAGCTGACGCAGGTACGCAAGAAGTACGCCCAGCCCCGGAAAACCGAGATCATTTACAGCCACGAGGTGGAGGAGTATCGGGAGGAGGAGCAGGTGGAGGACTATCCTGTCACCGTGTTCCTGTCCCGTGAGGGGTATTTCAAGAAGATCACGCCCCAGTCCCTGCGGATGAGCGGCGAGCAGAAGTACAAGGAGGGCGACGGCCCCGGCCAGCAGGCGGAGGCCACCAATGCCGCCGAGGTCATGTTCTTCACCGACCGGTGTCAGGTCTACAAGACCCGCCTCAGCGAGTTCGGGGACAGCAAGGCCTCGGTGCTGGGAGACTATCTGCCGGCGAAGCTGGGCATGGACGAGGGCGAGAGCGTGGTATATATGGTGCTGCCGGGGGATTACAGCGGGCATCTGCTGTTTTTCTTTGAAAACGGCAAGATCGCCCGTGTGGAGATGAAGGCCTACGCCACCGTCTCCAACCGCCGCAAGCTCACCGGGGCCTACTCCGACAAGAGCAGGCTGGTGGCCATTCTGCCGCTGGCGGAGGATCGGGAGCTGGCGCTGCTGTCCACGGAGCCCAGGGCACTGATCTTCCACACGTCCCTGCTGCTGCCCAAGGCCACCCGCTCCACGCAGGGCGTGGCGGTCATGACCCTGAAGCCCAAATACCAGCTGCAACGAGTCTGCACGCCGGAGGAGTCCGGTATCGTGAATCTCCCCCGCTATCGGGCCCGCAGCATTCCCGGTACCGGCGCTCTCCTGCGGCCGGAGGACCGGGGCGAGGAGCAGCTGACCCTGCTGTAAGAAAAAAGGAGGAGCTTATGAAACGGAACGTCCTGACGCAGTATCTCATCATCACGGCGTCCTGCGCCCTGTATGCCGTGGGGTTCAACTGGATGTTTGACCCCAACCACATCAGCGTGGGCGGCTTCACCGGTCTGGGGCAGATCATCAACTACCTGCTGCCGGGCCTGCCCATCGGCACCATCATCATCATCCTCAACGTGCCGCTGTTCGTGCTGGGCTGGCGGTTCATCGGCAAGGATTTCCTGTTCTCCTCTATCTATGCCACGGCCGTCAGTTCCCTGATGATCGACGGCCTGGCGGCGGTGCATACCTTCAAGCCTATGGAGCCCATTCTGGCCTGTCTGTACGGCGGCGTCATCATCGGCGTCTCCTGCGGCATCATGCTGCGGGAGGGGGCCACCACCGGCGGCACGGAGCTGGCGGCCCGGCTGCTGAAGCTGAAGCTGGAGAGCCTCAGCATCGGTACCCTGTGTCTTGCCATTGACATTCTGGTGACGGTGACGTACGCCCTGATCTTCCGGGATTTGACCCGTGCGCTGTACGGCATGATCTCCCTGTCTCTGATCTCCGTGTCCATCGACAAGGTGGTCTACGGCCCCAATGCCGCCAAGGTGGCCTATATCATCAGCGACCGCCATGAGGAGCTGACCCGCCGCCTGCTGGAGCTGGACCGTGGTGTGACGCTTTTGCAGGGTAAGGGGGCCTACAGCGGCAGGGACAAGCAGGTGATCCTGTGCGCCTGCGCCCGGACACAGATCATCCCTGTGAAGCGGGCGGTGCGGGAGATCGACCCAGACGCCTTTGTCATCGTCTGCGACGCCCACGAGATACTGGGCGAGGGCTTCGGCGTATATGCGCCGGGCGGACTGTAAGGTGCGGCCATGAGAAAACGCGTATGGGCGCTGGCGGCGGCCCTGCTGATGCTGCCCCTTACCGGCTGCGGCTCCCTGCTGAACCGGGATTACAGCGTCACCGAGCCCCACAGCTCCAGCTACTACGAGAGCGAGGACCGATCCGTCCTCCGGGCGGAGAGCTATCAGGATCTGGTGAATGCCCTGCTGGTGCTGATCAGCGGCGGGGCCAAGGAGGGAACCATCTGGCTCTACCCCGACGACAGCGGGCTTCCCGCCCCGCAGGCGGCGGAGCGGGCGTGTCTGGAGGTGCAGAAGGAGACGCCGCTGGGAGCCTACGCCGTGGAGTACCTGACCTATACGGTGGACGAGACACCTCGGAACTATGACGCCATCCAGCTGACCGTCGGCTATCGCCGCACGGCGGCTCAGGTGGCGGGCATTGTGCATATCACCAGCACCTCCGCTCTGGGGGATCTGCTGCGGGAGGCCGCACGGAACCACGCTGCGGAGCTGGTGGTGCAGGTGGGTTACTTCGATCATCAGGCGGAGGAGGTCCGCACACAGGTGACGCAGATACAGGCCGAGGTGGAGCCGGAAAGCAAGGAACCGTGGACGGTGAATTTCTACCCGGATTCGGGGAACGCCGGCATCATTGAGGTGCTGCTGAGCGGCGCAGGGAGCGCAGAGGGTGCAGAACAAAATACAGAAAATGCAAATTAGCGCTTGACAAATCCGAAAAACGCAGGTATAATTACTCTTGCGTTTGCGGGCGTAGCTCATCTGGTAGAGCGCGACCTTGCCAAGGTCGAGGTAGCGAGTTCGAGCCTCGTCGCCCGCTCCAAAAAGAATACCCCATCCGACAGGATGGGGTATTCTTTTTGGAATGTGCCGCAGCACTGGAGAACTCGCTGCCTCGACCTGCGCGAAGCGCGTCAAATCAAGAGGTGAGGCAGGGCTCCTGCGAATGGCGACAGCCATTCGTGGGATGCCGGGAAGCGAGTTCGAGCCTCGTCGCGGGCGTGTAACTTCCCCCACGGGGAGCGCCGAGCCGAGAAGTAAGAGCGGCGTTGGCGGACAGAGGAAAAGAGGGAATATTTTTCTCAAAGTGTTTTCTGCCATTGCAAAATGCAAAAGCATATGTTACGATTGTCTAAACAAGAGGAGGGATTTTTGTGAATTTGCAAGAATATGAAAAAGTCAGAGATTTTACATATCTGGAATACTGCGACTATCTACAACAAAAATACGGCATAGGCCGGGGCAATTATATGACAAAATCGTGGAACAAGAATCCAAAAGTTTCTCGCACAAAAGAAGGTCTGGTGGCACACCATAAATTTGAAGATCATGCAATTATGTTGGCAGACAAGGATTTTGCTATGCAAAACCCCTTTGAATGGCAATTGGCGGAGAATATAGTCTACTGTGATTACTTGGAGCACCTTTTCCTCCATATACTGATTTGCGAAAACCCTGCTGTGGAGAAAAATGCATTTGAAGCTGTTGGAATTGGCGGAATAGTTAACTTTCTTGTTCCCGAGTTAAATGATGTGTTCAGTGGTTGGAAAACCAATCAGACTTGGAGAGAGACGTGCCACAACGCCATTAAAGACGACAAAGAGGTATATATGGCTCTCTTAAAGCGATTTAAAACCACTTGCAGAAAGCATCCTTTGTATACAGAGAACTGTCTGTATACAAGTTTCAATGATGCCTATGGATTATGGGCGAAACAAAAAAATTCACGGCTTTTCAAAGAAATCTCACAACTGTAATCCATGCGCACAGCATTCAAATACCTACCAGAGAGGGCTGAAACTGAAACACGAGCGGGGGAACCCGTCAAAGCCCCCCCTCATGCCCCCCCCTCCTTGCGGTGGGCGGGAGTGCAGACAACAAAATCTGGGAGCAATTACAAAAACACCACCCAAAGGGTGGTGTTTTTTTCGCTGATTCGGCCCTCACCGCCGTGTCAGGAAGACACAAAATAACCTCCCAAAACCACTCCGCCGGAGGGCCACCGCTGCATCGACAATTTCCACTCTTTTTGGAGGGTTTTTGTGTTGACATAACGACGTGGAAAAGTCTGTGGAAACTGTGCAAAACCCAGTAGATAAGCCATTTGCGGAGGTTGCAGGCTGTTATTTTATGCGTAAACCTGGAAACTTATTTCGGGAAAAGAGACTTTTTGTCGAGGAGAGCCGAGTCCCGCACGGAGAACCTGCGGGCCATGCGGCGGCTGAAAGCAGACAGCGGGACGGCCTGCATCCGGGGTGAAATTTTCTATAAAAAGGGGATTCCATCCCGCAGACAGATTTGTTATAATAGGGGCGACAACAGGCGTTTTGCGAAAGGAGCGAACGGTATGATACGAGTTGCTGTCATCGGCTGCGGCAAGATCGCTCAGGTGCGCCATCTGCCGGAATATGCCACCAACCCCAACGCACAGCTGGTGGCCTACTATGACAAGAACAGCCGGCGGGCGCACGAGGTGGCCGCCCAATACGGCGGAAAGGTCTACGACTCCTACTTCGATCTGCTGAAGGACCCGGAGATCGACGCCGTATCCGTGTGTGTGGAGAACCGCAGCCACGCAGAGATGACCACGGCGGCTCTCTACGCCGGGAAGCACGTGCTGTGTGAGAAGCCCATGGCCGTAACGCTGGCGGAGTGCGAGTCCATGGTGGCGGCGGCGGAGTTCAACAACCGGCATCTGATGATCGGCCACAATATGCGCTTCGATCCGGTGCATCGCCGGGCCAAGGAACTGCTGGAGCAGGGGGTCATCGGTGACGTCATCACCTTCCGCACGGGGCTTGGAACCTCCGGGCCGGAGGGCTGGTCCATGGAGGGCAACTGGTTCTTCGACAAGAAAAAGGCCGTTATGGGTGCTCTGTCGGATCTGGGCATCCACAAGATCGATCTGATGCAGTATCTGACGGGGCAGACGGTTATCGAAACCACCGCCAAGATCCTGACCCTCAACAAGCACGACCGGGAGGATCACCTCATCGGCGTGGACGACAACGCCCTGTGCATCCTGCGGATGAACGGCGGCTCTGCCGGCACCATGGCCGCCAGTTGGACGGTATACGGTCAGGAGAGCAACTCCACCTGCCTGTTCGGCACCCGTGGCGTCATGCGGATCTACAACAGCCTCACCGCCCCCATCGAGGTGCGGGACTTGAACAACACCATCACCGCCTATCAGTTCGAGCACCAGACCCGCTCCGGCGTCATCGACGAGTTCATCGACGCACTGGAGCACGACCGGGAGCCGGAGGTTTCCGGGCGGGAGGCACTGACTACCATGCGGACCATTTTCGGCTGCATCAAGTCCTCGGAGACGGGGCGCACCGTCAGCGTCAACAACTCCTTCGTGACCCATTTGCAGGACGGCTATCGCCGGAATAAGTAAGCTGTCGAAAAAACAGACCAACGGGAGCGGCTGACCGCTCCCGTTTTCGGAGAGGAGCGTTTTCATGTATCGCATCGGTATTGATCTGGGCGGCACCAACATCGCCGTAGGCGTGGTGAACGACCGCTATGAGATTGTG
>ULUL01054877.1_pt1 | contig 15048 bp, 9 predicted proteins | sample 1958481 | NCBI WGS metagenome assembly ULUL01 (sample SAMEA4835759, study PRJEB28245) | human gut metagenome | biome: gut microbiome; material: fecal sample | place: Denmark | collected 2008 | reverse complement strand
AAGAACCTGATGAAGACAGATGTGCAGGAGCATGAGGATGGATACACCCTGGAGATGGATCTGCCTGGATTTACAAAGGATGAGATCAAGGTAAGCCTGGAGGATGGTTATCTTACCATCAGTGCTTCTAAGGGTCTGGATGAGGACAAGCAGGACAAGAAGACAGGTAATTATATCCGTAAGGAGCGTTACGCAGGTGCCTGCGAGAGAACCTTCTATGTAGGAGATAATCTGACCGAGGAAGATATCAAGGCAGGGTTTAAGCATGGTGTACTGACACTGAGCATTCCTAAGAAGGAAGCAAAGCCTGCAGTAGAGCAGAAGAAGTACGTTACCATTGAAGACTGACCTGTAAAAGCAGGAAGTTTACGATCGAAGGTTGACCTGTAAAGACAGGAAGCCCAAGATAGGTAAAAGTAAAAAGGAACAGTGTGTGTTAGAAGAGGCCGGCAGGGCGAAAGCTTTGCCGGTCCTTTTTTTGTGCAATATATTTTGATGCACATTTGGTAGGAAGATGATGGCTTACCTGAGAATCTACCAGAATCCTTCTTTGTATATTCTATCAGGGAATCAGGAAATGGCTGTTGCAGGTTGAAAGTGGGGTTGTTATAATAAAACAAATGATAAGGCAGGGATGAGAAAGTAACTTGTGAAATATTAAAATGATTGTAGCAGGCGACAAAGAAAGAGCAGGCAAAAGGAGGCAGGATATGAAATTATTATTCAAACAGCGTATGTTTTCCTGGTTTGACAGCTATGATATTTATGACGAGATGGGGAATGTGGTATATGAGGTGAAGGGACAGCTTTCCTGGGGGCATTGTCTGAAAATATTCGCACCCTCCGGGCAGGAGCTGGGAACGGTAAAACAGCAGGTCCTGACCTGGCTGCCAAAGTTCGAAGTATATGAGGGCAACAGTTATGTGGGCTGCATCAGCAAGGAGCTTTCCTTCTTGACGCCGAGATATCATATTGATTTCAATGGCTGGGAGATTGAAGGCAGCTTCTTGGAATGGGATTATTCCATTACCGGAAGAAATGGAGAAGAGGTAGCAAGCATATCCAAGGAATTATTACACATGACGGATACATATGTGTTGGATATCGCAAATCCGGCAAATGCCCTGCATGTGCTGATGTTTGTGCTGGCCATTGACGCAGAAAAATGTTCCAGGCAGTAGTTAACTCTTAAGCAGGTTCAATGCTTAAGGCAGCAGGATGCCTTAAGATGGGAGCAGATATTTGAGATAACAGTCATTGGTTCGGACAAAAGCAAATTGCGCCAGGCAGTAGCAAATGCTGCAACCAGGAGTAATGGAGAGTCATAAAAAGGAACAGAAGGAGAAATGCCCATGTCAGGCAAAAGAGGAAAGCAGCAGACGGTTTATCGTCCCGATTATGTGGTATTTGATCTGGAAACCACGGGCATTTCCCCTAAGTGGGATCAGGTCATCGAGATATCCGCGGTAAAGGTAAAAAGCGGTCAGGTGATGGAGGAATTCAGCTCCCTGGTCAATCCGGGAAGGAAAATTCCGGCTGCAGCCAGTAAGGTCAACAAAATTACAGATGCTATGGTGGCAGGAGCCCCCTCTTTTGCCTCGGTATTACGGAAGTTCTTGGACTTTACGGAAGGGCTTTTGCTGGTAGGACATAATATTGCAGGCTTTGATATGAAATTTCTCTATCGGGATGCAGAAGCACTGCTTGGAACGGTAGTGGAGAATGAATATCTGGACACCTTACAGATGGCAAGAAGCTGCTTGCCGGGCCTAGCCCATCATAGACTGACAGATCTGGCAGAGTATTATGGCATTTCTTCTAAAGGTGCACACAGAGCGCTAAATGACTGCAGAATGAATCAGCAGGTTTATGAGCGTATGGAAAAGGAGCGCCAGGAAAAAGAAGAACGAAAAAAGCAGGAAGTAAAGAGACAGGAAGCAGAAAAAGCAGAGGCTGGGCAGAAAAACTCAGAAAGTAAAGCACAGAAAGCTGAGGAAAGCGCAGGTTCAGCCGGGGAAAACCCAAAAAGGAATCAAAATCAGTCCGGTCAGTCGGCGTACGCACATACAACCATTAAGCTTCGCGGTGTGGTGGAGCGCATCACTTACCAGAATCCGGACAATGGTTATACTGTTTTAAAGTGTGCGGTGAAGAATTATAACGAGCTGGTGACAGTCATTGGAAATATGCTGGATGTCAATGTGGGTTCGGTACTTTTGATTGACGGAAATTGGAAGGTGGACAGCAGATATGGGAGGCAGTTTGCTGCAGAAAGCTGGGAGGAAACTTTGCCTGCCACTGTATTTGGAATCGAAAAATATCTGGGCTCCGGTCTGATCAAGGGCGTAGGTCCCAAGTTTGCTAAAAGGATCGTGCAGCTTTTCGGGACAGATACTATAGAGATACTGGAAACGGATATCAGCCGTTTAAGGGAAGTAGAGGGAATCGGCGAAAAGCGCATCAAACAGATCGGGGAAAGCTGGGAGCGTCAGAAGGAGATTAAGAATGTGATGCTCTTTTTACAGGGGCATGGCGTAAGCACTGCCTTTGCAGCCAAGATTTACAGGCAGTATGGCAGTGAAAGCATTCAGAAAATGCAGGAAAATCCTTATCAGCTGGCAGATGATATTTGGGGGATTGGCTTTAAGACGGCAGATGGTATTGCAGAAAAACTGGGAATCGACAAGGAAGCCTATATCCGCCTGCGAAGCGGCATTCTTTACACCTTAAGTCACTTAGCGGACGAGGGACATGTGTATGCAGAAAAGGAGCAGCTGATCTGTAAGGCTGTGGAGCTTTTGGAAGCGGAAGAGCCATATATTGTCATGACACTAGACCAGATGATGGCGGATAAGGATGTGGTGGTACAGCGGTTACTTTCACAGGAAGAAGCAGAAACACCGTTTCTTGCAGAGGATAGACAAAGTAATACACCAAAGGAAGCCAAAAAAGAAATGGAAGAAACACAGGGCAGGGAAGATACAGTGCCTGCTTTGCCCTGGGATTACAAAATAGCGGATGCAGCAGGAACAGGTACACTTCACATAGAGCAGGGCGCCAATATCCATTCTGTCAGCCGCTCATTTGGAAAGGAACAGAAGATGGCTATTTATCTGCCTCCTTTTTATTATGCGGAGGCAGGAGTGGCAGCAAAACTAAAGAGACTTTTGAAAGCTCCGGCGGAGGATAAGCTGTGGCATTCCCTGATGGAAGCCAGGAAAAAAACCGGCAATCAGAATCTTTCCATTGATGTGACCAGGATCCAGCAGAAGGTACACATGGAATATGATGAGATTCAGGCAGACGCCATCCGAAAAGCTGCTGTATCCAAGGTAATGGTTCTGACAGGGGGGCCGGGAACCGGCAAGACCACCACTACCCAAGGTATCATCGCAGCCTACCAGGCTTTTGGCCTTAGGATTCTTTTGGCGGCGCCCACAGGAAGGGCGGCAAAGCGGATGGCGGAGGCTACGGGAATGGAAGCAAAGACCATACATCGTCTGCTGGAATGTAAGCCCCCGGAAGGCTATCAGAAAAATGAAGAAAATCCCCTGGAGGGAGATGTATTGATTGTGGACGAGTGTTCCATGATCGATATTGTGTTGATGAATTCCCTGCTAAAGGCGATCCCTGTGGGAATGCGTCTGATTCTGGTGGGAGATATCGATCAGCTGCCTTCTGTGGGAGCGGGAAACGTATTGCGGGATATCATTGATTCCGGCGAGGTTACGGTGGTAAGGCTGACCAGGATTTTCAGGCAGGCCCAGACCAGCCATATCGTTATGAACGCCCACCGGATCAATGAAGGAAAGATGCCGGATCTATCCAACGGCAGCAACACAGATTTCTTTTTTACCACAAAGGAGGATCCGGAAGAGGCAGTAAAGGAGATCGTGAACCTGGTGCAGTATAAGCTGTCCAGATATTATCAGACACCGCCCCAGCAGATACAGGTGCTGACGCCCATGCAAAGAGGCGTGGTAGGGGCTACCAACTTAAATCTTGCCCTGCAGGAGGCGTTGAATCCCCAGGGAGAGGGCCTTAGAAGGAGCGGCTTTGTGTTCCGGACAGGAGATAAGGTAATGCAGCTTCGGAACAATTATGATAAAGAGGTATTTAACGGAGATATCGGCAGTATTGTAGCTGTGGATATGCAGGAGCGAACCTTAAAGGTGGACTTCGATCACAGGATCATAGAATACGAGGCGACAGAGCTGGATGAGCTTGTCCATGCCTATGCCACCACCATCCACAAGGCCCAGGGCTCTGAGTACCCAATCGTGGTGATGCCGGTATTGATGAACCATTTCGTGATGCTTCAGAGAAACCTGATCTATACAGGCATTACCCGGGCGAAGAAAATCCTTGTGATGGTAGGAACGAAGAAAGCCTTGGCCTATGCAGTCAGGAATGTGACCGTGACCAAAAGAAATACACTTTTGAAGGAACGGCTGAATGGAAGCATAGTATAAAAACAAAAAATAAGGTAATAGTAAAGCTGTAGCAGATGTAAAAGTATGCTACAGCTTTTTTGATGGTTTATTGTTTGAAAATACATTTTGTGGAGCAGTTATCCTAAACAGGCAGCCATGGAGGAAAGTTATTTGTAGAAGGGTATTTCAAAAAAACCACAACATAAATTGGGAGGGGATGTAAGGTGAGACAAGAGGATAGGATACAGAAAAACAAGCCACAGGAATTGGTCAAAGAAAAGGCATGCCGCCCATTCGGCCTGCGGGACAAGCTGGGATATTTATTTGGAGATTTTGGAAATGATTTCAGCTTTATCTTTGCAAGCACTTATCTGATGGTATTTTATACGAAGGTGCTGGGAATTTCCGGGGCTGTTGTGGGAACACTTTTTCTGGCAGCCAGAGGAGTGGATGCTTTTACGGATATCACAATGGGACGGATCGCAGACCGCTTCCCAGCAGGGAAGGAGGGGCGCTTCCGCCCCTGGATCCGCAGGATGTGCGTGCCCGTGGCAGTGTCAAGCAGCGCCATGTACTTGTACTTTGTGAAGGACTGGCCCTATGGAGGACGGCTTGCCTATATGGTGATCACCTATCTGGTATGGGGAAGCTTTTGCTACACAGCGATCAATATCCCTTACGGCTCCATGGCATCAGTGATCAGTCAGGAGCCCAAGGACAGAGCAGCACTATCAACTTTCCGGAGTCTGGGCGCTTCTCTTGCAAGTCTTGTAATAGGAAGCGTGGTACCGCTGATTATTTATCAGACAGATGAGGCCGGTAATCAGACTGTAAATGCAGTTGCGTTTACTGTGATAGCAGTGATATTCAGTATTTTGTCCATTGTCTGTTATTTATTATGTTATTTTCTTTGTACGGAGCGAGTGCTTTTGCCGGGAAAGACAGGACAGAAGGAAGGGGAAACAAAAGAGGCAGGAGGTAGCGTGCTGACAAGACTTTTTCACAATAGAGCACTTCTTGCCATTGTAGGAGCTGCATTGGTGCTTTTGCTGGCAACCATGCTGAGTCAGACCATGAATTCCTATCTTTTCCTGGATTATTTCAGGCATGCTAAGGCCCTTTCCTGGGTGAATCTGGTGAGCATCAGCGGTATGCTTCTGGTGGCTCCTGTAGCATCTAAGATAGCGGCAGCGGTGGGCAAGAAGGAAGCAGGGGCAGTGGCCATGCTGGTATCCGGTCTGATTTACCTGTTACTGTTTTTCCTCAGGGTAAAAAGTATCCTCACATTTATGGTCTTTCTGTTTTTGGGAACCCTGGGAATGGGCTTTTTTAACATGATCACCTGGGCATATATCACAGATGTGATCGATTATCAGGAAATTCAGACAGGAAAGAGGGAGGATGGTACAGTTTATGCGGTGTATTCCTTTGCCAGAAAAGTAGGACAGGCTCTGGCAGGAGGGACAGGAGGCTTTGCCTTAAGTGCAATAGGCTATATCTCCGAGGCAGTCTCCCAGACCCAAGAGGTGGCAGAACGTATTTATACAATGGCAACCCTGGTGCCGGGAATCTGCTATTTTCTGATCGCACTGATCTTGTGGTTTGTATATCCCTTGAACAGGCAGGCTGTGGAAGAGAATACAAAGCTTCTTTCGGAAAAAAGGAAGAAGGAAGCCGAAGGAGACGTAGCTTGCAGGAGGAAAACATGATGCAGTCAGGAAAACATCAGGTTACACCAAAGGTCAGCTGGAAAAATGGGAAAGCGGAAATCGAGATAGAAATCGTAGAAAAAGTAGTGCCAGAGAGAAAAAAGCTGCAAGGAAAAGATGCTTGGGAAGGAAGGGTGTGTGAGAGGAAAACCCTAGGAGAAATTTGGGAAGGGAGGGAGTGTGAGAGGAAAGTCCTAGGAGAAATTCGGGAAGAAAGGGAACAGGGGAGAAAAGACAAAGGAGAAATTCAGAAGGTAAGAAAGGAACAGGAAAGAAATATCAGGGCAGAAAGAGAAGTGCGCACAAAAGAGATGGCAGAGGTCAGCATTTACAGCCGGGAAGGAGAAAAGGTGTGCGCCGGACAGATTGCAATAAAAGAGGAGACAGTTTTTTCTACGATCCTATTAAATCCACATATTTGGAAGGGGTGGGAGGATCCCTATGTGTACGAGGTAGAGGTGAATTTCTGGCAGGAGGGAAGGATCATGGAAACAGTAAGGACGTATCTGACAGTCCGATGTGTTGCATTTTTACCTATCCGGGGATTCTTGTTGAATGAAAAGGAAGAAGAGCTCAAAACGGTGTATTGTGAGGGAGAGGTGACAAAGAAGGAGTTTTCTTTGCTGAAGGAGCTGAATGCTAATGTCCTGTGGCTGGATAATGAGGGGGTGGACATACAGAAGGAATATCTGGGAGAACAAGACCAGGGGGAGCAAGATCAGGAAGAAAAAAGTGGGAAAGAGCGAGAACAAATAGAGAAAAATCAAAAAGAGCAGGAGCGGAAAGAACGGGCAGCAGAAGAAGAGCAGAAGGAAAAACGGTCTTTAAAACAAATATTGCCAGACCTGCAGGAAAAGTGTGACAGAGCAGGTATTTTGTTATGTATAGATGGCCGGATAGAAGGGGGATATTGCTGTGAGAGAGGAGAAAAAGTGGATTTAAGAGAAGTACTTTGTGAGAAAAAAGTTCCCCTGTTATATAGAGACTGGAGAAGGAAAAGCTTGGCAGGTGTTGCAGAAATTAACGTGCTATATGAAAATAGAGGCAGGACAGATCTTTTTTACTATTATAAGGCTTGTTGGAGCAGGATCCCCTTTGTGCATATCTGCAATGTACAAAGAGGAAATGTATATTCCCACATTGAAAAGACGGACAATGAGCAGAGGTTTGAAAGTGCGGAGGGGACAATCACGGTAACGGTATACAGTAATCAGAAGAAGGTAGCGCTGTATGTAGATGGCTACCTTTTTGAGTACAAACAGGGGCCGCCGGATTTTAAGTTTGAGGATATTTCTCTGAAGCATTGTCAGACAGTGTTCACCGCGCAGGCAGGAGAATGTAGTATTTCAGTGACTGTGGAGAGGATTTTTTCGTAAACAGGAAGTTGATATTTTAGAAGATAGAAAATAAAAAATAGCTTGAAAAGGGAATTTTAGTGGGAAGCAGAATATACTATAGAGATTATGTATGAAAGCGAGCGGACAAATGTATAGGAAATCTATCTTGTTTCAGGATGCAAAAGAAACAGAAAATGGGATGAATGGAAGAGAGGAGAACAGAGGGAGCAGTACCGTATTTCCAGGGATAGTAAGCAGTGCAGAAAACGAAGGAAATAGTGGCAGAGTGGAAAATAGCGACAGCACAGACACACAGATAATGCAGTCATCCGGTTTACGGGAGACGAATCAGACTTATCCTGGTTCTGAGAGAAACATAAGTGGAAGCAATATGGGTATCAACAACATGAGCGAAAGCAATGGAAATGGAAGAAACAATGCAGGAGAAAATGAAAAGAGTGGAAGCAAAGGCAATAGCGGCGCAACGCCGGTAATCCCTCTGCCGAATCCCGGAGAAGGGGGACCGGTCTATCCCGGAAACAATACAGGTGGGAGTGGCAATGGAAATACTGGAAACGGAAGTAATATGGGAGGAAGCAACGGCAATGGAAATACCGGAAGTGGAAGCAACAGCGGCGGGATTCCAGTCATTCCTCTGCCGAATCCCGGAGAAGGGGGACCGGTCTACCCTGGAAACAACACAGGAGGGAACAATGGAAATAGTAATCCTCAGGGAGGTCTGAACATTCCTGCGATCATAGGTACGATCATTACTACCTTTCCCAGACCGGGAGAGCCTTGTAAGTTCTGTGCCAACAGCAGTCAGACCACTGGCAAGGTGCGTTTCTTAAATGCAGCCAGCAATTATAACCCATTCCGGGTCTATATCAATGACCAGTTGTTTGTACAGACTCTTAATTTTGCCGAAGTGACGGCATATGAAAAGGTGCCGAATGGTTATCAGATCGTTACGATAATGGGAGATAATAATTACATTTATATCCAGAAGCCTGTCATGGTGCCCAGGGCTGGAGCAGTGACGATTGCTATCTGCAATACTCAGACAGGGCTGGATCTGTTTGTGATCTCGGACACTGCCTGCAGCAGAAGTAATTATCTTTCCTGCTTAAGGGTATGCAATCTGTCCCTGGACAGTGGAGCCTTAAGCGTAGTGGTAGGGAACAATGATGTAAGCTTTATGAATGTCTCCTTCCAGGAGATCACCGGTTACAAGATCCTGACACCGGAAAATTATCTTTTCTATGTGCTCAATGGAAGGCGTCGGATCATCCTGACTTCAATCCTTTCAGTAAAGAGAAATGCAAGCTATACCATGTATTTGATCAATTGGAATGTAACCTCTCCGGATACGGTAACAGTAATAATGGTAGAAGAGCATAACGGATAAATACAGACAGCAAGGCAGAAGGATCTCATTGCCGATAGAAATATCGGCAGTGAGGTCTTTTTAGTGGTGGAGAAGATCCGGATATAAAAGTATTTAAGATATTGCTTTTCTGTATGAAAGCGTTTACAATACACGTATTTAAGATAAATAAACCGCATCCAAAAAGAAGGGAAGGATTAAATGAGTAGGTTGGAAATGTACTCTCCCCAAAGGGCTAAAATCGTTATGGAGGGTCTTTATAAGGATCTGGAGAGAAGAATTGAATCAAGCCCGCCGGGTTTATGTCCTGTAGATATGTCAAGAGCATTCTTGGAATTGTGTCATGCGCAGACATGCGGAAAATGTGTGCCGTGCCGTATCGGCTTGGGACAGCTGAACCAGTTCATCAAAGACGTGCTGGACGGTAAGGCGACAATGGAGACATTGGATATCATGGAACAGACAGCACTGACTATCATGGAAGCGGCGGACTGTGCAATCGGTTATGAAGCAGCTAATATGGTGTACAAAGGGCTGATCGGATATCGTGATGATTATGTGGAGCATATAAAGAGAGGACGGTGTACCTGTACCTACAACCAGCCAGTTCCCTGTGTATCCTTATGTCCGGCTCATGTTGATATTCCGGGATATATTGCATTGGTAGAAGAGGGAAGATATGCAGATGCGATTCGCCTGATACGTAAGGATAATCCATTTCCGGTAACATGTGGGTTTATCTGTGAGCATCCCTGTGAGGCAAGATGTCGCAGAAATATGGTGGATGATTCTGTCAATATCCGTGGATTAAAGCGTGTTGCTGCGGATTTTGCGGGAGAAGTAGAGCCGCCAAAGTGTGCGAAGAGCACAGGTAAAAGAATTGCAGTCCTCGGAGGAGGACCGGGAGGATTAAGTGCTGCCTATTATCTTCAGTTAATGGGACATCAGACAACTGTATATGAGATGCTTCCAAAACTGGGGGGAATGTTGCGTTATGGTATTCCAAATTACCGTCTCCCGAAGGAAAGACTGGAAGAGGATGTGAATGCAATCCTAAAGACGGGAGTAGAAGTAAAATATGGACTGAAGATCGGCAAGGATATCAGTATTCAGGAATTAAGAAAACAATATGATGCAGTGTTGATAACGATCGGAGCAAGCAAAGATAAGAAACTGGAACTTGACGGGGAAGATGCAGATGGAATTTTATCAGCAGTACAGTTTTTGCGCAATGTGGGTAAGAATGAGATCATGGATCTGACAGGAAAAAAAGTTGCTGTCATCGGAGGCGGCAATGTGTCCATGGATGCGGTTCGCACAGCTAAGAGACTGGGTGCTGAAAAAGTAAGTATTGTATATCGCAGACGAGTTGCTGATATGACAGCCCTTCCTGGAGAAATTGAAGGAGCTATAGCAGAAGGCATAGAATTACAGACACTGAAAGCACCATCCTCGCTGGATATTGATGAGAATCATCATATTAGGGGAATTTATGTAACTCCGCAGATGATCAGTGCCATTAAAGATGGAAGAGCAAGCGTCAAACCGACCGGAGAAGAAGATATTTATATCCCATGTGATGTATTGATCGTAGCTATTGGACAAAATATCGAGACACATCATTTTGAAGAAGCAGGCATTTTGGTCAAACGCGGTAAGATCGCAACAAAGAGCACAGGAGCACTTGAAAACATGCCGGGTGTATTTTCCGGTGGAGATTGCACAAGTGGTCCCGCATCTGTTATCCGGGCGATTGCTGCTGCAAAGGTTGTTGCTGCCAATATTGATGAATATCTGGGGTATCATCACGAGATTTCCTGTGATGTTGAGATACCGGAAGCGGCTCTTCGTGACGGAACGCCTTGCGGAAGAGTCAATCTGACAGAGCGTGAAGCATGTGAAAGAGTCTGTGATTTTGAAGGCGTAGAAAACTGCATGACACAGAAGGAAGCAAAACAGGAGGCAGGAAGATGCCTTCGCTGCGATCACTTTGGGTACGGCATATTTAAAGGAGGCAGAGAGACGTTATGGTAAATCTTACAATAGATGGCAAGCAGATTTTAGTAGAAGGAAATGCCACGATCATGGAAGCTGCCGCATCAAATGGGATTCCGATTCCAAAGCTCTGTTATCTTAAGGGGATTAACGAGATCGCAGCCTGTCGTGTTTGCGTAGTTGAATTAGAAGGAAAAGATAAACTGATCACATCCTGTAACAATGTGGTAAAAGAAGGTATGGTGATCTACACGAACAGTCCCAAGGTGCGCAGACACAGAAGAACAATAGTAGAAATGCTTCTGTCCCAGCACGATTGTGAATGTGTAACCTGCTCAAGAAGCGGAAACTGCAGCTTACAGAAAATAGCGAATGATTTGAATATTTTTGATATCCCGTTCAAGATGCAGCCGGAGAAACAACAGTGGGACAAAAACTTCCCATTGATCCGTGACTCATCCAAATGTATTAAATGCATGCGTTGTGTACAGGTTTGTGATAAGATTCAAGGACTTGGCATCTGGGATGTGGAAGGTACCGGTTCGAGGACAACCGTTAACGTTGCAGGTCACAGAAGTATTGATGAGGCGGACTGTGCACTTTGCGGTCAGTGCATCACACATTGCCCTGTAGGTGCACTTCGTGAGCGCGATGATACAGAGAAAGTATGGAAGGCAATCGAAGATAAGGATAAGATTGTAGTGGCTCAGGTAGCGCCGGCTGTCCGTACGGCATGGGGGGAAGAGTTAGGTCTTGCACCGGAAGATGCCAAGGTAGGAAAGATTCTGGATGCATTAAAGAGAATGGGCGTGGATTACGCATTTGACACTACATTTTCGGCAGATCTTACGATCATGGAAGAAGGAACAGAGTTCCTGAAACGTTTCAGCACCGGAGAATTGAAAGATCGTCCCATGTTCACATCCTGCTGTCCGGGATGGGTGCGATTTATCAAATCACAATTCCCGCACATGGTAAAGCAGCTCTCTACGGCAAAATCGCCGCAGCAGATGTTCGGGGCGGCGATGAAGACCTATTTTGCAGACAAATTGGGTATAGAGCCTGAGAAAATCTATACTTTGTCCGTCATGCCGTGCGTAGCTAAGAAAAGCGAGTGTGAGATGGAATTGTATTATGAAGAGTATGCCGGACATGAAATTGACGGAGTTATCACAACAAGAGAACTGGTAAGAATGATTCGTTCTGCGCATATCAGTCCGGAAACCTTAGTGGATATTGAAAGCGACAGACCGATGCGGGAAGGTTCCGGAGCAGGTGTGATATTCGGAATGACCGGTGGAGTTATGGAGGCAGCACTCCGCAGTGCGTATTATCTGCTCAAGCATGAGAATCCGGATGCAGATGCATTCAAAATTGTCAGAAGTGGGAGCTTTCAGGAGAATAAAGGTGTGGTCGAAGCCGATTTTACCATTGATGATATCATCATAAAGACGGCAGTTGTCAGCGGCCTTGCGAACACAAGAGCATTGCTTGGAAAGATTGAGCGTGGAGAGGTACACTATGATTTCGTAGAAGTCATGGCATGCCCGGGAGGTTGTGTCGGAGGAGGCGGACAGCCGATCCATGATGGTGAAGAGCTTGCATTTGAACGTGGAAAGAACCTGTATTATCTGGATCGGAATGCAAATATCCGTTTTTCTCATGAAAATAGAGATATACTTCAAATGTATGAAGAGTATTTCGGAGAACCAAATTCCCATAAAGCACATATGCTGCTTCATACGGATCATATCGCAAGTATGGAGGAATAGAAGTGCTTTTGTTGCTTTATGGGCAGAGCCGTCAGGAGGGTTTACAGAATCCTTTGGCTGTAAGCTCCTGCCTGATCAATTTTAAAACCTTAGGAGAAGGAGCCCAGATGGTGTGGTAATGGCAATCACCGGTAAGCTCCTTTAAGGGGCGGGACTTACTATGCGCCATTTTCTCACAAAATTCCAGCGCATCCTCCTTGGTATTGATTACCAGATCTGCCCGGATCTGTCCGTACAGATCGTGATCGACGAAAACATCCAGCATTCTGCCACCGTATTCCAATAAGATCAACATTTCCTCTAAGGTCTGCTCTTGCGTATGCTGCACAGCAATAATGCCTGTGCAGCCACTTTGCTGATCAGGCCTTCTATAGAGAAGATACCCTTTGTTAGTGGACAGGATTTCCTTATTTTCAGCCCGAAGCAGGGCCATATCCTGGACAATGACCTGTCTGCTGACTCCGAAGTGCTTTGCAAGTTCGGTTCCGTTTATCGGAGCAGTAGATTGTCCAAGGTAGCTTATGATTTCTTTTCTTCTCTCATTTCCATCCATAATAACCATGCCTTTCTGTAACTATGTGCACTATTGTTCACATGCCATATTCCGTGAAATTTGGTTTGCAGGCAATTTACAGCGAAGCGAACAGTAACCATTATGCAAGATGTGCCAAACAGGCATTAATTCGTACTTACGATTCTTTGAGGTACACCGTCTACCACAATTTTGGCATTGGGATAAATACGGGCCATGCGCTTATCGTCGAAATGCTTGTCAAGGAAAGCATTTAAGGCTTGTATCCATGGGGCATCTTCTTCTGGGGCAGTTTCCTGGCCATCTGCGGATTGGGATAAGTCCTGATCCGTAGTACCCTCAGTATCCTGTGTTGTCTCCTGCACAGTGTTTGCCTGGGAAGACTCCGCAGGCGTATTCCTTTCTGTATAGCGGTTCAGCGCAAGGCTTGAAATTGCCGCATTGTAGATCATAAAGACAATTAAAATATTGCAGATGATGGGACCATATTTTAAAGGGATCTTTTCAATCAGGCGGGAAAGATGGGGATATACCAGCTTAAACCAGACAACTGCCGCAATCCCCCAGAAAAAGCAGTACAAAAGATTGATTCTGCCGCCTAAGTTGAAGGTAAAGCCGCTGTAATCCCAGAATACGGTACCGAATACCAGCTCGGTGAAAACACTGCAGATATACTCGTAGGCGCCGCCAAGAAGGGTACCGGCGAGAAACAGGAAGCTGTCGCTTTTGTCCTTATAACGGTAAAGCAGGGCGGTGAGCATGGAACAGCCCAGCCCCCAGACAATGCTGAAAGGACCGTAGACCACGCTGCTTCGGCTCATAAGGGTACCTGTGGTGATATAGCAAAAGATAGTTTCTGTGATATCGCCTAAAAAGGCGCCGATAAGGAAGAGACAAAAAAGCTTATAGAAAGAGCATCCTTCGGCGAATACTTTGGGTTTTGTTTTGGCCTTTGCCTTTCTGTTTTGGATCAGCGTGTCCAGAGAAATGGTAGGATAAGATTTCATCATTCGGGACTGCATCCGCTTGGTCAGGGCATTTTCTAAAAGTGTAGAGGTTTGCTGCATACCCTCTGTGACTTGGGCAAAGCGCTTGGCCTGCTTCTGCATCCCAAGAACTGCCAGGGCGGTACCGAGAAAATCCAGGAAAAGAAGGATGCTTAAGACCCAAAGGAGGATCACTGACAGAATATGGGGAAGAAGTCCCAGTACAGAGCAGAGAAAAGGATTGACAAAGAGCATCAGGACAACGGATAAAGCGCCCCAGATCAGGGAGTAACGCAGACAGACATAGCCTCCCAGGTTAAAACGGATATTGGAATAATCCCAAAGCTTTCTGTGAAAGACCTTTTCCATGAAGGTGCCGGTGAAATATTCCAGTACCGTGGCGATCAGCGTACCGCCAAGGAACAGGAAAAAAGGAGAAGCGGTCAAGTCAGGCAGAAAAATGGCAAACAGCACTGCTGCAAAACCATAAATGGGGCAGAGGGGGCCGTTTACAAAACCTCTGTTTACAAATTTCCTGCGACAGATCACAGATGCGCAGACCTCGCCGACCCATCCGGCCAGGGAATAGATGAAAAAGAGCCATACAAGATTGAGCCATGTGTACGTCATGAGAGTTCTCCTTTGGTAAGTAAAGTGTAATGGATGGCCATCTGGCTGTTTCATGCCTTAAATCAGGTTTATTTTGTCATGTGCATAAACCTGCACATGGCAAGGATGGTCATCTGGCTGTTTCGTATCCTGAATAAGGTCATTTTAACATACTTACCAAAAAAGGGCAAAACATTGTTAGGGGTTTTGCGAATGGCGCGTGTGAACAGTAACATGAGAGGCACTTAAAATGAAGTGGTTGTCAAAAGGGAAAGTCTTTTGTACAAT
>ULUL01040112.1_pt1 | contig 15062 bp, 15 predicted proteins | sample 1958481 | NCBI WGS metagenome assembly ULUL01 (sample SAMEA4835759, study PRJEB28245) | human gut metagenome | biome: gut microbiome; material: fecal sample | place: Denmark | collected 2008 | reverse complement strand
AATATAGTATTATATGATAACTTTTGAAAAATACTTACAAGAATTTGGCTTGAAAATCCATAATTATAGAAAAAGAATGGGGATTTCACAGGAAAAACTCGCAGAAATGGCCGATATGGAAATCCCGTATTTGAGCAATATTGAAACCGGCAAAGCTAACATAACTTTGAAAACTTTATATAAAATCGCGACTGCCCTGGATGTTGATTTATATAAATTTTTTATGATTGACGATTAGAAACGCTGCTGCATTCGGGTTCTGCATGGATTGAAACGTTTGTATTGCCGAGTTTTGACTGAATATCGGCTTCAATTCTGTCGCAAAGTTCGTGGCAGTCATAAAGGCTCATATGTCCCGGACAGCAAATCGTAAATTCAACATTTTTTAATGCGCCGCTCTTGCGTGATTTTAAACCGTTCCAGCCGACAATACCACAGCTTTTGTATTGGTCAAGAATATCCTCAATCGCCTTTATGTCAGAAGCCGGAAGTGCTCCGTCTAAAAGGTTATTTAACGTTTCTTTTGATATTGAAAATCCTGCCTTTAAAATTACCGCCGCAACGATCATTGCGATTACAGGGTCGAGGATAGGAAGATTTGTAATCTTTATCAGCACAAGCCCCGCCAAAACCCCTGCTGATGAATACACGTCAGTGCGTAAGTGTTCAGCGTCGGCGTAAAGCGAAATGGAATTGCTTTCTTTGGCGACCTTAAAAAGAAAACTGCTTACAAGAATATTTGCTATAACTGCGATTGTCATAACAATTATGCCAAGCCCGGTGTCAAAGCCTTCACTGAGGCCAAATAGAAGTTTTTTAATTGATTCAAATATTATGAAAAATCCGGCAAAGATTATTAATCCGCCTTCTATAAACCCTGACATGTCTTCGTAGCGGCCGTGGCCGAAAGGATGGTCTTTGTCTGCGGGTTCGGAGGATTTGATTACGGCAAAGAACGTCAACACGCTTGCAAGGCAGTCGCTCAATGAGTGAATAGCCTCTGAAATTATACTTATGCTGCCGGAAATGGCGCCGGCTATAAGCTTAAAAATAATTATTGCACAGTTTGAGGTTATCGAAAGCCCCGCTGCAAATTTTTTCTTTGCTGTTAAATCCATCATTTCTCTATTATAGCAAGAATTTTGGAACGTGTAAAGACGTTAAGACGCGGCCTGCCCCAGCGGCATTGCTCAGCCTTGGACTTTAACTCCTAATCCATAAAAAAACGCCCGCGACGAAAATCATTTCAAAGTACAGGAGCACACTACGTGTGCCGTAGGGTATTGCACTTCTTTACGGAAATCGTGAGAAGACGTTTCCCCACCCCAGCGGCATTGCTCAGTTCTGGACTTTAATTCCTAATTCTATAAAAAGCGCTCATCACCAAAATAGCCCCAGAGTATAAGAGCACACTTCGTGTGCTTGTGGTATAATTTGGGTATGTATAGAATTGGTTTAGGATACGATATTCATACCCTTTGCGTCGGACGGGACTTAATCATCGGCGGGGTTAAGATTACTCATGAAAAAGGCTTGCTGGGACATTCGGACGCGGACGTGCTTGTTCATGCGATTATCGACGGCATGCTTGGGGCCTTGTGCCTCAGCGATATTGGAACGCTTTTCCCTGACACTGACAAGCAATACAAAGATGCAGAAAGTATTTTACTGTTGAAACGCGTTTACGAAAAAATTCAAAAAGAGGGTTACGAAATCGTAAATATCGACAGCAACATCATTGCGCAAGAACCCAAAATGATGCCGTATATTCCGAAAATGCGCGAAATTTTGTCTGATGTTTTGAAGACTTCGCAAAATCAGGTTTCAATCAAGGCCAAGACAAACGAAAAAATGGATGCAGTCGGCCAAAAACTCGCAATAGAAGCCCATGCGGTTGTTTTGTTAAAAAGAATTGGCGGGTAATTATATGCAGTATTTTTCAATGGCTTTAACCCAGCCATCGTTGTCGACGGTGTCTGTAATAAAGTTTGCGCATTTTTTCAAATCTTCAGTCGCATTTCCCATTGCCACTGCAATTCCGCCGGATTTCAAAAGCTCAATATCGTTATCCTGATCGCCGATTGCAAGAACTTCATCTTTAGAAATTCCGTACTGTTTGCACAAAAAATCTACGGCAAGGCCTTTTGTCGCCTGCTTATCAGCGATTTCGCAGAAATACGGTGTTGATTTTACAATGTAAAGTTCAGGGTATTCTTTGCGGAGGTATTTAACCCATTTTGTTACAGTGTCAGCGTCGCCGTATTTGATTGCAAGAATTTTGTTGACATTTTTAATCTCCAAATCGTCGAATTTGCACACCTTATAGTCGATGAATCTTGCGTCTGTATATTGTCTGACGGTTTCGTTGTCGTTTTCGACGTAGAGAACGTCATCCATATAAAGATTTATGTGAACGTTGTTGTCTTTAGCCCACTTTATAATTTGGCAGGCTGTTTCAGGTGAAAGGTCTTTTTGATAAAGAGTTTTGCCAGTATTGTCCTTGACCAACGCGCCTTGGTAAGATACAATCGGCGTGTTAAGACCGAGTTCCTCTGAAACACCAAGCGCGGCCCTGTGCATGCGTCCTGTTACAAGTACGACTTTAATATTTCTTTCGCACATTTTTTTAATGCATTTTTTAACCTCAGGTGAAAACTGATAATCCCACTTGAGAATAGTTCCGTCAATATCAGTGGCTATCATTTTAATCTTATTCAAAGCAGCACCCCCTGGCAAGTGCACAAATTGTTTTTGCGTCATTAATTTCACCGATTTTAATTTTTGTAATAATGTCTTTTAAATAAAATTCGCAATCTTGCAGAATTTCATTTTCGTCGGGGCATTCACCGACGAATTCAAGATCTGAGGCTTTGTAGAGGTAAAGTTTTTCGTCGCTGTAGCCGGGAGATGTATAAATAAATCCGAGAGACTGCCAATTTTTAGCAACACAGCCTGATTCTTCTCTTAACTCTCTTTTAGCGGCTTCAAGGGGGTCTTCACCGGGTTCAAGCTTGCCTGCCGGAAGCTCAAGGAGTGCTTTAGCCGCCGGATATCTGTATTGTTTAACCATCAGCACTTTGCATTCTTCACATTCGTCTCGAAGTGCAAGGATAACAACTCCTCCTGAATGCTTAACAACTTCGCGGATTGAAGTTTGACCGTTTGAAAGCTCGACATCGTCTTTTAAAACTTTTATGATTTTACCGTCGTAAACCGTTTTGCTGTCTAATGTTTTTTCGATGAATTCCATATAACCCTCTTTTTTATCAATAATAACATGAAAACCCGCAAAGTAAATTTTATTAACAAATTTGATTATTAATAATAATTCCGTTATTATAAATTTTAAGGGTAAGTTCCAAAACCTCCTCTGGCACAGATAATGTACGAAGACAAAGGCAGAAAGGAGGTGAAGATATGAACAGAAAGATAATTAAAAGCGCTCTAGTGGTGCTAGATGCGCTTTTAAAAATAATTATCATTTGTTTATAGGGAACGAAGAACGGGTTGGATGTAAACGGCATTCCAATCCGTTTCCCTATATATTCATTATAACTCTTTTTTCTATTTTGTCAATCTTTAGAGTGCGCGGATTATTGACTTGATGTTTTCGTCTGTAATCTTTATCAGCGCAATTGTTTTAGCTGTGTCGTCCAAGCTGTTCAGAGATTTTAATACTTCAGCCGTTTTTAAAATGATTGTTTGGTTGTTGCATTTTAGAAGTTCGCGTATTGCAATTACATCGTCTGCAAATTCCAGTGCTGTATATACAAAAGGGCTGTTTTCATTAAGCTCTGCATTAACAAACTTCTTTAATTCTTTTTTATTCACATTATGCAAAAGTTTTTTGATATCACAAACTTCTTTTTTAGTGTCTTTTTCCTCATCAAAAAGGTATTCGTCGTTTTCTGTAAGAGTATCAAACTTTTCAATCGCATTCAGAAGGACAACAGCGCTTTTGCTGTCGTCAAAATTTGTGATAATTTTTTCAAAAACCTCGTAAATCTCATAATCAAAAACTGATGAAATCGGCAAAATTTCACCAATTCCGTTTATTATGTTGTTGAGAATTAAGAGCCCGTCGGTATAATTATTTTCTAATATAGTGAAAATACTTGTTAAATAAGGGATTTCGCCGGCAATGTTCTCTGCTGCTGCGGAATTTTTCATAGCATCAATTATTGAAGGCAAAGCTTTTTCATCCCCGTATGAGACAAGAAATTTCACAGCCGACAACTTCTCAAATTCATCATCGGAATTTAGCCTTTCAATAGCATTATTAAATGAAACTTCGTCTTTCATAGCACCGAGCGCCGCTGCGCAATTTGAATTCAAAAATTCGTCTTCTGTTTTGGAGTTTTTCCTCAAAAGCTCGATGGCCAAAGGGTCTTGAATATATGTAAAAAATTTTGCGCAGTAAGTTTTTTCATCATTTGAACCGGATTCAAAAATTTCAAGCATTCTGTCAGTCAAATCCTCATCCGCGTATTTAACAAGCGTTGAAATTATGACTTCCTCATAAGACGGCGAATAGATTTTTAAAAACGAAAGTATGTTTTTGTAATTGGTTTCGTCAATTGCGTTTGCAATCCTTTCACAAACATTTTGCTTGACAAAATCAAAAAGGAAATCGTCTTTTGCAACGAGTGCCTTAAACATTTCAACGTCAGCCGTATTCACAAGATGGCAGGCCGCGGCCTCAAAATCCTGTTTATTTTTGCCCGTAAGTTTTTTTATTAAATCTTCAACCATTTTTCCGCCTGCAAAATGCTAGTCAAGATAGAACACAGTAATAACTTTGTGTCCTTCTTCAGCGTATTGAACCGCATTGTGTAGAGTTTTGCTTGTATGAGAAAGGAAGCAGATTAACTGGTTGCAATCGTCGATAATTTCACGGTTGCAGACACGAGAAGCGTCAGCAAGCGTCATCATAGCGCGATCAGCGTGTTCAACGATATTCGGAACACCGATTAACTGGTCTTGAACGTCGCTTGGCTGCTGGCCGATGGTTTGCGGCAAGATAACCTTTAATTTATCGGGATTAGCCTTCATGGCGCCTCTGATTGCAGCGGCGTTTGTACCTGAAGAACCGCCGGATGTAATGATAGTGTTGCCCTGTCTAACAAGCGCTGTTGCAAGTGTTTCAATCATCTGCTGGTGTGTAATCGGTAAATTGCGGCTGCCGATAATCGCAATTTTTTTAGCAGACTGTCTTATTGTCGCAAGTTCCTGGGCTAATTCGTCAACTGTATGCGGTGAATCCGCGCTTACACTGTCCATATCATCCAACGGAACCATAATTGACGGCTGTTCATTATTTTTGTTTTCATCAGAACTCATTACAATATTTTCTTTGTCTGCCATTTTTCCTACTTTCTTCTAATAAAATTGCAATAAATATTTTTTTCAAGTATGCTGATTATAACACAAAAAAATAATTTTGGGAATAGGCAACATGGAAAATATATTGGAAAATCTTAATAAGGAGCAGAGAGAAGCTGTAGAAACCATTAAAGGCCCGCTTTTAATACTGGCAGGTGCTGGCAGCGGCAAAACCAAAGTCTTAACAACACGCATTGCGTACCTGGTGCAAAGCGGTGTGCGTCCGAAAGACATTCTGGCCGTAACCTTTACGAACAAAGCCGCAAAGGAAATGAAAGAACGTCTTGGCAAAATTCTTGGCGAAAACACTGTTAAATACATGTGGGTCGGAACTTTCCACGGAATTTGCGGAAGAATTCTTCGCGAAAACATCGACAACTACAACTTCCAGTCAGGCAAAAAACTAGATAAAAACTTTACAATCTACGATGAAACAGATTCAAATGCAGTAATCAAGCAGGCTGTGAAAAAACTCAATTTAGACGACAAAATCTATGCACCAAAGCTTGTTAAATCAATTATTTCCAATGCAAAAAACAAAATGCAGGACGCATATACTTATGCAACTTTTGCACGCGACTTCAAATCCCAAAAAATCGCCGCAATTTATGAAGAATACGAAAACACCCTCAATAACAACAATGCAATTGACTTTGACGACATGCTGATGCTGACCGTTAAGCTATTAGAACAAAATGCAAAAGTGCGTGAATATTATTACAACAGATTTCAGCATATTCTGGTCGACGAGTATCAGGATACAAACCTTGCGCAGTATCGTTTGGTAAAAATGTTATATACCAATAATCTTGAAGAACTTCCTCCCGAACGTTCGCTTTGCGTTGTGGGTGATGTTGACCAATCGATTTATAGCTGGCGCGGTGCTGATTACACGATTATTTTGAACTTCCAAAAAGACTTCAAAAACACAAAAGTTATCAAGCTTGAACAAAATTACCGCTCGACCGCAAATATTTTGAACGTTGCAAACGCGATTATCGAAAACAACACCGAACGCGTTGATAAAGTCCTTTACTCAAACAAAGGCGAAGGTGAAAAAATAGATTACTTTGAGGCGCAGGACGAGGCGGACGAGGCAAACTTTATTGTCAGCAAAATCAAACAGAATTCCGGCGGCGATTACAACCGTTACGCAATTCTTTACCGCACAAACTCGCAATCCCGTGCGCTTGAAGAAGCCTGCATGGCAGCGGCTGTGCCCTACAGAATTTACGGCGGCCTCAAATTCTACGATCGCAAAGAAATTAAAGACATAATCGCGTATCTTCGATTGATTTACAACACGGATGACAGCCAGAGTTTCCGCCGAATCGTGAATGTTCCAAAACGCGCAATCGGAGACACAACAGTTAAAAATCTTCAGGAATACGCGGACAAACTAGACATTTCGCTTTTTGATGCCGCGCAAAGAATTGATGAAAACAACGACATTCCGCCCCGAACGCGCTCGAAAATTAAAGATTTTGCGGAGTTGATTTTGAAGTTCAAAGACGCCCTGAAAAGTTACTCTTTGCAGGAGTTTGTAACCCTTGTAATCGAAAAAACAGGCTACCTTGCCGAATTGCAGGCGCAAAACACCCCCGAAAGCGAAGCGGATATTGAAAACTTGCAGGAACTTGTTAACGTTGCAGGCGAATACGAACCTGAAGACATGGATAACATTCTTGGTGAATTCTTACAGCAAGTTGCGCTTGTATCGGACACTGACAACCTTGACAATATAGCAAACAACGTTACCTTAATGACGCTTCACGCTGCAAAAGGTCTGGAATTCCCGGTTGTATTTCTTGCCGGCTGCGACGAGGGGATTTTCCCGCACCAGAGAACGCTTAACGTGCCTTCTGAAATGGAAGAAGAGCGCCGTTTGATGTATGTCGGGGTTACTCGTGCAGAGGAAAAGCTTTATCTAACATCCGCAAAACGCCGTCAGATGTGGGGTGAATACAAATATTACAACCCGTCGAGATTTTTGGAAGAAATTCCGCGCCAGCTTCTTGAAACAACTTCTTTTGAAGGTTCAACAAGCGGCTCTTCAACTTTCCAAAACGCGGTTTCAAAAGCACGCACCGGCGAATCTAAATACAATTACGCGGCCGCTCAAGCCGACAGTTACGGTTACATAAAGCCTTCAACTGGTTTTGGTAAAGGTTTTGTGGCGCCTCAGAACAGAAATAAAGTTCAGCAAAGTCAGCCGCAAAGAAGCCCAAGCCGAACGATTTTGGTGAAAAATAAGGTTAACAAAGCACGCGACGAGGAAAAAGTAAAAGAATTTTTTAAAGACAATGCTATTAAAAGAATGCTTGAAGAACGCAACAAGCAGCGCATTGAGCAAGAGCAAAAAGCGCATGAAAAACTTGAACGTGAACAGAGCACGCCGGTTGTGGAATACATTTTTTCTGAAGGTGAAAGAGTTTTCCACGACAAGTTTGGAATAGGCCACATAAAAGAGGTTACGCAAATCGGCGAAAGCATGATGTACACAATAGACTTCGGCAAGCAAGGCATTAAAGCCATGGACGCGGCTTATGCAAAACTCAAAAAGTTCTAACCCTATCGCCTCCCTTTGGCAAGGGAGGCATAATTTACTTAAACCTTCGCATCATTTTGAGGGCTTTGTTCATGGCGTGCTTGCCCATTTTGGGGTTTAGGCCGCCGGGCATTTTGCCATGTGTCGGCATTCCGCTGCCCATCTTACCAAGCATGCCCTTCATATCATGCATGCCTTTCATCATCATGCGCATTTGCTCAAATTGTTTTATGTAGCCGTTAACTTCCGAAAGCTCCATACCGGCGCCTTTTGCAATACGTTTTTTGCGGCTTGTGTTCATAATCTCCGGTTTGTTGCGTTCCTCGGGCGTCATTGACGAAATGAATACTTCCATTCGTTTAAACTGTTTTTCGCCTTCGTGTGAAATCTTGTCGCGGTCGTCTTTTCCGATTTTTAACCCCGGTATCATGCCCAGAAGATTTCCCATTGAGCCGAACATTTTCATCTGCTTTTGAAGCCCCAGAAAATCGTTGTATGAAAACTCTGCTTTTGCCATTTTGGCTTCTAACTCGAGCGCCTGCTTTTCATCAAAAACTTCTTGCGCGCGTTCAACAAGCGACACAATGTCTCCCATGCCAAGAATTCTTGTTGCCATGCGTTCAGGGTAGAAGTCTTCCAGCGCGTGGAGCTTTTCGCCTGTGCCTGTAAGCTTAATCGGTTTTCCCGTACAGTAAGAGACACTTAATGCAGAGCCGCCGCGGCTGTCACCGTCAAGTTTTGTCAAGACAAGGCCGCTAAGACCAAGCTGTGCATCGAAATTTTCTGCAACATTAACAGCTTCCTGGCCTGTCATTGCGTCTATTACGAGAAGCTTTTCATCCGGATTGAAAACTCTGTCAATCAATAGAAGTTCTGCCATCATGTCCGTGTCTATTTGCAAACGTCCGGCTGTATCGATAATTAGCACATTAAATCCATTGTTTTTTGCGTGTTCAATGGCTTTTTGGACAATGCCTTGAACGTCTTTAGAATCCGGAATGGTGAAGACTTCTGTTTCAATTTCTTTCCCGAGGGTTTGCAGTTGCGTGATTGCAGCAGGACGATAAATGTCGCAGGCTACAAGAAGCGGATTTTTGCCTTCTTTTTTCAATTTAACCGCAAGTTTTGCGCTGGATGTTGTTTTACCTGAACCTTGGAGCCCAAGCATCATTATCAGTGAAGGATGACTGTTAAGCTCAAGCGGCTTACGTTCTTTGCCCAAAAGTTCTACAAGCTCATCGTGGACTATCTTCACAAGCTGCTGCGAGGCATCGACTCCGGCAACAATATTTGCCCCTTCGGCTTTTTCACGGATGTTTGAGATGAAAGACTTTACAACGCGCAAATTTACGTCGGCTTCAAGGAGTGCACGTCTGATTTCGCGCAAAGCTTCGTGCATATTCTCTTGCGTAAGTTCTTTATCTTTTGTCCCGCTTATTATACTTTGTAATCTGTCGCTTAAACTATCAAACATTTTTATCCCTTTACAATCTGTGTTATTAATCAGATTATAGCATAAAAAACGAAAGATTAATCGGCATCATTGTTTTCTTTTTGCGGGTATGCTGAAGTTTTGCCGGCAGCTCTGTCGCGCCATCTTTGGTGGCATTCGGTCAATTGTTCCGGCGTTTTGTAAGAAGGTATCGGCTTTTCTACTGGCGGGTAGAATTCGTGATAAAGACCTATAGCCAATTCTTTAAAACCTCTTCCTACTTCTTTCCAGTTAGTCGGCCCGTAAAAATATATGTCATCGCCCATGATACCTGAGACCGGCGGGGGTGAAAAATTGTCATAAGTTCTTTGTTTTTCTATTTCAGCGAGCATGTCATCGTATTCTTCGAGCTGGTCATATCTTTCTCTGCTCATTCCGGAATCCATGAAGTTATAGTTCTCTGCATAATCAGAATCTTTATCGTTATTCTTAAATAAAAATTGATCTTCTTCTTCGTCGCTGCCAAGAGTTATGTTATTGCTTTTGAAAGTAATATTATTTTTGTAAGTATTTGTATTTTGTATTGGTCTATATGTGTTGAATGAAACTCGCATGTCAGCCCCTTTTTTGTCTTTTTTCATGCAATTTAAACATGAAAAACATTTTTTTGTGCTATTTTTGTAATAAAAAATTTACATTATTTTACATAGTTTAAAATTGAAACATCATAAAAATGAATGATTTCATTTTAGAGGTGCTTTGCTAATATAAAACCATACTCCTTAGAGACTAAGATACACATATCCCTAATCAACAGCTATGCACCTCACGTACATAGCTTTTTTTTTGTGCTACGCACGTAGATATCTGCGTAGATAGTTGAGTGCAAGTCCAGTTCCCGTTGAGGGTGCTACGCACGTAGGAATCTGCGTAAACACCAGATCGCAAGTCCACTTCCCGTTGAGGGGGCTACGCACAGGAACCCTGCTAATCTTATGGCCGTCGTGTCGGAAGGTAGGATTGCGGGTAGTTGTAATCCTCTTTGAAACCTAAATGGCGGTACATTTTTAAGGCTTGAAAATTGTTTGTTTCAGTGCAGGTGTTAACTTCAAGTATATGTTTTTCACCGCTGTCGACCCATTCAATAAGCTTGTCTACTGAACGTTTCAGCATATGCTTTGAAAGCCCGCGGCCTTGATGTTCTTTTTTTATTGCGACAATAGGAATATTTGCAATCTGTCCGCCGGTAAGGTTCATGAAACAAAATCCTATCGGTATTCCGCTGCAAAGAAGTACACTCGTTGCTTCGGGCAAAAATTCCGCGTATATATCTTTTGTAATTTTTTCTAAAATATCTGCTGTGCCTTCAATTGTTTTAAAACGCGGATCAAAAAGCGCATCTGCACTTGTATCAAAGGCTTCTCTCACTACCTGAACTGCGTAATCAAAGTATTCATCAGACCAAGGCTGAAGTGTGTAGCAGCTATTTAATTCAGCCAGTTCTGTAAGGTTTAATATTTCCCTAGAATTTGTCCCATTCATCATAAATCTCAAAACTGCTATCCCTACAAATTTAAATCCAAAGCGCGCAAGTTCGCCGATTAGTGTTTTTTGCGCACCAAGCATGGGATAGCAGACGATTTTTTGTCTGCGGTCGTTTCGCGTAAGGCTTAGGAATTCTTCGATTAAAAGTTTGCTGCGATTAAGCATGTTTTCCATTTTCATCGAATGAATAATATTCAGCTCAACGGCCTCGGAAATCGCTGTTGTGTACACCAAAAATGCACAGGGAACATCATCTTCTTTTAAAATTATGCAATTGATTAAATCCTTTTCAACAGCGTCGATAAAACCGTTATAATCAAGCGGTTCAAGCTCAAATTTATATTCTATGACAGCTCTTGTTCTGAAATCATTATATACAGCCGCAAAACTTTTGTAGTCATCACTTTCTAACAATTTTGCTTCATATGTAGTTTCAGTCATTATAAATCCTCTGTTTTACAGCAAATGCTGCATTTTCTCCTTCTTCGTTCTCATATATTTTTCATTATAAGAATTTATTTCAGGAGTTAATTTTACAATATCATTTACGGTTAATCCATAGCCCTTTAGGGCAATAATTTTTTTTGGATTGTTTGTAATGAGATTGAATTTTGTGTACCCTAAATCGCGAATAATCTGGGCGCCCACGCCGTAATCACGCAAATCAGGCTTGAAACCTAAAGATAAATTAGCTTCAACAGTATCTTGTCCTTCTTCTTGGAGCTTGTAGGCTTTAATTTTGTTAACTATGCCGATACCGCGGCCTTCGTGGCCTTTCATGTAGACAAGTGCGCCGACGCCGTAATCTTCAATCATGCGTAAAGCTCCGTGAAGCTGTGAATTGCAATCACATTTGAGGCTGTGGAAAATATCGCCGGTCAGGCATTCACTGTGAACGCGTACAAGAGGAATTTTGCCGCTTCCGTCGTCTTTTACGAGGGCGACATGCTCCTGGCCTGTTAAGTGATTTACGTAACCATAGATTTTAAAGGTGCCGAATTTTGTTGGAAGATTAGCCTCCGCTTCGCGTGTAACGAGCTTTTCAGACTTTAAGCGGTATGCGATAAGCTCTGCAACAGTTATAAATTTAATGCCGTGTTTGTCCGCAAAAGCCCTTAATTCATCACGTTTAGCCATATGACCGTCAGCGCCCATGATTTCGCACATAGGGCCTGCGGGGATGTGGCCTGCGAGTTTTGCAAGATCAACAACGGCTTCAGTGTGTCCGGTGCGGGTTAGAACCCCGCCTTTGCGCGCAACACAAGGGAAAAGATGCCCCGGCCGCCGCAAATCAGACGGAACAGCATCTGGTGCAAGCGCGACTTCAATAGTTTTTGCTCTGTCAAATGCTGAAATTCCGGTTGTTACGCCATACTTTTCGTCAGCGTCAATGCTCACGGTGAAAGCTGTTTTCATAGATTCAGTGTTCTGCTCGACCATTTGCGAGAGGTTTAGCTTTTCGGCTATTTCAGGGGCAATTGCAAGACAGATTAAGCCTTTCGCGTTTTCAGCCATAAACTTTATGACTTCCGGCGTAACAGCTTGCCCTGAACAGATTAAATCGCCTTCATTTTCGCGGTCTTCGTCGTCAGCGACTATAATCATTTTACCGTTTTTGAAATCTTCTATTGCGTCTTCAATTTTGTCAAACTTAAAATCTTCCATCATAAAAATCCGTTCTCTTTTAAAAAGTCTTCTGTAATATTATTATGTTTTGTTGATAGAAATTTTTCAATATACCTGCCGAGAATATCGGTTTCAATATTCACAAGGTCGCCCGGGTTAAGGTTTTTTAGGGTAGTATTTTCGAGCGTATGCGGGATAATCGCTATGCTGAAAGAATTTCCGTCTTCCTTAGCGACGGTCAAACTCACGCCGTCGATTGTGATAGAACCCTTGTAAACGACATACTTTATAAGGGCTTTGGGCAATTCAAAGGTGGAATTACCGAGATACCTTGCCGTACCGTCGACGTGGCCTTGAACGATGTGTCCGCCCATGCGTGTTGAAGGTGTAAGCGCGCGTTCAAGATTTACTTGGGTGCCGGGTTTGAAGCCTTTTGTAATTTCAAGTGTTTCGCGGCTAACGTTTGCGGAAAAAGAATTTTCACTCATAGAAACGACTGTCTGGCAGCAGCCGTCGATTGCAATGCTGTCGCCGATTTTGGTATTTTCTAAGACTTTTTTGCATTCGACCATAAGGTTTTTACCGTCAAACGATTTGATAAATCCGATTTCTTCTACAATCCCTGTGAACATAGTTTTATTTTAGCATAAAATTATTTTTTAAGAGAATTAACTATTTCAAGTATTTCATAGAGAGTATGATTAATATTAGCGGTAGTGGAGTTAATGTATTTAAGAAATTTTCATCTTGTTTAGCAAGTGCAAAGTTGTTTTTGTTTTATAATCAAGTCTATGGAAGATGAGAGCGGACTTACATTTGAAAAGTTGTTTCAGGCGTACTTGGACTGCCGCAGGCACAAGCGCGGTACAATTAATGCGCTTCAGTTTGAGTTTAACTTGGAAGAAAATCTTTTTAAATTATATGAAGAGTTGGCGGACGGCAGTTATAAAATAGGGCGCAGTATCTGCTTTGTGGTTGTCTACCCAAAGCCCCGCGAAGTCTGGGCGGCAGACTTTCGCGACAGAATTGTGCACCATTTGGTATATAACGAAATTAAAACAAGATTTTATAATCGTTTTATAAAAGATACATATAGTTGTATTCCGGACAGAGGCACGTCCAACGCCGTAAAGAGTGTCCGGCGTTACGCTCAGGATATTACACAGGATTACAAAAAGCAGGCTTATTTTTTAAAGGCGGATATTAAAAATTTTTTTGTAAGTATTGATAAAGGAATTCTTTACGAAGAAATCAAGCGATATGTTGATGAAAAGTGGCTTTTGGATTTAATAAAAGAGATCGTTTACAATGATGTGAAAGAGAATGTTTGCGTAAAGTCTTCTGATTATAAATTCAAACTTTTGCCGGAATATAAAAGCTTATGGCATACTCCAAACGAGAGGGGGCTTCCGATAGGGAATTTAACGAGCCAATTTTTCAGTAATGTTTATTTGAATGTTCTTGACCAGTACGTGAAGCAACATTTGAAATGCAAATATTACTGCCGGTACGTGGATGATTTTATAATAATGCACGAGAGCCCAAAGTACTTGTCGGATATTCATAAAGAGCTTACGATTTTTTTGAAAGACCGGCTTGCCTTAGAGCTTCACCAGCATAAAAAACTTATAAACAAACTGGATAAAGGCGTAGACTTTGTCGGGTTTATGGTAAAGCCTCACAGGATTATACTAAGGCAGAGAACCATTAAAAGGATTTTTAAAATCATACGCGAGCAAAAGAATAATGATAAATGGTTTTATGAAAAGGAATTGGAAAGATTTGTTTGTACAATAAACAGTTATTTAGGAATGCTCAGGCAGACAAACGGGTATAATTTAAGGAGAGAAATCTGCGCAAACTCGATTAATCTTTTTATAAAATGCGATGAGGAGTTTACTAAGTTAATTGTTGCTTAGAGGTATGATATAAATATATTGCAAAATCATCATCAGTTTTAATTTTGTCAATCAAAATTTTTTTTATTTCAAATATATTTTTTTCTTGATGAAAGAGAAATAGCTTGTAAGGTTCGATTTTGAGAACATCGCAAATTGCTGCCAGAGTTTCTGGAGCAGGGTATGTTTTGCCGTTTTCAATAAAACTAACACTTCTTGGACTCAAGCCAATTTTTTCAGCAAAGTATTCTTGTGTTAAACCGCGTTTGTTACGCAAGGCCTTTATTTTTGCGCCTAGGAGTTGTTTTATCTTATACATATTATCACCAAAGCTTATTATCGGTAATATTCATGTAAAAATTAATGATACATTAGATAATAAACTATTGACAATATTACTTAATATATCATATAATAAAAATATAAACTATTGAATATGGGAGTATAAATATGAAGTTAGAAAAACAAAAAGGGCAGGCATTTACCTTAGCGGAGGTACTAATAACACTAGGGATAATCGGAGTAGTGGCAGCGCTAACGATGCCGACAGTAATAAACAATATAAAAGACCGAGAATATTCAACAGCGAAGAAGAAAGTGCTGTACACAATAAGCGAAGGGACGAAAGGAA